>ERZ780137.904-NODE-904-length-20835-cov-2.989798_pt1 | contig 20835 bp, 9 predicted proteins | sample MGYA00511020_ERZ780137 | MGnify/ENA primary metagenome ERZ780137 (study PRJEB29588, sample SAMEA2157917) | human gut metagenome | biome: human gut; feature: human-associated habitat; material: faeces | place: Denmark | collected 2008/2010 ... | reverse complement strand
TCTTAAGAAGAGCGGTGAGTTCCAAAGAATTTACAAGAAGTGGTTCGGCGAAGAAAATTAAGTTCGAAGCTACTTCTTAATCAATAGAAATTGGCCCGGGTCTGGAGAAGATCCGAGCCATTTTTTTTGTGAAGTCAAGGAAGTAGTCGAGACTTAGATCAAGTTTAATCTTCAATAATCTCGTGCTCGACGCTCTTCCCGGCATTTAATTCGGCGGCTACGCGTTGCAAGTGCTTCAGATTGCTTTCGGAATAGAAAGGATCCGCTGAGACTTCAAAAGGAATCCGCTTTTCGCGAGTGACAGTTTTAGCGAAGATAGTAAAAGCAGCAGTCATTGACAGCCCCATGTCATTGCAAAGCATATACAAGAAAAATATTAAACGACGGAATAAAGATTCGGTGTATTTGGCTCATCCGCAACGGACAAGTTATTCGGGCATGAACTCTGAGTCTTGAGCTCGGAAAAAATTAGAGCCTCCGTCAGGAGGCTCGAGAATTGTTAGTTCAGTTCGAAGACTTTCTTCAGTTCTTCGGTCGTGAGGTTCTCATCAAAAGGAACGTACTCACCTTTGCTGTTCTTGAAGACACCGTAGGGGACGGCACGGCAGCCGGAGCGTCTGTGCAGTTTTGTGTTTGTCCAGACTTTGTTTCTCAGATCTTCAGGAAGCTTGGAGACGTCGTAACGGATTCCGCGGAAGTCCGGATCTTTGAAGTGTTCATGCTGTTCTTCAAAAGTCTTAGCCGGATTCTTAGACATCAGGATTGTCGTTCCCTGCGGTTCGGAATGGATGTTCATGAATGAAATCGGGTAGAAAATCACATCAACATCATTGAGCAAGGGCTTAATACGGGTAAACAAACGCATGCAGTCCGGGCACTGTGTATCGAAAGCGACAACGGCGACAGGAGCGTTGGGTTTGTGCGGGAAGCTGAAGCCGGTACCGTCTTTAAGGAAAGAGTCATACATTTTCTTTCCGTCCCAAATGGAGGGTACATTTGCGGGTGCGGCCTGAGCAGTTCTTGTTAAGCCGACGGCGGCAGCGCCTAAGGAAGCGATGAGGATCTTTCTGCGGGAAACAATTGATTGCATGAAATTGAGGTCCTTATTTGAGAAAAAGCGGATACTACTGCCACTCTAATACGGTTTGATTTTGAGAAACTTAAGATTAGACAAAAGTACTAGTCCGAATAACCGAAGGTGAAATTAGATTCGTTGAATTAGAATTGAGCGTCACCATCTGATTGAATTATTGGGAAAAACATGACAAAGAGTTCGAGACAGGCTGCAATTGTAGGATATCTGAAACGTGATGACGGCGTTGATTGGAAAGGATTGACGGATTACGCCAATTCTATGTATGACGTCAGAGACGAGCTTGAGATTACAGACGTAGAAGATAATTTTGATACCGAGACAGCTCAAAAGGCAATCAAGAGCAAAACTCCGTACCTGACGCTGCGCCCGCTTCAAATTATTCCTGCCGAATTCAGAAAGGATCTTCAGAAGCTTCAAGACGCTTTTATTGAAAAGGGCGTCATCAATGTTGATGAACAGGTTGCCAAGCTGAAAGCTCTCGATTGGAACAAGCTCACCGATGCAACGATCAAACTTGCCGGTGAAGACCCGACAGCCTTCTACGAAGTCGCCACGAAAGAAGTTTTAGGCGAAGAAGCCGATGAAGACATGATGGCTGGTATCGCCGGGCTTCTGCTCTCCAGGGCCGGGAGTGACCTCCGTGGCCGTGACCGTGACTTCGAACGTCGCGTTCACGCCACGATAAGAGACGGTGATGGTCCTCGTGCCTGCGGTGGCAGAATCAAAGCCAGTGAACTTCAGATCACCATCAGTTGGATCAATCAGCTTGCGCAGCGTTTCAGTATCGCCGACTTTGTAAATGGCGGATACCTTCACATCGGCAGCGTTGAACTTATCGCCTACCTGATAGGAATCCTTGGTCACTTCCACAGCAAGCTCAGCCAACTGAGGCAGTTCGCCGAATGTCACTGTGTAGGTTTTCGCCGTGCCATCCTCAGCAGTTACAGTCACCGTGGCCACGCCGTTGTTCTCGGCCGAAGCCTGCTCCACCTGCACCGTAGCCTTCGCGTCAGCAGCAGTCGCCTCCACCGTCGGGTAGGAAGCAGCATCTCCAGCCAGTGCACCGGCATATTTAGTGGTATCCGCGGAGAATCCGTCAACCGTCTTGCCATCCACAGTCAGATCAGCAAGATTGGCGTTACTAGACGGCTGCGGCTCTGGCGTTGCTTCACCTTCGGCGATGCGTACTTCAGCGATCTTGGCATAGTCATTGCCATCGGCGTAGGTGAAGTTGAGGCGAATGCCCTTGGTGGCGGGCAGAGCGCTCACATCGGCTTCCGTCACGGCTCCAGCAGCACCATTCACAGTGACTGCCGGCAGCGTGGCATCAGTCCACGTGGCGCTGTCTTCAGCTAGGTACGATACAGTGAAGCTCTTCGGAGCGGCCTCGCCCTTGGCCTTATCCACCGCAACGCTGAGCTTGCCCAGCTGATATGCCTTATCGAAGGTGTAGCTGAGCCACGGCGAGGTGTCGCCGGTGCCCCAGTTCGACCAGTTGGTGCTCAGGTTGTTGTCGCAAGTCAGGTCGGCCGTAGAAGCGGAGGCCCAGCTGCTGGCCGGCTCATACTTCGAGGCCGCAGCGGACGAGCAGAACAACCGGGCAAGGTTGCTTTCCACAGTCACGGTGAACGTGGCGGTTACTGAAGAATCAGCGACAAGACGCACCGTCACGGTTTGCTCGCCCAATTTGGTGGTGTCGAAGCCTTCCAGCGTGTATTCGCTTGGCTCCAGCACACGCGTTTTGCCATTGGTGAGCGTGGCGGTAACCGTCACGTCCCGAAGCGCGAGCATCTGCCCCTTGGCGATAGTGGCTTCAGGGTCCTTAGCCGCGATGGACTCCACAGCAGCAGTCTGCGAACCGAACGCAGTGCCGTTGAAGGCCACGGTGAATGCGCCGGCATTGCTGTTCGACGTGGCGAAGACACCGGCATCGAGCCCGGTTACGTCCGCACCGGTCAGCGTTACCGTAGCGACATCCTGCCATTCATCGTTCGCGGAAGCACGCCAGTAGCCTTTCAGGGTATCGGTTGCGGCGCGCTCCAGCTTGAGTTGCACTTGGTCGCCGAAGACGGCACCAACATGCGATGTTTCCTTATCGATGTAGCCATCGGCATTGGAATCGTACTGCATGTAAACGCCGCTTGGGCTGGCAAGTAACGTGGCATATCCCTTGCCGCCGTTAGCGTCAGCAAGACCGTTACGAACCACCAGGCCGGCACGCGGATCGCCATTACCGCCCAAGTCGAGCGGCTTGACCGTGGTTTCCAACGTTTCGTTCACGTCCAGAGCATCAGGCTGGTACACCGCGCTGCCCTCGTTGCGATCCGTCCAGACACCACGATTGGCGTTGTCCGTAACGGTGAAGTCATAGGTACCGCCGGATGCGGCGACCTGGCACGCGCTGCCGCCCTTCCAATGGGCTTCCTTCCAACTTCCGGAAATCGGGTTGGAGCAGGAAACGTCGATGGTTCTGCGGAATGTGCGGCCCGGGTTGAAGTTGCTGCTCTCGGCAAGAGTGCCCGTAATGGTGTAGGTTCCCGGCACATTGAATGCGTAGGTGCTGCCGGCAGCCTTGGTCGACTTGCTGACTGCCGTACCGCCTTCCACATTCCATGTCACCTTGGTAGCAATGGTATCGTCGCCTTCCTTGACGTTGACGGTGTCCGGCAGAGTAACGGTTCCGCCCGTGTTCACGGTCTTCGGGAGATCATCGCCGGTTTCCACAGTCCAGTTGACCAGCTTGCCCTTGGCGCTACCATGGTTGTCCCAATAGTTCAGATCCCAGCCGTCGGGCTCGCCTTCTTGAGCAGGATTATGCATTTCGATGGTGCCGTTCTCACCGATGGTCAGCGGCAGCCAAACATAGGTGGAATCGGCTTTACCGGAATCCCAACGGTCACCAAGGTAGATGAAGTGACCTTTCTCCTGGTCTACTGCGAGCACACTAGCCGACTGCGAACCGAATGTGGTGCCGCGGGTATCGCCCACAGACAACAGACCATCCGCGCCTTCCGGCATGTTGTTGTACCACGTGTTCTCGTTGGCATCGTCCTTTTCCACGCCACGGGTCCAGCTTCCCAGCATGGAGTCGGCGGTGTAGTAGGTCTGCTTGTTCGGGTCCCAGCCGGTTGCACCAGATGCGATGATGTTGTAACGCCCGTCATATTGGAATACGGCAGGAGCTTCCAGCGAACCATTTTGTTTGACGATTTGGAAATCTTCGCCACGCACCGGGGCATCCGTAGTACCGTCTGCAAGAATGTATGGGTACTGCCCGTCAGCAGAGTACTGCTTTTGTCCCTCGGACTGGTCCACATTCGTGGTCTTGACTACATTGGTGTAATCATCGTTAAGCTTGGCGATATACAGCGTGGCATTGGCTTCGGAAGAATACAGTACATAGGCACTGTCGTCCTTCGGATCCACGAACACAGTCATATCGCGGCTGTCACCGTTCTCACCCCAGCTGGGGTTACCTGCGGCTTCTTTCCAATTGTTCTGGTTAGGCAAACGATAGGCACCCACCATAGTGAACGGGCCCGCCGGATTGTCGGAAACAGCCACGCCCGCAAGTGCACGTGCATAGTTGGAACCGCCCGGCGTGGTGCTTCCATCGGAATGCCACCACAGCACGTATTGCTTGTTCTTCTTGTTGTAGATGATCTTCGGACGCTCGAAAATGCCCTGTACGGAATCAACCGCGCCATCACCATCCTGATCGGGGTTGGTGTTGAGGTACGGGAAGATTGCGTCGGCCTTGGCAGCGTCCACACTGCCGTCGGACTTGGTCAGGTTGTAGGCCTTGTCGAAGTAGGCGTAATCGGCATTGCTCTTATCCGTCAACTGAGATTTGCTGGTCACCGCACGCAGCGCCACACCAAGATCGGTCCAGTTGTATAGATCTGTCGACATATAAGCATGAACACCGGGGCTGTTGTCGTAACCGTTAGAACGGTCTTCGCCATACCAGTAGTAGGCGTCGCCAACCTTGACCACTTGGCCACCGTGCGCTTGGATGTGTGTGCCGCCATTATCATTGGCGTTCTTGGCATACCAATATGGCTGGAAGTAATCGCTAGCGTTCTTGCCCGGATCGGCTGTGGGCTGGAACTTGGTGTATGTCGGCACTTGGCCGATGGCAGGCAGGTAATCCACACCTGCCGCACTGGCACTTGCAGCGGCCAGCCCGCATGACAATAGCGTTGCCGCGGCGGTAATTGCCGCGATAAGAGCGCCCTTGCCCTTATTGTTTATCTTCATTGATTTGGTTCCTTGATTGATGATAACGGTTTTTGAACAAACAGTTATGTCGCTATCCGCGAAGTCAGAAAAGGGCCGACAAATCAATATACCGATACTGAAAACTCAGTATTCAACTTGTCGGACCAATTATGCTCAAAGAGCGGAGGAACCGGCCGGCAATAGTCAATATTGCCGGCTTGTTCCTTCCCCCATTACTGCGCGAGGGTGCTATGCACGCTTGCGCAGCATGAACAATGCACCCGCGGCAGCGGCCAGCAGAGCGACAGCGCCAGCGATGGCGGCAACACTGGAACCGGTGTTGGCCACCGTGTTCTTGTTGCCGTTGCCGGTGGCACCGGGCTTGTTGGTGCTGCCGGGCTTCTGTTCTTCAGGGCCAGGGGCGACTGCGTTGGCCTTGACCGTGACGTTGAAGGTCGCGGTCACACCACGGTAGGAGACGGTAATCGCCTTCTTGCCTGCGGCGGTGGAGTCGAACGAGCCAATCGCAAGCTGCGGGTCGTCAAGAGCGACCGGCACTTCCTTGGTCTTGTCGCCACTCTGATAGACGGCAGTAACCTTCAGACCGGCGGTATCGAGCTTGTCGCCGATGGCGTACTCGATCTTCGTGGGTCCGGTCACCTTGAGCGAAGCCAAAGTGAAGGCTTTGAAGGTCACCGTGTAGGTCTTCGTCTCAGACTCGTCGGCTGAGGTCACCGTAATGGTGGCCTTGCCGCCAAGCTTGCCATTCTCAACCGCGTCGCCAGTCACCTTGACGGTGGCGGCATTGTCGGCGGCGAAGGCCTGCAGCACCGGGTTTGCCTCAGCACCGAACGGAAGATCAACTGTGTAGTCGGTCTTATCAGCAGCGAAGCCCTTGATGGTCTCGCCGTCAAGACGCAGGTCGCCCAGCGTGGCATCGGATGCCGGCTGCGGGGTGAGTACCGTGCTGTCTTGTGCGAACACCTGGATCTCAGCCACGTTGATGTACACCTTGGTGTCCTGCAATGTGTTAGTCAGGCGGATGGCCTTGGCCTTTACCGGGGTGCCGAGCACGAAGTCAACGGTCGGGGTGTCGGCGGCGGTGATGCCGTCGGAGCCAGAGCCGGCATCGCCGGCCTGTATCTTCCAGCCATCCTTGGTACCGACTCCATGCCATTCGCCAGCCTCATCCTGGTATTCCAGCGTCTGGCTCTTCGGCCAAGACGCACGACCATCGTAGTAGAAGAAGGTCTTCACTTCGGTGATGGTCTGAGCTTCGTCGAAGGTGAACGTGGCGACCGGGTCCACCGTCGAGGCGGTGGAAGCCCAAGTGGACCAACCCTTTGACGTAGTGTCACCATCGATGGCCTTGGAAGCGGAGGCACCCTCCTGGAAGTTCACCGAGAAGTTCGTGCCAGAGGCCGCGGCGATGTTCTTCGCAGCACCCTGAACCGGCGTCACGAATGCCTGAATTTCGGTGGCGTTCATGTAGTCGTTGTTCACGGTGTTCACAATGCGCATCTTCGTGGCATTCACTGTGCCCTTATCGGCCTTGAACGTCACCGTCTGGCCTGCGGCAGGCTTAACATCGCTACCGAATTGCATCCACGTCTCGCCATCAGTGGTGTACTCGGCCTTGGCGGAAGCCGGAGCCTTGTCACCATACGTAATGGTCACGCTGCTAAGCTCACACTCAGAGCCGAAGTCAATCGTGGCGGTCGGGCTGGCGGAATAGTCACCAGCAGAGTTCCACGTCACCCAAGCCTCGGCCGACGTATCGTCATCGGTGAGCTTCTTCCACTGGTCGCCCTTGCTGTATTCCGTCTGCTGGTTGGTCACAGTCAGGTTGGAAGCAGTGTCGGCCACATTCTCAGGCGTGGCGGCGGTGACATAGATCGTACCCTTCAGCGCAATCGTGGTCGTGTCGTCCAGCTGGTAGGTACCGGCCACGGCAATGTTGTCGCCAGCCTTGGCATCGGCGAGCTTGGTATCAAGCCCATCGAAGTTCCACGTAACCTTAGCCGCATCGCCCTCGAATGCAGGCGATGCCTTGACGTGCAGATACACCGGCGCAGCCTCAAGCGCGGCCTTCGCCTCGCTCGCACTGGTGCCGGCCAGCACTGTAGCCGATACCGGATCGGAAACGGTGAGCGCGCCAACGTAGACCGTAGCGGCGACATTGAACTCGTTGCCGTACACATCGGTGGCGGTAGCGGTGGCTTCGTAGGCGCCTTCCTTGGCCACATCGACCTTGGAAGTATCCCAGTTGGCAACCGTGGCCTTGCCTTCGCCCCAGGTGTAGTAGAGCGTGACTTCGACCGGAAGCACGGCCTTCTCGTTAACGGCGGTCTGCACGTTCACGGTCTTCTGGCTGGTCGGCGTTACATTGCGCAGAGTCCATGTCTGGTTGGCGGACGGCGAAGGGCCGCTCGGTGACTGCCACAAGCCAACCTTCGTGCCGACTGTGGTACCAGAGTTATCCACATCAAGGTTCGTCTTAGTCGCGGCATTGAGCAGCTGGTAGGTCGAACCATCGGAAGTGTTGAGAATCCACTTGGCAGCCGGGTCGGATTTAGCGGCCCCAACCGTTTCGTTGGAAAGCGCGTTCGTGCCATCCTTGGACACCAGCACCTTGCCTTCGGCGTTAGTAATCACATAAGCCCTGAGATCAGGGCGCTCGGAGTCGGCGGGCTGCTCGATCTGGGTAAAGGTCCAAGTCTGCTTCTTGGCGTTCTCGGCATCGGAAGCGACGTTGGCCAGGGACAGCGCGGAATCACCAGAAGTGGCATCAGCCACGGCCTTGCCGGACTGCTTACCAACGAGCTGGTAAGTGTCGCCGGTCTCGACGGCAGCATCCTTAGCGTAGCCGGTCACGCCAGTGAGCTGGATGGAGGCGATAGAACGGGCGGGCACAGTGACCGTAGCGGTCTTGGCAGCCTTGTCAATCATCACAGAGCCTTCAGCTTGCTTGACGTTGCTGGTCTTGGCGAAGACTTCCGGAGTGGCGGAATCGACACCCGCGTTCTTGTCTTCGGCAGAGGTTTCGGTGGTCAGGTAGAGCTCACCGTAAGCGTTGTCGGCAATCTCGCCGTACTTCGACAGGTCGATGACGAAGGTCTGGTCAGAGGTGCCGGAGTTGCGGTGGATGACGGTCTGCGTCTTGCCATCGTCGGAGGTGGCAGTCATGTTGTTGTCTTCATCGTTGTTGGCGATGACCTTGTCGCCCGCGTGGATGAAGTGGGTGATGGCCTTGACGCCGTTGTACTTGGCGTTTGCAATAACCGTGCACGGTTCAAGTCCATCGGTGGTACCGCCGTTGTTGTTCACGCGGCGCTCGGAGTAGAGCTTGCCGTCCATGCCAGCCACGGTGCAGTCGAAGTCAATCAGCACGGTGCCCCAGTTGGTGTTCTCACCGGCCGGATTCACATTCGAGCCCATCTGCATGTTGTAGAGGTCCTCGACCACCTGCCAGAAGGTGAAGTCCTTGGACTGCAGGCGGGTGACGTTGGAGCTGATCTTGCTCATCATGCCCAGCGCGTTGTCGAAACCGTACGGGTTGTAGGAGCCGGACTGCCAGGAGCCGTCCACCTCGCTCATCGACAGCTTCTTGCCGTCTGCCTGAGCGATATCGCGCGATTGCATCTGGCTGCCGTCGGAGTAGGCGTGAACATTGTACTGATCGATAAGGTCCTTGATCGCCTGCGGGTACTGGTTGTACGACTTGACAAAGTCAGCGGAGTTTGTAGCATCAGTGGCTGCGATGATGGTGTCATCATTGTCCTTGAGCGCCTCAGCGAGTGCGGTAATCGTCTGCTGCTGCTGGGCGTTATTGACATGCATACCCTCCTGCGGCTTCTTCAGCGCGTTGGAGTATGGGGTGACGGACTTATCTTTGTCGGAGTAGTACTTATCCCAGTAGTTGTTAATGAGCTTGGTGTTGTCATCGCTCTCATCGGTGTACTTCGAAGCCATGTCGCCCGGAGTGCCCCAGTAACTGGTCTCGGACTCGTTGAACGGCTCGACCGTGTCAACGTTTGCGCCAAGGCTTTCGAGGTGCTCGACGTTCTTGGTCATGTACTGAGCGAATTTCTCAGGGTTTGCAAGATTATTGCTACCGGAGTTGTATCCACCAGTGGCGTAACCGCTGTTGGTCAGGAACCACGGAGCGGAGTTGGCGAAGGCCTCTACATCGGTGATGTCGGGGTTATCGCCGGTGGCACCGCGCTCAATCCACCAGTCTTGGGCGGCGGACTTGGAGAAGTCATACTGGTTGTCGTCAGTCGGGTCGAATGCCGCAGCCAGCTTGTCTTTGTCGGCCTGCTTGGTGGTTACGCCATTGCCATACGTGCCGGAGCCGGTGGCGTCATCTTTCCACGTGCCAGGCACGGCAGCGCCTTGGCGCATGAATGGGTAGCCGTAGGCAACATCGGAGGCATTGCCGCCGCCCACGTTGTAGCGGGCCATGTTCAGGTCCAGTCCTTCATCACCGAAGATGGACTGGTAGAACTGTTCGCGCAGCTGTTTGCCGTATTCCACAGCCTTAGCCTTGGAAGCGTCATCGCCGAGATTGGTGGTGATGGCCGATTCCTCGCCGAGGCTGCCGGTGGCGTTGGCGAACCAAGCCAGCGAGGTGCCCCAGCCATCGAAACTGTTGGCATACCATGGGTTCGGGGTCACGGTAATGGCATCGTTATCAGCCGCATACGCAGTGCCGGCAACCGCAAACGCCCCTCCTCCCACTAGTGTTGCCGCCGCAACCATTGCAGCAAGCGATTTGCTCAGTACCTTCATTGGTCTCCTTAGTGTTCCTGCTGTCCGCCTTATACCGGAAAAATCGGCCTTTGCTTCACTGAGCCAGCCTCTTTGCCCGATACATGACCTACGTCGACTCCTTCTTTCGGCGCAGCCAAAATGTTTACGCAAACATTTTGATATGAGCGATTTTATCACAAAACCGTCACCCAGCAAACAACTTCAGAGACCACAAACGACGCACAAAGTCATGAGCCATTCGAATTGCGCTGGCCCAATCGCTACGAATCATATTTGCCGTAGCCCTTAAGTGAATCCCACTGCATCGAGATATCGCGCCCGCTATCCCTTCCGATAACGCCGACCACGCGTGTTGCCTTCAGCAATCAGCTTTCCTTGCGCAACTAAACCGTTTAGGAATTTGCGGACTGTTCTGTTATCGAGCTCTGTTATCTTGGCGAGTTCAGGTACAGTCACATAGTCAACCTCTGTCAAGCGTCGATTCATCGCCGACAGCATCGCTGCCCGCGAATCAATTTCACCCGATGCGGTTGCATCTGCTTTCTTACCATCCACACGTTCCCCGCCAATGAGCCTCGCACCCTCTTCGGCATCTTTCTCAACTACAGATCTCACGCTAGCAAAACCAGAACCATCCACGGTCTTCAGCGCAGGAACAATAGGAATCGTCGCCTCGAATATGTCACCATCGCGGAACTCAGGCTCTCGCTCAGTATATTGCCGGGACGCTCTTATCAGATTCCGCAGTCCGCTACCCAGCTGCTCGGCTATGCCGGTCTGCACAAACACATTAGCGATAATCGGATTCTTTGGCATTGGCGTGAACTCGCCCAGCTTCATTCGACCTTCAAAGAATGAGCGCGAAGCATTAACCGTCCGGATGGATTCATTATCAATGGTGACACGCGCCACCACCGGACTGGAATACTCCCGATGCATGAGGCTGTTTGCCACCAATTCACGGGCGATCATCGTACGCGGGCTCACTCGCTTATCGCCCTTTAACACAAAGCGGTCAGGCAGATTCCGCTCAGTAAATTCACGGAGTTGCTCGTACGAATCGAACAAGTTGGTCCGCACCATAAGTCGGTCATCGTATCGGTCAATATTGTCTCGCCGAACCACGGCATCAGTAATATACGCTGGGCAAACCGAGGAAATGACTTCATCCTTGCCCAAGAGCAGCACTGCAGCAAGATTAAAGCCCTCTTCGCCGGTCGTGTAATCACGATCGTATAGCTTGGCGCTGCGGAACAGTTCTTCGTCAGACATAGTTCCCCAAGGGTGCCCAGCTCGCTGAGCGACCGCCAGCTGCCGCATTCGCGCAATCAGCTCAGGACGCAAATCAAACGGAGTCACGTAACGGAAAATTCGCCGTTCGGAATAGTAGTTCTGCTTGCGAATATACATTTGACTAATCTGGATATCGCTTTCGATGTGTGTATCCACATCAGCAATGCGATCAAACACTGCGCCCTTGAACCGCACAACCGAAGAACTCGGAGCTACCCAAATACGAACAATAATCCGTTCGTCGTACTCGATATGTTCCGTTTCCACCATTGGAGCCGGTTCGAACATCTTACGATTAGACACTACGTTGACAACGTTGCGCTCTATCTCACTAACGCGCTTAGAATCGACGCCGAGCACTTGACCGTCATCGTCAACGCCAAGATAAATGCTGCCACCAGAACGATTGGCGAATGAGCATACAGTCTCAAAAGTATCCGTATGAGGCAATTCGCTGCAGCGCTTGAACTCGACCATAGATGATTCACCGGCCTGCAGCACTTGCATAAGTTCATCCTGCGTCATCGCATTCCGCCCTTCATAGCGATAATTCATACATTAGGACATGGCACTTATCGTATTTTAGCATCTAATTAGTACATTAGGACATTGTTTTATGTCCTAATGTACTAATTAGGCGGCTAATTGTACTAATAATTGCACACTGATGTACTAATCCGATGATCGAATGCACTAATTGTCCGCGCAAATGCACTAATCGGATGACCGAATGTATCAATGAGACCTATAGGCAGCCGATTGGCTGACGATCAGCCCAGTCATTGGCTATCGGCCGCTAGCCAGTCAGCCGCCAACAGCCACCCAACTAATAGCCGCCAGCCAATCAGCCCGTCCAATCACTCCTTGTGTTCCAGTGCGGCCTTCAAATCGCGGCTACGGTAGCGTTCGCGCAGCATAGAGAATCCACCGAAGCCCACAAGCCACACCAGGCCGGCAATCGCGGAATTGCGCGTATCGTCCGCAAGGAACAACGTCAGGTAGATGAACACGAAGAACACGATTGCCACCGTATTGAGCACCTTCCACGCGGGCATGACGAACCCGTCCGCGATGAAATCGGCGGAACGGCGGTACCTGCGATGCGCCAGCAGCGTCAGGATGTAGATGAACAGGAACACCGCGGAACTGGCGGACGAGAACAGCACGAACGCCCCCGAGATGCCGGGGATGGCGTTGACGATCGGCGACAGCAGTATCAGCGCCGCGGACACCAGGATGGCGCGGGCCGGCACCTTGCGATCGGACACCTTGCCGAGCTTGTTCAGCATCGGGTTCGGCGACACCTCGGACAGCTGGTACAGGTGGCGGCCAGCCGAGTACAGCAGCGAGTTCAGCGCGGAAGATGCGGCGGTAATCACCACGAAGAACACCAGCGCAGACGCCCAATTCAGCCCGGCATACTGGAACATCATAATGAACGGGGATGCGAAGGAGCCGTCCTTGTTCGGCTTGAACGAGGTCCACGGCACAATGCACATGATGGCCACCAGTGCGCCCACATAGAAGATGAGCACGCGCACGATAATCTCGTTGATGGCCTTGGGCAGCACCTTGCGCGGATTCTTGGTCTCGGAGACGGTGACGCCCACGAATTCAATCATCTCGTAGGCGAAGAACACCATCTGGAAGCTCATGAGGAAGGCCATCCAACCGTTCGGCGCGAACGAGAAGTTGGCGAACAGGTTGTCGAATCCGGCGTGGCCGGCCGGGCTCACGTGGTCCACGCCGTGAATCTGCACGGCTGGGTAATGGTAGCCGATCACGATCATGACCACGGCGGTGGCGATCATCGCGCAAATCAGCGTGATCTTGATCATCGAGAACCAGAATTCCACCTCGCCGAACACCTTGACGGCAATCAGGTTGATGGAGACCAGCGACACCAGGAAACACAGCTCGATCAGCCATTTCCAATGGGTCAGGTCGATGCCGAACGTGTCGAAGAAGGTGATGAAGTACGTGGAGACGGCCGTGATCTCGGTCATGCCCAGCAGCACGAGCGCGGCCCAATACGTCCAGCCGGCGAAATGCCCCCACCCGTTGCCAAGGTAACGGGTGATGAAATTGATGAAGGTGTGCTGGCTGGGGTCACGGTACATCATTTCGCCGATGGCGCGCATCAGGAAGAACATGATGACACCGACCAGAATGTACACGAAGATGATCGAGGGGCCGGTTAGCGAGATTGACTTGCCCGAGCCCAGGAACAGGCCGGTGCCGATGGTGCCGCCAATGGCGATGAACTGTACGTGGCGATTGCTCAGGCCACGCTCCATCTCGTTGGTCTGGTCCAGGCTTTCGACAGACTTGAGTTTGCCCGTAGCCTGCTGTGTACCACCATTCACATTCGTATCGGCCATACTGATTTCATTTCTCTTCTCTGCCGCCCGATTGTTACGCACCAGACGCGATACTCGTTCAAAACAAGTTCAAACTGTATCACCGAAATATGTCACGAAAACCGCTCAGCTCAAGAATACATGCGATGATACTGTAAATATTCCGCCAAAAAGTTCAATTCATCAACACCAAATTGAACTTCTACCTCTATTCCACGGACTTGAGCGAGCTGACCGGGTCTACGCGATCGAGCACTGGGTTGGTGAACAGCTGCACCAGCAGCGCGAACGCCAGCGTCGCCACCACGGCAATCGCATAGCTGTACCAGTGCACTTCCACTTCGAAATACAGCGACGGCATATTCAACGCAGCAGTCAGTAATCCGCCTATCCACCTGCCAAGCGGCAGACCAACCACCACACCCATACCGGTCAATATCATCATCTCGCGGTTCACGTAGTTGTGCACCTCGCGGTCATAGAAGCCCAGCACCTTCAGTGTGGCCATCTCGCGGATGCGTTCGGACACGTTCGTATTGGCCAACGTAAACAGCACCACCAGCGCCAGGCCGCCGGCGAGCCCCACAATCAGCGCCACCACGGCACCCATCAAATCGAACTTAAACGTGGCGGCCAGATGCGCACAGCTCACGGCCTTGAGCACCGACGATTCCTCGCCCAACCGATCCGCATATTCGGCCTGTTCGGTCTCGGAACCTTTCAGCTTGGCGAGCATCGCGTTCCACGTCAAGGTCGAGGCAGTGCCATCTCCCGAAGCCGAAGACGTCACACCGTCGGCCGCAAACTTCTGGTCGTACAGTCGCTCACTGATGTACACATCAGAGCCGATGAGGTTGCGCGTCACCGCCGCAACCTTCACCTTGGCCCGCCCGCTGCCGCCATTGCTCAACGTGACGGTGTCGCCCGCATGAATATCCAACGAATTGGCTGCGGACTTCGCCACAATCACACCACTATCGTCCAGCGCTACAGTGCCGCCACCCGCTTTGCCGAAGATATTGGGCAGCTCGAACCACCCATCGTCACCGGCCTCTTCCAGCGTGACCATGTCGTTCAGTTTGTTCAACGAATTGTTGGGCACCGTCATCAGCTGCACGGTTTCGCTTTCCTGCGCCGCATTGCTCATCTCGCCGCTATCCACGCGCAGATTCAGCGTTTCGGTGGCCCGGCCATCTTGTGCCACCTGCTTGCGCATCGCGGCGGCGTCATCGTCATTGGCCACCACCATCAAGTCATACTGGTAGATCTGCTCATATTGCTTGACGCCAGTCGTGTCGACGGTGTCGTTAATCGCAAATCCGCAGATAATCAGCGCTGTGCAACCAGCCACGCCGCCCACGGTCATAATCAAACGCGACTTGAATCGGAAGATATTGCGCGCAGTGACTTTGCCGAGGAAGTTCAGCCGGCTCCATACCGGGCGAATCCGCTCCAACAATATGCGAGCGCCCGCCTTCGGCGCCTTCGGGCGCATCAGCGCGGCGGGCGTGTGCCGTATCTCCTCGCGGCAGGCGAGCGCGGTGACCACGCCCACACCGACCACGAACAGCACGATGCCGGCCGAGCCGTACAGCCAGTCGTATTCAAGTCGCACACCGGGCAATATATACAGTCCCTCAATCACCACCATCAGGAATGCCGGGATGCCGAGGAATCCGACCAGCAGACCGATGCCGCCGCCGACCAAGCAGGCGAGCAACGCGAACAGCAGATACCGGCTGGACACGGCGAGTCCGCCATAGCCGAGTCCAAGGTAGGTGCCGATAAGTCCGCGATCTTCCTCGACCATGCGGGTCATGGTGGTCAGGCTCATGAGCACGGCGACCAGCAGGAACACAATCGGGAATGCGCGGCCGATGGATTCGATGGAACTGACATCTGATTTGAGCGAGCTGAATCCGTCGATCGAAGCGCGCGTCTGCACATACCAACGTGCGTTGGCCACATCGTCGATGCGCCGTTGCTGCTTGGCGAATTCGCTTTCCGCTTCGCTTCGCATCGCATCGAGTGCAGACTGCGCATCATCCAGTTTCGCCTTGCCGTCCGCGAGCTGTTGTTCGCCTTCTTTCAGCTGCCGCTCGCCTTCTTCAAGCTGCCGCTTGCCGCTGGCCAGTTGGGCGGCCTGCGCTTCAAGTTGCGCCGACTGGGTTTCGAGGGTTGCGGCATTCGCTTCGAGTTCCGCGGATTTGGTATTGAGCTGTGCCTCTCCTGCAGCCGCTTCCTGTTCCTTGGCGGTCAGTTGCGCGTTCTGCTGGTCCAAGGTGGATTGTGCGGGGGCAATGGTTTCGTTTAATGTGCGCTGCAAATCGGCTTTCTGCTGGGCCAGACTGTCTCGCTGCGTTTGCAGTTCCGTTTGCTTGGCGGTCAGCTGTTGCCGCAGATCGCTGATTGACGGCACTTCAGGCACGGTAATGCCAAGGCGCGCGAGCAGTTGCTTGATGGCCTGCCATGTGGGTGAGTTGAGGTCGATATTCGGGTCAAGTTGCGCCAGTAGATTGTTGGCCTGTTGAATCATGGGCAGCATCTGATCAATTTGCGCCATGCCTTGGTCGATTTGGGTAATGCCCTGTTCGATTTTCGTGCGATTGGCAGTCAGTTCCGTTTGCGCCGCATCGAGCTGTTTGCGAGCCGAGGTGAGCTGCGCTTTGCCCGATTCGAGCTGGGTGCGCGCTTCGGCTATCTGCTGGCGACCTTGCGCGATCTGTTGACGGGCCGATGCAATCTGCGCACGTCCATCGGCGAGCTGCCGTTCGCCATCGGTAATGGTTGTCCTGTTGTTCTCCAATTCGGTACGGCTATCTTGCAATGTCGTTTCGTTGGCTTCCAGCTCGGCCCAGTTGTCGTCGATCTGCTTCTGGGCTTCGTCCAGCTGCTCGTTGGCCTCGTCTTGGGCATCGTCCAGTTTGCGCTGCGCGCTGGAGACGATCTGTTGACGACGGGCTTTCTGGCGTGTGGTCTGTATCTGATGTTCGATACGGTCGGCCACGGTTTTGACGGCTTCATCGTAGGCATCGGAAAACGTGTCAAAATCGGACGCACCAGTGACGGCAACCGATATCGCAGTGTATATATTGCCGGTCACGCCGTCGCTGGGTGCAAAGAACGTATAGTCCTCGGATGAGGTGGACCGGAAGGAGGTCATGCCCGAATAGCCGTCTGGATTGTTGAGGTCGCGCGGGTCAAGTACGACGCCGGTGATGGTGAGTTTCGTGGGGAACTGCGGGGATTGCTCGGCGTCGGCGTCCGTATTGGCGGCGGACTTCGCATCGGATGCCGAGGCATTGGCGGCGACACCTACCGTATCGGCATTATTGGAATCGTCAGTCTCCGTGGCCGCTACCGATATGACGGATGAAGAGGTGTCTTGTGGCGTCACAGTAATGGTGCCGCCAATCTTGAGTCCGCTATCGTTCAGGAATTGCTGCGTAACCGCCACTTCGCCGGCCTTGTTCGGCAGTTTGCCCTGCCGTATGTACGGCTGATCAAGCCCTTCGGTACCGATTTCCTGCATGGTCACGGTTTTCTTGGTGCCGTCCACCAACGTGGTCACCGTCTGAGAACGTTCGGGCTGCACGGTTTGCACACCGTCGATTCGGCGCAGTGCCGTTGCATCATCATCGGTCAGGCCGTATGTGGATAGCACCTGCAGGTCATGCAGTCCCTGCTGATCGTAAAAACGACCGGCCGCCAGAAAAGCATCGCGGCATCCGGCGTAGATGCCGGTCAGCACGGCCACGCCAAGCAGCGTGATGACGGCGATCGAGACGAACCTCTTCCAGCTGCGCAGCCAGCAACGCAACGTATCTTTGGCAAATACCGCAGAAACGCCCGCTCCTCGACCGCCGCTATCGTCGAGGTTCCGCCGTTTCACAGAATGTTTCACAGGTTGTTTCACGAATCGCCTCGCTTGTTTCACGGGGCGTTTCACAGAGTGTCTTGCAGTGAGCATCGCCAATCACCTACCATTCGATATCGGCGATGGGCCGCGGCGTTGCGTTGACCTCCTCGCTGGTCACCTTGCCGGAGCGGAAGCGAATCACTTTGTGAGCCATCGGTGCAAGCGCGGAATTATGCGTGATGATCATTACGGTCATGCCTTGTGTTTGGCAAATATCCTGCAGCAACTGCAACACTTCCTTGCCGGTCTCGTAATCGAGCGCACCGGTCGGCTCATCGCACAACAACAGCTTCGGCTTTTTGGCAATCGCGCGGGCGATGGATACACGCTGTTGTTCGCCGCCGGACAGTTGCGCGGGGAAGTTCCCCATGCGCTCCCCCAACCCGACCTTGTACAAGGTTTCCACCGGGTCGAAATGGTCGGGGCAAATCTGTGAGGCAAGCTCCACGTTCTCCAGCGCGGTAAGGTTCGGCACAAGATTGTAGAACTGGAAAACGAAGCCGATGTCGTTGCGCCGGTAGGTCACCAGTCCCTTTTTCCGCAGGCCCGTAATATCGCGCCCGCCGACCACTACGCGGCCGGTTGTGGCGGTATCCATGCCGCCCAGAATGTTCAATGCCGTGGTTTTGCCGGCACCGGACTGTCCCAGAATCACGCTTAATTCGCCTTGTTCGGCGGTAAAGCTGGCCTCGTCGAGCGCGCGAATCACACTGCTACCAGAAGGATATTCCTTGACCACATGGTCGAATTCGATATACGCCATCGCACACCTCCAACGCGCTCGTGGCAGCCACCTAGCCCCATAGGCCCCGCCAAAACTTCCTGCTATACTCAAGTAAAACAACACTGTGTCGGTTCTGCAACCAACAGTTGGATTGTGGGTTGTCGGAATTTGGGGAGAAGGCCATGGCCAAAGAATTGACGGAAAGCCGCCGCACCCGCTACACGAGACGTGCCATGCAGGACGCGCTTATCGAGTTGCTGCGCAATCAGCCGCTCGGCTCCATCACCGTTAAAGCGTTGTGCGAGCGGGCCGATGTGAATCGTTCCACGTTTTACGCGCATTATGCGAGCATCGAGGAACTGCTGCACGACATTGAAGACGAAACCATGGCCTGGGTCACCACCGCACTCGAACAGCTACTCGCCCAGCCAGATTCTGCCGGCATCGAGCATGTTATTGAGCGCATCTGCCAGTACATTGCCGACAATCGCAAGCATCTGCAGGTATTGATGAGCCCGAAAGCGGATATCGGCTTCCAGCAGCAGCTGCTGGGATTGATTTACAGCCAGCGCGGCGTAGGCGAACAGTTGCAATCTTCGGCGGGTTACCCAGCCGAGGCGCAGATGCGTATGCGATTCGCCGTGTCCGGCAGCATTGGGCTTTTGCAATATTGGCTCGCCACCGATCTCGCGGCCTCTCCCGAATCGGTGTCCCACACCATCTTCACCATGTGTATGCCTGCCACGCAGTGAACACGGTGAATTCAGTGAACTCAGTGAAGCGTGCGGTTTCATAAGCATCGCTCGCTATAGCTTCGCCTGCTCACCGGCCGCGCCCACGCCCGCGCTTGCGATAGCGCACAAATAGACGATTGACCATTTCTGAGACGATACGGCGGCATAGAATAACGAACGTTGCGCATCGCGGCAAGCCCCGCGTGCGCCAAAACCCAAGAAATGTGAGAGAAGGGCACAATGAGTACTGCTGATGCGCCTAAGAAGCCGCGCGAAACCGACGACGTGCCGGTGCCGGCCACGCTGCGCAAGTCACTGAAGAACCGTCATATCCAGCTGATTGCACTGGGCGGCGCCATCGGAACCGGCCTGTTCTATGGTTCCAGCGAATCCATCGCGCTGGCCGGCCCCTCGATTCTGCTCGCCTACTTGGTTGGCGGCTTCGCAATCTTCATGATCGTGCGCGCGCTGAGCGAAATGTCCGTTGAGGATCCGAAGGCGGGCGCGTTCAGCTACTACGCCACTCGCTACTGGTCCAAGCGCGCCGGCTTCATCTCCGGTTGGAACTACTGGTTCAATTACATCCTCGTCTCGATGGTTGAGCTGTCCGTGGTGGGCAAATTCGTAAACTACTGGTTCCCGGCGATTCCGACATGGGTGTCGGCGGCCGTGTTCTTGGTGATTATCTGCGCCGCCAACCTGCTGGGCGTCTCCAAGTTCGGTGAGTTCGAGTTCTGGTTCGCCATTATCAAGATTGTGGCCGTGATCGCCATGATCGTCGGCGGCCTGGCCGTCATCATCTTCGCTCTGCCCACCGCATCCGGCATCAAAGCGAGCTTTGCCAACTGGTTCACCTTGGAAGGGGGCTTCTTCCCGAACGGTCTCATGGAGCAGACTAAGGACGGCACCTGGACCGGCCTGTTGATGGCGCTTGTCGTGGTGATGTTCAGCTTCGGCGGCACCGAGCTCATCGGCATCACCGCCGGCGAAACCGAGGACCCTCGTCGTACGATTCCCCGCGCCACCAATGACATTATCTGGCGAATTCTCGTGTTCTACATTGGCGCGCTCGGCGTAATCATGGCCGTAATACCGTGGAACACCATCGGCGGAGACGATGTTCCCAGCCCGTTCGTGCAAATCTTCGATTCCGTGGGCATCCACGCGGCCGCCGGCATCCTCAACTTCGTGTGCCTGACCGCTGTGATGAGCGTCTACAACTCCGGCCTGTACGCCAACTCCCGCATGCTGTATTCGCTGGCCAAACAAGGCAATGCACCCGCGTATCTGGGCAAGCTCAACGCTAAGGGCGTGCCGGTGGCCGGCGTGCTGACGTCCGCCGTGATCACCGCCATCGCCGTGGTCGTGGTGTTCGTGTGGCCTGAGTTCGCGTTCAACTATCTGATGTCGATTGCCACCATCGCCGGCATCATCAACTGGACGATGATCATGTTCACCGAAATGAAGTTCCGTAAGGTGGTCGCCGCGGGCGGCGCTCCCGAGGATTCCGAACTGGCCGGCAAGTCCGGCAAGGAAGCGCTCGACGCGATTCACTTCAAGCTGCCGTTCGCTAAGGTGACCCCGTGGGTGGTGTTGGCGTTCTTGGCACTGGTGGTGGTGCTCATGTGCTTCTCCGCCAGCTACCGCGTCGCCGTTATCGCCGGCGTGATCTGGCTCGCCATTCTCTTCGCCGCCTACCAGATCACTCAGGCGAA
>ERZ780137.887-NODE-887-length-21298-cov-7.533211_pt1 | contig 21298 bp, 16 predicted proteins | sample MGYA00511020_ERZ780137 | MGnify/ENA primary metagenome ERZ780137 (study PRJEB29588, sample SAMEA2157917) | human gut metagenome | biome: human gut; feature: human-associated habitat; material: faeces | place: Denmark | collected 2008/2010 ... | reverse complement strand
TCGCACTCGTGGACGTCGGCAAGCGTGTAGTCGCCGCCGAAGGAATCACTGTCGACGATGCCCTCGACCAGACGGCCAATGTCCAGGAAGCCGATCTCGTCGCGCAGGAAGTGCGCGACGGCGGCCTCGTTCGCACCATTGGCGGCGCAGGGGGCCAGACCGCCCTTGCGGATAGCCTTTTTGCAGGCTTTGAGGCAGCGGAAGGTCTCGTCATCCGCCGTTGCAATGCTCAGCTTGGTCAGCGCGGTGAAGTCCAGCTCCGGCACGGGGCTGGGCAGGCGCTCGGGCCAGGTCAGCGCATACTGGATGGGAATGCGCATGTCGGGCACACCGAGCTGCGCAATGATCGAATGATCCGCAAACTGCACGGCGGAGTGGATGATGCTCTCACGCTGGACGACGATCTGAATCTTATCCTCGGGCAGACCGAACAGCCACGCGGCCTCGATCAGCTCCAGACCCTTGTTCATCAGGGTCGCAGAATCAATCGTGATTTTGGCGCCCATATTCCAGTTCGGGTGCTTGAGCGCGTCGGCCTTCGTCTTGGTGCGCAGCTGCTCGGTGGTCATGCCGAAAAACGGGCCGCCGGAGGCCGTCAGCAGGATCTTCTCCAGCGTTTTGGCGCTGTGCTGATCCTGCAGGCACTGGAAAATAGCGCTGTGCTCGCTGTCCACGGGCAGCAGGTGGACGCCGTGCTTTTTGACAGCATCGGTCACAAGATGGCCGCCCGTGACAAGGCTTTCTTTGTTGGCCAGCGCCAGGTCGTGGCCGCTCTCAATCGCAGCCAGCGAGGCGTCGAGGCCCGCAATGCCGACAACGGCGTTCAGCACCGTGCCCGCGCCGTCCATACAGGCCAGCGCGCGCAGCCCCTCCGCGCCCTTGAGCAGCTTCGGCGCGTCGGCCTGCCCGGCCAGCGCGGCGGGGAGCTTGTCAAACGCGGCGGGGTCGGTGACGGCGACATACTTCGGGTGGAACTCCGCGATCTGTGCCAGCAGCTTATCGACGCTGGAATTGGCGGACAGGCCGAACACCTCATAGCCGTGCATACGGCAGACGTCCAGGCTCTGGGTGCCGATGGAACCCGTGGAGCCCAAAAGTGTGATGACTTTACTCATTTTTACGATTCCTCACAGCAGATAGAAAAAGTAGCGTACCGCGATGGAAACAAAGGGCGCGATGAACATGACGCTGTCAAAGCGGTCCAGAATGCCGCCGTGCCCCGGGAAGATCGTGCCGTAATCCTTGATGCCGACCTGGCGCTTGACGGACGACGCGAACAGGTCACCCAGAATGCCCAGCACCGATGCCACGGCACCCATGCCCAGCAGCACCAGATAATGCTTCGGCTGCACCTGAATGCTGATGACGTTGTATTTGGCCGACAGCAGCGAGTAGACGAGCGTCAGCACACAGCCCGCAGCCATGCTGCCCAGCACGCCGCCCACAGCGCCCTCCACGGTCTTGTGGGGGCTGACGATAGGAGCCAGCTTGTGCCTGCCGAACGCACGGCCCGCAAAGTAGGCCGCGGTGTCGCCGCCCCAGGCAAAGCAGAGGATCAGCAGAATGAAATAAATTGCGTCATAGCGATATTCTGCGAAGGGCAGCATCCGCTTTAAGTGGATGAGCGAGTAGAAGCAGAACGTGATGACGCCCGAGAAGTAGATAAACCCCGTCAGCTTACCGAAATCCAGTGTTTTGACGTGGGCGATCTGACAGACGTTGTAGAACAGCACCGTCAAAAAGGCCGCGGGCAGCAGCAGGCCGCGCACCATCTGCGATGTGCTCAGCATGACCAGCAGCGTCAGCGGCACAGCGGCGGCATAGAGATACCACTGCTTTTTGCCAAAGCCCATAGCGGAAAAAACCTCATGGATGGCAATCAGGCAGACGGCACTTAATACCAAGTCAAACAGGAAGGTGTCAAAAAACGCCAGCACAACGGCCAAAACGCCCAGGCCGACAGCGGCGGTGATGATGCGGGTCTTCATAAACGGTGGTTTCCTTTCGCGGAATCGTTTTATTCAATGATGCAATAACAGCCTATGCGAGCGTGTCGCATGACATGCCCGCACAGGCTATCGTTCATGGAGAGATCAGACCTCCATGATTTCCTTGTTCTTGTCGGCGCAGGTGTCGTCGATCAGCTTGACATATTTGTCGGTCAGCTTCTGGGTCTCTTCCTCCAGCTTCTTCTGGTCGTCCTCGGTGAGCTCGCCGGCCTTCTTCATGGCCTTGAACTTATCCATGGCGTCGCGGCGGATGTTGCGCACGGCAGTCTTGGCGTCCTCGCCCTGCTTCTTGACATCCTTGGTCAGCTGCTTGCGGCGCTCCTCGGTGGGGGCCGGGAACACCAGACGGATGACCTGGCCGTCATCAATGGGGTTGATGCCGATGTCGCTGGTCTGGATGGCCTTGGAGATGGGCTTGAGCATCGAGCGGTCCCACGGGGAGATGGTCAGGATGCGGGCCTCGGCGACGGCGACAGCCGCGATCTGCTGGATGGGCGTGGGGCTGCCGTAGTAATCGACTGTGACCTTGTCCAGAATGGCGGGGTTGGCGCGGCCTGCGCGGATGGAGGCCAGCTCATGGATGAGGTGGTTGACACTGGCATTCATTTTTTCTTCAAAGGGTTTCGTCGTGCTGCTCATAATGAAATTCTCCTTATTTTAAGATAGTATAGGGGGAAAATATGAATTTTTCAATTTGTGCTTTTGCGTCTTATTCCCTGACCAGGGTACCGACGCTTTCGCCCTTGACAGCCTTGGCAATGTTGGCGGGCTGGCCCAGATCGAACACGAGGATGGGCAGACCGTTGTCGCGGCAGAGGGTCGCAGCGGTGGAGTCCATGACGGCCAGGCGCTCATCCAGCACGCGGGTGAAGGTCAGCGTGTCGTAGCGCACGGCATCGGCGTACTTGTGGGGGTCCTTGTCATAGACGCCGTCGACCATCGTGGCCTTGAACATGGCGTCCGCGCCGATCTCCAGCGCACGCAGGGCGGAGGCCGTGTCGGTGGAGAAGATCGGGTTGCCGGTGCCGCCGCCGAACACGACGATTTTGCCGCTTTCCAGCGCGGCAATGGCCTTGTCGCTCGTGAAGCACTCGGCGACCTGCGGCATGAAGGAGCTGGTCATGACGACGGCGTCCACGCCCTGCTGGCGCAGCGCGTCCTTGACAGCCAGCGCGTTCATAACGGTGGCCAGCATACCGATCTTGTCGGCGTCCATGCGGTCCATTTTGCCGCTGGAGCGTCCGCGCCAGAAGTTGCCGCCGCCCACGACGATGCCGATCTGGGCACCGAGGTCGTGCGCAGCCTTGATGCCCGCGCAGATGGAGGCGATGGTCTCCTCATCAAAGCCCGTACCCTTGGGGCCGGACAGAGCCTCGCCGCTGACCTTCAGAAGAATACGTTTATACTGAATTGCCATAAAAAACACCACCTGTAGTTATTTTGGCGGTCCGCTGTGCCGTGCAGGCATAGTAAACCATTCTCTTTGTATAACATTTTACAATAATTTGGGCTTAAAGTAAAGCGGTGTGGAAAAAAAATGAGGCTGCCCGTCTCCTTAAAGCCTTCCCCCGTGGGGAAGGTGGCCCCGCTGGGCCGGATGAGGGGCAGGTTTGCCACAGCGATCCGTTTACGGGCAACAGAGACAAGATTTCCCCTCATCAGTCAGCGGGCGGGGCCGCTGACAGCTTCCCCCGAGGGGGAAGCCATGCAGCAAAAAAGCGCCGTTCCCTTCCAAGAACAGCGCTTTTACTTACTGCATCGAAGTATCCGCTACCAGAACCGCCAGCTCCCGGCGTATCAGTCTGCGGCGGTTCTGCCGGTCAGCGAGACGCTCGGTGGGCGAGGTCAGCACCATGCCGTCGAGCGGCGGCGCGGCGGGCAGCGTGAACTGCAAGCTCATACCCGGCCCCTCCCCTACGGTCAGCGCCCAGCCCATGGCGCTTGTGTAAGCGGCAACCAGCGGCAGGCCCAGCCCGCCCGCGTGGAGCAGGCGTTCGCTCCATTGCCCCTCGGTCAGCAGGGCGGCGGCATCGGGCGGCAGACCCGGGCCGTTGTCCCTGTAGCAGAGCCTACCTGGCGTGCAGAGCAGCATAATGTGCGCCGCACGGTCCGCGGCCAGTGTGTTGGAGACAAGGTTCGTCAGCAGACCGTTGAGCAGCGAGACATCCCCCGTCGTGGGCAGCACGTCCAGCCCGTCGGCCTGCAGCGTCACGGTAAAGGGCAGCGCGTACTGCGCGGCCTCCTCCTGCAAAATACTGCAAAATTCCCGCAGCTGCCCCAGCAGGTCGATGGGCTGCGGCACACAGGTGCCGTGCAGCAGCGCCGCCGTGGCGGCATCCGACGCCTGGTCCCCCAGCCGCCGCAGGCAGATCAGCTGCGTCTGCAATTCCTCGAGCAGCGGCATCAGCTCGGCGCGCTCTGCCGGGTTTACCGCGTGCTGCAAGCGGTCCTGCAATACCTCAAAGGCGTTCTCCATGCTGTCAAACGAGCGCCGGAACCGCCCGCGCAATCCCCCGCGCAAGGCCAGCAGTGCTGTATCCTCGTTCCTTCTGTCCATGGAAAACGCCTTCTTTCCTAATTTATACAGTCGGTTTTATACAGTCGGTTCCAGTCGGCGGCGCAGCTCCTTGAGCAGCCCCTCAAACAGCTGCCCGTTGGAGAGCACGCCGTTTTCCGGGCGGCCGCAGCGCAGGCAAAGTCCGCGGTACGGCTCCGCACCGCGCTTGGACATACCCGCCGACATCCGGTTCAGCGCCGAGGTCACAGTGCCGATCTCGATGTTCTCCTCCGACGCGACATACTGCTGCAAATCGCCGATCTTCTGCGGGCGCTCCGCGTACAGCGCGTAGAGCAGCATCCGCTCGGCATAGCGGTAGCCGTTCAGTGTGGACCGCGCGCCGAAGTCATCCAGCACATCCTCACAGCAGCGGCGCAGGTGGTAGAGCCGATGCTCGTCGTCCGTTGTGCCCATGCGGTAGATCTCATCGAAAAGATTCTTCATCCCGTAGGGGCGCAGCATGATCCGGTACTGGGCAAACAGGCCCAGCGCCTTGCGCGCGGCGGTTTCCTCCGGCACGGGCACCAGCACAAGGACTGCCGGCTCCGGGTCCGGCTGCATCGTGCTGATCTCCTGCAAGACCTGCGTCACGGACGGCTTGGTCAGCAGGGCGTCGAGCACAAGCACCTGCGGGCGAAGGCCGCCGCGCAGCAGCTCCAGTGCCTCCTGCCCCGTCGATGCAATGGCCGCGGCGCGAACCTCGTCCCCATGGGTCCGGGCGAACAGCCGCATGGAATCACGATCCATGCGGGAGCTGAATGCAAACAGTGCCACCACGGCGGAGGTCCGGGGCAGCCTGAGCGCCTCTCTCTGCTTTTGTCCGGCTGCTTCCGGACGGTCATGCAGCAACACCGCCATGTCAGCCCACCTTCGATCCACAGAGGTCATGCAGTACCGCGGAGGTATGCGCAGGCTCCACGGCGTTTTCGTACAGGAAACGGGTCAGCATCCCCGCGCGCTCCTCCTCTATCTCACACAGCATACACGCCGCTGCCCGTGCCCCGTCGCGCTGGACAGTGATGACAAACGCATCCGCCTCCTGTGTCAGCGTATAGGTCACGGTTCCGGCGCATTGCAGGTCATCCAGCGCAGAAAGCTCCCGCCGGTAGCTTGCAATCAGCTTGCCTTGCATAAGGTTTCCTCCCCACATAGGTTGAATTCTTGTACCTTTAATGAGACTACTATAATTCAACCCACGCGCTGGATTCAATCCACACTGCCTATACGTTTTTATACGGGCACTGCAAGATTTGTACCATTATAGCACTATATAAAGAGAAGCGCAAGATGCAGGCGGATTGCACCTGTTACAATATAAATTCGTATGTTATAGAATATGTCCGGCGCTTGCAAACAAAATCTGCATTACCCCCTTGACTTTTTGGCAGAAAAGAGGTACACTTATCAAGTCGAAATGACATGGGCCTGTAGCTCAGTTGGGAGAGCGTTCGGTTCGCATCCGAGAGGTCAAGGGTTCGAATCCCTCCAGGTCCACCATATTGTGCAAATCCGAGCTCAATCTTCTTCGTGAAGCATTGTTTCGGGTTTGTTTTTGTTTTAGAGGGTGCGGATCCGTCCGCATCCTCTTTTTTTGTGTATCCGGTATAGCCTGGCGCGGCGCGGCTGTCCCTCTCTGATATTTGCTTTTTAACGGGCAGTATTGACATTCGCTGTGCAAATGGTTATAATTAGAACTGTTCTATTTGAGTCTTGCAAAGGAGTGATGCAGTTGCTGCCCATATTGAGCTACGTACAGCACTACAAAAAGTACCATGCAGCGCGGTTTGAGGCTGCTTCCGTACAGTACGGACTGAACCAGCTGGAAATTGACATCCTGCTGTTTCTGCACAACAATCCAGACTGCCGCACGGCCAGCGACATCTGCCGCTACCGCGGTCTGGCAAAATCCAATGTTTCGGCGGCGGTGGAGCGGCTGCGCACACGCGGCGTGCTGACGGTCTCCCCTGCGCCGGACAACCGCCGCCAGCGGCTGCTGGGCTTTGCGCCCGATGCCCTGCCGATGGTCGCGGTACTGGCGGACATCCAGCGCTGCAGCTTGGAGCCGCTGTTTGCGGGCTTTACGGCGCAGGAGCAGCAGACGCTGCAGGACTATCTGCGCCGCATGGATGCAAACCTCCTGCGGGAGCTGAACAAGGAGTAAGAATATGACCTATCTGGTAGCATTCATCGTCTGCTTTATTGCGGGCATCGGCGCGGGACTGGGCACAGGCTTTGCGGGTATGAGCGCCGCGGCGGTCATCAGCCCGATGCTCATTACTTTTTTGGGGATGGACCCCTATATGGCCGTGGGCATTGCGCTGGCCAGCGACGTGCTGGCGAGTGCGATCTCTGCCTACACCTACGGCAAAAGCGGCAACCTGGACATTAAAAATGGCGCAGTCATGATGGCGTCGGTGCTCTGCTTCACGCTGGTTGGCAGCTATGTGGCCAGCCTCGTGCCCGGCACAACGATGGGCGGTTTCTCAACGTTCATGACGCTGCTGCTGGGCGTCAAGTTCATCGTGCGGCCCGTCATGACGACCAAGAGCGCGATGAACGCCGTCAGCGTACAGAAGCGGTTCGCGCAGTCGCTGCTCTGCGGCGCGGGCGTGGGCTTTATCTGCGGGTTCATCGGCGCGGGCGGCGGCATGATGATGCTGCTGCTTTTGACCTCCGTGCTGGGCTATGAGCTGAAAACCGCCGTCGGAACGAGCGTTTTCATCATGGCGTTCACGGCCTTCACCGGTTCTGTCAGCCATTTTGCGATTGGCGGTGTACCGGATCTGTTCTGCCTGATCTGCTGTGTGCTGAGCACGCTGCTCTGGGCGCGCATTGCCGCCAAGTTCGCAAACAAGGCCGAGCCCGCCACGCTGAACCGCGCGACAGGCATCGTGCTGGTCGTGCTGGGTGCGGCGATCCTGGCGGTGAATTATTTGTAATTTCTAAGCCTCCCCCCGAGGGGGAAGCCACGCAACCAACAAACAACAAAGCCGAGCAGTTTTTACACTGCTCGGCTATTCTTATGCCTTCTTAGCCTCCCCTTCCGGGAAGACGACGAACAAGCCACCCTCGCGCACCCACTTGGCTGCGGCAGGATGCTTTTTCGCAAAGGTATTCCAAAGCTGCATGACAGCCCTTTCTGTCAGCTGTTGCGCAGGCGGCTTTCCAGCTGCGCGTTGAGGATGATGTTTTTAACGGCCTCGACGATGACCTTCAGCAGACCGATGACCCAGAAACCCTTTGCCTCCAGCACGATGCCGTCCACCATGCCCATGCTGATGGCACCGCTTGTCATCTTGGCCAGCGCACGCAGCGGCATGTTGTACTGGAACATCACGTTCAGGTTCGGCTTGCCGCGCTTGTAGCTGGCGTTCAGCATCATCGTGAGCACAGCCCAGACCAGCCAGCACAGCGGGCTGCGGCTGTGGTTCAGTTCACCCATGGTCATGTTGCGGTCAATTTTGACGGTATCCGCCGGGATGGGGCGGCCCAGCAGAATCTCCCACTCGTCATCGGGCACGCGCTGCACCTTGCCGCTGGTGTAGTGCGGCAGCGCCTTGCCCGCGTATGGGTTCGGTGCGCTCGTACCGTTCACCTCGACGGCGGCGGTCAGGCGGATGTCCGCAGAGCTCGCCCCTACGCGAAGCTCATACGTGCCGCCCTCGACCTCCCAGCTGTCGGTCTTGGTGTTCCAGTAGCGGAACGCCTTGTCGTCCAGCGGCAGGGTGACGGTCTTGCTCTCCCCTGCCTCCAGCCAGACCTTTGTAAAGGCCTTCAGCTCCTGCGCGGGGCGGAAGATCTGGGCGTCGGGCTTGGCCGCGTAGACCTGTACGATCTCGGCACCGGCGCGGCTGCCCGTATTTGTCACGGTCAGGGTCACGCTGCGGGCGTCGGCTTTCAGCTCGCTGTAGGCAAAACTCGTGTAGCTCAGGCCGTAGCCGAAAGGGAACGCCACGGGCACACCCGCGGTCTGGTAGTAGCGGTAGCCGACGTACAGCCCCTCGCGGTACTGCACGGTGCGTCCCGCACCTGCAAAGTTGTCCTTGGCGGGGGTGTCGGCGTGAGCGTTGGCCCAGGTTTCGGCCAGCTTGCCGGACGGATTGATTTTGCCGGTCAGCACATCGACCATTGCGCCCGCGCCGGCCTGGCCGCCGAGGGCTCCGTAGACGAGTGCCCTGCAGTGGGCCAGCCACGGCGTTTCCAGCGACGCGCCCGCGCTGACGATGACGACAGTGTTGGGGTTGGCCTGCTGCACGGCCTGCAAAAGCTCGATCTGGTTGTCGGCCAGTTTCATATCGGCGCGGTCCAGACCCTCGCTCTCCTTGATCTCGTCCAGCCCTAAGCAGAGCAGCACGGTGTCGGCCTTTTTCGCCAGCGCGACGGCCTCGGCCTTTTTGGCATCGTCCGGCTTGCCCTGGCGGTCAAAGCCCGCGACAAAGCCGACGCTGTGCAGGCCGCTGTCTTTCAGGCAGTCAAGGAAGGTATCGACCTTGATGGAATTGACGGCACTGGAGCCTGCGCCCTGGTAACGTGGCGTCTCGGCAAAGTCACCGATGACGGCCACGCTTGCGCCTGCGGCCAGCGGCAGCAGATCGCCGTCGTTTTTCAGCAGGACGGCGCTCTCGGCAGCGGCGCGGCGGGCCAGCGCGTGGTGGGCGTCGGCGTCAAAGCTGCGGCTGTGGTTTTCCACGGCGGCGTGGGTGTCCAGTACCAGTGTCAGCAGCTCGTCCAGGCGGGCGTCCACATCAGATTCGGAAATTTTACCGGTCTCGACGGCCTTCAACAGCTCGCGCACGGCGTCTCCGCCGGGGGCGGGCATTTCCAGCGTAGAACCGTTCTTTACGCCCAGTGCGTGGTCATTGCTGCCGCCCCAGTCGGTCACGACAGCACCGTCAAAGCCCCAGTCCCTGCGCAGGATGTCCTGCAAAAGGTGGGCGTTCTCGTTGGCGTAGGTGCCGTTGACGAGGTTGTAGCTTGACATGATGGTCTTGGGGTGCGCCTCTTTGACGACGATCTCAAAGCCGGTCAGGTAGAGCTCCCGCAGGGTTCGCTCGTCGACGACGGAGTCCGACGCCATGCGGCGCAGCTCCTGGCTGTTGACGGCGAAGTGCTTGGGGCAGGCGGCGATGCCGTTGGACTGGATGCCGCGCACATAGGCCGCGGCCAGCTTGCCGGAGAGGTACGGGTCCTCCGAGAAATACTCGAAGTTGCGCCCGCACAGCGGGCTGCGCTTGGTGTTGAGGCCCGGCCCCAGCAGGACGGATACCTCCTGCGCGGCGGCCTCCTCCCCCATGGCCCGGCCGAGCTGTTCGCCCAGGGCGGGATCCCAGCTGCAGGCCACGGTAGCTGCCGTCGGGAAGCAGGTCGCGGGGACGCTGGGGTTCAGGCCCAGATGGTCCGCCGCACCCGCCTGCTTGCGCACGCCGTTGGGGCCGTCCGACAGGGTGATGGACGGGATGCCCGCATTTTTGTAGCCGCGGGTCGTAAAGACCGTCTCGCCGGAGAGCAGCGCGCATTTTTGTTCAAGGGTCAATTTGGTAATAATGTTTGCATGTTTCATAGGTCACACATTCCTTTGATGGATCAGGAGTTCTTTTTTTCGGTCTTGGCTGCCTTGCGGAGCTTGCCGTCGATGACGACGCCGCGCACGGCGAGGGCGAACAGGACAACGGCCACAATGTCGATCAGGGCAACCAGATGACGCCAGCCGAACACAGAGGTCGTGAACGCATGGCGCACAGCGGTGGTGTCGCCGATGCTGTCAGCATAGTCGCGGTTGGTCACGCGGACATGCAGGTACATGTACAGCGCTTCCTTGGTGGCGCGGCGCAGGGCCTGCAGGTAGCTGTTAGAGCCGGTCTCAAAGGCCATCCCGCCGCCGGTGAAGCCCGCCATCCATAGGCTGCCGCCTGCGCGCAGGGCCTGGTCGCCGTTCATGTAGCTATGGTGGTCGCAGTAGTCGGTGATGACCGCGCCGTCAAAGCCCCACTCGTCGCGCAGGATGCCGGTCAGCAGCGCCTCACTGCCGCCTGCCCAGACAGCGCCGATACGGTTGTAACTGCTCATGAGACCGACTGCGTCGTAATCCTCGACGAGCATCTGGAACGGACGCAGGTAGGTTTCGCGCAGGGTCTGCTCCGTCATCCAGGTATAGACGGAATCGCGATAGATACCGCTCTCGCCGTCGTTGCAGATAAAGTGCTTGACATAGGTGTAGACGCCCGCCTGGTTTGCGCCGGTCACAGTGTTGCCGCAGATGACGCCGGACAGCAGGCTATCCTCGGAATAATACTCATAGTTGCGGCCATTGAAGGGGCTGCGGTGCATGTTGGTGGCGGGGGCATACCAGCCGGTGTAACCGTTCTGCAGGGCCTGCGTGCCGATGGTGCGGCCCTCCTCCTGGGCAAGGTCTGCGTTCCAGGTCTGGGCCAGCGTGCTGGAGCTGGGGAAGCCCGTGCCGGCTCCCATGCCGGTGAAGCCGCCGATCTGGGCGGGGCCGTCGGCGTCCTTGCTCTTGGACTTGCCGACGCTCTTGAGTTCGGCCAGGCCGCCGTAGGCGTTGATGTAGAGGTTTTCCATCTCGTCAACGGTCAGCTGATCCAGCAGGGCATCCCACTGGGGGTCGTTGAAGTCAGAGCCGAGCTGGAAACCGAGGCCGGTGGTCTCGCCGTTGTCCTCGATCTTCAGGCCGTTCTTGGCGCCGGTGGTAATAACCTCATCAGCGTCGTTGATCCAGCCGTTGGCATCGTCCGCGGTGTAGAGGTTCAGCGCCTTGACGTTGTCGGTCATGGCACGGGTCGGGGTGTTCGTCTTGGGGAAGGTGCCCGCAAAGTCGGCGCGGGTCAGGTAGGTGATGTTCTGGTCGGAATCGCTTCCGTCGAGGCTCACGCCGTCAACGGCGTCGCTGCCGGTAAACTTGTTGGAAACGGCATTGCCGGTGGCGGTGTCCTCGGCATACTGCACGCCTGCGGGCAGGCTGCAGGTGATGGTCGCGTTGGCGTCGTCGTCCACATCGTGGGCATCATGGCGCACGGTGAAGATGTAGTCACCCGCATCCAGCTCATAGCCGGTGAAGCCGTTGTGGTTGGCGTCGTAGGCATCGTAGCTGGCCATGTCGGAGACAGGGACCGTCAGGGTGACTTCCTCGCTCTCGCCGGGGGCCAGCTCCTTCGTCTTGGCGAACGCGCCCAGCTCAACGCTGGATTTTTCAATTTTCCCTGCCGTGTACGGGGCGGTATAGTAGAGCTGGACAACGTCCTTGCCCGCGCGGTCACCGGTGTTCGTGACGGCGACTTTGACGGTCACATTACCGTCCTTCGTCAGGGCGCTGCCGTTGGCGGCGGCGTCCGTGACTTTCCAATCAAAGCTGGTGTAGCTCAGGCCGTAGCCGAAGGGATACTGCACAACGGCGTCGTAGCCGGTGCCGTGCTCGTTGCTCTCGGCATCCCAGTAGCCCTCGGCGTCGGCAGTCTCGTACCACTTGTAGCCGATGTAGATGCCCTCGGCGTAATCAACATAGGAAACCTGCTCATAGGGGTAGGGTGTGTCAAGGTTTCCGTTCGTCGTGCCGTCTGCCGGGTAGAGGCCGTCGGCGGCGCTGTACTTGCCGACACCCTCTATACCGGCGTTCGCATAGCTGGCGGCGGTGGTCAGGTCATAAGCCCAGGTATCGGCGGTACGCCCGCTGGGTTCGCGGTCACCCCACAGCACTTCGGGCACGGCAGTCGCGCCCTCGGAGCCGGACAGACCGGCAATCAGGCAGGCATCAATGCCGGGGATCGTCTCGATCTGGCCCAGCTCCATGACGTTGGTGGAGTTGATGAGCACAACCACATGGGCGTAATTTGCGCCGACGTAGTTCAGCAGATTCTCTTCCTCAGTGGTCAGCTCCAGCATCGTGCGGGTGTCGTCAACAACGATGTCGCCGTCCTTCTCGGTGCGCTTGTACTGCTGCTTGGTGGCGTCGTTGCTCTCACCCGCCAGACGCCCGATCACGACAACAGCCGTATCGGAGAAGCTCTTGGCGTTGTCCAGCATCGACTGTGTATAGTAGGTCTGGTTGTTGATGTCAGGCTCATACAGGCGGCCGGACTGCTCGGGCCAGGCGCTCAGGGTGCGGGTGTACTCGCGGCCATCCTGGAAATCCTTGTACATGTCGGTCAGCTCGGTGTTGTACGCAACGCCGTAGGCAGTCAGCGCGGCCAGCAAATCGGTGTTGACGCTGGACACGCCGCCGGAGCCGGAACCGCCGCCCAGCCAGGCAGTGGAGGCCCAGCCAAAGATGTTGATCTTCTTGTTGTCAGCGGCCAACGGCAGGGTGTTGTCGTTGTTCTGGACAAGGACGGTGCCCTCAGCCTCGACATCTGCGGCCAGTGCTTCCGCCTTGACCTTGGTGTCGGCAATTTCAGCGTCGGAATAGTGGCCGCTGGGTGCGCCGATGAAGCTGTCAATGATGGTGGCCATCGTGGACAGAACGTAGGTGCCGACCAGTACCGCGACCAACAGGATCACTGACAGCACCAGACCGATCCCGTGCAGTACGGGGTGCGGCTTGCGGACTTTGGGTTGCTTTGTCATTTGTTTTTCTCCTCTTTAAACAGTATAAAACCTGTCAAAAGCGGGCCCATGTTTTGCGTCGATTCTATTGTAGCAGATTGCGGCACGATAGGCGTATTTTTCGCACAAGCTGCCGTTTTTGAAGCATACTTTGCAGTTTTGCCGCTTGACCGGACAAATTTTGTTGTGATTTTGTACAAGTACAACCGCGCCTTCTTTGTGCAAATTGCGGCATAGAAAAAAAGCCTTCCCCTGTGGGGGAAGGTTGACGCCGCTACAGGGGTGAGCATGGCAGCCGCCGCAAGGCTCCCGGGTCGATGACGAGCATTGATTCCTACATTGTAGGGGCGGATTCCATATCCGCCCGCGGGTAGTTTCCGCTGCCGCAATCCTTACTACTTCTGCGGCAGCAAAATCCGCACCGTGAACCACTCATTCTCCCAGTGCAGGGTCAGCGTGCCGCCGTGGGCCTCGGCGGCAGCGCGGACGCTCTTTAAATCGTAGCCGCCGTGGCTGCTGCGGGCGGGCAGGCCGTCGGGGCCAAGCTCCACGGGGTCAGCGCAGTAGTTCTCAAACCGCAGCATCACAAAGCCGTTCTGCGCGTAGATGGCGGCCCGAATCAGCCGCTTCTCGGGGTCCGGCTCGGTCAGCACACTCTCGGTGGCGTTGTCCAGCACCGTGCCCACAATCGTGCAGATCTCCCCTGTCGTCAGAAAGTGCAGCAGCATACCGTCCGCCACACAGGTCAGATTGATGCCGTGCTGCTGGCAGTAGAGCGTTTTCGCCGTCAGCAGCGTGTCCAGCACAGGGTTGCCGGTCTTGTTCTCGGCCTCGTACTGACGGATGCCGCTCTCCATTTCGGCCAGCGCGGCGTCCTGCTTGGCCTGGTCGCGCTCGGCACGGATGGCCGCGATCTGCATTTTCAGCTCATGATAGCGGCGGTTAATAAGCCGGATGTTCTCCTTGCTCTGCCTGTACTGCTCATACTGGCGGCGCAGGACATTGTCCATGGCCGTCAGCTCGCTGTGCAGTGCGGCCTCGCGCAGCTGCTCGTGCTGGACCGTCAGGATCAGCACGCCCGCCATATCCACCAGCGTGCGGATGTAGAAAATGCTCATCACGCTCATCGTGACACCGTTGTCGGAGATAAAGCTCAGATTGCTGACCGCAAACGCCGTGACCGCCATGACGACAGCCATCAGCGTCGCCGCCGCGGTAATGGTCAGCCGCGTGGGCGCAGCGTGGCGGCGCTCAAACCAATACAAAAAGCCGTAGACCACCGTGTAGACCGCCGCCAGCAGCAGTACCGAAAGCGGTGCTGTAGCCCGTTGCTGCGGCCAGAGTAAGCAGTGGAGCTGCCACTCCACGCTGGCGGCCAGCTCCGCCAGAATGAACGCGCGGGCGCAACTGTAGCCGGCTTCCAGTAAATTCATCTCCCGCGTGCCCCACAGATACAGGTACAGCCACGCGATGGCCGCGACCATGCAGGGCAGCCACCACGCCAGCGGCACACTGCCGGTAAGCTGCAAAAACACGCCCAGCACCGCGGCCCACCCCGCCGTGGCAGCATAGGTCACCGGCTTTGCAGCGCGGGGCGGCGCGGCCTGCGCGTAGACCAGCACGGCAAGAACCTCTGCCAGCGCCGTGTACAGCCGCGGGATGTCCGGCAGCGTCATCATGCGCCCTCACCCCCGATGTAGTCCGCCAGCGCGGCCAGAAACGCCCTGCGCTTGGGGCGGCTGATCTGCAGCTCATGTGGGCCGACCTGCACCGTGTTCTGTTGCACGCCCGACACCTGCGCGAGATTCACAAGATAGCCGCTGTTACACCGCGCAAACAGACGGCTCGTCAGCTTTTCCTCCAGCGCCTTCAGCGCGCCGGGTGCGGAGAAGTCGCCGTCCTCGGTGTAAAAATGGACGCGGTGACCCTCACTCTCGATATAATAAATCGTAGCAGCGTCTAATCGGCGCATGCCGCCGTCCACCGGCACAGCCAGATAATGCCGCGTCCGCTTGGCCAGCTGGTTCACAGCCTTTTGCAGTTGCTGCGAGAACGCAAAGTACGGCACAGGCTTGAGCACGTAATCCAACGCACCGACGGCGTACCCCTTGATGGCATACTGCGCCATGTTCGTAATAAAAATCAGCAGCACATCGCTGTCCAGCTCGCGGATACGGCGGGCAGTCTCCATACCGTCCAGATGCAGCATCTCTACGTCAAGAAAAATTATATCGTAGACCGGGCGGTAGTCCTCAAGGATTTCGACGCCGTCGGTGAACATTGTCACCTCAAACTGGGTGCCATACTGCCGCGTGTAGCGCTGCACATACCCCGCCAGCTGCTCCCGGACGGCGGCCTCATCCTCTACGATTGCAATGCGGGTCATCCGCAGTGCCTCCCCTTCTGTTTTTTCTTTAGTATAGCATATCGCCGCGGTGCATGGCAACAAGAATGACCCTCCCGAGCCGTTTGCGGCTGTTGTTGCATCCCCGGGAGGATGGATGAATTTCTCCCCTACTCCCCTACAAAACAAAAAGAGCCGCTGACTTGAGTTGAAGTCAGCGGCAAAATGAAAGCACTCACACAAAGCGGCAATCATTATGAAAAAAGCCTTACGTTTCCGTAAGGCTTTTTTTGGTGCACCATCGGGGACTCGAACCCAGGACCCACTGATTAAGAGTCAGTTGCTCTACCTACCAACTTGTACTATAGCAATAACGATATCAGTCATCTTACACACCATAATACTTTAAGTCGAACAATATTTTACAGCCAATCTGTCCCACTATATAGCGTTCACATCTATTATTATTCTGTTACACAAGAAACTCGTGCTATCTTATCTATTTGATCAGTTATTGCTTTAGCATAACCAAAATTGAAGTATTTCATTGGCAATTCTTCATCGTTCTGCTGCCAGACATTACAAAGAGACACCTTGTCTTCACTAGCAAAACAGAATATTTTCGGATACTTTGCTACTACATTGTGTAAAGCCACATTACTAACATCACTAAAAATATATCTATCGGTTGTATTCGCTAGTTTTTTTACAATTGAGTTCAAATCATCCGATGAGAAGGATTGCAATTTGCAAGCATTTAAGCAGTTTGCCAATAATGTATCAGTATCAATTTTCAAGCAGCACATAACAACTTTCCTTTCAAATTATCTGGAGGATCTTAATTAGACCGTTTTGGAACCAGACTGCTTCATCTCCATTTGAAGCTTAGATTCTTCAATAATTAAAGACTCTGCATTCGGAAATTCATTTTTTATAGCCATTATCAAATCGATTAACGGCAAGTTGTTATACGCTTCTGTGTGAAACTTCAATTCTAGCAAATAACCAACGCCTGTTGCCGATTCTATAACATCTCGATTGATTGTAAAGCTTGTGTCTGTCTGACTATTGTTCCAAACAGTTTGACTTCTTTTCGTACGAATTTCAGACAACACTATAAAATTTTTCTTTCCAGTCCAAGGTATTCCATTTTCAGCCAATTGTTTTATAATATCGCCTATATATTGTTCTGATGCCAATCCTTCCTTCTTGTTAACAACCTTTTGGCTTTTTGTCCTACCACTCAACTCTTGTCGACAAGAATTACTTGCTGAAGGTGTTTTTATTATCAATTTTACATCTTTATTAGCATTGCTGTTACGAATACGAATCTCAATGTTCTGATTGTAAAACTGCCTATCACTGGTATCGAAAAAAGTATCCGTGTATTCTTCTATATGTTCACTTTTTGAATACTGGGAACTCGTAAAGTAATTCTCGAGAAATCTTGCATACTTCTCAAGCTCACTCTTGTTAGTAAATCGGTATTTTCGTTCATACTCACATTGCTCACTTGTACTTTGCAATGCGATTACCTTTTTAATTTTTTTCAGAAGCTCTTCACGAAATTCGCGATCTCTGCTATCCGGAAAAAGGCCCTCGAGATACGCAATACAAATCTTCAATTCGCATTATTAATAAATTCGTACTTGTTTTTGTGGATATACTATCAATAACACAGTTGTCGCAACTCCACCTTTTTATAATTTTCGATATTTCAAATGTTATAAAAATTGAGATTTTATCAAATCGCAAATCGCAATAACAAGTTGAGCATCCAGTTGGTTAGAGGTCTGCATTTTGAAGAAGATCCGGCCCAGTCGAGGAGAGAGCCGCAGGCGAGCGACGAAACTGGGCCGGATCGCGGCGTCAAACATCAAATATCCGGTCCATTTCTGCCTCGAATGCTTCATCCGGAGTACGGTACCCCAGAATCTTTCGCGGAAGACCATTGGCCCACAGCTCCACGCCCAGGATTGTATCTTCATCGTAACTGTCGACTCTCTTTCCCTTTGGCAGGAATCGGCGGATCAGGCCGTTGTGGTTCTCAATGGTACCTTTTTCACAGGAAGTATACGGATGAGTAAAGTACACCGGTGTACCGGTAACAGACTCAATCTCTGCAAGCATCGAGTTTTCTGCACCGTTAACTGCTGTAATACTACGGAACGCTTTCGGAAAAGCCTGTCCAAGCTCATCTTCCATACGCTGGAATGCTTCCATGAGAGACCTTGAGGATTTGTCAGCAAGACGGAGCACGCACAGGTTCCTTGTCTTTCTCTCCACCATGGTCAGCAGGACTTTATCTTTGTCAGATTTCCGGCCGATCACTTCATCGATCTCCCAATGTCCGAATTCCTCTCTGGAGTCAACGGATTCTGGACGCTCCTCAATGCTGCGCCCCCGAACACGCTTGCGCTCCCGGATTCTTTTTGCTTTGGTGCGGCGATGCATCTTTTGCGGCAAATCGATGTTTTTAATACCGAGCAGCCCAAGTTCAACATAGTTGTAGAGAGTTTTGGTGCAAAGCATCTCGCTTCGCTTAAACAGGTTGTGGGCCAAAGCGTAGCCAACGCAGGCATCCAGCGACCATTTGTCATCTCCACAAAAATGGGACTCCACATAGGAAAGAAACGCCTTTTTCTCTGCGGCTTTGTATGTACGACAGCAGCGGCTGCGATTCTCTTTGTGAATTTGCCAGGCCGTTTCTGCTTTGAAACGCTGAACCTTGCCGTGATAGAGCGGCGTCATTCCCTGACGAATGATCTTTCGAACCGTATTGGGGGAACAATGAAGTTCTTTCACAGCAATTTGGTTGGCAGACCAACCGTCCTGTAAACGTACCTGAATCTTGACATAATCTTCGTATATCAGGTGTTTACCTTTTTGATGTTCCGTGGTATAATCGGGGTAGTCCATAGCGATTGCCTCTTTTCTGTGTAGAGTTGTTGTAGCAAACTTATTCTAACACAGAGGTCCTCGCTATGGACCTTTTTATTCTCCTAAATGCTCATCTTCATTTTACAATGCGCCTCTAGTTCTATTACGCATCGCAACAACACAAATTTTCAAAACCTTTGCTGCAATCGCTCACTGCGGTTCTACTTGCTGCACATCTGCCTTACCCATAGGCCAGGTTCTATTCTCTGCCCTTCCGTACCTATATTTCGTCAGGCACGGGCGTGTCTTGTCGCTCTATCCCCTGAAACCAGAGGATAATCAGTAAGGTTGCTTCAGGACTCTTGCCTGCGTACTACTTTCCTGTGCCAGCCACCCGGTAGAGGTGACCGCTTCTGTGGACATCTATCCTTCTCGGATAGTTACGTCTATTCTGTTTTCAAGGTTCCTGTAATTCATTACTTCTGGCGTTATGACAGAGGCTTCTCGCTGGTAGGCTTTCCGATCCCATGGAACTGCGTCGCCCATCCAATATTTCTTGACTGTGTTTCTGGAAATTCCCAGAATTTTAGCTGTTGCACGCTGACTGGTTACTCCTTCAAGTTGCAGCGCGCGGATTGATTTGTAGACATCCACCGATGTGACCACCTTTCTATCGCCTCCCGCATAGTAGTCTACATCTATTATACGGGAAGCCATTAGGTGGCTCAAATATTCGCTGTCATTTTGCTGGAAAGTGGCTCAAGTATATATTAGCATTCACATCATGCGCGATATATTAAGCAAAAGCCGGTTGCTTTGCATTGCAACCGGCTTTCAATTTTCTTTTTAACTTTGGAGCATGGCTCTATATTTGGCGCGATCTGCTTCAGGAATATGCAACGCATCCATTGCTGCATCGGCAGACACTTTAAAGCTGTTCATCACGTTACGAATCGCATTGAGAGTTGCTTTGTTTTCGCCCCTCTCTTCACCGATGCCAATTCCTTTCGCAACGCCCTTTTCCATAACACCTTGGCTCAAATTGCACATTCTGCGCACCTCACTTTCAAGCGTTTGTGTCATCGGAACATCAAATTCCGTTTCTAATATTTCTTTCTTCGTTTCGGGACTCTTTTCTTCTGAAAGCAGTACTTCCAAGAATTTCAGCAGCCCGCCATAGTTTTTGTCATCCTCATCGCCCAAGCAAATCATTACAGCGCTCATAAGATCGTAGTTCCCGACTTGCTCAACCGCCTCACCAATGATATGCTTTTCCTGTATAGAATACTGCGTAATCGTGTTTCTGCGGTTTTTCGGCGGGTTCATACATACCCAAATCGAGTACACTTTCTTGATTTTTCCGTACTCACCTTTGGTAAATTCTGTGCCATACTGTGCCGAAATCATACGGCTGCAATAGTAAATTGCACGTTTCAACAGCGGGTATCCCGCATTATAGCGGTTCTGCGCCTCCACATTCAGAATCAGCCCAATCAGTCCGTCCTCGCTTGGTGCTGTGGCATAAAAACGGACATCGTAGCGGATTGTACCCTCTGTCAGCGTCACATCTTCCGTGTTCGCACCGTGGATTGTAGCCGAGATATTACGGTTGGTTTCATCGGCATCCACGCCGACAGCGCCAATCTGCGGTTCACCTTCGATATACTTCTCCGCAATCTCTCGCACCGTACAGCCTCGATATTCCGGAACGCACTCCTTCATAATAACGGCCAGAATGCTTTTGTTGGCAAGCAGACGCTTAACACCCTCATCGTAGCAGGCATCGGCATCCACTTGGGATATACTCTGCGCCAAATAATTTTCTTCCTGCTGCATGGGATAAGCTCCTCCTTTCCTTGCCTTTATTATACGCTGTTTCTTTACTTTTTGCAATAGTGCCGTCCATAGCACAAAAAGCGGACTGTCCACTGTGATACAAACCTTGAACAGTCCGCCTTTTCTGTTATGCACCGATTTCTGCACTGCAGTCTGTATCTAGTGAGCAATCCAGAAACTGTTGATATTCCATGTTCAGTTTTATAGTAACTTGGTATTTTCTTCCAACCTCTACCCTATCAATCAGATGGCTCAGTATCATCCGCTTCATTTCCAGCGGGGCAGCATCAAATTCTTCTGCCCAACCTCTGAAATCGTCATAGTAAGTACGTAGTTTCCGAATCTCAGCCGCTTCGTTTAACCTCGCATTTCGGAGTTCGGCATATTCAGCCTTGGCATCATCCAATTCCTGTTGGTATCGGCGGATTTGCTTGGCAATCATGTCTTCGGTAAAATTGCTCGTTCCGTCAAGGCACTTTAGAATCTCACCCTCAAAGCGTTCCAAGGCGTGCTGGGCGGCTTTTATCTTTTTCTCCACTGCTGCACGTTTTGTCTTTTGCAGGTTCGACTCTTGCCGAATCCGATTCTCAGCCACTTGGGAATAGGGTGTGTCTCTGATTTTCTCGAATACTTCCTCAACGATTTTCAGAACAATGGCATCCACCCTTTCGGCAAGGTATAGTGCTTGTCCATCGCAGTCTCTGCCGCCTTTGTTCCGTTGGCCGCGCTGAAAGCAGTTATACTTAGGCTGGACTTTTTCGCGGATACTTCCATCTGCCAATTTGTAGCGGTCTGTGTGCATAAATCCCGACATCTTCGCTCCACAGTGGGCGCAGTAGACAATGCCCGCCAGTAGCGTTGGGTTTTGGCTGGTATGAGCAATGCGTCTGTCTTGCGCTGTCTTTGCGCTGCGTCGGCTGATAATGTCATTGGCTTTCTCGAATGTATCTTGGTCGATGATCTGCAATTCCGGGATGTATTCCGAGCGAGCATTTTTCGTAATTATGTAGCCTGTATACCCCTCGTGGCGGATAATTCGGATTATGTTGCTCGACTGGAACTTTGCTCCGGCACGGGTACGCAATCCTCGGTTATTTAACATTTCAGCCAGAGCAT
>ERZ780137.886-NODE-886-length-21325-cov-4.463611_pt1 | contig 21325 bp, 15 predicted proteins | sample MGYA00511020_ERZ780137 | MGnify/ENA primary metagenome ERZ780137 (study PRJEB29588, sample SAMEA2157917) | human gut metagenome | biome: human gut; feature: human-associated habitat; material: faeces | place: Denmark | collected 2008/2010 ... | reverse complement strand
CTGTTCCCGCCGTAATATTCTTTGATACCTGAGAGGTTGTTTCTGTCAGCCATTTCAGAATCTCCTGAATATTGTTGGCTGATTTGGCACTTTCCTCTGATAAGGAACGAATTTCGTCTGCAACAACTGCAAACCCTTTGCCATGTTCTCCCGCTCTGGCTGCTTCTATTGATGCATTCAGAGACAACAGATTCGTTTGGGAAGCAATGGAATTGATATCCCCCAGAATAGCTGTGATCCTGTTCATTTCTGTAAGCAGTGAATCTGTAGACTGACGTGCCGACTCTACCGTCTGTTCCATTTCCAGTATAGAATTCTTTGCATGAACAACCGCATCATTGCCCTTGGCTACAGCATCCTGTACCTTCTGGAATCCACCATCTAACTGTGTAGCCAGTTCATGGTTCTTATTGATCTCATCTGTAGCAGCATTGATCTTATCCATAACTGTAACCGTAGATTTGGCAGTATCCTCTACTACCTGCCCCATCTGAGTCGCTGCTGTCCTTACACTGCTGCTGCCCTCTGCGAGCTGATGAATAGAACTCATGCTTTTTTGAATTGTTGTATTCAGATTCTCTGAAATTTCATTTGCTACACTGGCATTTTGTCTGACCTGTTCCAGCGCTTTTTCCGTCTTTTTAACAACATTCGCACCACGCTTCGTTGCCAGATATAATAATACGCCCGTTACTGCAAAAAGGAAAACGCGTGAAACAACACCCGCCCATGAATATTCATTTCCCGCAATTGTTTCCGGACTGAAAATCATAAAAACTATGGAGATTGCTGTAAAAGGTACTGCAAACCAGATAATCACAGATTCTATAAAGTATGATGTCGTCATTGCCAGGAGGACATAATTCGCCAAATATGCTATTGAATTACCTCCTGTGATGCATGAATAGACCAATGTACCTATGGCCGGTGGAAATACCAGCATCAATACTTTTTTATCATCAGGCAAAGGCAAAAAATAACCTATTGTTGAAATGATACCACATACGATTACAACAATACTGCCTTTCAACGCCATAACAGATAATCCAAAACCCAATACCGAAACCATACTCAATGCAAGAACGGAACACCATGTAATGATCAGATTTTGTTTATGTAACTTCTTCATATAAATTGTCCTTTCCTTTCCGAATACATACCAATTTATAGCACTAATTTAACACTTACATTATAAAGTTTTATTTGTAAAAATACAATATTTTGGAAACTATTTTATTTATAAACTGTTTTTGTTTTTATTTTCTCTCATTTTTCAAAAACTTTTGCATGTTCATTTTGTACATACTTTTCCAGCTTTTTGCGTTGAATTTATACCCTTTTTATTATAGGATAAATATAGTAACATAAGATTCTACTGGGGAAAGGAACAAAACTATGAACAGAATGTATGTTGCGGATGAGAACCGCTACGAAACTATGAAATATCACCGTTGTGGGAACAGTGGTCTGATGCTGCCTGCTGTTTCACTTGGTCTATGGCACAATTTTGGCAGCAATGGTAATTATGATAATATGCTCAATATGTGTTTTACTGCTTTTGATCAGGGAATCACACATTTTGATCTGGCTAATAACTATGGCCCCATACCTGGCGCTGCTGAAGAGAACTTTGGTCGCATTCTAAAGGATGGACTGGGCAATTATCGTGATGAACTGATCATCTCTACTAAAGCAGGCTATGATATGTGGAAAGGCCCTTACGGTAATTGGGGTTCCCGTAAGTACCTGATTGCAAGTCTGGATCAGAGTCTGCAACGCATGGGACTGGACTATGTGGATATTTTCTATCATCATAGACCTGACCCTGAGACACCATTGGAAGAAACCATGCTGGCACTGGATTCTATTGTGAAGAGTGGCAAAGCACTCTATGTCGGTATCTCCAACTATAATAAGGTACAGACACAGGAAGCCGTGAAAATTCTTCGTGAACTGAAAACACCTTTCATTATCAACCAGCGCAAGTATTCTATGTTCGAGCGTAATATCGAAGAAGACGGTCTGAAATCCTACGCTACAAAGAATGGAATTGGTATCATTGCTTTCTGTCCTCTGGCTCAGGGACTTCTTACGAACAAATATCTCCACGGTATTCCGGAAGACAGCCGTATTCGCACCGATGGTCGTTTTCTACATGAAGATGCTCTGTCAGAATCCCGCCTGGCTCAAATCCGTGCACTGAATGACATTGCTGAAAATCGTGGACAGACTCTGGCTCAGATGGCTCTCTCATGGGTTCTTCGTGATGGCGAGGTAACTTCTGTATTGATTGGAGCTTCCAGAGCTTCTCAGATTACAGAAAATACCAGAATAGTGGAAGCTGCTGCCTTCAGTGCAGATGAACTGGCTGCTATCGAAGCTGTCCTCAATTCCTGATGAGCAGAAATCATATATAACAAAATAAATATCTGAAAAAGGCGTCTGTACAAATCCAGACGTCTTTCATCATTATTAATGCTTTTATCCAATTTTTTCAAACAGATATTTCAGAACTTCATCTGAGAATTTTCTGGCTTCAATACCAATAATATATCTTCCGTCTTCATTCTGTTCCATACGATTTACTGTTGCATACATGATCATTGTTTCTGCGATCACAATAATATCTTTTCCCATAATATCAGGGCAGTCAGCCGGTGCCGATATTCCCATTCCACAGGGACTGATATTTTTAATTTCAACATAAAGTTTCTGTTCCGAATCACATATTACGATAACGCCCTTGGACGAATAATCTGTTCGGTTGATCGATCTTCTCTCTTCCATATTCGCTCTGCCTTTCTTCGGATATCTACTCACACTCTGTTATGCCATGACTTCCTGCTCTTTCATCAGGCGAAGTACTTCATTCTGTGCGTTCTGCCATTTGTGATACTCTCTGGAATTTCGAGCTTTCTGCACTGCTGCTTCCACATAACTTCCTACTACTTCCGGAGAACCCATTTGTCCAAATGCTGACTCTGCTTCATCCATCTTACGTTCTTCCTGCTCTAATGATTCCTTTAATTTATCATAAGTGTTCTTTACATTCCTGTATTCCTGATACTCCTGACTATCATGCCACTGCCAGAACTTCCAATGATCTATCTTATACTGTTTATAGCGCGACTGTGCTGTTTCAAATGCATACAGGGCACGTTCATAATCCCATTTCTTCTCTCCTACAACAGACTGTGCAAAATCGAATTCATATTTTGCATCTTCCAGCGCTCTCGCATACTGCGATTTTGCTTCCGCTTCAAGCTGTAATCTGACTGTTTCAAACGCCTGCTGCAGTTTCTGCTCTGTATCCTTTGCTGCTGCAAGTTCCTCTTCTATATCTGTATTGCCTGCAACGACAGCAGATGCTCTCTCCTGCGCTGCTCTGTGTAATCGAACATCATCTGTATTGGTACTCTGTGCTGCCTGTGCTTCAATAGGACCTGTTGCTGCAATAAACGCAGCCAAACCAATAGAAATGGCTTTTATTACCTGATTGTTCATTGCATTTTTCTCCATACACATACTCTCCTTTACAAGTCTCTCAACATTCATTACATACTATTATCTCATTTCATACCTCAATATATAATAGTACCTTAGTACTTTATTGTCAACCTCATTTTACCAAAAAAGAGCATCCATAAGGATGCCCTTTCCTGTAATAAAAACACTCATTTGGCAATTAATACCATAATATCCGTTAACTGGTTAGTCTGTAATGCCACATTTCCAATTTCGTTAACTGTTGTAATGCTGCTTAGAACATATTCTCCTGTGATCAGATCTCTGCTGAACAGGTAAGCAATCTGTCCGTTGTATGCACCTACATTCATATGAATGCCAATTACATAAGGAAGTATTGCTGTATGATAAGGTTTAAAGTGGAAGGTTATAAATCCATCTGCGAAATCAGGAATCAATTCCAATGCTGAACCTAACTCCAGAGTATCTGCTTTTTCATCAATGCCTGATGCATCAATTGTATAACCTATACCATTTTCTAAATTTGCCATCAGATACAGATTACGTCCATAATATTTCTGGAGAAGTTCTGCTCTTAAACGGGATTTCTGATCTAATTCCACATTGACATATGGAAGTCCACCTTCTGTTACCATTTCTGCAAGAGGCGCATTCTGTTCCGGAATTACAACACTACCGACTGCTGTACTGCCTGAAGAACTGCTGCTGTCAGAAGAATCTGAACTGCTGTTGTCTGACGATCCACTGTTTGTACTGCCATTTCCACTTCCTTTGTTGTCGTCCTTCTTATCATCATCTTTTTTATCATCATCTGATGAATCAACTTTGATCGTACGAATGATGATCGCATCCAGTCTTGAGGTTGCTCCACTTGCAAATTCACAGGTTAACTGACCATCTGTTACTGTTACTTCAATACTCTTAACTGTGTAAGAACCTGCTGCATTACCTACACTTACTGCTTCTCCTTCAATGGTACCCTTTACTGTGCTCTTGTATGCAGAACCACCTACAATATCAACTTGATATGTACCATTTGCCAGATCTACTGCAAATGTCTGTCCGTCAGGAATCGCAAAGTCTGTATAAACAGCCTTCCGAAGAACTCCCGCCTGTGTATACTCTTCTTCTCTACCCTGAATAGTTGCTGTTTCATCCAGGAATCCATAGCCTTTTTCTTCTGTATAGCCAATGCCAAGCTCTGCTACTGTCTTAGATCCTCCCTTGGCATTCACAGTAATGGTTGTATAACCATCTGCCGCTGTTGCTTCTTTAATACCAAAATCAAATGCTGCTGTAACTTTATATGCTACTGTAATCTCTGCTACAACTGCCTGATCAAATCCATCAATTATACCTGTGATCTTATAAGTTCCAATTGTTGCAGTATCAATTGCTGCTACTTCCTCTGCATTCCAGGTTACGACACTGTTGCCTGTCTTCTCATCTGCATAAATGGCAGATACTGTAACAGGAAGCTGGGAAGCTACATCCTCTGACTGATATATTACTTCAGCATATGTTGTTGGAACTGAAGTGATATATGTATCTACAATATGTACAATTACCTGTACTTCATCTTCTGTGCCTTCTACAATACCTTTTACAGTATAGTCTGCAATCTTGGTAATATCCAGGTTGCTGGTATCCCAGGTTACGTTCTTCAGTTCTGTTGTAGTATTGGTATAAGTTACTGCTACTGTCTGAGGAAGTGTTACTTCTACGCCAACAATAGATGTTATATCTTCAATTGTCGCATATCCGATCACTTCATTAGCTACTACAGTTACCTTGATAGAGAGAGCATCATCATAACCCTTGATCGTACCATATACTGTGTATGTACCTGTCTTATTGATATCAAGATCTGTTACATCCCATGTGATATCTGCCTGAATCTCTTCACCTGTCTGTGTCTTAACAGTTACTGTTGCAGGAAGCAGGCTGGCTACTGTCTGACCATCTTCGATCGGTGTTCCCTCTACGATTGTTATATCATCCAATGTACCTACAGAATCAATCGCAACTGCTGTCTCTACTTCAAGCGCTCTGGACATGAAAGATGTCTTGCCATCTACGATTGCTGCGATCTTGTAAGAATATGTCTTACCGGATTCTACTGTCTTGTCTGTATATACATATGTCTTATCTGTTGTATCTTCTGTGTCTTTCTCTTCATCATTATCCTTGGATGCAAGCCATTCATCATAATTCACATCTTTGATGGTCAGACCATTGAAATACAATGCTGCCATTCCATTCTTGCTGACTGTATTTACAACATTCAGTACTCCATCTGTTACTTCTACAGTAATTGTCTCACAAGTACCTCTTCTGTCGCTGTTACCACGTCTTACATCTGAGAATTCTTCACCTTCTGCTGTGACTTTATTATATACATAGCCTGAGCCATTTCCGATATAGAAAGTCACTTCATAAGTACCATTAGGAACTACGGCATCAAATTCTACAGAGCCGTTGCTGACCCATCCAAGTACGCAGTCATTATAGACATCTGCATAATCTGCATCATCACTGAAGTTGTAGCTCTTGTTTGCATTATTTGTTACATCTGTAAAGCCATAGTCTTTGCTCTTGCTGAACTCTTCATCAGCTAATACCTGTGTCCAGCCATCCTTTACATTACCTGCACCGAAGTCGAACTTCAGATACACAGGATCTGTTGTGTCATCATCGGTATCATCACTGGAAGAATTACCTGCTTCGGTCAGTTCATCCAGATCCAGACTGTCGATCAGCTTGTAATCTCCGTCTTCATCTGCTCTGTAGATCTCGTAACCTTCAATATCGTGTCCATATGTACCGTCATTTGCTGCTGTAAAATTCACATCTACAGAACTGCTGGTTACTTTACCTTCACTGAGCCGGGCTGTTACCAGACCTTCACTGAGTAAGTAGCTTAAGTTAGCAGGCTGGTTATAACCAACGTTCTGCCATGCTACACCTTCTCTGTAAGCCAGATTCTCTAACAGACAAGGTACTACATAGTCTGTCTGAATTGTTGTTGTATAAATACGTACTTTGTTATTGTCTGATGCACATCTGGCAATGATTTCTTCACGCCAGTCACCAAGGATATCTGCAACCAGACCAAGATTACCCTTTGTACCGTTACTGGAGTAGATCTCTGTAGAATTGAGAAGTCTCTCCTGTGTTTCATCTTCATAATTCCATTTTGCAATGGTAACACCTGTTGGTGCATACGCTGCCTTGTTAAAGGTATGATCCTGTATCTCGCTGAGTAAATCTCCATCCCAGAAGATTGAGAAGTTGGATGCAGGTGTAGAATCTGCTAATTTAATAAAGTTGTCCAATGTTGACCATGTGGAATATACTTCACCATCTGTAGAATCCCATTCAGGCTCATCATTGCTTTCATAAGTAGGGCTTGCAATAGACCAGAATTCAGCACCTTCTGCGGTAGGGTCAATATCTGCTGCCACACCACGTCCTGTGTCTTTTCCGGTGTAATAACCCATCAGAACTTCGCCTGTTTCTGCGTCATGGATTTCTACATGATATGCTGCATTATCATGTTCATGTACTGCCATAACTTCCAGTCCATCATTCCATGATACCCAGTCGGATACATGCATGGCATCACCATGTCCCAGACCTGTGGAATACTTCACTGTTCCATCATGATCAATGGTCAGTGCACCATAGATGATCTCATCTTTTCCATCATTATCTACATCATTTACGCTCAGACCGTGATTACCCTGTGATTCGTACTCACTGCCTGCATCATTGGTATCAAATGCCCAGTACTCTGCAATCTCATCACCAATTCCGTCGCCGTCTGTATCTTTGAGATAGTATGCAGTCAGGCATGTTCTGGTGTAGTAACCTCTGGTAAATACTGCAAAAGGTGTCTGTCCATCAAGGTATGCCGTTGCTGACAGGAATCTGTCTACACGATTGCCATAAGCATCACCCCATGCACTTACTGTTCCTCTGGCAGGTGTGTAATCTACCGTATCAATAATGCTGCCATCCTCGCCATTGAACATTGTGAAATATTCAGGGCCATCCAGAATGTATCCGCTGCTGTTACGGTAATCATTTTCATCACTGATCGTATTAACCGGCAGTTCTGATGCTGAGCATGCTCCAACATAATCTGATTCTGTCAATGTAGCTGCTGTACCATCTTCGCTTGTGTATACTGTTGTGCCGTCTGCTGTCTTAACCGCGATCTCAGCCTTGCCATCACAGTCATAGTCCCATACCTGGAACTGTGTATAGTGTGCACCGGAACGGATATTGACACCCATGTCAATTCTCCAGAGAAGTGATACTTTACCGGTTGCATAATTGATATCATAACCATCCAGGAAAGTCTTGCCTGTATAACCGCTGCCTGAATTATCCTTGGCATTGCTTGGATACCATTTTACGATCAGTTCCAGAACGCCATCACCATCCAGATCACCGACAGACATGTCATTTGCTGTATAGCTGCATGTAGAACCATCCGGCATTGTCTCATCTTCCGGACAATACAGATTCAGTTCCAGATACTGCTTGTCCCAGCACTTCGTAGATACTGCACCGATACCGATAGAAGAATCATTGCTGCCTACGACTTTGAATGTGTCAGATGCACTGCCGCCTTCGTATACCATATTGGTTACGGAGATACCGGAAGCGATCTTGTCATTATTGCAGTATACGTCAAAGGTTGTCTTTAAATTATTATTACTGTCAAAGTCAGCGTCAAAGCTTCTCCAGCTTAAATATACACCCTTTGTTAAAGCGTTGCCGTCTTTGTCTGTTGCAGACACATAAGTTTCTGCTCCACTCTCGCCTGCAAGGTTGATTGCTACCAGAGCTCTGTCAGAATAATTCTCTCTGCCGCCCTTTACCAGACTTCCTACGATAGGAGTCTCGCAGGAATCTGATAATTCACCTGCGCCGCCGGCATTGAGTGCACATACCTTATAATAATAATGAATATTTGTGGAAATCTCTTCGTCAGTATCTGTAAATTTGGTTGTTGTAGACTGACCGATCTTCTCATAACCCTTGAATCCCTTATCATCCTCTGATTTGTCAGAACGATAGATCAGATATTTGATAACAGGATACTTGCTGTCTTCTACTGTGGAAGCTTCCCATTCCAATGTAATCGTATGCTGTAATTCTGTTGCGTTGGAAGCCGGATCAGTACACTTAAGATTCTCAGGTGCTGATGGTGCTTTTACTCCATCTAATACTGCCTTGACAGAGATCGTCTCACTTGGAGCTGACTCTGTACCATCTGCTGTATAGCAGGTCATGTAGTACTCATAGGTTTCACCAAGGTCTACTGACATAGAACGGCATCCCAGTTCATCTTCCTGATATTCTGCTGCTGTGAAATCCTTAACTTCTACGAATTTCTTATCGGAAGTTCCCTTCTGATAAATCTTATAACCTGCTGCATCAGATACAGGGTTGAAACCGATCAGGAAGCTGTAGTTGCTGCCATTTACGGAACCTTCTGTTGCTGTCAGACCGCTTGGAGATACCAAAAGACTGGTAATGGTAAAACCATTCAGATACATATTCGTACCACCAACGACCAGATTGAGCTGTCCGTCTGTAACACGTACTGTATTGGTACAACTGCCTAATGCCTGCTTCGTAGAAATAGAACCAAGAGATACACCCTCTGCCGTATAAGCAGGTTTGATCGTGCTGGTCCCCGGTAACAAATCACAAGCATATACGGTAACTTCGTAATCACCGTTTGGCAGATCTACTGCGAACTCTCCTGCTCCCAGTGAGAAGTCGTCTGCCATGTCAGAAGAATCTGCATTGCCATTGCCACTTCTATAACGTCCGTTGCCAGGCATCGTGATCCATCCATAACCCAGATCTGCGCTGTATGCCTGATTGTATTCAACACCGGTCCAACCGTCCATTGTAGGAGAACCGTTGTAGTTGATATCGAACTTGTAACCTGCTGTTTTAGTGCTTACCTGTAACTTATCAGATAACTCACCTACGCCTTTTTCATTAAATCCACCTACTGCATATACATAGGTAACTCCTGCTTCACAGGAAGAATCTGTATACTTTCTGGATGCAGATACAGAGTATTTCTCTGCGCTGTCAAAATCAATATCATCAATTGTCTGACCATCTTCCAGTACTGCTCTGTAAATATAGTAAAGCTCTGCTGTTTCTTCACTGTCCCAGGATAATGTAACAGAAGAAGCTCCTGCTGACACAAGTGTCAGGTTTTCAATCTTCTCAGGTACTGCATCTGCACTCTTGGTTACTACATACTGCTTCAGTCCATCCAGTGCATCTGTTGCATCGTATTCGAGAATACCCTGTGCAACGCACTGTGCAAATTTATAGGCACCATAATACTGTAAATGTGTTGAGTCAGAAGCACCACCTGCATATGCACCTTCATATTCTCCTGCTGCTACCCACAAAAACAGTGACTTCGCACCTTCGATACCGAAGTTGTTGCACACATCAATAGAACGCTGTGTTAAATCAACATATGGTATATTCTGCTCTTTTGCGATCTTGAGCATCACCTGTCTGTATGCTTCGAAATTGCTGGCAAAAGACTTCAATGTACCGTCTGCATTGGTTGTGTAACTGTATCTTGCAACCGGTGTTACCAGTACAGGTGTCGCACCTCTCTGCTTTGCACCATTGATATAGTACATCAGCCATTTACTAAAATCACTGGAGGATACATATCTGTTAGGTCTGGCCGCTGTTGCATCATTGTGTCCCCACTGTACTAACAGATAATCACCCGGCTTCACATCTTCCAGAAGATCATCGAGCCTACCTTCTTCTACATAAGACTTGGAACTTCTGCCACCGATTGCTCTGTTCTCCACGATAACATTCTCAGTTTCATATGTCTGTGCCTGACTGAAGTTACAGTCATCACATTGATATTCATTGATATCATTGCCAAAGAACTGTGCCAGAGTCTGTCCCCAACCGGTCTGTGGATAATAGTTGGATTCATATGTCTGTACTGTTGAGTCAGACGCAATAAAAATCGTTGGTTTGGATGTTTCGGAATTGGTTGCCAGTCTGGTAACTTTAACACCTGAAACATAGACTGTCTGTGTTGATGCATCTGACTCGCTGGTTGCTGTACTGCTGCCAAGGAATTTCAGATTCAACTGTCCATCTACTACGCATGCGCTTATGGTCACTGTTTTGGTGCTGCCTGCGTCCACATTGATATTCGTCTGTCTGGTGATATCTTCCGCTTCAACATATGCATTATATGCATTGTCTGTTGGATTAGTAAAAGTCACTTCGATCTTGTAATCAGCATTGTATACATCAATATCAAAAGTAGATGTATTCTCATAAGTGTATACACCGTAACCTGTTGACTCTGTCTCGGTCCATACTTTACTGTCTATCGCCAGAGCATCATCATCTTTCACATAGGATGCTGCACTCTGTGTTACATTTGCCGTTCTGGGATAATATACACTGCCATCCCAACCTTTTGCTTCTGTATTAAAGTCCACATCACTGAAACCATAACCTGCCTGTGAATCATATACTGATTCTGCATTTACATCGGTTCCAAAATCAAAATTTGCAATTACTCTATCTGAGGTAAAGGATTCATATCCATCCTCTCCCTGTGAAAGTTCTACACCATAAGAAGCAAGTGCTACGGCTTCATCAGCAAGCAACGTCAGTTCTTCTGTCGTTGTTTCTTCTTCCGTTGTCGTTTCTTCTTCGGTCGTTGTTTCTTCCTCCGTTGTCTCTTCTACAGTTGATTCTTCTTCGGTCGTAACTTCTTCCTGCGTTGTTGCGTCCTCATTGGATTCCATTGTAGATTCGTCTTCTTTGGAAGATTCCTGCGTAGAAGAAGACTGTGTACTATCTTCTTCGTGCTCACCGTCTTTTTTTTCATCAGCTTCTGCATTTTTTTCCCCCGAATCTTCCTTATCCCCGGTTGCATCATCTGATTGGGATTGCGTCGCTGTTTCCGTATCCTGTGCTTCTGCAGCTACAGTTACAGATCCAGGCAGGCTTGTTCCAAGCATTGATACACTTAAAGTCAGTGCCAATGCTTTTGCCAGACTCTTTTTCCTTATCATCCTTCATTCCTCCCGTAATATTTCTTTGCGTATCCGATATGACTCCTCCTGCCATATCATACAGTGTTTGATTTAATGACACTTAATACACTTTAGTCATTATTATAGGAAAAAGAATTTGTATTTTCTAATCAACGGTTTATGTAAACTATGCAAATGTAACCATTTTATCTTTTTTTAGTCTGTCGTTTTTGTTTATATTTAAAATATATGCTACCATTATCGCTGTTAGAGTGTGCATTTTAGCAAGTAAATAATGCAGTTCAAATATGTAACTATATAAATTGTATAAGATTATTTTTCATACCTGTTTTCAAAAAAAGCTGCTACTATTGTGCCAAAAATGGTATCATTACGATGTTATTATATTGGGAAAACAAAAAGTGTTTGGATAATAAAGGATAAGTAATCATGAAATTGATGGGTACAAAAAATATTGAAACAGAGCGGTGTCATTTAAGAAGAATAGTTCCATCCGATTATATTATGCTGTTTGAAAAATGGGCTAAGTTTGAAGAAGTCAGTAGATACTATCCATTTGCCCCCGCTGATGACATTGAAAAGTATAAAGAAAAAGCAGAACGCTGGTCATCAAATTATGAATCGGGTTCATATTTTCACTGGGTAATTGAATGGAAAGAAACAGGTGAATTAATCGGAACAATAAATTGGGGAAATGTTGAAGAATCTTGCCATATGTCTGATACATGCTATATGCTTGCTCCGAAATTTTGGAATAAAGGTATTATGACAGAAGTTCTAAAGGCAATCTTAGATTATGCATTTGATGAAATTGAACTTAATAGAGTTCAAGCAGAGGTTTTTGCCGGAAACAATGCCTCTTCCGCAGTATTGAAGAAATGCGGCATGACATTGGAAGGGGGTGCCAGACAAAAATATTATAAAAACAAGAAGTATATAGATACTGCTTTATGGGCAATTGTCGCAAGTGACAGGAAACGATAAATCATGAAGATCCTCCTGTCCGGTTTGTGTCGTGGTAATTTTCACCGTAACTGTTAAGCTAGACCATGAACAAAGAAATGAAAGAAACCTTAAACACATTTGCCGCATATGAAGAATGTGTGAAGCAAAAAGCATTAAAAGCAGGAAATCCAGCATTTGCATCTATGTTTTTAATATGTGCTGCAACTATTATTATCCAGCTTTTAATATCACAGAATATTCCTTTGGTATTAGGAGAGACAATAAGTACTCTAATAGGAGGCATTGTATACGCTTCTATTATGGTATATAACGGGATCTGGGACAGTTGCTTATCCAAAGGACAAACCCTATGGCGTGATTTCTTTACAAGCGTCATATGTTCAGGAATTTGAGACTATGAAGAAAAGTCTGTTATTCTGGGAGTCGTCCCTCATACATAATGCTGAGTTCGCCGTAGACCTGTCCCCAGTTCTGAATGCTCATAGTCCATTTTTCAGTAACACGATCCAGAGCCAGTCTAGCTTTCTCTTCATCGGAAGCATGGTAAATCGTTTTTAGGTCGGAAGCGAACGCTTTTCTGTCCTTATCCGGAACATATTTTAACGTGTTTCTTACCTGATGTACAATACATCTCTGATACTCCGTTTTGGGGAATGCAGCGGCAATTGCCTCTTTAATACCGCTAAGACCGTCAGCGCAGATAATCAGGATATCCTTTATACCACGATTCTTCAGTTCATTCAGGACGGACAGCCAGTATTTTGAACTTTCATTATCACCCACAGTGATTGAAAGAACCTCTTTTTTCCCTTCTTTGTTGATGCCAAGAATGACGTAGGCAGCCAGTCTTCAATCTGAGGCAGGATTTTATCTGTAACGTCTGAAATAAAGCCTTCTGACGTTTCTTTACAATCTGTGGCTCAAATGTTGATTTACGGTCCTGTGGAACATCGATATCCATGCTGCCATAGCTGCTGTTTACACGCTTTGATCTATATCCATTGCGGTAATCATTGCTATCAGATCGTTCAGATTTCTGGTAGCCAAGATGATCATCCATTTCTGCTTCCATCATCTCTTTGATGGTGCCGCCAAGCAGATCCTTAAGAGCATCCTGGATATCTTCAGCGGTTTCAATATCATACTCCTGAAGAAGTTGCTGAATGATGTTTCGCTTTCCTTCTGTCATTACTACTTTGTGTACAGGTTTCTTTTCTCTTCTTGCCATAATAAAAGGCCTCCTATGATTTATATTTTACCATAGAAGACCTTGCTGTTATTAGCTAAGTCAGCAACCACCAGTTCAACTGGGGGTTTGGTATTAGCCCTCAAAAGGGCATTTTTACTGCTCGCCCAAAAGGGCGGTATCCAAGCACTTTTACCGATCCGCTATAAAACGGTACTTCTTGAATCTTCTTTCCTTGATTCCTCTGCCTGCTCTTTTATATACTTTTGTACTGCTTCATCTGTAATATTACCAATTGTTTCTACGTAATACCCTCTTGCCCAAAATGCTTTATCCCATTTACTTTGCAATTCTGGATGTCTATCATAAAGCATTAATGTACTTTTTCCTTTTAAGTATCCCATAAAATTTGCAATACTAATTTTATAACGTACTTATTATTTCTCTCACATCATTTCTCACTCTTCCATACAAAATTTTCTTTCTGTATTTCGGAATAAATACAATGTGATATTGGCATTTCCATTTTGTGTGTGATAAACTTTTATTGTCCATTATGGACCACCTCCTGTGATTAAGTTTGGCTTGCGACACCATTCTTAATATATCACAGGAGGTTTTTTATTGATATCCTCACCGCTTCCAGCTATTCCATTCTCCCCAGCATAGCTGGGGGATTAGACTTTTCATTCATTGTTATAACCATGCCTTTCCGCAATTTGTAAATTTAAAGATAATTCGCTCATTGCCATATAAATTTTCGCACTTCTTTTATTTGATCACACATAGTTCGTGCAAACGTCAATCATTCAATTGTTTCAATCATCATTATCAGTCTTTGATATTCCGATATCACTTCCTGATATGGTTCATCACTGCCGGTCAATTCACCATTTCTAAGTACTTCTGTTAATTTGTAACTGGCTGAATACAGATCATGAAAGCCCAGGGTCAGACAGATTCCTTTTAGAGCATGAACTGCTTCAAATGCTTCCTCTGCATTTCCCGTTTCCATACTCTCCTGTAACTTTACGAAGCTTTGCTCTTTCATAAATTTATTTAAATACTTGCACAACAGTTCCTCGTCTCCGAATCTGTCAAGAATCTGTTCATAATCTATTCCCATCTGTTCATAAATTTCCTGTATTTTCATTGACCGCCATACCTTTCTGTAATCTGTCTATCTGTGCAGTACACCGCTTTTGGCAACTTCCTGTACTGCTTTCTCCAGTTCTTCCGGCGGCAGGACCAGCGCAAATCTCACATATCCCTCACCAAGACTTCCAAATGCATCTCCCGGTGTACACAGTACACCTGCTTTCTCTACCAGCTCCATGGCAAATTCTCTGGAAGAATGATATCCCTCCGGAATAGGCGCCCATACGAACATTGTACCTTCACTGTCCGGAACATTCCATCCAATCTTTCTAAAGCCTCCACAGAGAGCATCTCTTCGTTCCTGATATTTTCTGCACTGTTCTTTTACATAGTCCCTTGGTCCACGAAGAGCTGCAATTGCTGCCCTCTGGATAGGAATAAATGTACCAAAATCAATCTGGGAGCGTAACAGTTTCATAGCATCAACTGCATCTTTTCTACCGATCATAAAGGATATTCTGGCTCCTGTTACATTAAAAGACTTGGATAATGAGAAAAATTCAGCACCTACCTCTGCCGCACCTTCATGCTGCAGGAAAGAACCTCCTACTCTGCCATCAAATATAATATCTGAATATGCGTTATCATGAATAATGAAAATATCATATTTCTTTGCAAAAGCGATCAGTTCATCATAGAAAGATGCCGGAGCTGTCTTGCAGACAGGGTTATATGGATAAGATACGATCATCACTTTAGCGCGTCTGGCAATATCTTCCGGAATTTCTGAAAGGACAGGCAAAAAATGATTCTCAGCTTTCAAATCATAGAAGTACTGCTCTGCCTGTGCCAGATAAGCCCCTGCCTCAAAAATGGGATATCCGGGATTTGGAAGCAGTACAACATCTCCCGGGTCACACAAAGCCATGCATACATGTCCGATTCCTTCCTGTGAACCATGTACTCCTGTTATCATATCCTGTGTAATGCTGACACCAAAACGCTCCTGGTAGTAATCCACTACGGCATCCAGCAGTTCCGGAATGTCGATCAGTGAATATTTATAATCTTCCGGATTGGCTGCACTTTTCTGTACAGCTTCCATAATATGTGGGGCAGGTGCAAAATCAGGTGTTCCTACAAATAAATTATAGAGTTTACGCCCCTGTTTCTCCATTTCATCTCTTTTTGCATTCAGTTCCGCAAAAATACCTGTTCCAAAATGCTCGCTGATTCTTTTTGATCCTATCTGTGACATAATACTCACTCCTCCTGTTTCTTCTCAATTCGTCTTCTGGCCCATATAAAACACAATGCATGCACTGTAAATGTAATTGTCCATGTGATCGGATAGGACAGATATATGATGTCCTGTGTATGATACTGTGGAATCTGAAAAACCGTTGCCAGCCATACAAGTCTCAATCCACAGGCGCCGACCAGTGAAACGATCATTGGCATGATCGAGTAACCGATTCCTCTAAGTGAACCTACAAACACATCCATGATACCGCATAGGAAATACAGCTTACAGATATATCTAAGTCTTACCATTCCCGATGCAATGACCTCCGGGCTGGTAGAATAAATACCTAACAACTGTTCGCCGAATATAACTGCCAGATTACCCAGAATCAGACCTGTTGCAATCGCATATACTTCCCCGGCAAACAGAATTTTATTGATACGATCCATCTTCTTCGCACCATAATTCTGGCTGGTAAAGGATATTGTTGCCTGATAAAAGGCATTCATTGCCATATAAACAAATCCTTCAATGTTGGCTGCTGCTGAATTTCCTGCAACCGCAATTGCGCCAAAGGAATTGATTGCTGACTGGATAACTACATTGGACAGAGAAAAGACAATGCCCTGAAATCCTGCCGGAAGTCCTATCTGCATAATACGTATCAGCTTGTCCTTTTCGATACGAAGTTCTTTCAGTTCCAGTCTGATAGCTCCCTGTTCTCTCATAAGGCAGCGTACAACCAGAAATGCAGATATTGTCTGGGAAATAGCAGTTGCGATGGCAACACCTGCCACACCCAGCTTAAATACGATCACAAAGACCAGATTCAGGATAACATTGACTACCCCTGCTTCAAATAAATAATACAGCGGTCTTTTGGTATCTCCGATTGCCCTGAGAATAGCACTGCCAAAGTTATAGATCATGGTAGATGTCATGCCCAGAAAGTAAATTCTTAAATAGACAACTGCAAGTCCTATAACTTCTTCCGGTGCCTGCATCCATGTCAGGATCTGTCTGGCTGCCAGGATTCCTATTACAGTCAGCAGAATACCACTGTAAATACTGAGCATCATGGAAGTATGAACCGTTTCTTTCAGGTCTTTTTCCTGTTTTGCACCATAAAATCTGGCTGTCAGTACATTAGAACCGATCGACAGACCTACAAAAAGATTGGTCAGAAGATTGATCAGTGCAGTATTGGAGCCAACTGCAGCTAACGCATTATCCCCTGCAAAGCGCCCTACAACCACAATATCTGCAGCATTGAACAAAAGCTGCAAAATGCTGGAACACATCAGTGGCAGCGCAAAAATCAGCATTTTTTGAAAAATGGAACCACTGCACATATCCATTTCATATTTTTTCACATACATACCCCTTTCTATGTATTATCGTATGTCATCCGCATGTATAACCGGATTCTTCCAGGTTCTTATGATCAGTGGAATTACCATCAGAATCCAAATGACAGGCTCTGTCCAGATAATTCCCCAATATCCAAAGAATCTGACAAATGTAAATGTAAATACCAGTTTGCCTGTAAGCTCAATAAAGCTTGAGAAAACCGGAGTTTTATAATCTCCAAACCCCTGCATGGAATTACGAAGTACCACAATTCCAACGCATACAGGGATAAATGACATATCCAGTTCAAGATATGTTCTACCCCAGTAAATGATTTCAGAGCTGTCAGTACTGGCTATGAACCGGATCAGATATGGTGAAATTGTATGTGCCATGATGATAACGATCACGCTCCACACAAAACCTATACCCAGTACTCCCTTCATTCCTTCCCTGATCCTGCTGTACTTTCCTGCACCATAATTCTGCCCACAGTATGTCGCCATGGAAGATCCCAATACACTGATCGTCAGATTCCAGATTTCAAAAACTTTTCTGGCTGCTGTATGCGCCACGATAATAGATGTTCCCAACTGATTGATACCTGACTGCAGTACCACTGTACCAAAATTTACCAGACTGGACATCAATCCCATGGATAAGCCATTCTGATACAATGTCCATAGTCTGTCCTTTTCTATCCTGAAATCTTCCCTGCCCACATGCAGAATCGGGAAACCTCTATATATACGCCAGATACAAAGTACAACAGAAAGGAACTGTGCGATTACTGTTGCATAGGCTGCACCTGCCACTCCCATATGTAAACCCAGTATAAAGAAATAATCCAAAGCTACATTGACAAAAGACGATAAAACCAGAAAAATAAGCGGTGTTACAGAATCACCGATCGCCCTGAGCATATTGGCACACAAATTATAAGCCAGTGTAATAAACATTCCCCATACCAGAACCCTGATGTAGGCATAGGACATGGAGAACTGTTCCTGTGGTACCTGAAGAAGTCGAAGGATAGGATTTAAGAATAATGCCGTTAATGTGATCAGTACGATCGCGGTACCAAACCCAAGCATGATCGATCCTGCAATCGTCTGTCTCAGTGACTTCTCTTCTTTACTTCCATAATAACGTGCCATTACCACACTGAATCCAAGAGAAAGGCCATTAAAAAAACCTGTAAGAAGATTATACAGTGTCGATACAGAACCTACGGAAGCAAGCGCTGTTTCTCCCAGTGTACTTCCTACGATCTTGGTATCAATGAGACTATATAGAATTTGAAAAAGATTGCCCAGAAAAACAGGAATGGCAAACAGCAGAATCAATCGAATCGGTTTACCCTCTGTCAAAGTTGTTGTTCTTGCTTTCATGGCTTTCTAAGTCCTTTCGGATAGTGATTTTTGAGAATCTGCCCGGCAAGTTTGCCCCAGCCCAGACTGTACCCGTCTACCGTGACCAGATACCAGCCCTTATCCATATCGGCATCTTCACATGTCAATGTCTGTCCATTCAGGTATGCCATTGTCTCTGCATCCTGTCCTTTCAGACTCCATGTATGCTTCACTTCCTCTGGTGTCAGAGCCAGTGCCAGAGCATGGGAAGGTTCGAAACGGTTCTTCTTTAACGTTCCCAGATGCAGTCCACAGCGCAGCACCTTTAACGTATGCAATGAGGGCATGTCCCTTGGCAGCAGATATAACTGTTCTCCGAACAGATACAGTCCTCCGCATTCTCCCTCCAGTAAATCTATGGTAAGATTTTCTTTCTGGAAATCCAGATACTGGCTGTAATCAGCAGTATTGCCGCCCTGTTTATTCTGTGGTTTTTTCCCCTTACGTGGTTTTACAGCCTGATTGGGAAATACACCTGTTTCTGTTCCATATTTTACAAATCCCGTATATCCCTGTGGAACTTCACCTGCCTTATGAAGCACAGCCAGGAAATGTCCTTCGCCGTCCAACTGATGTGGCCACAGACGAATCGTTCTCTCTAAGTGCAGCGTTGAAACATCCTCTGCCTTTTCTTCTCCGTAATATGCCCACTGTGGTACTCCATGTGACATTCCCTCTGCAAGAGGTACTTCTTCCAGAACAAATTCAGGGTGTCTGCGCAGAAATCTTGCCATACTGCCTTCATTCTCTGCCGGAGCAAAAGTACAGGTAGAATAAACTAACCTGCCTCCGGGACGAAGCATAGTGGCAGCATGATCCAGAATCTCATCCTGTCTCTCTGCACAGATCCGTACATTATCCAGACTCCATTCTGTACATGCCTCTTCATTTTTACGGAACATTCCTTCCCCGGAACAAGGTGCATCTACCAGAATCCGATCAAAGTATTCATCAAACAGTTCTGCCAGTTTAGCAGGTGCTTCATTGGTTACCAGAGCATTGCGGATTCCCATTCGTTCCACATTTTCAGACAGTATCCTGGCTCTGACCGGATGAATCTCATTGCATACAAGCAGTCCCCTGTTCTGCAAAGTTGCTGCAATCTGCGTGGTTTTACCACCGGGTGCAGCACACAGATCAAGGATTTTCTCTCCGGGTCTGGCTTCCAGATAGGCAGCCGGCGCCATTGCACTGGGTTCCTGAATATAATATACGCCTGCTTCATGCCACGGATGTTTACCCGGTTGATCCTGTTCACTATAATAGAAGCCATTTTCTTCCCATGGCACCTGTCGTAATGTAAAAGGTGCAGACTGTAAAAAGGCCGCTCGAGTCCCTTTATTAGGATTCACCCGAAGCGCCTGATATTTTGTCCTGTCATAACTTTCTCTAAAAGCAGGATATGCTTCACCAAGCATATCCTGCATTCTTGCCTCAAATTCCTGCGGCAGCATCATAACACTAACCCCTTGTCTTCCTCACAGCCTAATACAATATTGAGACACTGGATTGCAGCACCGGACGCACCTTTGCCCAGATTGTCAAAACGTGTTGTGACCATGATTCTTTCCTCATTACCGGTTACATAGATTTCCAGTCCATCCCAGCCGGAGCGTCCATTTGAGAACAGGATTCCACCTGTTTCTTCCTCTGCTCCCAATGGCTGTACTGTGATAAATTTCTCGCCTTCATAATGTTTTGCCAGATAATCACGTACTGTCTGTGGCGTCTGTTTACCATTTAACATATCCGCATAGAAGGACAGGCTTACTGTCATTCCGCTATAATAGTCTGTTACCATAGGGGAGAAAAGAGGTGTTCTCTCCAGTCCTGATATTGCTTTCATTTCCTTTAAATGCTTATGAGACTGGCTCAATGCATATAATCTGGCTGAGTTAAACTCGTTTCCCCGGTCTTCTGCCTGATACTGTGCGATCAGTTTCTTACCGCCTCCGCTGTAGCCTGACACTGCAAATGCAGATACCGGATAATCCTTTGGAAGGATTCCTCCTGCAACCAGTGCATAGGCCGTTGTAATAAATCCTGTAGCATAACAGCCGGGAACTGCAATCCTCTTGCCTGTTCTGATCGCATCTCTATGTGCTGCTGACAGTTCAGGGTAGCCATATGCCCATCCTGCTTCTGTTCTATGTGCTGTTGATGTATCAAGAATGACCGTATTTTCATTATCCACCATTGCTACAGCCTCTCTTGCTGCTGCATCAGGCAGACATAAAAATGTAATATCTGATTCATTAATATATTTTCTGACCTCATCAGGGTCTTTTCTTAATTCGGAAGGAATTTTCAATAATTCAATATCGTCTCTATTTTCAAAACGCTCAAAAATACGTAATCCTGTCGTGCCTTCGCTGCCATCAATGAAGATTTTCTTTTTCATGTTCCCGTCTCCTTCTGTATATTATGATACCTTAGGCGTTTGCAAAACGCCAAACACCGCATAAATACGGTATTTTTTGTTGTTAAA
>ERZ780137.878-NODE-878-length-21503-cov-6.897846_pt1 | contig 21503 bp, 18 predicted proteins | sample MGYA00511020_ERZ780137 | MGnify/ENA primary metagenome ERZ780137 (study PRJEB29588, sample SAMEA2157917) | human gut metagenome | biome: human gut; feature: human-associated habitat; material: faeces | place: Denmark | collected 2008/2010 ... | reverse complement strand
CAAGTTGCAAATTTGTTCTTCCGAAAGAAATATACGCCTTCTTCCTGTGGATTGGAGAAAAGATAAGTTTAAAATTGAGGCTGCAAATTCTGAGGATTGGAGAAAAGATAAGTTTAAGATTGGGGGACGCAAAATTCTATAAATTATAAAAAATACGCGCGTATAGAAATTTTCTAAATATGAAAACTTCCATCGCGCGTATTTTCTTCCACAAATTTTCTCTTTTAACAAATTCTAAAGCTTTATGTTTATCTCATAGCCAGAATTTGCGGCAATCGCTCTTTTCTTTATATTTTCTTCAATCCACAGAATTTGCGCGTGTACTGTTTTGGTTTGAAGTTTCTGCAACTGCTCCGGTGTTCCATCAGGTAAAGCTAATAGCAAAAACATATCCCCCTGCTAAAACCTACCTGAAATCAACGCCGGAGCTAATTTGTAGAAAATTCAAACCAAAATCATGTCCACCGCAAATTCGTCGCTTTAAGAAACCTTATCTCTAAAACAGCCCGCCGCAAATTCGTCGTATTGAGAAAAAACTTACATAATCTTGTGAACCCAGCCTTCCGGTCCTTCAATCTCGCCCATCTGGATTCCGGTAAGTGTCTCACGCAGTTTCTTTGTGTATGGTCCCATTTCTTCCATTCCACTCGGGAAACAGATTTCTTTGCCATGATCAACAACTTTTCCGATTGGAGAAATAACGGCTGCAGTACCACAGAGTCCACACTCTGCGAAATCAGGTACTTCTGAGAATTTAACCGGTCTGTGCTCTACCGGCATATGCAGATACTTTTCAGCAACAACCATCAGGGATCTTCTTGTAATGGAAGGTAAGATACTGTCTGACTTTGGTGTTACGAATGTTCCGTCCTTGGTAATGAAAATGAAGTTTGCTCCACCGGTCTCCTCTACATAAGTTCTTGTAGCGGGATCCAGATACATGTTCTCAGCATATCCCTGAGCATGTGCATCTACGATTGCATGTAAACTCATAGCGTAATTCAGTCCGGCTTTGATATGTCCGGTTCCGTGTGGTGCTGCACGGTCAAAATCGGAAACACGGATTGTAATTGGCTTTGCGCCGCCCTTGAAGTATGGTCCTACCGGTGTAACCAGAATACGGAACTGGTACTCATCTGCCGGCTTTACGCCGATAACAGCGTTTGTAGCGATCATATATGGGCGGATATAAAGCGTTGCTCCGGAACCAAATGGAGGTACCCATGCTGCATTTGCCTTTACTACCTGCTCTACGGCATCTACGAAACGATCCTCCGGGAATACCGGCATCTCAAGTCTCTCACAGGAATCTTTCATACGGCTTGCATTTAAGTCCGGGCGGAAACATACAATATGTCCGTCCTCTGTTGTGTATGCTTTTAATCCTTCAAAACAAGACTGTGAATACTGGAATACACCTGCACACTCATTTAATGTAACGGTAGGATCTGTTACCAGTGCTCCATCGTCCCACTTTCCATCCTTGTAATTTGCAACATAACGGTAGTCTGTGGTCATGTAACCAAATCCCAGGTTACCCCAGTCAAGATTTTTTTTCTCCATTTTCATTTCCTCCATTTTCTATTCCAATTCAAGTGTTCTATAACTTTTCGTTATGGAATACTGGATATACTATTATTTTTACATATTTTAGTACAATCTGAAGTATTTGTCTATAGATCTTATGAAATTTCTCTATCAAAAAAATTCATAAAAACCATAACCTGATTCCCTAAAGTCCCAGAAGTTCCATTGCTTCGTCCTTTAACTCCTGTGTGCGTTCTTTCAAAAGCAGAAGTTTGTTGTACTTATAATAGGCATCATTGCCACATTCACTGACAAATTTCAGACTGTAATAACCGGCCGAAAGTTCGGACAAAAAGATTACCATTTCCTGTCCCTCTCCAAATACCCGTGCAAGAAATTCAAATGCATGCGTCAGATGACGGCCTGCATCTGAAATTTCCTTCTGGCGGATCTGCTCCCTCTCATCAAACAGTTTCTTGACACATAAGAAATCTCCTTTTGCATCACCGGTTCCTTCGACTGCCAGTGCCATCAGGCAGTCATTCATTGCCTGAAGTGCCGCACACATGGCTTTTTCCTGTTCCCTGTCGATCATGCCAGCCTTTTTCCGGTGAGTGATCATGGTGTCATAAGAAGAAATCTGTCTTTCCAGAATTTCTTTTCCGCTTCCCACTCCTTCCTTCAGATCGCTCCGCAAAAATCCCAGCTGCTCAAAAAAAGCTTCCTGTGCAGCTTTTTTCCGGGAATAAGAAATGAATTCCTGTCCCAGGCTGTCCAAAAGCAGCCCAAGCAGACTCAGCTTCTCATCAAACGGTGCATTTTTGATCGTCATACTGTTTTCTGGTATGCTGCCCTCTAAAATTTCCGGTATACGGTAAATATTCTTATACTTATTGTACAGTTCATAATAAGCAGCAAAATCGCGGGCAATCTCCCCGTCCTGCAGATACTGCACGACAAAGTCATAGTCTATGGCAAATCCAAGCTGTTCATACACTTTCATGACCTGTGAGAGATCCTCCCATCCACGGGCGGTCACAAACCGTTTTCCATCCAGATCCGACACAACCGAATAGAAATTGTTCTTTTTAATCTCCAGATAAGAAAGAATTGCTCCATGAATCTGCGCTTTATACGCATACTCTTTCCACACAGAAAAATCTTCTTCTATATAAATCCGCTTGACACGGTCATAGGTAACAATGTCAAAATCGCGCACCGACTTGTTGTATTCCGGAGGATTTCCCGCCGTAACGATGACAAAGCCATCCGGTACCCTGTGATTTCCAAATGTCTTGTACTGCAGAAACTGCAGCATCGTCGGAGCCAGCGTCTCGGATACACAGTTGATTTCATCGAGAAACAGGATTCCCTCATGAATTCCGCTTTGTTCAATCTGATCATAAATTGAGGCGATAATTTCACTCATTGTATACTCTGTGACCGATACATCCTCCCCATCATAGGTTTTCTTCGAGATAAACGGCAGTCCGATCGCACTCTGTCTCGTATGGTGCGTGATCGTATAAGAAACCAGATTGATCCCGCACTCCTGCGCCACCTGTTCCATAATTGCGGTCTTACCAATTCCCGGAGGTCCGATCAAAAGTACCGGACGCTGCCGTTCCACAGGAATCGCATACTCCCCGGTCTCATCTTTTGTCAGGTACGCCTGAACCGTATTTATGATTTCCTGTTTTGCCTGTTTGATGTTCATAAAATTTCTCCTTTATCTATCCTTTTGTATCCTCTGACAAATATAATTTCACTGCCCAGTCCGGCACTTTTATCGGCTCTCCCGAAAAAATTTTCTGCGGTGTGTCATCCCCGTAAAAAACAAATACCGTCTGATAATCTGTCGGTTTTTTCGGATATTCTCCATACCCGTCCGTAAAATACATCAGTCCTTTTAAGTTTTTGAGTTCCCCGCTGTTTCTTAATTTCTCTACATAGGAAAATACCGGCCGAAAATCCGTTCCATACCCTCCGGAAACGGAAAACTGCTCGGTATATTCCCCGATTTCGTCCAGATTTGTGATTGGAATATCTTTTTGAATCTGGTTATCACATTCGATGATGCGGATATGCACTTTATGGAAAAAACTCTCCTGGTGCTTTAAAATTGCCCCCGTCTCATTCAAAAACTGCTGCACAAGTTTTTCCTTGCAGGAGGCCGAAGTATCGATTGCAATAACAAGTTCTTCGATCTTTTTTGCCTCCCGGAATTCGTTTTCCTCGATCAGAGGCATGTTTCCGTAATGCTGCAGTCCATACATGTAAAATCCGTAATCAAACGAATCCATATCCACGGAAACCTCTTCTCTCACAACTGCAAACCTCTTTAAAAATTCTTTGTAGCTTTTTCGCTCCCGGCTGCTCAGCTTTAACATCCATGCAAGCTTTCCCGCATCTGCCGCCGCGTCTTTTGCATAGGTTTCCATATCGCTTTCGATACGCTTTGCATGTTCTTTCCACTCGTCTTCCTTTGGATCGGTTTTTCCAAGCGGCGTTGCATCAGACGTTTTCTCCCCGGCATTTTCCTGCTGATCACTGTCCATCTGCGGATTCTCCTGCGGCACCGGGGGCTGGTTTTTATTCTGCTCCTGCGACGGTTCTTTCTCCATGCGCTGCCAGAAACTGTGGTCACAGAGCAAAAATTCCTGCCGGAGGGATTCTTCCAGATATGGATCGCGTTTGCGCAGCATAAAATACTGGTACAGTTTTTCCGCTGTAAGCACTGAAACTTCCTTTTCCAGTTTTTCATACCACTCCTGCCGGAAATCCGAAGTCACACGCAAAATGGTCGGATAATCCATGGAATCCACCACCGATTCCACTGCAATATCACAACAGAGATCCCACAGCTGTGCATCCTCGTGCTGTTTTGCGGAAAACATATGCCGGAACAGACAGTGCATGAGCATATGCATATATGTCCGATTTAAAATTTCCGGCCGTTCAATATAAGTCTGCAGCAGATAGGTCGGATTGAACCGGATATATACCGCATCCGTGCCCACTGTTCTCGTTGACAGATCCATGGCAAATCCCAGACTTCCGAGTGCCGGTCCCATAAACCGCATCGACAGATATAGTTCTGTCCTGACACTGTTTAATATTTTATTTCCGGTTGCTTCCAGTTGTTCCCTTGTCTTCATCGTTCTCCTTTTCCTACCAGTCCAAAGACATGGTGGATGCTTTCTTCTTTCCGAAATTACTCCGCTGATATTCCATCAGTATTGCTGCAATCTGACTCATCTTTTCCTCCGATGCCAGCGGAAGGGCATCGGCAAGTGCCGCTTCCGGAATCAGGCAGGAATCACAAAGATAGGAAATCTCTTCCACCTTATTCTCCGGAATCAGCACCTTAAGGATAACCTCTGCATTCTGTTCGAGATACTGTTCGTACTGTTCCCGCAGATGGTTCTCCAGCTCAATCGGATGCATCAGCCGGTCACAGGCAATCTCAATTGCCGTGCGATAATCATCATTTACCACCTGCGCAAACAGACGGTCATACGCCAGTAAATCTACGCCTTTTCTTGTGACACATTCCCGGTACGGATACCCGCTTCCCTCAATCTTGTGATGCAGAACCCGAGCCTCCACATCTTCCACAAAATTGTATACATATGCCGGAAACGTCAGCTGCAGCCCACATGGCTCTATGCGAAAATGCAGCCTGCGGTCGGTATCTGCCAGAAGTTCTTTCATCACCGAATAGTCTCCTCTAAGCTGCGTCAGCTTCACTTCTTCCAGACAATGGCACTGTTTGATCACGCCGTCATAATAGTCTTCCACACTGTCGTATAGCGAAATGCTTTTGAGTTTTTTACAGTTATAAAATGCATATCTTCCAAGCGTTTCCACCGTCTTTGGAATACTTACACTCTCTAAATCTTCCCTTGCGGAAAATGCATTTTTGCCGATCGTTTTCACCGGACATCCATCCACCTGATCCGGAATGACCAGATGTCTTATGGTTCCTTCATACCCGGTAACGGTAATTGTATGTTCTTTTGTTGTTTCATATTGCAATGCCATATGGATACTCCTGCATCTGTTATGTCCTATTCTGATATACGCTTTTTAATTCCCCGATAAAATACAAAGACCCCAGCGCAATCGTCTTTTCTTTTGGTGTTAAAAGTTCCGGAATCTCTGCAACCTTTGTAATTGCGTGTGCAGGCACCCCTTGTTTTCTGATATCTTCTGCCAGTGTTTCCCCTTGCAGTGCCCGTGCACTCTCTGGTGTGACGGTTACAAAATCCATGGCAATCGGCAACAGTTCCCCGATCATCTTTTCATAATCTTTGTCTGCCATCACACCCATCACAAAATGAAACTTTTCCTCCGGATACAATTCTTCGAGACTTGTACACAATGCATGGATTCCGTTACTGTTGTGTGCACCATCCACCATCAGAAACGGTTCTGTACTTAAAATTTCCATACGCCCCGGCCATACCGCTCTGTGAATTCCACGGGCAATAACGGTTTTCATCTTCTCTTTTTCTATCCGGCATCTGGTCCATGCCACTTGTGCCGCACACATGGCTGTAGCGGCGTTTTCTCTCTGATAAGCACCCAAAAGTCCTGGCTGTAGTGCCTTTGCCCCCTGCAGGTCCTTCTCCTGTACACACCGCGCACGTACTCCCTTTGCTGCGGCTGCCCTTTGCAGCACCGCAAGTGCTTCCGATTCCTGCGGTGCAATTACCACCGGCACTCCAGCTTTGATAATTCCCGCTTTCTCCCGCGCAATCTCTTCTATGGTATTTCCAAGAATGTTCATGTGATCATAACCAATCCGTGTGATCACCGATACCACCGGATTTCCCAGTGCATTCGTAGAATCAAGTCTGCCTCCGAGGCCGGTCTCCATAATTACAAGATCGCAGTTTTGTTCTTTAAAATACAGTACCGCCATAAGCACGCAATAATCAAACATGGTCGGTGTCACGCCAAATTCCTGCTCCAGCAGAACATTGCCGATTCGTGTCACATCTTCTCTGGAAATCTGTCTGCCATCAACCATGATACGCTCTTCAAAATCAATCAGGTGTGGAGAAATAAATGTTCCGACTTTTAATCCGGCTTCCCGGAAAACTGATGTCAGGAATGCGCAGACCGATCCTTTTCCGTTGGTTCCCGCCACATGAATAAATGGCATCCCGTTTTGCGGCTGTCCCATCTGTTCTAACATGATTCCGGTAATTTCCACTCCCGGCCGGTTTCCAAACCGTCTTCCATTTTCTATCTGATCCAATACTTCTTCATATGAATACATCTTTATTCTCCCTGCAGGTATCTGTAAACCGCTTTCGGCAGCCGGTACCTGACTCACAAAAATAGGGAGAAGCTTATAAAAAGCTTCTCCCCGTATTCTACTTCTATATGACGGTTGTTTCAAGTGCAAAATCCTATACCGAAAGGATCACTCCGCCTTCATTTGCATACATGCTGGATACCCCGGCCGTATTGACAATTACAATCTTTTTGAATTTTGCGACTTTCTCAATTGTGTCCTTCACAAACTGTGCACGTTCCGGACAATTGCAGTGGGAAATGGCAAGCACACGGTTCTCGCAGTTTTTGGTTACTTTGAACATATCCTCTACCATCTTGGAAAGTGCCTTCTTCATGCCCCTTGCCTGACCAAGCTGCTGAATCGTTCCTTCTTTGGTGGATCCCATTACCGGCTTGATGTTTAAAGTATTTGCCACAAATGCTTTCAGTCCGCTCAGACGGCCAGCCTTGCGCAGTGTTTCAAGTGTCTCAATGACAAAAAATGTGTTCATGGAAGAAATGTAAGATTCCACCTCTGTTACAATTTCTTCAAAAGATGCACCGGATTCTTCCAGCTCCTGAATCTTTAATCCGATCAGGGTTTCCCCAATCGAGGCCGACTTGGAATTAAATACATGAATCTGCTTGGAATCCTCATGCTCTTCATGGTAAAGCTGTGCTGCAAGTACCGCACTATTGTACGATCCGCTCAATTTTCCGGACAACGTCACAACATATACATGCTCCGCCTCTCCCTCATACGCACTCATATAACGCTCCGGAGACGGGCAGGAAGATTTCGGGCTGTGAATACATGCCTTTACTCTCTGCAAGAAATCTCTCTGATTAAAAGTTTCATCATCCGTGATCTGATATCCATCCACATCCAGCAAAAGCGGCACTGTGCAAAAATGTCCATCTGCCTTTAAATCCTCAGGAAGTTCTCCACAACTGTCAATTACAATTTTATACTGACTCATATCCATCCCTCTTTTCTAAAATACGTCTATCCTTTTATGAAATGCGTGTTTATCATTACTTTATAAAAAGTTTTTATTTTCTATTACATGTAGTATTCATTACTACATTCATATCATAACACGGTTTCAGATATTTGAAAAGGGGAAAAATGCATATTTTATAGTTTCTTCATATTTTTCAGGAAAAATATGCCGTCACAGCTGATGCCAGAGCATCAAAATCCGTTCGTCCCATCAGTTCCCGTGCAGAATGCATCGATAAGAGCGGAATTCCAATATCCACTGTGCGGACCGGAAACAGCGTGGATGCAACCGATCCCAGTGTACCACCCCCACGCACATCGGAACGATTGACAAACCTCTGGTATGCGATTTTATTCTGATCGCAGAGTTGCCGCAGAATTCCGATTGCCTTTGCATCCGTCGCATAAGACTGGGAACATGCCTCTTTGATACAGAATCCATCCCCAAGCACCGGATGATTGGTAATATCCATTTTCTCCTTATGATTCGGATGCAGTGCATGCGCCACATCCACGGAAAGCAGCATACCTCCATACATCGCACAATCCGTTTCTTCCTCACTGCAGCCAAGCGACCGGTAGATGCGTTTTACCATATCATGCAATAAGATCGATGCTGCGCCCTGTTTGCTGGTATTTCCGATTTCTTCATTATCAAACAGTGCGATCAGATTGATACCATCGGTCCGTGTTCCTTCCACGATGGCTGCCAGCAGTGCCGCAACGGATGTCTGGTTATCCAGTCGCGGAGAAGACAGCAGTGTCTCTTTTATCCCCACATATGCCGGTTCTTCCACACAGTATGTATTCAGTTCAAAATCCAGAATATCCTCTTTTTTTACTGCCAGCTCTTCCGCAAGAAATGACAGGAAATAATCGGTACTCTGCTGTTCTTCTGGCAGCATATCCGCAACCGGCATCAAATCTACCTGATTATTGATTGCCACTCCCTTATTCACTTCCCGGTTCATGTGAATGGCAAGGTTTGGAATAATAAGAACCGGACGACCGGAACGATACAGCATGGTCTTCGGGGCAAACACATCTTTGCTTCGAACGATCACGCGCCCTGCAATCCCCAGCGGACGATCAAACCATGTATTTAAAATCGGTCCGCCATATACTTCCACGTTCACCTGCGCATACCGGTCTGTCACAAAATCCGCATTTGGTTTGATCCGCAGATATGGATAATCTGTATGTGCAGCTGCCATGCGCAGCATTGCATCCGCACGGAAGTTTTCTCCAACTGTAAATGCATAGAGCGTTGTTCCATGATGATTCATCATATAAGCCTTTCCTTTTTTCAGATTCCATGGTCTGGCATACTCCAGTTCCTCAAAGCCGGATTCCTCTAACGTCTCCATGGCTGCTTCCACACAATGAAACGGTGATACTCCTTTTTTTAAAACATCTATCAAAAATGATTCTTTCATAGTTATAGTTTCCCTTCTTTTCTTAAGTGATTGCATCGTTACGGTTCGCAGGGGAACCTGTGAGCAGTAACCGTGCATTTTCTATCAATCAGTGGCATTATAACACATTATGATTGAAAAGATGAAGTCACTCATGCTAAAATTAAACTATATCAGCTGCCGTTTTATCGGTTTCACAATGGGGAGGTTTTTTATGCTGGCTCTTGCATTAACAAACAAAAAAGATTTTATGAATAAATTTCTCAAAACTGAAATTTTTGACCATTTTCTGCTTCAGAAGGGCATTGTCGTTTCTTTTGCAAGCTATGTGATTGATGGAACTATTACCAAAGGATTCTATACAGATACAGAAGCCGAAGAACTCGGTATTAAAACTTTTCATTTTCTTCCATTTTCCATGCTCCGTCCACGCATCTTTGACCTGATCAAAGGAAAAAAGGCTCCATCCTCCTTTAAATTCGTCCTGATGCTGTCGCCGGAAAATCAAAAACGCACCATGGAACGAATCGGAAGTTCCTATACCCCGGCGGATATTTCCGCCATGTCCATGAACATCAAATTTCAAAATCAGATGCTTACACTGACTACCGGAATTTCTTACCGCATTTTTTCCACAGATAAGACATTAGAACCGGAATGGGACAAATTTGTCAGACAATTTCTCTCACAACACGACATTTCTTTTGAAGTGCTTTAAAATCCGGCTATTTTACGAAGATTTTGCTTTACATTTCCAATTGGTTATGCTATTCTTAGCATAGTTGCAAGGCAACACAAATATATTGGAGGTACTTTCGATGAACAAAGGTACAGTAAAATGGTTTAACAACCAGAAGGGTTACGGATTCATCACCGCTGAAGACGGCCACGATGTGTTCGTACATTACTCAGGACTTAACATGGAGGGTTTCAAATCTCTCGAAGAGGGTGCAGCAGTAGAATTCGAAATCACTGATGGCGCTAAAGGTCCTCAGGCAGTTAACGTAACAGTAGTGAAATAATTGCCGACTAATCTAGTTTCTATGTACCTTTTTCTTTCTTTAGAATAAGATATTGGATACAACGATTAAAAAAAGGAATGTTGCATTTCTGCAACATTCCTTTTTTTGCATATGGGAATACATCTTTTAAAATATTCTCCTATCCATTGTAATTAGTCCTCAAATACCCGTTTGATACTATCATAATGCAGGAAAATTCCCTGATCTGCGAGTTCCCTGATCTCTTCTGGTGTAGCAAACCGACATCCGTCTGTTTCTTCCGTCTGCAGATGGACATCTTGTTCCGTAACATCCATCGTGTAACGATAAACATCTACGAAATAGTTATCTCCTTCGCCCGGATTTTCTCTGTGATAGGTAAATACATAACCACCTTCCGCTTCTTTTACATCCAGTCCGGTCTCTTCTAAAACTTCCCTGCGCACTGCCTCTTCCGATTCTTCTCCTGCCTGCGCAGCACCACCGGAAACTTCCCACCATCCGGGTGCCCATGCTTTGGTCATCACACGCTTAGTAATCAGAAATCTGCCATCCGGACGCCTGATCACGCCAAGTACCGTCAGATGATACTCATCATCTGCCAGATTGAAATGATTCCTCTCCATGGTTCTTCCTGTCCGCACTTTATTTTTATCGTAGATATCCCAACGTTCCATTTCCATTCCTCCAATTTTCCTATGTGCCAGCTGCTATCATTCTTTTCTGCCATAGTTTTATAACTGCAACTCTATTCATTATATTGGTTTTAAGAAATGTTTTCAAGTTTCGTTTCTATTTATTAATTCCACTCCGTCATATATTTGCGATACCATTTTGGCAGAAGATGATTCTGACACTGCTCATTGTGACGCTCCCGGATTTCCATGGTGGCAAAATACTGTTTCCATAGCACAGCAAAATAATCCATATGCCCCTGCGGAATCTGAAGCTGCTCTCCACTCACCAGAACACAGCGGTGCCCGGCTTCATGGACGGCAGCAAGGTTTCGGTTTTCATCGTAGAGAATAAAATTTTCATCCGGAAAACGATCCGAAAAATGATCCATCATCAATGGAACCATATTGCATTTTGGTGCAAGCTGCGCCACAAGAATACTTCCCAGATCCTGAAATCTCACAAATCCCAGCAGCTTATCCAGCTCATTGTCTACCTTGCGGGACAACTCCATCACCCGAAGTGCAAACGGATCGGCAAGCTGATCGGAAATACCGCGTCCCTGTGCAAATGCACGCACCAGATATCCAAGAACTGCTGTCCCCCGGTCCCCTTCAAAATGGCATAATGCATGAAGCAGTGTATCATACACCGGATACCCCAGTCTCGACTGTATACTGTAAACCGTCTTCTGCACTTTCTGCGCATCTGTCTGTACTTCGATCTCCCTGGCAAACAAAGTCATTTCTCCTTCACCGGCCGCAATGGAAATACTGTCTGTATAAGGAGCTTTCATTTTATTTTTGCATACAAACGCATCGAAAAGTGCTGTAAAAATTCCTTCCAGAGAATCCTCACATCGAAGCACGATCTGTTCACTCATACTACAATTTTCCCCCTGTCATCAAACAGTGATAACTGCTCATAGGTCTGCACCGTTCCATCCGAAAGCAGCATCTGCATCGGACGTTCCTGATACATCAGATTCCGTGTAATATATCCTTCCTCCATACGGGTATGATACATCATCTTTCCTTTACAGGTGATAAAATACACTGCACGTTTCAGAACAACACCAATCTTCTTTAAATCTGAAAAATCCAGCTTTGCGTACCGCCGGGCCGCCATAATCCGGCGGGCACTTTTGGTTCCGATCCCCGGCACACGAAGCAGTGTATAATAATCCGCACGATTAATTTCCACCGGAAACAGTTCCAGATGGTGCACTGCCCAATTACACTTCGGATCAATCTGTTCGTTAAAATTCGGATTTTTCTCTGACAGCAATTCATCTGCGCGGAATCCATAAAACCGCAACAGAAAATCTGCCTGATAGAGCCTGTGCTCACGTAACAATGGTGGTCCGGGCAAATCTGGCAGGGAACTGTCATGATTCACATTGATAAATGCAGAATAGAATATCCGCTTCATCTCAAACTTCTGATACAAAGCTTCTGAAACCGAAATGATCTGATAATCACTTTCATCCGATGCCCCGATCACCATCTGTGTACTCTGTCCTGCCGGCACAAAATAATGATCCGGCCGCATCAATCCCCGCGTTATCTGCGGAAGCTTCTTTTGCACGTTTCTCACTCTGCTGGAATTCTCCCCACCGGCAATTTCTTCTCCCCAGCTTTGTACTGCACTCTGTCGCGCTTTATGCTCCCGGATGGCAGCAATTCCGTCGTGGTAGTCCTGCAGACGGGCATAACTTTCCTTCATCTCTGCCATCTGGTTATAATAGGTTTTCTCATCCAGATACATCCGGCTTTTCATACTCGATACCCCGTGAAACTCGCGGCTTTGCCGAATTCCATTCTGTAACTGGCGCATCGGGGAAAGGATGTTTTTACGCACTTTGTTAGGCGCAATCTGCCGCAGCGCATCGGCCGTGGGAAGTTCTAAATTTACACTCATGCGGTCTGCAAGATACCCCGTTAATTCCAGCAGATCCGCTGATGCTCCCGGAATTCCTTTTACATGTATATATCCGTTAAAATGATATTTTGTGCGCAATAAATAAAGGGTCTCATATAAAAGTCCCACGGTATAATCCGGAGAATGTAAAATTCCGGAACTTAAGAACAATCCTTCGATATAATTTCTGCGGTAAAATTCCATCGTGAGCTTACAGATTTCCTCCGGTGTAAAACTGACACGCTTCACATCATTGCTGCAACGGTTCCTGCAATATTTGCAGTCATAGATACAATCATTGGTATATAAAATCTTAAGCAGTGAAATGCAGCGCCCATCCCCGGTAAATGCATGACAGATTCCACTTGCATATGCGTTTCCCGTATGCGTACCATCTCCTCCACGCTGCACCCCGCTGGAAGTACACGCAACATCATATCTGGCAGCTGCCGAAAGTATGGTTAGTTTTTCCATGATACGATCCATCTGCAAAATTTCTCTCATATTCAGTATCCCTCCGCAAAAATGCCGAACATTTGTTCTTTTTATATCATATCATAAGAACAAATGTTCGGCAAGTGCAATTTTTATTTTTTTATTCGGAGTATATCTCAATAAAAAGTCATTTCATGATATTGCAAAATATACAAGATATAGCGTTTTATTCGAATAACACTATATCTAGAACCACTTTCTATTGTATAACCACGCTTGCGAAGTCGCAGACGGCATTATAACGGACGAAAGCTTTCTACCCGTGCTGTATAAACTGGACAAGCGGGACGAATGGACAGAACCGGACGCATGGGCGAAAGCAACCCCGTCTTTAGGGGCAATCAAAAAGCTTGACGATTTACAAATCAAGGTACAAAGGGCAAAGCAGAACCCCATTGAACTGTCCGGCGTTCTCTGCAAAGAAAATTCAATATCTGGGAAACGGTAAAAACGGCGTGGTTATCCTTTGACGCGATCAACAACACAGAAACCCTTGATCTTGAAGAATTCCGGGGCGCGTACTGTATCGGCGGCATTGATCTGTCCATAACAACGGACTTGACTTGCGCAAGTCTGCTGTTCATGCACCGGGGCAGCGATAAAAAGTATATTCATCAAATGTACTGGTTACCCGCTGACCGTCTGCAAGAACGAGTGCAGCAAGACAAAATCCCGTATGACAAATGGTTTGAACGCGGGCTTTTGCGTCTGTGCAGCGGCAACACAATCAACTATTCAGACGTTAACAGCATGGTTCATGGAAACCGTGCAGCAATATGAACTGTTCCTGGCGTGGGTGTACTATGACAGCTATTCCGCACGGTACTTTGTGGAAGAAATACAAATGCATGGCTTTACAATGGTGCGCTGCATACAGGGCTCAAAAACGCTTTCCCGGCCTATGTAGATGTTAGGCGCAGACTTGCAGGCGCACAAGGTCAACTATAACAACAACCCTATTTTGAAATGGTGCCTGACGAACACAGGCATTCAGGCCGACCGCAACGGCATATAGTCCCCGTCAAGAATCAGTCCCCAAGACAGCGCATTGACGGCACTGCTGCGCTGCTTGACTGCTATGTTGGACTGTATGAGCATTACAACGAATACACAGGGGCGATATAGCCCCGGAAAAGCGGCATGAAATGAAGCTGAAAGACAAGAAAATAGAAATCTGTGAATATCAATACACAACGGACGCTATCGGAAACCATAAGAAAACGCTTGTCACCGTGGCGAAAGTATGGACGTATTTCCGGCAGCTATCCGGCAAGGAAATTGAAACGGGCATTTCTACAAAGACGAATGAAACCGTACTGTTTCAGATCAGCTACCGTACAGACCTAAAAACAACCCACGTTATAAAGTACAATGGGATTTTGTACGAGATATAACGCGGGTTGATGTATTCGAGGGCTACAAGTCCGATCTAACGATATACGCACAAAGTCGGAGTAATTGAAAAGCGGGGCTGTGCCTGTCCTTTTACTTTCTATGCAAGTAGTAGTTTTTTAGTTCTTCCGGACTTATTTCTGCGGCATTAACCATGTTGTAATGACTTTCACTGATTTTCACAATTTGATCATTTTCAATAGAAAACTCGAACATAGCAACTATTTCTTTTGTAATGAACTGACAAGCAATCGACTTGCAAATCAAATTAGGATATTTTTCTTTGCAGAGTGCTAAATCTTGTTCAATTTGCGAGATACCTAATTTGTCGGTACCGCCCTTTGCTTGAACCGGGATTATGAATTGACGACCGCCCTTATCAACACCAACATAAATTTCATCTGTTTCAACCTGTCCTATTCCGTTAACGGTTGTTCTTAAATGGTTTTGTAAAGAATAGCAGGTTATACCAAGAAAAATATCAATAAGCCGGTTATATCTGACGATTGCTAACAGCGCTTGTTCATCTGAAAGGCTATATTCACGCACAATAGAAGGCGTTGCGTCAGGTATCTTTGTTGTGGCTAATAATTTATCGGGTTCAATAAATTCCATACCCTCTGAAAGTGCAAATTCATAAAGTGCCCGGCCTACATTCTTTATTCGCCAATAGAAACCGTCGGGCGCAGTTTTAATAATATCGTCAGGCAAACTATTCCTGTATTTATAGGAATAAACAATATCACCTAAATTTTTAGGTGTTTTTATGCCAAGGACTTTTGCTTTCCGGCTAAGTTCGTCACGTTCAAAAGAAACCGTTGTATCGCCGGGGTGATAGTGATCTTGAAATATCCCTAATATAATATTGTCATACTTGTTCATTTTTGCCCCCCATATATTTTAGAATAAGGACATCTTCATTTAGCCAAGTGTCTGTTGCCGTTGCATAGCGTTTCCTAAATGTGTCAATTCTTACAACGGTATAATCGCCTATACTTTCGGCAACTTCCCCTAATAGCTGTGATGTTCTTATAGGAATTTGAAAGTATGATGCTTGATCTCCTACAACATACGCAAGCATAGCACCATGTTTTAATAGAGGCTTGATTGAAATAAGGTGACGCGCCATACCACCAAAATACAGCTTTACAACTCGACTATATAACTTTTCAAAGCCCGATGTTTTATTAAGTTCAATGCGGCGGCGTTCAATGCTATCGCTTAAAGCTATTATTGAAGAAATATTTCCAATAAATTGTTCGTCGGTATCTTCCTTATAGACGTTTTTTGAGTTTGAACGAATAAAGCCTTTTTTTATTGAGCGAAGATCGTCTTTGTTTTTTATAAACCCAAGAATTACAGACTCAAGGCGGGTCGTTCTTGAATAGTCTTTTTCGTTTGGATATGGCGGCGAAGTAATAACGCAATCAATAGAACCTTGATATTTAGCCAAGTCAACATTCCTTGCATCACCGTGAATAATGTCACTGTTTACGCTGGCTAAATGATGATATTTTATCAGTTCTTGTTCCATTTGCAACACTTGTTCAAGCCAGATAGAAACAACGTCAACTTGCAGTTTCTTTTTTCTGCTAACCCCGACTTCCGGACCGAACTTTAGATTGCTGTATGACTGAACAGTATGTTTTGCTAACGCTAACAAGAAATAATCTTGGAATTTGCTTCCTTCAGAATAAATAGCATCTCGCAAATATAGAGTTTCACTCAAAGGCTGTTCAGAAATTGAATTCTTTAATATCAATTTTTCCTGTTCTTTTGTCAGATGCCTTACAGGGCTGGAAGTTATATTTTCCCTTGCAGTGGCGGCGATTCTTTGCGCGTCAGCCTGCATTTCACCGGTTGAACAGTCGGCAGAAAAATCGCATTTTACGCGGCTTGCAAAGTATGTGATTGGACTTGCTTCAACACCAACCGATGCTATTCCACTTTTTTTGCACTCAACGTTTGTTGTTCCTGTACCGCAAAAGGGGTCTAAAACTAACGAATTGTTGTCAATATTGAATTCAGTTAAATATTGCTGTACTAAATGTGGAGGATATGATAAAACAAATCTATACCAATCATGTATTTCGACGTCAGATTGCCGAACTTTGTTTTCTGTATTGCTCATGTGATACACTGCCCCCTTTCAAGAGACAATAACTCAAGATATATTGTAGCATATGTCGGTCAAAATTTCAATTTAAACAGCGGCTGTTTGTCGCTTATTATCTATTATCTTTCAATATCCCTTTGCAGATTTAAACGACAAATAAGCGACAAGCCACAATTTGCAGTATTGCAAAACTATAAGAAAACACAAGATATAGTTAAACAGTAAAAGAACAGTCCTGTATTTGGTATTAAAATCAAATACAGAGCTGTTTAGATATACTCCTTTTCGAAATGACTTACAACACTCGTTGCTGTCGCAGAGGCACCTGCGAGCAGTCTCCTATCTGCCCTGATGCAGCATCCATGGATAAATCAGTGAAATCGCTCCACCGATTCCGGCAGAAGCTGCACAGGTAAACACTAAAGCCCCTGCAATTCCGCCAAAGAAATATCCAATTGCCAGAAAAACGGCAACAATTACTAAAATAATGCAACGCAGCAAAATCTGGATCATACTCTTAACCGTATCCATCGCAGACGCCGGAACAAGAGCTTCCAGCAAAAGCCCAACTTCCGAAAACATAAAATCCGCCACCAGATACGTCAGATACCACAGAAGCATAATTCCCGGTTTTTCATGCAAAAGCAATGCCGAAACCACCAGTGCCGGAAGCAGATCCATCGCGCAGAGGGATGTTCCTGCAAGCACTCCGAAGAAAACTTTCTTGTATGGATTCTCCGGCACCAGAAACAGCCAGTTTCGCGCAGTCTCCTGTGCAATCGGATTTCCCATATTCCGGAAGAAAAGTACAAAAAACAAAATACAGCCCGGCACCAGAAATCCGGACACCTCCATTATCCTGACACAAAACAGGGAAATACCGACACTGACCAGCAGGTAAAACAGCATCGTATTGGTTATGATTCCAAATTTTGCCGTACGTTTACGGCAATAAATTTCCTTTGTAAAAAACACGGATGCGCCCCAGCCCTTTAAGTTTCCTTCCTTTTGCTGCTTTTTTGCATGTGCTTTTCCTGCGATAACCCGTCCTTCTTTTGCTGCCTCAAGCATCTGTGCACGTTTTCCCGCGGAAGCCAGCGCATCTTCGTAAAAATCCGCTTTCATATGCCAGATGGCAAAAATCAGTACCGCCACACTTACAAGCAGCAATCCCAGATAAACCAGAAACGAAAACAGTTCCCCATTCACTGCACACATAATCATGCCTTTGTACCAGCCGATTACCGGAAGATACCGCAGCCAGTGACTGGCAAAAGTCATATGTGCTGCTTCAAGCAGGTTCTGCCCATTCGCCAGATATGTTCCTCCTGCAATCATTCCAAGCAGTACAACAATTCCCACGATCAAAGGAAACACATATGGTTTTAATTTTTCGTGTGTGGTGCAGACCGTATATGTCAATACAATCATAAGTCTCTGAAACACCAGAAGCAGAATCCACCCTGCAAAAATGGCTACAACTGCCGATGCCCCCAATCCCATATTTACAACGAGATTTGGAATCTGAAAAACCAGATATATGGACGCGAAAACTGTTGCCACCATCTGAAAACTCAGTCGAAACATCAACACGGACTGTGGTTTCATCGGTGCCGTAAACAACAGATTCACGTCTGCCATCTGGAAAATATCCGTACCGTCCTTAGAACCGGAATACATTCCCCAAAGTAATATCGCAAGAAAAACAATCATCACTCCGGCTTCCACATAGGTTTTGATTGCGGCAATCTCCTGTGGCGTTTTTTGCGTTTCTTCCTCTTCCATTGTTTCTTCCTGTACGCGATCTGCCTCCGAAGACGATTCCACAGTTTCCAGCGACTGTTGCTTTTCTACCATGGAACCGACCACGCCACCAATCAGTCCAAATATGATTCCAAATCCAAAAATGGCAAGAATGATCACGAGAAATGTACTTCGAAACATCTTTTTTATCGTGTTCCAAAAGGTATGCCATGCATAATAACCCCATAACCGCATCACCTACACCTCTCTCTCCAGAGCCGCGCCCTCTGTAATCTCAAAGAAAATATCTTCCAGACTTTTATGGTTATCCTTTAAATTTTCACGCTCAACCACAGCGGCTACCCGCCCCTGTTTCATGATATACGTGGTATCCCATAATTCTTCCATACTGTCAATCATGTGCGTGCTGACCAGTACCATGCAGCCACTGTCCCGCAATTCCTCAAACACCTTTTTCAGTTCTTTGATGGCATGTGGGTCCAGTCCGATCATTGGCTCATCAAACAGTACCAGCCGTGGTCTCGGCAAAAGTCCACAACAGATGGACAGTTTCTGCTGCATCCCTTTTGACAGCTCATCCCCGAATTTTTTCTTTTTATCTGTCAGATCAAACCGTTCCAGCAATGCATCTTTATAGGCTTTATAATCCTTTAATTTATATGCCCGTGCAATAAATTCCATATGTTCATCCACAGTCAGGTTCGGATACAACGATGGAATTTCCGGAATATATCCCATGATCTTTTTCGCCTCGATGGACTTATTTTCGAGACCGTTTACCTGTATCTGTCCCTGATATTTCAGAAATCCCATAATACATTTTATAATCGTGCTTTTTCCTGCACCGTTAGGTCCAAGCAGTACTCCGATGCGCCCATCCTCTATGGTAAGATTAATATCATCATTTGCAAGCACCTTACGGTATCGTTTTGTCACATGTACAACTTCTAACATAACCATTTCCCTTTCTTTTTCTACCTAACATGTTCCATGTGTTTACGATATCACATTCATTTGCTGCAAACCATCTTCTTTTCCTTAAAAAACCTTAACGCTTCCTTAATATCTCTTCGCGCATTTGCCCACGCCCTTCCTCAGTTTCTTTATAATGTCTATGCTTTATATTTCACCACAGCAGTTTAGTCCCCACAAAGCTTTTCCAGTCTTTCCTTCATTTCTTCCTGCGTAACAGAACAGACAATCAAATTATTCCGCTCCCCCGTCTGTAAATTCATGCGTCTGCCCCTTAATACTGCCTCTTTTTTAAACCCAAGTTTATGCAACAGCCGGGCTGATGAGACATTCTCTTCATTGTATTTTGCCTCTACCATATATAACTTTCTATCCTTCAAATATACTTTTAGTAAACATAACAATGCTTCACTTGCATAGCCCTTCCTCTGGTATTTCTCGCCAATCACATAACCGATCTCCCCAATTGCAAGCTGTGGATACGGAATATCCATCGTAACATATCCGATGCATGCTCCACTTTGTTTTTCTGTAATAAGCCATGCGTTCTCATTATCTGCCAGTACATTTACAAAGGACTGCATCTGCTCACCAGCCATGGGATACCCCACAATAAATGCGCCCAGATGGCTGTCCTGCCCCCATCCATCCAGACATGCCTTTGCATCCTCCATCACAAAATGGCGAATCAGAAGCCGGTCGGTTTCGATCCTCTCATCTTTTGTATGTGGCATAGCATTATTTTGTTTTTGAATCCGTATATAATATTCCAGAAACCGCAGTACATACCCCGGCGCATTCCGGTTCCCCAGTTCCCACTCCGTCACCGTACGGTAGGGAATATCAAATGTCTCACAAAATTCTCTCCGGTTCATCCCCATCTGCTGCCGCAATTGTTTTAATACCTGCTGACTGTCTGTAAAATGACTGTTATCCATAAAATCCTCCAAACAAATTACACGTTGTGTACATTCTATCATACAAGAACGATTTACACAACGTGTAATTTTAGAATTGCAAATTTTATTTTTTCCCGTATATAATTCCCATGCCGCTGATCATCCATGGCGTTGTCACATATCCCGGAATCGCATCAAGCTTCTTTTCCAGATTCCCGATATAGTGAATTTCCGAAATTCCTTCCGCTTTTAATTGTTTCACAAATGCATCCATATCACCGTACAATGCTTCCTGTGAGAACATATCCTGAAAAGAAAAAGCGCCGCCTTTTTTTAAAACCCGGAGTGCTTCTCTTACCACATCACGTTTGTCTTTTGCGGAATGCACTTCATGAAACACAAAATTGCTCACTGCTGCATCAAACGTTCCATCTGCAAAATCAAGTTTTGCCGCATCTCCTTTTTGAAACGTGACACGATCTGCAATACCCTCAATCCGCGCATTTTTTTCACACTGCTCTTTTGCGTAATTCCACTCCGCACCCCAGTAATCCATTGCTGTGATCTGCGCCTTTGGAAAAGCCTTCGCACACCGGACGGTAAGCGCTGCCGCCCCGCAGCCGATATCAAGTAATGTTCCCTCCCCGTTCCATTCCAGATGCTCTACCAGATGTCTGTGTACCTCCGCCATCATATTGCCTTTTCCAAACGCAAATGTTTCATGACAGACCAGCATATAGACCGCCATGATAACAGTCAGTACAAACACCACGCCCATGATTATGGTAAGTACAGGTATTTGTACCAATCCCCTGAGCAGTACGGTAATTGTAAGAAAGACCGCTGCCAATCCAAACAGCAGATATAAGGCTTTCTCCGGTACCCAGTTTCCATAATTTGTTTTTTCGTTCATTTTGTTTCTCCTCACATTTTCACAGATTTATGAGCTGCATAACAAATCTCCCAAACTGTTATGTTTTGCAAATAGGGTAGAGGGAGAATAATTATCTCGCCCCTCCCATTGAACCGTACGTACGG
>ERZ780137.861-NODE-861-length-21818-cov-5.181730_pt1 | contig 21818 bp, 14 predicted proteins | sample MGYA00511020_ERZ780137 | MGnify/ENA primary metagenome ERZ780137 (study PRJEB29588, sample SAMEA2157917) | human gut metagenome | biome: human gut; feature: human-associated habitat; material: faeces | place: Denmark | collected 2008/2010 ... | reverse complement strand
CCGAAATATCCGAATTCCATGAAGCGCTGGAAGGATAACTGGGACGCAATCTCGCCGATCTTTAAATTTTCAACGACGGTCAGAACGGTGATTTATACTACAAATGCTATTGAATCCCTGAATTCTACCTACCGGAAACTGAATCGCCAGAGAAGCGTATTTCCAAGCGATACAGCTCTATTAAAGGCACTGTATCTTGCCACATTTGAAGCTACAAAGAAATGGACCAGTACGATCCGCAACTGGGCACAGGTGTATGGTGAACTGAGTATTATGTACGAAGGACGCCTCCCAGAGTAACGAATAAACAGGCGAATAAGACGGGCGGAAAACCGCCTGCTCTTGACATGCCATTCAACAACTGTTATATATAAAACAAGGGTGAGAAGCCTGATTTTCAGGCTTGCCACCCTTGCATATCATAGAAGAATCTTATTTACAGACTTTTTCTCACAGTCTCGAATAATATAGATACAGGCGGTTTCGTCGCCTGCTCTTGACATGTCAATCTATAATTGTTATATATAAACCAAGAGCGAAAAGCTCTGTTGTAGAACTTTTCGCTCGTCATTATCATAGAAGAATCTTATTTACAGACTTTTCTTCATAGTCTCTCTAAATTCGTGCTAGGGATTTCTTACTAATTTTTTGTTTTAGTAAATTCTTAGTAAAATGTTCCCATAGAGTCCAAAACATACGATAAATTCAAGGTTTTCAGAGTTTTCGGAAAATAATGCCGTGGCAGATCATGAGAACTCTAATCATATCTAAAAGCTCCTTTCATAAAGCAACCTTATGCCATGTTTGTCTCAATTTTTAAACTTTATCATACCTTCACTAATTAAAACAATATTATATAATAAACATATCAAAGCCAAATACGACAAGCTAATGCCATCAATTGCAGTGTACCTAAAATGTATTATTACCTGTAGAAAAACATACTATTTCTCTCGTATATATAAAAATTCCATTAATTCATTATACTCAATTTTTATTTCCTGAGTCGTTTCCGAACCGATACAAAAATATTGCAAAAATACAGTCTCTAAAACAAGAACAATTGTAGAAATGTCGCTATCCGAATTACAAATCACTCTATCTGGTATATTTAAAAGAAGTATTGAAAGAAATCTAAATATATTTTTATCATCTCCTTCTATTTTTAATGCACTTGGCATTTCTCTTAGTAAATATTCCGCTCTAAATCTCATCTGTTCATTATTACTATATATCCTATTTCGGTGTATAATTTCTTCAAATAAACGCATTATTTCTCTATTGGTTTTCCTTCTCTCCTTCCCTTCTCTCTCCATTTGCTTCAATATACGTTGATCTATCTCTACATCTTGAGTACTGAACTTATACATCCATTTTTCTCGTTCTTTTCTAGCATCTTCCCCCGAATATCTAATCCTTATTCGCTCACCTGGCTTTTCACTCCTAATTAATTGATAAGATAAACCTTTGTCAGAAAATTTGATTAATAATCCATATTTTAACTTTAACAATTTTTCACGCAATTCCTCTTCTGACGTCTGATTCCCACAAAAATCAAGTGCATATTGTATTACATCCTGTAAGCAGATAGCTGGAATATTCGTCTTAGTTTGTTGTGAATACTCAATATATTGCAAAATTTGCTTATAAAGACTACTTGCTATTTTAACCCCCAATGAGTATGGTCTCTTTTTATAGTTCTTTTCGTTTATAACATTTGAAAAACCAGTAATATTTTCACGAGCTACATCTAATTGAAGCCAATTGGATGGAAAATTTACAATAATATCATTGTATGTTCCCTCTCCCCTATATGTATCATGCCCATAATTAGATCTTCTAAAATTCTTTCCAAAAATACTTTCCAACGAGGCTTGTTCAACAACAATTCCTGAATTTAGAATTAAATGTTTGTTATTAGTTTTTAAATTCTTTTTTCTTCGAATTAACAATCCATATTCATAGTTATTAACATATTTATCGCTTACTATATCATCCACATAATTAATCGCACCTATCTCACCATTCTCAAAAAATGGGACAAAAAAACTAAACCCATCGCATTCATATTGCTTTCTAACGGAATGTGCCGGAATAACAAAGTACTTTTCTTTCTGTTCTTCTAAGTATTGAATATTTATTGCATATTTTATATCTTGCATTACCTTTCGTATATAATCTACTATGCTCTTGTCATCAATGGCACTGTTCAAATATAGTTTAATTTCTGTACCAACACATGCATCACTTTCAAGTTCAATAAAAAAACAGCCATCATAATTTGGAATATGCAATTTTAATCCTTCTGCGTTATCTAAATAATACCTTGTTTTAACATCTATTTCTTGACAAACCATAAACGAAGACAAAAATCCAATGCCAAAATTACTAATTGGTTTATAGCTAATGTTTAAATCTTCATACTCCTCTCCTGAATAAAAGCTCCGTCCGATACTTGTAAAGTATCTCTCAATCTTATATCTATCCATCCCTGTGCCATTATCAATAATCTTAAAATACCGCTTTCCATTTTCATCCACTTTTAATTCTATAAATATTTCTCTTTTAAATTCTCTTTCCTCTTTTGCTTCTCTTACAGATATTGCATCAATAGAATTTTGAATCAACTCTCTCGCAAATACAACTTTAGAAGAATAAATATTATCTCCTGTCAATAAAGGGATCAATGTTGGAATATACGCCTCAAAATTGTAATTATCCAACGTATTTTTCATACTATCTTTATCAATTCTCGGAAGCAAATAATATAATTTCAACCCAATAATTTTAAAATAATCTTCAAACTTATTTATTAATAAATCAAATTCTTTTATAAACAAAACTGCCATTTTATGTGCGGTTGCTTCATTACATAATAAATCAATGTATACACTTCTTCTATCAGCATCTGACCTCACAATTATTCGAGGTGCTGGCACATTTTCATGGAATTTGTTTTCCTCGATTTTTATATTAACCTTATACTTTATACTTTCTTTAAAGTCATCTGCATACTTGGTTAATACTAAATATAAATCCGAAAAAAACATTCCCAACATAGTAAATGCTAAATATATCTGTGTCTTTTTATTATCACAACCATTCAATAATTTGTCACAATACGAGGTCGCCTCTTTAAGTTTTTTAACCATAAATATTTTATGATAATCACTTTTTAAAATCATAAAATCTGTTTTTTCCAAACATGTTTCATAAAAAGAATCCCATGATTTTGAAGCTGATTCATAATATGATTCTTCTTTGCCAACAATTTTCATGTAGGAAATAGTCCTAAAATTTATTGCATAAAGAAGAAACAAAATGTTATTGTAATCATTATCAAGATATTTGTATACTTCTGTGAAACCAGTTATTGCTTCGCTAACCCATGATACAATTTTGCTGCAATTATCATAAGATTTAAACGCCTTCTCAGCTGTTTGTTCATACAATTCATATTTTTCCGGATTCAATGTTTTTAAGATTTCTAGTAATTTAACTACTCTACCGCTTAATTTTTGTGGTGGTACTTGTTTTTTTATTATTGGTTCCAAATTTTCACCATTATAAACAAATTTATTGTGTTTTAATTTTATATCATTCTTCTTCTCGTATAAATCCAATACTCCAAAAGTATGTTCTTCTTTTCTATCCGTTCCTACTGATCCTCCCGCAAAAACATCGATAATATTATCAGAAGACTCATAGTAATCATCCATTATAAATGGACGCTCTAGTGCAAAATGTTTATGTCCATGTAAAACAACACTCACATTCATGTATCGTAAATGCTGTATAATTTGAGTATAATTTCGTATTAAGCTACTATCTCCGAATTGTTGTGCCACTTCCGGAAACAAATAAAAATGGTGATGAAATAAAGCTATAACATTATAGTTATCTAACCCTTTAACCTTTCGTTCAATAGGAGTAATTTGAGACAAGGGTATGTATCCATAATCGTCATATTCTGTTGCCGCTCCTGAGCTCAATACTTCAATTACTTTGGTTTTATCTATTCCATACTCATTTAATTTATTCTGATCAATATATTTTTCAAACTTACTAATATATTCTTCATCAAACATATTTCTTTTCTCTATTTCGCATGAATTAAAACCTACAAAAGCTATTTTATAGTCATTATATTCTTTGAATAAAGAATAATCTTTAGGATTATAAAAAGATGGGAGCGTTCCATAAAATTTCTCCAAAAAATCATGATATTTACTCCAACGTTCATGAATATTATCCCCTCTTATTAAATCATGGTTACCCGGTACAAAAATAACATCATACTTGCTAATTTGTTCTTTATTTTGATTACTATTGATTTCGTCTAGTAAAACCTCAAAAAAATTCACAGCAGAATCAATCAAAGAATCGGTTACAGCAATTTGTCCATCAAAAATATCTCCTGTGACTATAATACAATTAATATTACTTAATCCAACATAATCTATATCAGACGCTATTTGACACGCAATATCTTCTGGTTTTTTATAAGTTTTCCCAATATGAATATCTGATAAATGTAGTATTCTAAACATATTTTTCCCCTATTTTGTCGTATAATTTGTAACTTAACTATTTTAACACACTCACAACGATATTTGCCACATGAGCTTAACACAAAATTTTATGTAGTCAGACTACTGGTATTTCTATCGTATGTCGTCGCTACCATATATCCAACCCCTAATACATCAATCAAAAAAAATCTACTCCTTATCTCTCACATCGGTAGGTGACCAAAAAACAAAAAATCTATTTATTATACCAATAGAACTTGAGAAAAAGAATTCAAATATGCAAGCAATAAATATACATATCCACAGGTACTTTGAATAAACCGACGTATAGTGACTCACGAAGTTTCTATCAAAAATATACCCCATTATCAAAAATATCAGCACATCTTCTAAACTATTTAATAATCGAAAGGAACATCCTATTCTCAATCTATGAAAATAGTTAATTCGATCACTATTTTTAGATTTCTTATACAATATCTTATAAATAATAGCCGAAACAACTAAAAGCGCAAATGAAATAATAACCAAACCAGTAAATAAATGCGATGCTAGTTTTGAAATATCTAAAATCCACTCTTGCACTTCCTTACTAATTATACTACTAATACACCCTGTTATATCCCAAAATATATTACTAAACAAAATAAGTATCAGACTCAAAAAAACAAATGATTTAAATTGAAATATTGCATTGTTTCTTTGCTCCTTGCTCCTATCAAACCAAATACCTATAAGGTTCGCTAAACATTTTGCTAAACTTGCTCCCATATAATTCTCCTCTAAATGTATTTCATATTACCACACTTACTATTATAATAACATATTACTGTTTTTTCTATAGAAAAATATCCAAACCATAAATTATCATGTCATTCTTCTTTTACTTCTCTGGCTATACCTTTCATAACCTTTCATAACCTTTCATAACCTCTCTATCCGTTTCAATTCTTCCTTGTCATCATCAAAACCGATATATCTATACGATATTCTAAAACATAGCCAAGGATATCTTCCGGATCCATACAGAATTCTTCTGCAACAGCCCGTATCTTATCATCTATCATAGCCTTATTCTTTTCTCTGAATTTTTCTAATTCCTCTCCCTTTAGCAAAAATTCGCTGATTCCATTTGGATATGCACCCAGCTTTTTCATTAGTGCCTGTGAGGCATAATTATCAATGTCCACCCTCACCCGAAAGAATCTGTTTCCCGTAAGGACTCCTAATTTTCTTAAAAATAAAGATACTGCCTCTGTTCCATATCCTCTATGACACCATTCTGATTTTAATTCAATTGCAAGTTCCCAGTCTTGTTTTCTTAAATCTTTTATTGAGCAATACCCTAAATAATTGCCTGTAGCCTGATCATATATGCTACATACAAAGGATTGCTTACTCATAAAACTTTTCCATAATTCATCTCTGAAATTTTTTTCTTTAAATACACCTTTCATGCAACTATATTCATAGGAAACAGCTATGTAATCATTTTTCTCGCTTTCTTGAATGACCCGTATACATATTTTGTCATTTGCAGCAAATACCTCTCCATGATCCGGAAAAAATATTTTATCAATATTCCTCACTGACTCTGCTTCTTTCATTTTTTCTATTTCATATATTCTTTTTTCCAATTTTTCTTTTATAGCGTTTACCGCATCATTGGATTCCTTTTCTTTCCCACTATTACTTAATACAATCGCTTCTTCCAATTCTGCTATTATATCCGTATATATTGTTTTTTCCATTTTTCTCCGATACAGTTCTCTTTTTTCCTTCATTAACCTATTCCCCTTCCATTTTAAATTTCTGATGATCCATAATATCCCTGAGTAGCAAAAATATTTCAGTTACAACAATTAAAGATGCTCCAACCTTTACAATAAACTTTCCATCCTCATCATCATTTTTTTCTGCCTCTTTGGCAACTCTTTCAAATATTCCCAGCAACCCAACATTTGCTACCCTTTGAATATTTCTGTTAATCGCTTTACTCTCTTTGTAGATTTCTCTTAGTAATTCTCTGTTTGTCATAGTTACTTTCCTCTTATCCTACCATATCTTTAATATTTGCAACCACCTGTATTTCCTTCTCTTCCTTCTCTACCGGCTGTATCCTCGTCACATCATCTGCCTCCTGTACTTCCATAATGCCCTTTATCTCAGCAAGATTGTCCTCACATGTATCAGCAAGAGCATCACAATCCATATAATCTGTCAGAGCATACAGACAGTTCAGTTCCTTCGTTTTCGCTTTCTTCTCTATCCTGAGTTCCCTAAGCCTTTTGAATACTTTATATCCTTGTGCCGCATTACAGTGGGCATCCTCTGTTTTAAGCAGGATGGCTTCAATCTCATCTTCAAGCTCTCTTATATCCAGCTGGAGATTTGTCATATACTGCCCGGCATTTCTATAAAATTCTGCCTGCTGTTTTGCAAATGCAAACCAGTCATTTTCTTTTCCATCATAGGGCGTTTCCTTTCTTTCCTCAAACATTGTTTCTTCACCACCTTCGTATGTATATGTATGTTCCATGCTAAACTTTTGTTTTCTGTCTTCATAACCTATCTGCATTCCGCGCAATTCCGCTTTGCTCGGATCCTTATCCCTTAAAATACAATTTTCAAATAACTTCTCATATTTTCTTGGCCTGTACTTTCTGTTCTCAAGTCCTTTTATACATTTAAGAGCCTGCTTTGCTTTTGCCGCATTTGCACTTGTTCCAAGATTATTCTGAAAATACTCTATACGTTGCAATTCGTCTTTGATCTCTCTTCTGTTTTCCCGGCAAACTCTTAGCAGCCCGATCAGATCTATAGCTTCCTCATCATTTGTCTCACACAGTTCGATATAATGGAGAATATCACAGATTTTCTGATCAATATCGGAGTGTTTACTTGCCAGATCCTCCCGATAATCCTTAAGTCCCTCCACAAGATAAGTAAAATGTGTCAAATACTCTGCCCAGTCAATCTCAGACAGATCATACGAGGACACATCCTTCTCAGCCTGTTCCGTCAATTCATCATATGTCAGTTCTTTTACCGGTGAAAAATATTCCTCGACACCTGTATTTTCCTGTTTTTCCATATCATTCACTCCCATTTCTTCATCAGGACTAACCTCTTCACATTCTGCTGCATCTGTTTCATCTTCGCTATCTTCTATCGGTATCATGCAATAAAATGCTGCCTTTTTCCCAACACATATCCGGCTGTTTGCCTGCGCAAATGTAAATACCATTGCATCCTGTTGACTGACTACGGATACCAGCTGGTCTGCCTGGTTTGTTCTATAATAATTTCCACTATAATCCATAATGTAGTACAAAGAATCTGTTCCCATAGGCACCTCCTAACCTACCCTTTAACGCCTCTTTTATCCTAAAAAAATAAGGATCAGAAAGCAGTTCGCTTTTATCTGATTCCTATTATAAAAATGAAGGTGTCCCATAATCACCCCTCGGAGTTCGAATCTACGTTCTTTATCCACTATTCAATGCTTCCTCAATCAAAAAAGAATTCTGTATTCCTACAAAATCCTTCTGATAGCTAACATCCCCAAAATCCCCAAAGCAGTTTTATATCTTAGCCCTTCTTTCAGAACTTTACCCCTCTTTCATTTCCTGCTTTTCTCCTGACAACTCCGCACCATAACTACAGCTGAGCAGCCCCATAATACAGCCGCAGGCTCCTATCATCGCAAAACAAATGCTATTCTGCTCAATATTTTCCCCATCTTAGAAAGAGTTTGTAATGTTTTAAGATTTTTCATTTTGTTATCCTCACTTTCTTCTGTCTTAATTTTTTCTGCTGTACCTACAGTATTTTTCACATTTTCTAACTGCACTTTTTTAATTCCTTATTTTTGTTCTGACGATCATCATTTTTATCCTTATTGAAAACAAAAACGCAGCACCGAATCACCTCTGTGATTTCAGCTCTGCGTCTTAGCGTCTGGCTATTTACAATCTGTCATGTCTCTCTTTATCCTCGCCTCATCCTACTGCCTTCCTGCATCAAATCGAACCATGAATTCTAAAAGCTGTTCATCCGAATAGTCCACCTTTTGATTTACTATCCGGCAGGCAAGTCCATGGACCATAAAATAACGTATCAGCCACTCCGCTCTCGCTTCCTCGATACTTGTATTTAAAAATTTTGCAAACGCTTCGATCACCGGCTGAAAATCCAGATCAATCCCCAGATCATCTACCGGACACCTTTCTGCATAAGACGATTCAAAAAGTAATCGGAATATGTTCGGTTCGCTTCTTGCAAAGGCAATGTAGTCCAGTCCCACTTCTCTCATTGGATATTCGCTCTTTTTTCCTTTTGGAAAAACAACCTTCCTTTTCATATATTCAAATGCCTGATCAAAGACTGCTAATTTCAGTTCTTCAATCGTTGCAAAATTATACATGACCGGCTGCGTAGAGCATTTTAAATAAGCTGCTACATTTTTTGCATTGATTGCTTCAATTCCATCTGCTCTTGTAATTTCAAATGCAGCATTTAAAACCATTTCTTTTGTTATCTTTACTTTCGGCGGCATATATAAGCTCCTTTATGTAATTCTTATTATATAACTTCTGTTACATAATCTCAATAATATTTTAATTTTATCAGTTAGACGAATAAAAAAACATTTTTTTCCAAAACTATTTTTATGTAAACAAGTAAATAACATACTTTTCTTTTTATTTGGCATTCGGATTTTTTATGCACAGAGTTTTTCAATTTATTTTGTCCCAGGATCTAACGTTATTCGGACAAATCTGCGCAAAAAAGTTCCACAAAATCAGCCCGTACATCATGGCAAAATTGAAACATAAAAAGAAAGGAGCTATGACTATATGAATTTATTTAAACTCTCTCCTGACACCTTATACAATTTAACCTGTGATGTTATCGACACCTTGGAATATATGATTCCAGAATCTTCCTTTTTGAGCAATAATGAAGTATATGCCCAACTTAAGGAAACACTGGGATATTCCCTCGTTCACATCCGAAATGTATTTGATTTTTCCATTGGCACGACACTCGCAAAATACATTACAAGGAGAAAATATACTTACCTGTTGTTGAAAATATCAGCAGAAAAGTTCGAGCAACTGACAATGCATGCAACTGTTTTTTTTATACAAAAGTTTAAAACCAAATGCCTCCAGGAATTCCCTGAACTTGCAACCTCATATTCTTTGAAACACATGCAATTGCCTATTGATAAACTGTTTCTTAGGGAACATATTCATATGCTATTTTTAGAAAAAAGCGAAACAGAGCTTCTTAAATCGTTTTATTTTAATATAACCGCAGATCGTATTGCGTTTGATATTAAGAAAAACTCAAAAAACCTAGTTGTTCAATCATTTGGCGGTAAATTCATTGATTTAGAAAGAAATTACTTTGTATTTCGAAATAAAATTTTTAAGATCATCACGGCAATCTGTAATGTTCCACAACAGACAGCAGATCCTTTCCTTAGCAGCCTTTTGGGTCAACCGGTCATCCTTAGCGAAAACCATCCTGCTGATGCCAATTCCGTTGTGTATAAGTTACATCAATTTTTGACAAATACCGCTCCTCTAACCGAGAGTTTTTCAGTAATGTTAGAATGGGGGGCTAAAAACGGCTGGGGTTCCAGCAATCTCATTTCCTCTCTTACCGTTGAAGATGGTAAAATACAGGAAGTAGAATTTGTTTCAAAACCGTTCCTGGTGTTTGACGATGAAAATGTCCGATTAGATTTGTCCTTCTTTGACTAATGATCATATGAAATATTTTTTTCATATAGCAATTGGCAACTCAATCTGTCGATTGCTATATGTTTTATTCCAAAGATTTCCCTATCTCAGTCCATCCCGATTCTGCAATCTGTCAATCAGTGCAATATCTGCCGGCAGCCACTCGACCTCATTTAAAGAATTTTGATCTAACCATCGTGCTGCCTGATGTTCTTTTAACACCAAATCCCCTTTTATTACCTCACACCAGAAGCAATCCATCGAAAGATGAAATGTCGGATAGTCTATTCTATCGTTTCCACTAACTCTCCAATGGTGATTTCTGTATCCAGTTCTTCTAATATTTCTCTTTTCAATACTTCCACCTGCCAAATCCGCAGTTCTGTGCCGACTGGTATACCGGCAAAATAATGGACTTCAATTCTTCTGCAAATACAGGATACTCCAGTCCTCTTCTATAAACACGATAGCGAATATCGTCACTGTTGATATGTTCTTTTGCACATTTTTCAAATTCTTTATGAACTATGTCATTTTTCCACATCAACTGATATGAATGGTATTCCTGTTGTGCAAGTTTTTTAAAATATGTATCCCAATCCGGCAAATTGTTGCTTTTAGAACTGTTGATGCTCTTTGTCGTAGGATTCAGATTCCACATTTCATCATGTGCCACATAGGACCATGGTACAAAATGATCGATAGAAATGTTCTGCACCGTCAATATCTCATCCCCATAGATTTCACGGATCGGTTCTAAGGATAAAATAAGTTTCCAGTAGTTCTTTATTTTTTCGAGTTTACGCTCCTTTGGCGGATACAGTTTATCTGCAATTCCCGGAACATTCGGATTGCGTTTTTGAATGTATAAGATCATATTGTATTCAAGCCAGCCCCAGATAATCTGCTGATTTTTTACGATATATTCTGCCCAGTCTTTCTGTATGATAATTTTCGTTGCAAGACCGTTCAATGCTGTAAAATAATAGATCAGGCGGTTTTCCTGATTGATTTTTTCTATTAACTTAGTTTCTCCAACATTCCAATCCTTTCCTTTTAGATTTTCTAAAAAAGGAGACTGCAAACGATACGGTACATTATAGGTCAATGCCCGCTTTTTACTGATCAGCTCTTTGTCCTCCGTATTTTTCAAAAAATCTATAATAACCGTTTTTTCATCTTTGGATTTTAACTCCGGATTCTTTTGCTTTATCAGCGTGACCAGACTCTCTAATGTATCTTTTGGTCCGAGATTCAGATGATACTCCGTTACCATGTACCACGCGTCCGCGATCATCTCATCCACTAACTCTTCATAGGTCAATTCCAGTTTTCCTTTTGTTACTTTTTTCACAATTGCTTTAAACCAGAAAAATTTGTAACACTCCGTTGTATTCCTGAATAATTGCCCTAAATACTCAATATTCAATTCCTCAGAATATGGTAATTGCATTGAACTGCCTCCCCTGTTTATGTCATTGCATTTTTCGCTTTACCACAGATCATATGGTTTCATGGTCTCTGCATTCCTGTATTCATGCTTCTCATAATATCCGATCAATTCTCCTTCATCTCTCAATGCCACCATATACACATCCTTATTCTGCTTTTCGTTATGAGATGTGTAAACTATGTTGTGGCTTCCATCCGCTGCAAACCAGTCAAGCACCTGCTGGATTTTTTCTCCCGACTTTGGATTATGACACCCTAAGAGACTTCTTCCGAGCAGCTTGTCCCCACCCCATTTCTCATAATTCAACACTGCCGCCGGATTCATATAAATAATCTCATGCTTGAGATTGCAGATCACAACCGCACATCTGTCCTGATCTATAATACTTTTATAAAAACTCACATAGGATTTGAACTGTTCTTTTTTCTCATTTTCGTGCATCATCTTAAATTCCTCCATATCTTCCGGTTTTCACTTCTCTCATTCTGACTCTCTTCTTTCCTGTGCCATCAGCAGAAGTTTTTCAAATGACTGTGCAAATCTCACATCATCCTCTTCTGTCCGTTTTTTCGTTCCCTTAAAATGATTCTTATTCGAACTTCTTCTGGCTTTTTTATTCAGATGTCTTTCCATCAGCATTTGATCAATGTTGTCATCTGTGTACCATTTACCGGACTGGTGAATGGCATACGCTCCTTTTCCTAACGCCATTGCAGCCACCCCATAATCCTGCGACACGACAACGTCTCCCTTATGGCAAATACTGATCAATTTATAATCGACCGCATCTGCTCCGGCACCCACCACGATCACTTCACTGTAATCCGAGTGCAGGACATGATTGGTGTCACATAGCAGGGTTACGGAGATATGATGTTTTTTAGAAATTTTTTCTATGATGTCCACCACCGGACAGGCATCTGCGTCTACAAATATTTGCATGGATATTTTCTCTTTGCTAATCTTCTTCTGTTTTTGCTAAATAATATGTCTCTGTCCCTTTTGAATATTTTACTACTTTTTATAATATAATCCTCCTAGTATCCCCTGTATATTCATTTATTTACAAAAGATTCCTCTTTTTCATTTAAAGACTCTTTTTGCGCATAACTGTCACATTTACTAAGTGCATAATTGAATGATGTAGCATATGGATTCTGAGAAAGTTCATCGTCTCTTACATATCCAAAACGCAAAATCTTTCCATCCTCCAAAACAGACTGCTTGTCCGTTCCAAGCATTTTCACAACCTGCTTAATCACACCATCGACTGATACATTACTATGAGATACAATAAGAACAGACTTACCCTGTGCAATATAACTGTTTGCAATCTTTGCCATTGTATATGTTTTACCGGTTCCCGGTGGTCCCCAAACTGTCACAATATCATCTGTCTCAAGTTTGTGTTCTACTGCCGGCTGTCCTTTCGGTACATTTGCAATGTCTGTGTCAGTTGATAAATCCGGTCCCTCTTCCATTATTTTAATTGCCAATTTATTAATATTAGGATTAAGGGAATTCATCTTCTTGCCTAACGCTTCAAGAAGTTTCCAAGGCTCTACCATCAGATATGCTGAGCTTACCTTATCATTCAGATCTCTGTCCAACAACAAAAGTATCTGAAAATCTTCGCAAGATAAAACCGAACCTACTGCTCTCAATCCACCTGCTGCCTCCACTACAACCGGTGCATCATCGGGCAGATGCAATTCTGTTTCCATCTCAAATAGATAAGTGTAGATTCCTTTATCACTTTTGACCAGTTTGTTTCCATTTACAATTTTATATTTTTTACCTTTTCCTTGTTTCAGGTAATGAATTTCTCTTCTTAATGCATCAGAGTATTCCTTTATATCTGATGAAGTATATGCTGGCTGCTCATTAGTCGCAGACATACTGCTTCCATCTGCCATAATGGTATTTGTACTTTTTGCTCCATTGTCCATTGTTTTAATAAGCAATCCAACAATATCAATTGTCCTATTATACTCTGCTTCTGTCATCTGACACACTGCTACCTGCATCAACATAGTTGTCTTAGATATGTTAATTTTATAGGATGTCGTAATTTTCTTATGATTGCTGCACAGAAAGATAAATTCGATTGTTGATCCACTTATAAATTTTTTCTTATCATCTTCCGGAATACTAATCGTTACATTCTTTGACCTATCATGTGTCAATAACTCATAATCCATTCTTGAAGAATGCATTTTTCCAAATTTATCTGTTATAATGCACTTTTCGAGAACTGAATCCACTTCTTCACCCTTATTAACATAGAGAAACTTAAATGATGCTTCTATTCTATCTGCAAACTCCTTTATTACAGGCAATGTCATCTTAAAATGTGAATCATTGAAATTCTTTGAAATCACGGGCTGATATGCACTTTTTACTTCGGAATTTACTCCTTTTTCCACAAATGCCAGTCGCATTACATCCAATACATCATCCCTGACACTACTCTCAATCGCCTGCGCCATTAAAAACTTCTCGATATTAGAAAGTCCCATTTTAAGCTCTCTTTCACTCTTAAATGGGACTCCCTTCATAGCCTCTCCAAGCCCAGCCCGAAAAAGCATCTGCATAATATTCTTTTCTACTGAATAATCGGCAAATAAATCATTGCATAATGCGACACACAGTTTTCTATTCTGATATATATCGTATCCGTATCCTTCTGTCATTTTCTCAAATATTTTAACCATTTCTGCTGTATGCCACATAATGTTCACTCTCCAATACTTAGTTTATTAAGTTCAATCTGACCTTGTGCAATCTCTTTTGTCCTTCATGGACTGTAGACTATCTATAGCATTGCGAATTTCAGATACACAATTCAAATTTATATTCTTAATATTCAAAAGTATATCATTGCTTATTCCTTGCAAATCCTCAATATCCGAATAGCCTGCCCTTAACAAGCAACTTTTCGCTCTTGCTGATATATTGAAATCTGCAATTTTCATAAACACACCTTCTTTCAATCATTGTCTTCATAGGTCTGTTCTTCATCAACTGCAAACTTATATGCAGAAAGAATATCCCTAATTCCTTTATCCGGATTTTGACGTTTCACATCTAGAATTTGAATAAAATCTCGTATCATTGTTCGTGGTGTAATAAATGTCGTCTCTCTTTTCAGATATGCCAGTTTCACGAAATCAATCATTTCATCTTCTGTAATCACTTTCTCATACTCATACAACTGGGCATGTATTTCAGCAAGTTTTTCCAAAAGTACATACATTTCTTCTTTAGTCAGAGGAAATACTTTTATAATCGGAGTCATCATATTTATGATTCCCGTATCTTGATAAGAACCTGTAGACAAACGTGAACGCATTGCTTCATAACTAAAAATACCTTTTTTCTTATCATAGATACTCTTCGGAATACCACCCATTATTATTCCAAGATACTCTGCCTTACCTTGAAGTGCAGCATTATACATCATTAAGATTTTTTCATAATTGTTCTGGCGAGTTATACCATTTGCAGTATTACAAATATATGCAAGTTCATCTATCAGGATAATGAACCCTTTATATCCTGCAAGGACAAAGAATTGCGACCACAGCATAATATAATCAAACCAATTTCCGTCCTCTACTATTGCATTTATTCCCAATTCTTTTTTTGCTTCCTGATTTGTCTTAAATTCACCCCTAAACCATCTGAGAACATTTTCTTGACCAGTCATCTTTTCATTAATATCTGAAGTTCTGCTTGCTTTCCAAAAAAGTCTCAATCCCATTGTAAACTCATATCCATATGCTAAAGTTTGTAATTTTGCACAGTCTTCCAGCATAAGTGTTTCTGCTATATGTTCGATATTTGTTTCGCCATAAGGATTCTGAGTCATTTGAGCTGCGGCACGTGCGAACATATTATTTACCCAAGATTCTAGCACCTTTGTTAACGCTCGCCCCGACTGATTTGTCTTATTAGATACATTTGACATTAATTCTCGGTATGTAGCTAGTCCTTTTTTCTTTGTAGAATTGCCAATCAATGCCCTATCAGGAGATAAATCTGCTTCTGCAACAATAAAATCATTTTTTACACAATATTCCTTTATTGTCTGGAGCAAGAAAGTTTTCCCACTACCATAATCACCTACTACAAAGCGAAATGTAGCTCCACCATCTTGAATAATCTCTGTATCACGAAGAAGAGAATCAATTTCTTGTTCTCTTCCCACAGCAATATAACCTAAGCCCTCTCGAGGGACAGTACCGCCCCCGAGAGAGTTCATGATGTTTCTATATGTTTTTTTAGGTATATGCCTTTCCATATCAAAATACACCTCTTTTACGTATAATCTTTTGGTCTTCCGCAAACCTTGCATTTTTTACTAAATAATCCGATGAATGAGCCACCACAATACTGGCAAACATTCATCTGTCTATAATGCATCTTCTGTTTTTCAGCCTCCTGCTTAGCCTTAGTTAATTCTGCCTGTTGCAATTCTTCTAATTTTCGTACTTTCTCTGCTTTACGCTGTTCCTCTTTTTGACGAGATTTTTCTATGGTTTTTCTCAGTTTTTCTTCCAACTGAGAGCTACGTTCTTCTTCTGCCTTTCTTAACTCTTCCTCTTTTTTCCTTTCGGCTTCAAGTTGCTGACGGGCGGTATCTGCCTTTTTAAGTTCATCTTCTAATCGGAGTCTCTGTTCTTCTGCACGCTTTTGTGCCTCAGTTGCTTTTGTACGTTCTGTTTCTTCCAACTCTCGACGTGCTTCTGCGACACGGCGTTCTTCTTCAAGCCTCTGCCTTTCTGTCTCGGACTTTTTCAATTTATCTTCCAATTGAGCACTTTTTTCTTCAGCAAAACGACGCTGTTCTTCAATCATCAGCTCAGCCTTATTTTTATTATAATAAGCATCATGCTGTTCTTTTAACTCTGCTAGATAATCTTCCTCTACATAAGGCAATATTTCATCTGTATTAATGACTGTTTCCTCATAGAAGTCCAAAGCTTTTTCATTGATGTGTTCCAAAATTATTTTATAATTTGGGAATGGAGAAACTAACTTCAAAAATGTTGCTACACTCTCAGGCTGATCTGCTACCAGTACATCCAGAACTCTTCTTTCCTCACTCTCTAAAATCATATAGAAGTTTTCCTGTTTTTCTTGAATTATCTGTGGCTGTACCTGTGAGTCAGTCTCACTAACCACATCAGTCTCTTCTTGAAGCTCTTCCCAATCTTCACGTGCAACCAGTTTTTCCTGATTTTTACGAAGGATATTTCTAATCTGTTCAAATTGATGGAAATCAAGTGTAAGATCATCCAAAGTAAGTTCTTCAATAGATTTTGTATCATTAATACTGCTTTCTTTAATCTCAGAAGGACGATTTACCCTTTTTACAAATTGATATTCCTTATAATCAAATGTAGTATTCTTAAAACACTCTTTAAACAGATTAATCATTATACCATTCGCAGTAGTAAAGAAAATCTGTGTGTTTTGTTCTGCCATAGATTTCAAAATATCTAAGACATTTAATACCTGTGTATCATCCATTGTTGCCAATGGCTCATCCAAAAGTAAGAACTGTGGTGCATTCGGAGCTGCCATATGTAATGCAAACATTACAGCCATAGCAATAGTAGATCTCTGCCCTGTGCTCATTTCATATGTTCTTACCTCCTGTTTATTTAAGCCACGAACTGCATAAATTCCCTTATCGTCGATATCTAACTTTTCAAACTCCCCAGAATGATGCATCCATTTAAAGAATTTGCTAATTTGTTGAATATTGCTACGAATACCTTTTTCTACGAATGAACTTAGAGAAGGCATTTTTTCAAAAGCTTGTACTGCACTTGCACAACGTTCAACCATAGGCTCAGTTTTCTTGATTGTATCCTTATACTCTTTTAACATCTGTCTTTCAAATGCAATTGAGTTTTCAGATTCCAGACGTTCTACCTCTAATTCACACTTGTCATATACTGAATGATATATAGATAGCCAACTGTCAAAAATCTCTTCATCCATCAATTCATATTTTGTTTTTATTGTTTCCAGTGCCTGCTCAATATCCCGATTCTTATCCACATCAAGCGCTTCTATTTGTGATTCTAAAGTATGAATCTCATTTCTAAAAAGTTCTTCTGCTTGCTCATTCTGTTGAATCTTCTTTTTCTGTTCTTCAATAGTCGCCTCAGATAATGCTAATTCTTTCTGAATTTGCTGTAATCTGCTCTGAAGAAAATCTACATAGGTACCTTTCCCCACTTTTTTATATTCGAGGTATGTAGAATCTGTACTCGTGTACTCCCTACATGCATTTATGTTCTTTACTGAAAAGCCTTGATTATCAAGAGCTGTCTGTTGCTCAATAATTTCTTCTTTTCTTTTCTCCTTCTCAGCCCTAGATGCCACATAGTCATACAATTTATTATAGTCTGAGCCACATTTTTCTACCATTGGCACTACGGTTTCCAGTTCCAACAGTTCTTTTTTCGCTTTATCAATCAATTGCTGTCGATCTAGAATTTTCTCTAATTTGATAATATGCGTACTTAGTTCTTGAATTTCTCTAATTAATGCATCCATCTTATCATCAATAACTACAGCACTGTCAATGATATTAAGCAGTTGCTGTGTGCTATCGTACTCCTGACCGCAAAGAGGACATTTTGCATCGGTCACAAGGATTTTACCGATTTTTCTAAGTTCAATTGCTTGCTGTTCTTTTTCACCAAATGCTTTTTTCTCTTCATTGTATCTATTTTCAATCTGGCGTCTTTTTTCTTTAGTCTCGTTCAGTTCCTCCTCATACTGTTGCTTTTGTTCATCTGACAATTCTTCATAATCGTCAAGCTTTAAAAATTTAATAATGACAGGTTTCTGTTCAATTTTAGAAATATAATACATTTCCTTTTCAATCTGTGTTAATTCGCTTAAAAGCTCGTTTACTAATTCAATAGTTTCTTTATGGCTTAGCACATTTTGAACAATTGTCCAGTTATTAATATCTATATTAACACGATCTATCCTCTGCTGAATTTCAGTCTGCTTCTCACTTTCATCAAAAATCTTCTTTTTTATAATTCCATTTTCTTCTGTGAGCTTTGTGATTTTCTCAGATTTATCTTTGCGTTGTCTTGTATAAAGAAGATTCCTTTTCTTTGTCTCAGCTGTCTGCATAGCAATACTCTCAAAAGTCATCTCTTCCAAGTTATGTGCCGATAATACATCCACATATTTACGAATTGATTTCATCTCTTCTAGAATCTTAGAATATCTATCAAATGCTCCTCTTGGTAAACATGCACGACCACGCATTTTCAGAGTAATAATTCCTTTTTCTATCTCTTCCGACTTAGAATTATCTGTTTTATTTGCAAGACTATCCTCATAGAACTGCGCCATATTCCGAGCTTCACTTAATTCACTTCTCAGTTCTGTATATCGTTCGTTAAATGCTCTTTTAAATCTTTGCCATTTCTTCTCATGATCAACAACAGTTTCACCAAACATGAGATTTCCAAACATTGAAGCAAAACTATCCTCACTGTTATCAGACTCATGGATAAACTTATAAGCTGCTTCTGAATCAAATGCATTAAAACGATTAAAATTTTCATTCAGATTGGATTTCGTTCTTCCTATTGGAACACCATACCACACACGCTCTATTTCTTTATTATTCTTCTTTGAGAACCCAGGTGTAAATGTGCGCACTCCAGCCTCTGTATCATATACATGTAACTCAGGATAACTATCCGTTGGCATTTTAACTTTAAAATCCTTCACCCGTCGCACTTCTGATGTAAGTGCATACTCAATAGCTTCCAATACTGATGTTTTTCCCGAACCATTCGCACCATAAAATAGATTAATCTGACCAAATGTCATGTTCTTTTTATCAAAACAAAAATCTCTAAATCCCGTTGTATCCAAAGATTTAACCCACTTTATCTGCGTAACCTCAGAATGATTCATAATAGAATAATCATCATCCTGCACATAATCTGCATCAAATCGCTGCCCCGACAAGTAATTCTCTACTTTCTTTGCAGCATATGATTCGGTTAAACATGCTGTTAAATGTTCTTCTCTTAAAATACGATCCCATTCTTGCACCGGAGAGGCTCCAATTTCTTCATTGGATGTTTTCACGATTCCATTAATAAATGTAATTGTTTCATCCTCAGAAAATACATACTTTCTTCCGTAGGTCTTGTTACTCTCAATAATCTGAATTGGAATATTGTCAGAATTATCATCTAAAATATAGACGATATATACCATCGCCTTGCTGTTATCCTGACGTATATCATCATAATATAATTCCTTTTGAAACTTGCTCCATTCATCCTCTTTATCAATGATTTCATTAATATGAGTTTTCTTCTGATATACAATAATGTATTTTTCATCACTAAATTTTGCCTCACAAAAATGACATTCAAAACCTTGAATATCCATACTCTTCAGCTCACGAATACCAGTTTTCTGTACAATACGAGTAAAACCCTCTGCTTCATTTTCTTTATGTATAGTAACCACATGCTCTCTGCAAATATTCTTCATTGATTCAACAGCATGCATGTATTCTTCTTGAGTTCCGTTATCAAAAGTACTAGTTATTTTACTATCATTAATCAGCTCATCTATAACATCCAGTTCCACATCTGCATCCCATCCAATATCATCCAGATGCTTTTCATACAATGACTCTACAAATTCATCATATCCTGTCTGGTCATAAAGATTTTCCATAGAAACTGAATAACTATCTCTTAAATGTAATTTATATGCTATAGCATTAAAAAAACCAACATTAAGCAGAACTAAATAATTGGAATACGAATTACTTTGATTCCAATATCCATTTAGCATATTTGAACAACACTTAAATAAAGTTTCATATATAACTGTTGTCGCTCTGCTATCGCCTAGTTTATCAATTAGCTTACAGGAAAGTGGCATATATAATTTGTCATCTATATACATTGCCAAATTTTCTAAAACACTTTCCAAATCACAAAGGCTAAACTCTTCCTGTAAAGCACTTATAATTACCTTTTTCTGCTGTGCATTTATCTTAGTATAGTAAGATGCCATAATAATTAGTACATCATATTCCACTATGCTATCAAACTCAGCACGTGTAAATCCATATAACTGACGAGAATACTCATGCAACATTAATGTTATGACCTGTTCTGCAGATTTACCGGTTATATTATCTTTTCCCAAAACGCAGTATTCCATCTTCTCTATCTCCTCCATCTAATGTAATTTCATTAGTATCATTTTTCAATATATTCTAATCCAGTAAGTTCCCACCTTCTCATTTGGAATCTGCTGGACTTTAACTGCTCTGCTCTGTCCTCCTGCTGCAATCTTTGCAACCATACCTGCAAGCTCTGACCGTCTTAGTTTCGGAAATAAACCATCTATCCGAAAATATAATTTATTCCGACCTTGCTCTATCTCTTGTGTTATATATGCTATCAACTGACTTCTACTTCTAAATGTCAGCCTGTTTCTTTCAAAATAATTATCTTTTAATGAAATGCATTTCGGCATCTCATCTTCAAAGCTATGTGTTCTGCTTATAATCTCATCTGTTACATTGAAATAATCATATGCAATTCTTCCCTTGGAAGCTCCAATATCCCATGTCACGTCCACCTGATATGGACTCCCATCAATATCAATAACATTCCAAGCATGGTGTTCTTTCTTACCATTTGCCTCTGCTTCTCCGGTAGCCACAATACACTTGATATCCACCGCATTCAGCAATACTTTTACAGCTTTGGCAATTCCCTCACACTGGGCTTTCTGCTTTGCAAAAACTCCTACAATGTTATGTGAGAGAACTACTCTAGTCGGTTCGTCCATGTCTGAGCCTTTAAAATCATATTTCACATTTTTACAGAACCAGTCATGGACTCTTACTTCTTTCTCATAATCTGTGCCTTCTGTCAGTTTTAACTGTGCAGCCAGATTATTCACTGCGTTTTCTATATTACGATTGTACTTTCGGACGGTTTCCCTGCTGTAAAAATACTGTGGACAGATTGCTGTATGACCAAATGCATCCGT
>ERZ780137.854-NODE-854-length-22089-cov-3.978352_pt1 | contig 22089 bp, 18 predicted proteins | sample MGYA00511020_ERZ780137 | MGnify/ENA primary metagenome ERZ780137 (study PRJEB29588, sample SAMEA2157917) | human gut metagenome | biome: human gut; feature: human-associated habitat; material: faeces | place: Denmark | collected 2008/2010 ... | reverse complement strand
TAATTATATTAAATAAGATTTTCTCTGTCAATATTCATTATCCGTTGACAAAAATATTTCACTAAAACGCCACAAGGATTTTTCCTAACCGCGGCGAATGTAGTAATATTATTTTTGTAAAACGAGGTACGCCATGACTATTGAACAAATTATAGCAGCCGAGCTGAAAGTAAAACCGCAGCAGGTGCACGCCGCGCTGGAACTTTTGGACGGAGGCAACACCATACCCTTTATTGCGCGCTACCGCAAAGAAGCCACCGGCACTTTGGACGAAGAAGCGCTGCGCAGCATTGAAGAACGTGCCAAATACCTGCGCCAGCTGGAAGAACGCCGTACAGAAATACTTGCCGCCATTGAAGCGCAGGAAAAACTGACACCGGAACTTAAAACGCAGATTGAAGCCGCAGTAAAAATGCAGGAACTTGAGGATTTATACCTGCCCTACCGCCCCAAAAAGCGCACCCGCGCGCAGATAGCCCGCGAAAAAGATCTGGAGCCGCTGGCAGAACTTATAACGCAGCAGGTACAGCCGCCGCTGCCGCTTGAAAAACTTGCCGCACTGCATATTAATGCGGAAAAAGACGTAAACAGCACCGAAGAAGCGTGGCAGGGAGCAATGGACATCGTTGCCGAAAACATCTCTGATAACGCCGCCGTGCGCGATTTTATACGCCGCGAACTGTGGAAGAACGCCGAGCTTGCATCGGCGCTTGGCGCAGACGAAACAGAAGCCAAAGATTTTTTAATGTACGCGGATTATGCCGAACCCGTACACCGCCTGCCGCCGCACCGCATTTTGGCACTAAACCGCGGCGAAAACAAAGGGCTGTTAAAAGTAAGCCTTAAATACCCCGCCGAAGTTATGACCGAAAAACTGGCGCGCAAACTTAAAATACAGCAGCACACCGTATGGACGGAAATGTATACAGCGGCACTTGCCGACAGCTACAAACGCCTTATTTTCCCTTCGCTGGAACGTGAAATAAGAAACGAACTTACCGAAAAGGCTGAAAAGCAGGCCATCAGCATTTTTGCAGCCAATCTGCGCCAGCTGTTATTGCAGCAGCCTGTTGCCGGGCATACCGTGCTCGGGCTTGACCCCGGCTACCGCACCGGCTGCAAAGCGGCCGTCATCAGCCCGCAGGGCAAAACACTGGCTACCGACGCTTTATACATTACCGGCAGCGAAAAACAAAAGGCGCAGGCCGAAGCAGGCTTTTTAAACCTTGTAAACACTTACGGCGTAACGCTTGTTGCTATCGGCAACGGAACTACTTCTTACGAGACGGAAGAATTTACCTCGCACATGATTGAAAAACACCGGCTTAACATTGCCTACACCATTGTCAGCGAAGCAGGGGCTTCCGTATATTCCGCCTCCAAGCTGGCACGCGAAGAACTGCCCGAGCTTGACGTTTCGCTGCGCGGCGCGGTTTCCATAGCACGCCGCGTGCAGGACCCGCTGGCGGAGCTTGTAAAAATTGAACCGAAGGCCATTGGCGTAGGGCAGTACCAGCACGACGTTAACCAGAAAGAACTGGCCGAAACGCTCACCGGCGTTGTAGAAAGCTGCGTTAACCACGTTGGCGTGGAACTTAACACCGCCTCACCAGCACTTTTAAGCTATGTGGCAGGCGTTTCGCCAACCGTTGCCAAAAACATTATTGCCTGGCGCGACGAACACGGCAGCTTTACCGCCCGCAAAGAACTTTTAAAAGTAAGCAGGCTTGGCCCCGCCGCCTTTACGCAGTGCGCAGGCTTTTTACGCATTGCAGGCGCGCAAAACCCGCTTGACAACACCAGCGTACACCCGGAAAGCTACAAGCTGACGGAAGAAATTATAAAACTTTTGGGCTTTAGCTTAAAGGACTGCACCGGCGCAGAATTGCAGCACGCCGCGGCAAACGCCGACGCCGGACAGATAGCAAAAACGCTTGACGCCGGGCTGCCTACCGTTACGGACATTTTGGCAGCACTGGCACGCCCCGGGCGCGACCCGCGCGAGGACACACCGCCGCCCTTAACACGCAAACACGTTGCCAAATTAAGTGACCTTGCCATTGGCAGCATTGTTAAAGGGCGCGTGCAAAACGTGGTAGACTTTGGTGCGTTTATTGATATCGGCTTAAAAACAAGCGGCTTTGCGCACCGCAGCGAACTGTCGGATAAACACTTCCGACATCCGCTTGACGTTGTTGCCGTCGGCGATATTGTAGAAGCGGAGATTATCAGCATCGACGAAGCGCGCAACCGTATCGGCTTAAGCCTGAAACGAGCCGCCGCACGCAATAAAAACTAAATATCCTGCTTACAGCAGAAATAAAATAACCTGCCTGGCGTTTTTGCGCAAGGCAAGTTTTGTTTTATTTGTATATGATTATATTTACGTTTTTAATTATAATTAAGTTTATTATTTATTAAGTTAGTTTTTACTGCTGTTACTTTTTATACAAAGCCAATTTTAGTTTTATAACAGCCTTATGATGCCTATGTAAATTTAATAATTTTTGATAATTTATAATTTGCGGTATATTTTCTTTTTTTAAGTAACTCAATGGTAGTTCATTTCTATTGAAAAAGTCGTCATGTACAAATATTATAGAATAATAAACCTCAATTCAATGTATTTATTAGATAAGGAGGATATTATCATGCTGTCAGAAGAAAGAAAAAAAGAACTTGATATTCTTATGGAACGTGCGTCTTGTGCTGGAGATGACTATTATTTAGACATGGAACAAGATGAGTTTGACGATGAAATGGAGGGCTGTGAGGAAGAAGAATTTTACAAAGGATTCTGCCGTCAAAGAGAAATAGGTTTTGAAGCTTATAAAAAAGAAATTGCAGAATTATTTTCGCATATCACATCCGCTGAAGAACTCCACTACATGATTGCAGATTATAATTATGATGATGGAATGTTTACAGTTGAACAAATTGTAATGAATCCCGCTTGTGATATAGTTACTGCTAAAATGGTCTACTGGCTTTGCGGCCCAACTTATTATTACGACAAATACGGCAGCCCATCAAAGTGCAGTGAGGAAGATATAAACCTGGATGCGGCGTTGCTATTAACAAAAATGGAAGCAAAGGCTGCTGCAAACGCTTTCAAAACCGGACTTGAGTGGAATGGAGAGTTAGTTGATGAACAACCCGCTAATCTTGATTTCACTCGGGAACCATATTGCCATGTGCCAGCAGCATTTAGATAATAACTTTCTATTTATCTGGGAATGGAGAAAAGCTCCAAATCAAAAATTTATAGAAATTAAGACGATATGAAAAATTTTCAAAATTTCACACCAAAAAAATATATGACATCTGATTTTCAAAAAATATCGGACGGAATTTATAAAACTAAATCCCCTTATGATTCCAATGATATTTTTGTAACTTCTCTTACCTTTGAAATGGAATCCGAATGCTATGGTGAGGAAAATGCCTCACCCAGCAATCTTACGCAAATTCCAAATACTAAACTGCAAAGCAAAGTATTTACACTGTGAAGCAAGATACAAAAACTGCGGCGGCTAAATTTAGGGCACTTTGTACAAGAGTCCGGTGCCATGCCCGGACGGAATCGAAAGAGCCGCAGCATTTTTGCATCGCTGAAACAGTGCAAACACTTTGCAAATATAAAAGAGCAGTACAAATTACAACTGCATAATCAGTTACAAACATAAAAATAACCTGCCGGGCGTTTTTGCGCAAGGCAGGTTGTTTTATAAATTGACGATATTTTCACCTTAAACTCAACAGCCACGAAATGAGCACCGGCACGATGAGCGTAAGCACCAGCCCGTTAATGAAGGAGTACATCCCGACATGCAGGTTGGTATATTTTATTACTACCGGCAGCCCGCTGTCCATAGTAGCAGCTCCGCTGGGGGCAAGCGCCAGAAATTTATGCACGCGCACCAAAAGCGGTATTAAAAAGAAACCGGAAATTTCGCGCATCATATTTGCCAAAAACGCTACTGTACCAATTTCCGTACTGTACATAGCACTGATAACAACCGAAGAAAAACTGTACCATCCAAGCCCGCCGCCGACAAGCAGCGAATCATACGCGCTCAGCCCGGCGATATGCCCCAAAAGCAGTGCGCCGCAAATGCTGCCGCAGGCTACCGCCAAAGGTATGGCAAGCGCCAGCAGCGCGCTGTGCAGGTTGCAGATGCGTTTTAAAATGCCGCGGTTGCTGCCGATTTCGATACCGGCAATAAAAATCATTACGTCCAGTGCCGACATTAAAATTAAATCCAGCGTGTCTTTAACGCCCGTATCTAAAAACAAATAGCCAAAAAGCAGCCCGCCAACAAGAGAAACAGCAACACTAAGCATTACTCGCCCTCCTCTGTATCTGCCGGGCGCGCCAGCATTTTAATAGCGGCAGATAAAAAAAGTATGCTGCCGCACACCGCGCCAAAAGCAATGGCTCCGGCCTGAACGACGAGCGTACCCAGTTTTGCCAGCAGCGCGTCATCACAGCCGATTTTTGCGCCAAGGCAAAATAACATAGTACACAAGCACAGCGTAGAAAGTTTACTCAAATAAAATTTTATTTTATAACTCAGCAAATTGGCGAGCCCCACGGCAATGCCGAGGACAATCGCCAGCATGATTTCCTGCATAAGTCCCCTCCAAAACAAAAGGCATGCGGCCTGCATGCCTTAATTTTATGCTATTCCAAAGTTATAATCAGCGGGTATAAAGGCTGCGCGCCTTCAAGCACCTGCACTTCCGCGCCGGGGCACAGCTTTTCAAGTTCTGCCGCTGCGCTTTGCGCTTCGTTTTCGGTAATATCGCTGCCGTAGTACAGAGTTAAAAGCTCCCAATCCGTACCGGCTTTCTGCACCGCGCCCACGGCCGCTTCGTTTAAGCCTGAGCCTGTGCAGACGATTTTATTTTCCAACAGGCCGATATAATCACCCTTAATAATGGGCAGCCCGCCCACAACGCTGTCGCGCACGGCAATGCTTACTGCCGCACAATGTGCGCTCTGCGCCGCTTCCGTCATGGCGGCAATATTTTCTTCCATCGTCTGCGAAGAATCAAACGCCAGAACGGCGGCAATGCCCTGCGCCAGATTAATGGTCGGCACATAGCTTACACGGTCTGCGCCAAGCAGTTTTTGCGCCTGCTGCGCTGCCAGCACAATGTTTTTATTGTTGGGCAAAATAATATATTTGCTGTAAGCACCGTTTTCAATGGCGTGTACAAATTCTTCCACAGGAGGGTTCATGCTCTGCCCGCCGCTGATGATTTCATCAACACCCTGAGCCAGCATAATTTGCGCAATGCCGCTGCCTGCCGCCACGCTTACAAGGCCTGTGCCTTCTTTTTTTGGTGCCGGCTGCTGCACTGCCGCTGCGCTGAATAAACGGTGTTCGTGCTGCTCCGCCATATTGTCAATTTTAATATCGTGCAGCGTCCCCCATTCAAGTGCCTGCTGCAAAACAGCGCCCGGGTTGGCGGTATGGATATGCACTTTTACCACATCATCCATTGCCGCTACAATAAGCGAATTGCCTAAAAGCGATAACGCAGCGCGCACGGTTTTATCATCCACTGCCGTATTTTTTACAATAAATTCCGTGCAGTACGGATTTGTTAAGTCAACTTCTTCTGCCGGCAGGGCAGCAATTTTATTAACGGATATGTGCTGCTCATCTTCCTCCGGCAAGTTTTTGCCCAGAAGACCGTTTAAACAGCCCTGCAAAAATACAATTAAGCCCTGCCCGCCGGCATCAACAACACCTGCTGCTTTTAAGGCAGGCAAAAGCTCCGGCGTACGCGCCAGCTCCTTTTTGCCTCCGGCAATGGCTTCCGTTAAAATTTCGGTAAAGTCCTCACCGCGGCGCACTGCGTGGTAAGCCTCTTTGGCTATGCCGCGAGCCACCGTTAAAATGGTGCCTTCCACCGGTTTGGCAACGCTGCGGTAGGCATATAAAATGCCAAACTGAAAGGCCTTGCCCAGCTCATTGCCTGTAACGCGCGCTTTGCCTGCCAGCCCGCGCCCAATGCCGCGCAAAAGCTGCGAAAGTATTACGCCGCTGTTGCCGCGCGCGCCCATAATGGCACTTTTGGCAGCCGCAGCGCCAACCTCCGCCGCCGAATCCGTATCAAGCGGCAAAAGTGCACGGTGCACCGCTTCCATGGTGCGCATCATATTCGTCCCGGTATCGCCGTCAGGCACCGGAAACACATTTAATTCGTCAATCTGCCGGTAACCGGCGGCAAATGCCGCATAAGCGCCCAGCAGCATGTTTTTTATATCGCGGCCGTTAATTACAGCCGTCTGTGTTAAGTTCATCTTCACTCCTTGATTATGGCAGATAGCCCTGTCTTTTTATTTTCCGGCCGCGCCGGATTTATTCTTTGGTACGTACAAAAAGTCCAATGCAGCCGGGTCCCAAATGGGTGGCCAAAACAGCGCCGATGCCCGTCATCAGTACCGGCACACCGGGATAACGCTTAGTCATTTCTCTGTAAAGATATTCGGCATCTTTTTCCGCGCCTTCATGGGCAATGCAGATTCTTTCAAGCTCTCCGTGCGAAGAAGAAATTTCAAGCATTGTGTTAAGCACCTTGCTGCGGGTACGGCATTTAGCGGCAACAACAAGTTTGCCTTCCTTATCCAAAGTTATTACCGGGCGTATGCCCAAAAGGCTTCCGAGCAGCGCGCCAACAGCACCTATGCGCCCGCCCTTCTGCAAATATTCCAGCGTATTTACCGAAAAACAGGTTTCCGTGCGTGCAATAGCGCCGTTAATAAACGCTTCCAGTTCATCCATACCGGCGCCTTCATCGGCCTTTTTCAAAATATCAAGCGCCAGTGCGCTGATGGGCGTTGCCGCCGTAAGGCTGTCGAAAATGCGGATATCGGCACCGGGAATTTCCTGCATTACCTGCCGCGCTGCCATGCAGGCGGTATGGTAAGTTCCGCTTAAAACGCTGTCTACAAAAATACCTATAACTTTCTTTCCTTCTTCGGCAAGGCTCGTAAACAAATCCAAAAACTCGCCAACCGGCGGCTGTGAAGTTTTCGGCAGTTCGCCGCTTTCCTTCACCATTTTAAACATTTCTTCCGGTGTTTTTTCGCCGTCGCGCCATTCAACCGCTTTATGGCGGAAAATAAGCTGCAGAATATGGCAGCGTGCGTCATGCGCCAGCGGCGTTTCCGCGGCGGAAGCAATGCTGTCCAAAACTATATGGATGTCATTATTCAAAGTGCCATCCTCCTGTCTATATAATAATTCCGTTAAGATAAAGCTGACTCTATCATTTAATTTTACCATATAGACATAATTTTTTCCACCTGCAAAATAAAAAGGCCCCTGCCCAAAAGCAGGAGCCTGAATATCAGCCGTTAATTAAAAGTCATTTTCCATGAATGCTTTGTCAACGCGTTTCATTTCGCGGGTTACGCAGCGGCCAAATTCTTCGCTTACCCAATCCCAGCGGCTGGTAAGGGTTTCGTCGATTTCTTTGTCCTCATAAATGCGGTGTTCATAGAACTTACCGTTTACTGCGCTGTAAGCATAGGTTTTGCCGGTGATGTCAAGTTTCAGAATGCGTTCTGCGCTCGGGAATACCGGGTTGTCTTCGCAGGTATCAAGAACCATGCCGACAACAAGGTCTGCACCGGATGCTTTGGCAATGCGTACCATAGCGTCTTTGGAAGCGCCGTCTTTACCAATGTTTTCAGCTGCAATAGCATCGTTGGTAGCGTCATTTTCAAGCAGTTCGTATTCAGGATAATCGAACAACTGAATAGCGCCGCTGATATAAATCTGGCCTGCGGTTTCGGAACCGGAGTTGTTAACCAGAGGAAGTACTACAACTTTAGCGGCTTCGGCTTTGCCCATAGCGGGAACAGCAAAACATACAGCCATCAGGGCTACCATTAACAGATTAAATAATTTTTTCATTCTCTTACCTCCCAAGATAAAATGGCTATGTAATAATTCTAACACAATTCAGATTAAAAAAACAGTATGCAGTAAAAAAATAATCGCATAAAAAGGCACAGCCCGTGCGTATTACAGGCTGCGCCACAAAATTTTTACATTTAATTATGCGTTTGCGGTTTCATTTTTGCTTCCGGCTTTGCTGCCGCACAAAGTTTTAAGCCCGTTGGTGGCAATTAAAAGTGCCAGAATAATAAGGGCAATGGCAACAACAAGCTGCAAACCGTCGGTAAGCATGCCAAACGGTGCGCCGGTAACGAGTTTATTGACAATGCCGTAAATGCTCATGGCAAGCGCGCTCATGGTTGCGGCAAACATAAAGCCCATCGGCACATAAAGCATCCAGCCCTGGCGGCCGGTAACTTTAAGGAATACCGAAAGCGAAATGAATACCAGCGCTGCGCACAGCTGGTTGGCTGCGCCGAACAGAGGCCATACGTTCATATATCCGCCCAGGCAGAGCAGATAACCGAAGAACAGGGTGATAACGGTTGCAAAATATTTGTTGGTTAAAACTTTCTGCAGGCCGCTCATTTCTTCCGGTTTGCCGGAGGTGAAAAGTTCCTGAAAGCACATACGGCCGATACGCCCAACGGAATCGAGCGTGGTAAGCGCAAGTGCGGATACACACATGGTAATTACGCAGGTAACAACGTGAGCCGAAAGGCCAAACATGCCCATAAAGCCGCCAACGGCACCGGCAAAAATCTGGAACGGCGTGCCTTTGGGCATTACGCCGCCGGTTGCCGCAGCGCCTACAACGATAAGCGAAACAACGGCAAGGATAGATTCAATAAGCATTGAACCGTAACCGATAAAGAGCATATCTTTTTCGTTGGAAACGGTTTTAGAAGAAGTGCCGGAAGATACCAGGCTGTGGAAGCCCGAAACAGCGCCGCAGGCGATGGTGATGAAAAGTATCGGGAACAGCGGCTGGCCGTTTACAACAAAGCCGTTAAACGCAGGCAGCTCAATGGACGGGTTGGTAAAGATTACGCCCAGCACGCCGCTGGCAATCATGCCTAAAAGCAGGAATACGCTTAAATAATCGCGCGGCTCCATCAAAAGCCACATCGGCATAACCGCTGCCATAAACATATAAGCAAAAACTACATAAAGCCAGGTGGTTTTATCAAAATACAGCGGGTATTCAATGCCGCCCCACAGCATCGCCAGCATCAAAACAATGGCCACAACCAGTTTCGGCCCTTCAGCCAGCGGGCATTTCTTTAAAAAGTAACCAAAGGCAATGGCCACAACAATGTACAGCATCGAAATGGATGCCGCAGCGGCATTAGGAGTTGCAAGGCCGCCGTCTGCCTTAAAGCCGTTAAAGGTGCTGGCAACAATATCCGCAAAAGCGGCGGTTACAAGCAGGGTAAACAGCCACGAGAACAAAAGGAACATTTTTTTGCCGGTTTTGCCGATGTACTGCTCAATCAGCATGCCCATGGATTTGCCCTCGTTTTTAACGGAAGCATACAGCGCGGTAAAATCCTGCACAGCGCCGAAGAAAATGCCGCCAATCATCAGCCACAGCATAACCGGCGCCCAGCCGAACATAGCGGCAATAATAGGGCCGGTTACAGGGCCTGCGCCAGTAATGGACGAAAACTGATGCGCAAAAACCGTAAATTTGGAGGAAGGAACGTAGTCGTTGCCGTCCTCATGCACATAAGCCGGTGTTCTTGCATTGGGATCTACGCCCCACAGTCTTACAAGCCAGCGGCCATAGATAAAATAGCCGCATGCACACACGACTAATGCGATACCTAACAACATTAATCCTGTCATGATACTTACCTCTTTCCCTTAAAATAAAATAATAATATAGCTTGAAATTTATCACCAAAATTCATTACTGTCAACAAAAACCGTAAATTTTTGTGAACTTTTGCAAATTAATTTTCAAAATGTAAAGAATATAATAAAAATAGTGAACTTAATCAGTGTTTGTACACTTATTTAAAACAGTAAAAAACGCCGGGGTTAAATTTACATAAGTAAAAGCCCCATGCTTACCGCACAGGGCTCATCTGATTAAATGTTTTCAATTATATATCATCAATTAAAAATAATAATTAAGGTTTACTGCCGCGCTTAAGTCACGGTCTGTACTGCTCCAATCGTGCTGCAGCGTGCCGCCTATTTCCCATTTATCGCTCAGCTTAGTGCTTATGTAGGCCGATGCTACTATGTGGTTTTTACTGCCGCCAATGCTTTGCACGCCAAAACCATTGCCGCCTTTGGCAAAGGCGAAGTCTGCGTCTAAAGTATCGCCGTCTAATATGCGTTTATACGCCAGGCTGAAGCCGTATTTGCCGTTGTCTTCCTCGCGGTTAAAGTCAAAGCCGAGTTCGCCTGTTAAGTAGTTATCACTAAAGCCGCCGCTGCGCACGCCAAATACACTGCCGCGCTCTGTAAAGCTGTCCTGTTTGTAATGCACGTAATCCAGTGCCGCAAACGGGCTTACGTGCCATCCTTCTTTGCCGTAGTGCAAGTCATAGGCATATTTTGCGCCCATGCCGATTACACTGCTGTTGTAATCGCTTTCCAGCTTGCTGCCCATGCCGCTATGGCTGAATGCACTTCCGAGATGACGAGTAAGTTCGTTATCCTGCACGCCGTAGCTTACATAGCCCGTTACCGTGCCGGGGCTGTTTTTGCTGCCGCCGTAAATGCCAAGGCTGTAATTTTTATATTCACCATCGGCGTTATTGCCGCCGATGCTGTTATCACTGTAAGCAAACAGCGCGCCTGCGTAGGTGTTATCTGTATTGTAAAAATCTTTGCCTAAAGTGAGGTTATAGCTGTGGCGGGTAATGCCTCCGTCCGTTTCACCCCAGTTTTTGCCGGTGATTGCCCACAAACCTTCGTCACGGTCAAGGTGCTGCTGGCGGCTTACTGCCTGGCGCACATCGCGGTTTTGGATGGCGTCACGAGCAAGTTCCAGGTGCATGCTTTCGCTTTGGCTCAGTTCGTTGACCGCATTATTTAAGCTGCCGTTATTCAGCGCATACAAACGCTGCATTTCTTGCTGTTCTGCTTTTGTTAAGTTGTTGTATAAGCTGTTAAAGGCGTTAAAGCGCGCACCGTTAATACCGGCGTTATTGCTGATTGATGTTGTAAGTTCTAATTTAGTACCAGTGTTTGTTACTTTGCCGTTTAACATGCCGCTGAAATCAGTATTTAAACTTTTCGCACCGGTTATGCTGTTTTCCGTATCAGTTATTGCTAAAGTTTTTAAGATAGAATTATCATCGTTTTTACCAACCGTTAAAATCGTGCCTGTTACGCCCGGTGCGGCAAAAGTGCCTGCTTTCAGGCTCATGTCGCTTACATCGGCTGTTCCTAAAACATTAATTATGCCGTACTGCTCGCCGTCCGTATTAACGTTTATTACGCCGTTGCCAATAAAATTGCCGCCAACATCCAGCGTTATTATACCGTCTTTATCAGTTACCGTGCCCCAGCTGCCTGCTTCCACAGCGCCGTTGTTGTATAAGCTACCGTTAATCGTTCCGCTGCCTGCAATGGTGCCTGCACCTTTGCTGTACGCATCGCCTGCTACGCTGCCGTCAATCTGCAAAGTGCCGCCTGCGGCAATGCTCGCACCTTTGTAGGTGTTATCGCCAGCCAACGCTAAAATACCTTCGCCGGTTTTGTATAATCCTGCGTGCAAACCGGCAAGTTCGGACTCTGCAACTCGTTTGTTGTACTGCTGTATATAATGATTAACCATCCAGTTATAATCTTCACTATCAACAGGGTTATCATCAAAATTATTAGTTGTATAAAATACCCAGCGGTCGTGCAAATCGGTTAAGCCAGCAAATTTTTCATTAAAATCATTAGAATTTTCATCATAACCACTATTATCTGTATCGTCTACACTGCTTTTACCTGTCAGCGGATTTTCGGCAATATACCCTGCGCGGATTTCTCCGATACTATTGCTCCAAACAGAATTATAACCCTGCGTATCAACTGTATATAACGCCTGTTTTTCAGACCTTCCTTGCACAGTATAATTTTCACTGATATCACTCTTATCCAAGCGCCGCACGTTTATCGCGCCTAAGCCGTTAACGGCCTTGCCTGCATCTACTATGCCCTGTCCGAAAACAACGTCTAAAGGGACGTTGTAGTATGTATTTACAACAAAGCCCACTTTCCTTTCCAGCAAATCTAGTAATAATTTTTCATTATAATAACCAATTGGCACTATTTCATTATATATATTAACGGCTTTTATCCAAGCTCCACTTTCGAAATTTTCTTTATAATACTTAATTATATCATCGTTTACATTTGTATTATTATTTTCTTTAGAATCAAAATAATATACATTTAAATAAGCATGGTTTGTGCGATCGTCATCCGTGTCGTATTGCGTAGTTATAAAATAACTATCTTGCACGGTAATATCACTATTAGCCGTGCTTAAAAGCACATCGCCAATCTGTTTGCCGCTTAAGTACGGAAACGCCTGCTGCACCAATGCGCCTACGCCAGTAACCATGGGCGCTGCCATAGATGTACCAGACAAAGCCTTATAATAAATTCCGCTCTCCGCAAAATCCGCATAGGCAGAATTTATATTAAAACCGGGCGCGCTTAAGGTTGTATCTTCATTATACATGGCAAGGTCAGAAAATATCGCTATGGCGTCGCTTTGCACATTAAAACCGCCATTTTGATTCTTTGTAAAGCTGTTTGACTTGGCTGCCGTTACCGTGATGATATTATCGTTAAATACTTTATCACCTGTCACAACATCAAAATGATTATTAATCGTCGCCGTTAAATGCCCGGCATTACCGGCACAAAGCACCAGCAATTTATCATTATTAACGGCTTTTTCTGCTTCAATCTTACTATTATAACTTTGAATAAAGTCTCTTATTTCATTAAAATCTTCTTCATTTTGTACATCTGATAAATATGTAGAATTCCCCCACGAATTATTGATTATTTTTATATCAGGATTAGTTAAATAATTATCGTAAAAACTACTGCTAGATTCAAACCCTCCACCGCCATAATAATGCCCCATAACCGAACTGCTGGCAACATCGGCATCATAAGCAACGCCGTGCATGCCAAAACCGTTTTTATCTGCCGCAGCAATACCTGCTACATGAGTTGGATGCATAAGCTCAGCCCATGTCAATGGAACCTCCGTACTTTCCAAGCCATCAAACACTACGCCGCTGCCGGTTTTACCGCTAAATTCCGGATGGCTGAAATTAATAGTACCTGCATCAGTAACACCAACCGTTACGCCCTTGCCGGTGTAACCTTGCGCATAAGCAGCGGCGGCGTTTACCAAATCAAGCACGTTTTCGCCCATAGCTTTATATTCGTCCGTTCTAAAACTATCAGCGCCAGCCGCAAATACGTTATATGGTTTTGCCAACAGCAGGCTTAAAACTATTAAACTTAAAAGTTTTTTGTTTGTTTTCATAATATATAACCTTCTTGCTCAACCGCTCAAAACATTCTAATCTTACTTTTTATTATAACATAAAACCTTCTTCTGCACATATACGCAAAAATCCCACGGAAAATTCCGTGGGATTTTTATTGTACGTTTTAGCTTATTAGCTTTTAAAGTTTTAACAGCAATTAAAATGCCGGTACAACAGCGCCTTTGTAGGTTTCTTCAATGAATTTTTTAACTTCGGGGCTGGTGAGAGCTTTAGCCAGTTTTTGCAGTTCGGGGCGGTTTTCGTCGCCTTTGCGGATTGCAACTACGTTAGCGTACGGAGATTCTTTAGGTTCGGTAAAGAGGGAATCTTTAACCGGATTCAGTTTTGCTTCCATTGCAAAGTTGGAGTTGATTACGGAATAATCAACATCGTTCATGGAACGCGGCAGGAGAGCTGCTTCGATTTCCACAATTTCAATGTTTTTGGGGTTGCCTACAATGTCGCCGGGAGTTGCGGTAATGGTTACGCCGTCTTTAAGTTTTAAAATGCCTGCGCTTTGCAGAAGCATCAGTGCACGACCGCCGTTGGTCGGGTCATTAGGAATGGCAATTTTTGCGCCCTGCGGCAGTTCGTCAAGAGATTTGTATTTTGTGGAATAAATGCCCATAGGCTCGATATGCACTTTGGTTAAGGTAACAAGCGGCATATTGCGTTCTTTGGCAAATTCTTCAAGATAAGGAATATGCTGGAAGAAGTTAGCGTCGATTTCTTTATCGTTCAAAGAAAGGTTCGGTTTTACATAATCGCTGAACTCGATAATTTGCAGGTCAACACCTTCTTTGGCAAGCTGCGGTTTAACAAAGTTCAAAAGTTCTGCATGAGGCACCGGGGTTGCGCCAACTTTCAGCACGGTTTTGCCGCCTTCGGATTTGGTTTCGCTGCCGCCGCAATTAAAAGAGCCAGCACCAAAACGGAGCAAAGGACTAACAGGATTTTTTTCATCTTTACATCTCTCCTTTTAAATTTTACACACTACTTACTGGCAATAACGAAAGCAATAAAAAAGCTCTTTCCGAGGAAAGAGCATATACTTTACTTTCCTCTCATCTATCAGGAGTTAGCACCATGGCACAGCCTGGTTGCCGGGTTTCATTGGGCCTGTCCCTCAACCGCTCTCGATAAGAGTGTGTTTGTTAAGATGAAATTATAATACAGCAATCGCAAGATATTGTCAACAAAATTTTACAATTTTTACAGCTTTGTTTACGCTTTATGGCGCACGCAGCAAATTTTGCTGCAAATTGTAAATAAATTAACATTTTATTGGCGCGCTTAATTTACGCAAAACAAAAACCGGCCGAAGCCGGTTTACTGTTTAATATGCTGTTATTCTTTACTGTATTTGGCAATGCCAACTTTGTAAAAATCGTTGCCTTCGGCATCTATGCACACAATAGCAGGAAAATCTTCCACTTCGTAACGGCGGATGGCTTCCGGTCCCAAATCTTCATAGGCAATCATTTCTTCGCCTTTAATGGACTGGGAAATTACCGCTGCCGCACCGCCAACGGCTACAAAATACACTGCGCCGTATTTAACGCAGGCTTCAACAACTTCTTTGCCGCGCAGGCCTTTGCCAATCATGCCGCGCATACCTTCGGCAATCAGCGCCGGCGTATATTTATCCATGCGCCCGCTGGTGGTTGGCCCGGCACTGCCAACAATTTCACCAGGTTTGGTGGGCGAAGGGCCAACGTAATAAACAACCTGCCCCTTAATATCAAACGGCAGCGGCCTGCCTTCGGCCATTGCTTCCGTCATACGTTTGTGCGCAGCGTCGCGCGCTGTGTAAACAGGGCCGGTTATGCGCACAACGTCACCGGCGTGCAGGTCTTTTATGGTTTCTGCCGTTAAGGGCGTGGTAATGTGTTTAATTTTTGCGTCCGTCATTTCTGCGCCCCCTTACAATACGGCATACGCGCGGCGTGCAGCGTGGCAGTTAAGGTTTACAGCCACCGGCAGCGCGCCGATATGCGTCGGTGCATACTCAATATTTACGGCAGCGGCAGTGGTTGTGCCGCCAAGCCCCGCAGGGCCGATGCCGGTTTTATTAATGCGCTCTAAAAGTTCTTCTTCAAGCTTTGCATAGCGTTCATCGCTGTTGTGCTCACCGATGGGTCGCGTCAGCGAATATTTGGCCAGAAGCGCGCATTTTTCCATATTGCCGCCGATACCGACGCCAACCGTTACCGGCGGACAGGGGTTCGGGCCTGCTTTGCGCACGGTATCAAGCACAAAATCAATTACGCCCTGCATTCCGTCGGCGGGCTTTAACATTTTCATGGCGCCCATGTTTTCGCTGCCGCAGCCTTTGGGGGCAACAGTAATTTTTACTTTATCGCCCGGCACAAGGCGGGTATGAATAATGGCAGGCGTGTTATCCTGTGTGTTTTTGCGTTCAAACAGCGGGTCATCAACGGAAGATTTGCGCAGATAGCCTTTTGTGTAGCCTTCTGCCACACCGGCGTTAACGGCTTCTTCCAATGCGCCGCCGGTAAAATGCACTTCCTGCCCTATTTCCAGAAACACCACGGCAAGCCCGGTATCCTGGCACAGGGGCACATCTTTACGCGCGGCAAGTTCCGCATTTTCAATAATGGTTTCCAAAACCTCCCTGCCTAACGGCGATTCTTCCGTATCGCGGGAGGCTTTAAATTTTGCCAGCAAATCCTGCGGCAGATAGTAGCAGGCGTCGCAGCACAGTTTGGCAACGGCTGCCGTAATTTCTTTAACGTTTAATTCGCGCATGGCCGCTCCTTATCTGCCAATGCGTTTTAAAGCATTGGCGCGTACAACTTCAGGGTCAACTTTTACGCGGGCTACGCCGGTTTCCATAGCGGCTTTGGCAACCGCTGCGGCAACGGCAGGCGCAACGCGCGGGTCAAAAGCGTCCGGCACAACGTAATCGGCGCGCAGGTCTTTTTCGTCAATAAGGTTGGCAATGGCATAAACCGCCGCAACCTTCATTTCTTCGTTAATGGCTCTTGCGCGCACGTCAATGGCGCCGCGGAACACGCCCGGGAACACCGTTACATTGTTAACCTGGTTCGGGCTGTCGCTGCGTCCGGTACCGGCAACTGCCGCACCCGCTGCAATGGCGGCTTCGTAGCTCGTTTCCGGCACAGGGTTGGCAAGCCCAAAAACAATGGCTTTATCCGCCATGCCGGCGATAATTTCTTTGGTAAACAGGTTCGGGCCGGATACACCTACAAGAATATCCGCGCCTTTGGCAACCTCTGCCAGCGTGCCCTTTTCCATGTTCGGGTTGGTAACTTCCGAAAGGTAACGCTGAATTTTATCCAGTTTGGCATCAATGCCTTTATACAAAGCGCCCACACGTTCCACCATAATTACATTCGGAAAGCCCATGCTTACAAACAGCCTGCCGATGGCAGAACCGGCAGCGCCGCAGCCGTTTACAACAACTTTAACGTCTTTAATATCTTTTTTTACATAACGCAAAGCGCCCATTACGGCAGAAAGGCACGCAATGGCGGTGCCGTGCTGGTCGTCGTGGAATACCGGAATGTCGCAGATTTCGCGCAGGCGGTCTTCAATTTCATAGCATTTCGGCGAAGAAAAATCTTCAAGGTTAATGCCTGCAAAAGCCGGCTGCAAACGGCGTACCGTTTCAATAATTTCTTCCGGGTCTTTGGTGTCAATGCAGATAGGAATGGCGTCAACGTCGCCAAAGGTTTTAAACAGCACGGCCTTGCCTTCCATCACAGGCATTGCCGCTTCCGGGCCTATATCGCCAAGCCCCAGCACGCGCGTGCCGTCGCTTACAATGGCAACAGTATTGCCGCGGCAGGTATATTCAAACGAAAGTTCTTTATTTTCCTTAATGGCTTTGCAGGGTTCGGCAACGCCCGGCGTATAAGCCAGCGCCAAATCCTCGCGGTTATTAAGCGGCACCTTGCTTGCCACAGCAAGCATGCCATTATGTTCAGCATGAAACTTCAACGCATCTTCTACAAAAGACATAACAAATTACTCCCCTCTGTTTTTATTTAGTGTATACTATATATTTATATTATACACTTTGTTTTTAAAAGAGCAAGCATTTAATTTACGGCTTTGCAAGGCGTATTATTTCTGCGGACGGTTTTTCACCTTCGTTAAGCGTCAGCACGCCAAAGGTAGGCCCGTCCATGCCGCGCGGGCGCGAAGGGCTGCCGGGGTTAACCAAAAGCACATCGCCGTACCACTTTACAAGCGGCACATGCGTATGGCCGAAAACAACAATGTCCGCCTCCAGGCGGTGCGCCCACCACACCAGTTCCTGCGGGCTGCCGCCGTGCAGATAGCGGTGACCGTGAGCCAGCCAGATGTTAAAGCCCTGCAAATATAAAAATTCGTCTACGTTAAAATCCGTTTCGCCCGCGTCGCAGTTGCCGCACACAGCCGTTACTTCAAGCCCGGTCTGGCTTTTAAGGTACAGGCTGTCACGCGCGTAATCGCCGGTATACAGCCACTGCTCAACCGGCGGGGCAGCGGCAATAACGCGGCGCAGGTTCTGCATGCTTCCGTGGGTATCTCCGGTTAAACCTATTTTCATTTTATTTTCTTCCAGTTGGCAATCAGTTTTTTAACGGCTTTGCCGCGGTGGCTGATTTTATTTTTTTCTTCCGGCGTTGCTTCGCCAAGGCCCATGTGCAGCTCGGTAGACCAAAAGAGCGGGTCATACCCAAAGCCGTTATTGCCCAAAGGCTCGTGCAGCAGCATGCCTTCGCAGATGCCGTCCGTTTCCACAAGCACCTTGCCTGCGGCGTCGGCCACGCACAAAGCACAGCGGAAACGGCAGGTGCGTTTAACCTGCAATTTCATGTTTGCCAAAAGTAAATCGTTGTTTTCCTTGTCGGTTGCCTTTTCGCCGGCGTAGCGCGCACTGCGTACGCCAGGTTCGCCGTCCAGCGCCTGCACTTCAAGCCCGCTGTCGTCGGCAATGCAGGTCATGCCAGTTGCCTTGGCATAGTACGTTGCTTTTAAACGCGCATTGGCGGCAAAAGTACGCCCGTTTTCTTCCGGCGCTTCAATGCCGGGCCATTCGGCAAGATAATGCAGTTCAACCTCCATATCTTTTAACATTTCCTTAAATTCTTCCAGTTTGCCCGGGTTACTTGTAGCTATTACAATTTCTTTCACTTTATAAACTCCAATCTTCCGTTAAATTGTTTCCACAACGCCCGTATCGGGGTGCTGCAATAAAATATATTTATATTCACAGCTTTGCTTGGCGCGCAGTGCGTCATCATAAGCCGCTTTTTTACAGTTTTCACAGGTATCGCGCAAAAGGCATACAACATAAGCGCTCTGGTCGCCGTAACGGGTGCCGCGCGCATTAGTGGCAACAGTTATATAACCGCTGCAGTTTTTGCAGTAGTGCGCAGTTTCCAGCTGCTCCTCGCGGATACCTTCCTCGTCATAATAAATCCCTTTGCGCCGCTGCCATTTGCCGCCGCATTTATCCAGCAGCATTCTGCCAACATCCCTGCGGGTACGCCAGATGTTGCCCACCTGCTCAATAAGCTGCTCCACGCGCGTCATGCAGCGCGGGTCGGGCCTGCGCAGGGCGCTGATATCCGGCTCAATAACCTTGCTGTAATCCATTTCTGCCATGGCAAGAATTATGCCGGTGTTAACATAAGGCAGCGCCGCTTCGATAGAATAGCCGCCTTCCAAAACGGCAATATCCGCTTTTAACTTATCTGCCAGTGCCGCATAGCCGTGCGCCGTAACGCTCATAGAAGCGAGCGGGTCGCTGAAATGGTTATCCTGCCCGGCAGAATTAATGATGAGTTCCGGCTCAAAATCGTCAAGAATAGGTTTTATCAGCCCGTCAAACAGGCGGTGTATTTCCTTATCGCCGCTGCCGGGTAAAAGCGGCAGGTTGATGTTATAGCCCCACGCCGCCGGGCTGCCTGCTTCATCCGGAAAGCCCGTGCCCGGGTACAGCGTGCGCCCGTCCTGATGGAACGAAATATAAAGCACGTTGGGGTCGTGGTAAAAAATATCCTGGCTGCCGTCGCCGTGGTGTACATCCGTATCGACAACGGCAATTTTTTTAATGCAGTAGCGGCTCCGCAAATATTCCACCATTACAGCTTCAATATTAATGGTGCAAAAACCGCGGATGCCATGTACAATACGCATGGCGTGGTGTCCCGGCGGGCGTACAAGCGCAAACGCACGCTTAACTTCGCCGCTCATTAAAGCATCGGCCGCCGTCATGCACCCTCCGGCAGAAGCAAGGTGCGCAGGCGTAATCAGCTTGGCTATTGAAGGCACGCCGACATGGGCGCGCTGCAAATCGTTAATTTCCGCCATGCGCAGGCGGTATTCGCGTATTTCCGGGCGGTCAAACAGCCCTTCTTCCGTCAGCTGGTCGCGCGTATATAACAGCCTTTCCTGGCGCTCAGGGTGCCCTGGGCTGATCATCCAGTCAAAAGCCGGGAAAAATATCAGTCCTAAATTTGCCTGTTTCAAAATGCCACCTCCCTGCCGGTAATTTTATACAAAATGCCGGGTTTAAGCTGCATGCGCAGGTAAATAATTTCGCCGGTATTGTAATAACCGTGCACCGTGCGGAAATATTCGCGGCTGATAACTTCGGTTTCGCTGCTTTCCATCTGCCAGCCGCCTGCTTTTTCGTGCAGCCAGGCACTTAAAATTTCTTCTGCCGCCTGCATGTTAAAGCGTTTAGGCAGGCGTTCGCGTTTGCCGCTTTCCGGAATTAAATAATAACCTTCGGTAGTATCGGCGCGCAGGCTTGCCGCAACTGTAGGCCTTGCCAGTGCAGCACCGATGGCGTTTGCCACCATGCCGCCGGGCGGAATTACAACCGGCAGCCCCATGCGCCTGCCAAGAGCATGAATAAGCCCCGGCGCACCGCCGCCGACGCCTACAAGCTGCTGCGGAACAAAATCGCTGCCGCTTAAAACATCGCTTACCGTATAAACAGGCTGAATGCTCCACTCGTGCAGCATATCTTTAATGGCGTTTTCAATAACGTCCAGTGCCGCGTCCAAAACAGCCTGCGCCGCCATCTCAGGCGATTCACCTTCGTGGCACAGGGCGGCAATGGCTTTAAAGGAAGCACCGGCATCACCGAACGAAGCAAGCCCCAGCACAATCAGCGCATCTGCCAAAGTTGCCGATGCGCCGTCTAACGCTGCCGCGCGCCCGGCACGTTCCGGCCCAACCTTAAAGCCCTGCGGCAGTTTGGTTATGGCGCTGTCGCCGCCAATGCCCACGCTGCGCATATGGAAAGAACGCACCGCGGTCGGGTATTTGCCAATCATTGCGCCTTTTTTCGCCAAAAGCGGCTCGCCGTTATCCCAAAAGGCAATATCGGTTGTAGTGCCGCCAACATCAAGTGAAATACACTTGCCCTCCGGCGCTGCGCCGAGCGCTTCAATGCCCAGCACGCTTGCCGCCGGGCCTGTAAATACCGCTTCAACAGGCTGTTTAAGCGCCGCCTCCAAAGGCAGCGTGCCTCCATCGGCCTTTAAAATCTGCACCGGCGCGGTAATATTGCGCTCCTTCAGCGCCCATTCCACCTGCTTGCCGAAGGCTTCAAAGGTTTTATCCACTGCCGCCGCAAAATACGCGCTGTTGGTGCGACGTATAAAATTCAGCTCGCCGCTGAGCTCCGAACCCAAAAATACTTTTTTATAACCGCTCTTTTTTAATTCGTGCGCCAGCACATATTCGTTTTCGGGGTTGCGCACAGCAAATTTGCCGCTTACCGCCGCTGCCTGCACGCCGGAAGGTTTATCCAAAAGCCCGTAGTGCCTGTTAAACTCGGTACGCGCCGCAATTTTGCCGCTGTGGTCAACATAGCCGCTTACCAGATACGGCTCTACCGGAAAGCACCCCTTTACGTTCATGCCGGGGCCGGTCATTACTGCCAGAAATACCGGCTGCGTTTTGCCTTCCGTAAGCGCATTGGTAACAATGGTGCTGCTTATAACCACACGCTCAATCTTCGCCGCGTCCGAGCCGTCCATAACGGCGTCCAGTGCCGCCAGTATGCCGCGCAGCACCTCGCCGTGCGTTGTAGGGCGCTTGGACTGCGCATGCACCGCACCGTTATCTACCAAAACGGCATCCGTAAAAGTACCGCCAACATCTATACCTAAAAGCATAATCTCACCTCTTTCCGCAAGACTCAACGTGTAATAATTCAATATGCAGGCAAAAAATACCTGCATTTTGTTTTTTATTTTTGAGCATAGGGTTGTAGTTTTTATCTACGTTTAGTCTTTAATTATACTTTATTATTTCTAATTTACTTTTTATATCATATTTATCATTTACAATTTGTCTTTGATTAAAGGTTTATCATTCTAATTTACTTTATGACTCATGTTCATTCTTTGTAACCAAAGAACGAACCAAGAAAGTTTTGCGGCTGAAAAAATTTTTAATGCCGCGATTGCACTTAACCCGTACTTTTTAACTGCTTAATTCAGTATACTTTGTTTTTGTATCATACATTACGATTGCTTATTATAAAAAATATATGTAAACTACAATTATTACAGTGATAAAAACTTACGGCAACAATACTATCTAACTAAAAAATTAGCAACGTACGAATTTGGGCGGAGCGCGACTTTCAA
>ERZ780137.852-NODE-852-length-22192-cov-7.369698_pt1 | contig 22192 bp, 17 predicted proteins | sample MGYA00511020_ERZ780137 | MGnify/ENA primary metagenome ERZ780137 (study PRJEB29588, sample SAMEA2157917) | human gut metagenome | biome: human gut; feature: human-associated habitat; material: faeces | place: Denmark | collected 2008/2010 ... | reverse complement strand
AATCGATGGCCGCAGCCGTAGCCGTATTGCAGGCGACGACGACCATTTTGCAACCGGCACCGACCAGCCGTCCGACCGCCTCGTCCGCCAGACGGCAGATCTCATCGGCCGGACGCGCACCATAGGGACAATTCTTACCGTCGCCCAGATAGACGAGCGACTCCTCCGGCAACTGGCGGCGAATTTCGCGCCAGACCGTCAGGCCGCCCAACCCCGAATCATATACGCCGACAGGCCGGTTATCCATTTCGTTCCTTCAGTTTTTCAGTGATAAATTCGAGGATTTCGTCATCGTTCATCGCGCCGCCGTCGATCGTCAGCGCAGCCTGTCCGTAAAACGGCTCCCGCTCGGCCATGTTGCGCGACATGAATTCGACCAGCTCCCGGTCGTCGAGTCCCCTCAACTTGGGGCGCTTCCAACGTCCGTGAGGACTCAAACGCGCTGCGATCTGCTCCGCCGAACGGCGGATATAGACCGTCAGACCGGCTCCGTTCATACGAGCCATGTTGTCCGCCCAGACGGGAAGCCCGCCGCCCGTGGAAACCACCAGGTCGTCGCCCGAAGCGATCAGCTGTTCGAGCATCCCGCGCTCCGCCTTGCGGAAATACTCCTCACCGGCATAATGGAAGATGTCGCACACGTCGGCACCCTCCTGTTTCTCGATCCGGTCGTCGGTATCGGCGAAGTCGTAACCCAACCGCCGGGCGAGCCGACGGCCGATGGTGGTTTTTCCGCACCCCATGTATCCGACCAGAAAAACGATCATATCCTAACTCCTAAAATAAATTCAACTGCTCGGTATCGACGATCACCTCCTCCGTGTCGCCTTTCGGACGTTCGATTTCGAACTCGGCGTCCGTACCCTCGACGGTCATCGTTTCGGGCAGGTCGAAATCCCCCTCCGAACCATTCGGAGCATCCTCCCCGGAAGGCTCCGGCTCCACGAAAGCGAGCGTCGCCACGTCGTAGGTCGTAAGGCGCTTGCCCTTGGCCCGGTGGCTCTTCACGCCGACGAAACCGTCCACGTCGATCTCCTCCGCCGGACGCGAAGCCTGCGCCCCCTGGAAGGTCAGCACCAGCGTAGCCCCCGGGCAGGACGTCACGGCCACCAGATCGGCATCCTCGTCCAGGAACGACTGCATCTTTTCGCCCTGTTCGGCCGTAAAGCGCTTCAGGTAGTAGTAATTCTGCGAGCGGTCGAAATAGGCCACCGCATAGACCGTATCGGGCGAATATTTCGACACGTGAACCGTATCGTCGGGAAAGTGCTGCGTAATGTCGAAATTCGTCGTGTAATAGACGTTCTTGGCCGTGCGGACAATGAGTTTGTCATCCCCCTGGAACTCGCCGAGCAATACGCCCCGGCCGTCCGTATTGAGCCGGTGCACGTCTTCGTCGTACCAGATCTGCTGTCCTCCGAGGGTCGAAGTACCCCGCTCCTTGAGGACGATCTTATGGATGCCGTAACGCGAGAAAAGGTTGCCCTGGCTCTGCCGCCCCTTGATCGCCACGGTCGAGAAATCGAGATCGACGATCACCTTCTTCAAACGCGGACGCGGCTTGAAGTAAATCTTCAACACTTCGGCCTCACCGTTCGGATTGACAGACATATAGAGGATTTCACTCTTCGGATCGCCTTTGGTGATGTTGTACTCCTTGTCGCGCGTGATGCCCTTGATGGCGCAGCGCTTCATCAGGATCGGGCCGTTCTTGCCGTCGCGGTAGAGGACGTTGTAGATCGTCCGCTCGTCGTTGCGCTTGAACACCCCGATATAATAGATATTCTTGTCGAAAAAGGCTTTGTCGCTTACCTTCGTAATCACATAGCGGCCGTCTTTGGTGAACACGATCACGTCGTCGATATCCGAACAGTCGCACACGAACTCGGAATCCTTCATCGACTTGCCGATACCGAAGAAGCCCTCCACACGATCGACGTACAGTTTGGCATTCGTGACAGCCACCTTCGTCGCTTCGATCGAGTCGAACTCACGCAACTCGGTACGCCGCTCGCGGCCCTTGCCGTATTTGTCGCGGATACGCTCGTAATAAGCAATCGTATAGTCGGTCAGATGCGCCAGATGGTGCTGCGTTTGGGCGATATCCTCCTCGATCTGCCGGATCTCGTTGTCGGCCTTGTCGCTGTCGTAACGCGAAATACGGATGAACTTCAGCTCCGTCAGACGCTGGATGTCCTCGGTCGTGACCGCACGGCGCAGCACCTTGGTAAACGGTTCCAACCCCTTGCCGACGGCTGCGTAAGCCTCCTCGCGGGTTTTGCAGCTCTCGATGAGCTGATACAATTTATTAACGATGAAAATCCGCTCCAGAGAAGCCGCATGCCATGCTTCGTTGAGTTCGTTCAGGCGGATTTCAAGCTCCATTTTCAGCAGCTCGCGGGTATGCTCCGCCGAACGGCGCAGGATCTCGCTCACCCCCAGGAAATGGGGTTTGTCATCGCAGATCACGCAGGCATTCGGGGCGATCGACACTTCGCAGTCCGTAAAAGCGTAGAGCGCGTCGATGGTCTTGTCCGACGACTCGTCGGGCGCGACCTGCACGATGATTTCGACCTTCTCGGCCGTATTGTCGTCCACCTTGCGGATCTTGATCTTTCCCTTCTCGTTGGCCTTGACGATCGAATCCTTGATAGACTCGGTGGTCGTGGTGTAGGGAATCTCGGTGATGGCCAGCGTCCGCTTGTCGATCTTCGAAATGCGGGCACGCACCTTGACCGTACCGCCCCGCAGTCCGTCGTTGTAGCGGCTCACGTCGATCATGCCGCCCGTCGGGAAATCGGGGTACAGCACGAAATCCCTCCCCTGCAAATGCGCGATCGCCGCATTGATCAGCTCGATGAAGTTGTGCGGCAGAATCTTCGACGCCAGACCGACCGCGATACCGTCGGCACCCTGCGCCAGCAGCAGCGGGAATTTCACGGGAAGCGTCACCGGCTCCTCCTTGCGGCCGTCGTAGGAGCGCATCCACTCGGTCGTCTTCTTGTTGAAAACCACGTCGAGGGCGAATTTCGACAGGCGGGCTTCGATGTAACGGCCCGCAGCGGCTTCGTCGCCGGTGAGGATGTTGCCCCAGTTGCCCTGACAGTCTATCAGCAGGTCCTTCTGTCCCAACTGCACCAGCGCATCCTTGATCGAAGCATCGCCGTGCGGGTGATACTGCATGGTCTGGCCCACGATATTGGCCACCTTGTTGTAACGACCGTCATCGACGGCTTTCATGGCATGCAGAATACGCCGCTGCACCGGCTTGAGTCCGTCCTGCACGTGCGGAACGGCTCGTTCCAGGATGACATACGAAGCGTAATCGAGGAACCAGTTACGGTACATACCCGTCAGCTTGCGCACGCCGCCCTCCTCGGAGAGCAACTTGCCGTATTTGCCCGTCGGAGCGGCGGACTCTTCGGCCCCGACACTCCCCGCAGCGTCATCCGCCGCCGCAGGAACCTCGCCGGGCAGATCGTCCCGTTCCGTCATATCTTCTCTTTGTTCGCTCATAATCTATGTTCTGTTTTCGGTTTCGCACCGGCACCGCACAAGAAAACCGCACCGGTCGATAAGAAACGGCGGTTACCCGATCGCCAGGTCGCTCTCCACGATATCCTCCTCGATACGCAGGTTACCGATAATAAAGCCCTGCCGCTCATAGGTGTTCTTACCCATGTAGAACTCCAGCATATCGTGGATCGGGTCGTCCTTCGTAAGCCGCACCTTATCCAGGCGGATATCCTGGCCGATGAACCCCCGGAACTCGTCGGGAGAAATCTCACCCAGACCTTTGAAACGGGTGATTTCGGCGTTGGCGCCGCATCGTGCGACCGCCCGGTTTTTCTCCTCCTCGCTGTAACAGTAATGCGTCTCCTTCTTGTTACGCACGCGGAACAACGGTGTCTGCAACACGTACAAGTGTCCGCCGCGGATCACGTCGGGAAAGAATTGCAGGAAGAAGGTCATCAGCAGCAAGCGGATGTGCATGCCATCGACATCGGCATCGGTGGCGATCACGACCTTGTTGTACCGCAGGTTGTCCATATCCTCCTCGATGTTGAGCGCCGCCTGCAACAGGTTGAACTCCTCGTTCTCATATACGACCTTCTTCGTGAGGCCGAAGCAGTTGAGCGGCTTGCCCCGCAGCGAAAAAACCGCCTGCGTACGCACGTCGCGGCTCTTGGTGATCGAACCGGATGCCGAATTACCCTCCGTAATGAAGATCATCGACTCCTCGGCCAGCTCGTTCTTGTCCGTCAGATGTATCTTGCAGTCGCGCAGCTTCTTGTTGTTGAGCGACACCTTCTTGGCCGTTTCGCGGGCTTTCTTCTGAATACCGGAGATCGCCTTGCGCTCCTTCTCGTTCTCGACGATCTTCTTTTGCAGAATCTGGGCCGTCTCGGAGTGCTTGTGCAGGTAGTCGTCCAAGTGCTTGGCCAGAAAATCGACGATGAAGTTGCGCAGCGGAACCCCCGGTTCGATCTCCTTCGAGCCCAGTTTGATCTTGGTCTGCGACTCGAACACCGGATCGGTCACACGGACCGAAATGGCGGCGATGATCGACGTGCGGATGTCCGAAGGATCGTAATCCTTGTGATAAAACTCCTTGATGGTCTTGGCGATCGCTTCACGGAAAGCCGCCTGATGCGTACCGCCCTGCGAGGTGTATTGTCCATTGACGAACGAATAGTAACTCTCGCCGTAACCCGTACCGTGTGCGATGGCCACTTCGATATCCTCGCCCGAAAGGTGGATCGGCGCATAAAGCGGCTCCTCGGTCATGTTCTCGCCCAGAAGGTCCAGCAAGCCGTTCTTCGAAACATAGCTCTGACCGTTGAAACGGAAGGTCAGCCCCAGATTGAGGTAAGTATAGTTGCGAATCATCTGCTCGACGTACTCCAGATTGTAGGAATAGTCGCCGAACACCTCCCGGTCCACACGGAAACTGATAAACGTACCGTTTTTCTCCTGCACGCCGCTCTCCCAGCGGTCGCTCTGCTCGAGCCCCTGCGCGAAAGTCACCGTGCGGGCCTCGCCGTCGCGCACCGAACGGGCGGTAAATTCGCTCGAAAGCATATTGACGGCCTTGACGCCGACACCGTTCAGTCCGACGGTCTTCTTGAAGGCCGAACCGCCGTACTTGCCGCCGGTATTCATCTCGCTGACGGCCGCAGCGAGGGACTTGAGCGGAATACCGCGCCCGTAGTCGCGGACAGTCACGATGTCGTCCTCGACCGTCACGTCGATCTGCTTGCCGGCGCCCATGATGAACTCATCGACAGAGTTGTCCACCACCTCCTTGATCAGGACGTAAATGCCGTCGTCGGCCTGCGAGCCGTCGCCCAGCTTGCCGATATACATACCCGGCCTCAACCGGATGTGCTCCCTCGGCGAGAGGGTCACAATGGCATCGTCGCCATAGCTGTTGCTGGTGTTATCTATCTTTTTATCGGACATAATCGTTTATTTCTGTTTCTTGATTTCGGCGAGCCTTACGCACATCGACGCCCGCACCTGCTCCATCAGCTCCTTCGGATCGGCAGCGGCGACCCGTTCGGCGCTCACCGGCGGCAGAATACTTACCGTCAATTTATTGCGCCAGTTGAACATCCCGTTGCGGCCGATCATTGTGGTCGTACCGTACAACACCACCGGCAGGATCTCGACGCCGGCCTCGCGGGCCAGCGTGAAAGCCCCCGCCTTGAAACGATGGATTGCGCCGTCGTGCGAACGCGTGCCCTCCGGAAAGATCGCCACCGAAGCGCCGCGCGAAAGCCACAGCTTTCCGTCGCGGATCACCTTCTCCATCGCGGCCGTGGCATGGCTCCGGTTGATGCAGATATCCCCGTGCAGCAAAAGGAACTGACCGAAAAACGGCACCTTGAAAACTTCCCGCTTGGAAACCCACCGAAAATTGAGCGGCACGAAATAGAGGGTCGGAATATCCAAACCGGCCTGGTGATTGACCACGATAACGTACGGTTTGCGACGGTCGATATACTCCCTGCCGGTAACCCGGAACTTCCACAGAGGCGGAACCGCATAGAAAATACGGACCAATATCCGGGACAGTTCGTGCACGATCCTCCGGGATTTGTCGAAAGGCCACGTCAAAAGCAACGCCACGGCGGACAATACCAGAAAAAAAGTGCAGATAACGAACAGGAAAAGGTAGAATAAAACGCTTAACATAAGGTATGGTCACAATTATCCACGATAATTCAAGGAACAAAAGTACAAAAATTTATCGGGTATTTTAACCGCGATCCCCGAAATTTTTATCAATACCTCCCTGCGGCAAAAAAGGGTTCGCACCACGGCCGAAGCCTTCGGAGGACCGGCGAAATCCCATTTACGACCTCGACACATAACGCGGTGCGGCGACCTTTCAGGATCGCCGCACCGCCGTTCACAGGCCGGAATCTCAAAACTTCACCTCCGGTACGGTCTGCGCACCTTCCTCGGCCGCAAAATAGGCTTTCTGATCGAAGCCGAACATGCCTGCGATCAGGTTGGCAGGGAAACGGCGAATCGTCACGTTATACTGCCGGGTCGCATCGTTGAAGCGCGTGCGAGCCACGGCGATCCGGTTTTCCGTTCCTTCCAGTTGGGCTTGCAGCTCCAGGAAATTCTGGTTGGCCTTCAAGTCGGGATATTGCTCCGCAACGGCGATCAGACGTCCCAGAGCCGATCCCACCTTCTGCTGCGCCTGCTGAAACTCGGCCAGCTTCTCGGGCGTCAGGTCCGCCGCATCCAGTTTGAACGACATGGCCTGGACTCGGGCCTCGACCACCTCGGTAAAAGTGGACTGCTCGTGCGCGGCATAGCCCTTGACGGTATTGACCAAATTGGGGATCAGGTCGGAACGACGCTGGTACTGCGCCTCGACATCGGCCCAGGTCGTATTGACGGACTCCTCGGCCGTAACCATTCTGTTATAGGCCGAACAGGAGCCAATAATGAACAGCACGACGAGCACGACCACTACAATTAAATTTACGTTCCAAACAACTTTCATTTTTTTCTATCGTTTTTTAGTGAATTTCCAAATTTACCAACGGGAACCGGCACCACCGCCGCCGAAGCTGCCGCCGCCGAAACCTCCACCGAAGCCGCCGCCCGAACCGTGTCCGCCGCCGAAACCTCCGATCCACGTGCCGCCACCCCTGCGGTGGTTGTTGTTATCGCTGCGCGCACTTCGGGACTGCCGCTTCACGACGAAACCGCATTTGCCGCAACGGTAAGTGTCTTCGAACAGATTATAATGCTCCGTCTGCCCGACAAGGTTCCGCGATTGCAGCACCAACGCGAAAGCACGACACCGGGGACAACGTCTGGAACGGTAGAATCCGACCAGCATGACGCCCAGCGGCACGAAGACGACCAGAAAGACGATCAGGAAAACCGCCCACGCCGGCAAATCGTCCGTTGCCCGGAAATCGTCGTTGCCGCCCAGATCGAGCTCACTGCCTTCGAGTACCGAAGCGACCGCCCGGACACCCGCCACCATGCCGGCGCTGTAATCCCCTTCTCGGAAATACGGCAGCATGTAACGCATCTGGATCCGCTTGCAAAGTGCATCGGGCAAGACGCCTTCCAGTCCCGGTCCGGTCACGAACCGCACTTCCCGGCGATCGACGACCAAGAGAATGCCCAGTCCGTTGTCCGAATCGGCGCGGCCGACACCCCATTGGGAAAAAAGCGTATGGGCGAAGGAGAAAAGATCATCTCCGCGAATATCCTCCACAGCGACCACGGCGACCTGGGCCAACGCCCGATGCCTGAGCGAATAGCAAAGCGAGTCGATCTCGGCGACTGCCGAAGGGGAAAGAACCCCGTCGGGATTCGACGTGAACCGATAACGGTTGCCGACCTGCACGTTGGGAATCTCCTCCACACCGTACGGCCGGGCAGCCGAACCCAGAAGCGGGAACAGCATTCCGAGGCAAAATATCGTCAGAATTATTTTTTTCATCGTCCTACTAAACCTACTAATGCAACTTATATTATATGCGCATTTCCGAAACCGGGAAGCCATTGCCGCTTCGCAAAACGGCCTCCCCGTCGCCGGCAAATGTACGAAAAAATCCGGCCTATCTACATCGGCCGTGTCAAAATCCGGAAGCTCCAGCCCGGCATCCGCTCATCGACATGCGAGCAGAGCTGTACGCGTTCGCCCGTCAGGGCGTCCGCATAGCCTCCGGCGTAGATTCCCGTATCGAAATCGGCATGGACTTCATAAGGCGACACGTTCAACAGGGCGACTACCCGATTTTCCGGAGTTTCCCTCACGAAAGTCAGCAGGCAATCCTCGGCATTGTTGCGGATTTCGACGAAGGAGCCGCCCCGCTCCCCGGAAGCGAGAGCCGGAGCATCGTGCCGCAAAGCGATCAGCCGCCGGTAGAACTCCGTCGTTTCGTTCGGCTCGCAAGCGGGCAGCGGGTCCCGGTCGAAAAAGGCGAAAGAGTGGTCGTAACCGAACTCCTGCCCCGTGTAAACCAACGGCAGCGACTGCGGCAGCAGAAACGTCAGGGCCGTCATGACCCGCACGGCAGGCCCCAGACGGGCGAATTCGCTCCCGCTCCAGGAGTTCTCGTCGTGATTCGAAGTGAACATCAGCCGCAAGGCCCAGGTCGGGACGTGCTCCCGATCGGCATAGAGATACTCCCGAATACGATCGACCCGGCACTTTTGCTGCGCCACGTCGTTCATCAGGTGATAAAGCCGCCAGGCATACGACGCGTCGAAAGCCCGGTCGAACAGGGAATCTTCCTCGGCTTCGGCCAGCAGGAACAGGTCGGGTTTCACCGCCCGCAACCGCCGTGCCGCCTCCTGCCAAAATTCGATGGGAACCAGCATCGCCATATCGCAGCGAAAACCGTCCACCCCGTGTTCCGCAAGCCAAAAACGCATGGCGTCGATCTGTCCCTGCCAGACGGCCCGATTGGTATAATCGAGCTTGGCCGTGTCGTCCCACCCGTTAGGAACGACGGGCCGGCCCGAAGCGTCCCGCTCGTACCAGTCGGACGGACATTCCGCGAGCCAGCGGGCATCGCGCGAAGTGTGATTGGCCACCCAGTCGATCAGGACCTTCATTCCCAAGGCGTGAGCCCTCTGAACGAAAACGTCGAAATCGGCCAGCGTCCCCAGTTCGGGATTGACAGCCCGGTAATCCCGAATCGAATAATAGGAACCCAGCGATCCCTTGCGACCGACCTCCCCGATGGGATAATGAGGCATCAGCCAAACGGCATCGATGCCCAAATCCCGCAAAAAACCGAGCCGTTCCGCAGCGGCGGCAAGCGTTCCTTCGGGCGTCGCCTGCCGCAGGTTCATCTCGTACAACACGGCATTCCGACTCCACACAGCATTCATCATATAATCAATCGTCTCTTTTAGCGTTATAAAATACAGTAATCGCAAATATAGCAAACAAAAACCTTTCCCATTCATATATTTTTTCTACCTTTGCATACCAAAATTACACGTGTACTACAAAACTATTTCGAAATGAAACGAATAAAGGCCTTCGCCCTCCTGCTCGGGGTCGTCGTTCTTGCGTCATGCGCCTCCCAGAAGCGCGTGATCTACCTGCAAGACACTCAAGCCGACGAGCAGATCAAAATCGCCCAGGATTATCAAATACGCATCAAGCCGCTGGACCGTCTGACCGTCGTGGTCAACAGCCGGGACCCGGAACTGGCTGCGCCGTTCAATACATCGACCTCTCTCAACTCCCTGACCGGAACGCCTCTTTCGACCTATTCGTCGAACAGTGCGTCGTTACAGATCAGGACCGTCGATGAAAACGGCGACCTCGATATGCCGATCATCGGCCCCATTCAATGCAAGGGCAAGACCCGCAGCGAACTGGCTCAGGAAATCGCGGACAAAATCCGGGAAGGCGGATACATCAGCGACCCGACGGTCAATATACAGTTCGCCGATATGAAAATCTCGGTCATCGGAGAAGTCGCCCGTCCCGGACAGTACGACATCACCAACGACCGCATCTCCCTGTTGGACGCCCTGTCGCTGGCAGGTGATCTGACCATCTACGGCGTGCGCTCCGACGTCAAGGTAATCCGGGAGGAAAACGGCGTCCGCACCACGGCATCTCTCGATCTGACTTCGCAGGACATTTACGATTCGCCCTATTTCTATCTCCAGCAGAACGACGTAATTTACGTGAAGCCGAACAAGTACCGGGCCCAGGCCGGCGAAATCAGCCAGAACCGCAGTTTCTATATCTCGCTGGTCAGCACCGCCGTGTCCGTAGCGACTCTGATCGTCACACTCACCCGTTAATTTTCACAACAAGGCATGACACCTAACAATATCAACCCGAACTCCGCGAACAGCGATACAAAGCAGGAGGAACACATTACTTTCTCGGTGCACGATCTGATCCAGACGGTAATCGCCAACTGGTATTGGTTCGTCATCTCGGTATTCGTTTGCGTCGGATGCGGTTACATCTACATTTTACGCACCCCGAAAATATACAGCCGCACGGCCAACATCCTCGTGAAAGACAGCCGCAAGGGAGGAGATACCGACCTGGCGACCCTGAGCGACCTGGCGGGCCTGTCACAGCGCCGCAATGTGGACAACGAAATTTATATTCTCCAATCGCGCCGCCTGATGACGGAAGTGGTCAAACAGCTGGGTTTGACCGTTCAATACGAAACGAAGGACGGATTACGTCCCCAGGATCTCTACGGGCAAAGTCCGATCGCAGTGGAGTTCATCAACGATAACGACCGACAGGGATTCCGGTTCGAAGTTTCGCTGCGTCCCGACAGCATCGTAAAACTCAACTACTTCGAAATATTCGGTCCCGACAAACAGAAATTCAAACAGGAAATTTCGGCCGTATTCGGCGATACGATCTCCACGCCTGTCGGCCAAATGATTATCCGGCCGACTCTCTATATGTCCCCCGATTACTACGAAAAGGCTCCGATCCGGGTCACCAAAGGCAACTTGGGCGTAGTAACGCAGTTCTACCAGCATGAAGTCAAAAGTTTCGTAGCCAACAAACAGGCCTCGATCATCACCATTTCTATGAAAAGCTCCGTTCCCAAAAAAGCGGAAGATGTCATCAATACGCTGATCGCGGTTTACGAAAAAGATGCGATCGACGATAAACGGGGGATCGCAGAAAGCACGGGACAATTCATCGACAATCGGTTGGAGATCATTTCCGAAGAACTGAGCGAAGTGGACCGCAACATCGAAAAATTCAAAAAAGACAACAAAATATACGATATCGTATCGGAAGCCGAGCAGACGATTACCGAAAGCGCCCAATATAAAACCGACGGCCTCTCGCTGGAAAACCAGATCCGAATGACGGAATTCCTCAAAGAATACCTGCTGGACCCGACCAAAACCAATGAACTGATTCCCGGAACGCTCTCGATCAACAGCCCGGCGATCAACTCCCAGATAGAGGGCTACAATACCGAGTTGCAACGCTATATGAAGCTCAACTCCGAGAGTTCGGAGAACAACCCGATCATTCAGAATCTCGGCAACGGACTGGCTTCCACACGCCGGTCGATCATCGCGACGCTCGACTCCTATATCTCCACGTTGCAGATCCAACTGGCCGCTTTACGAAAGGAAGAGGCGCTGACCAATCAACGAATATCCTCGGTACCGACGCAGGAAAAACAGATTCTGGACATCGTCCGTCAGCAGAAAATCAAGGAGGAACTTTACCTCTACCTGCTCAACAAGCGCGAGGAAAACGCCATCACGATGGTCATCACGGAAAGCAACTCGCGCACGATCGACAGTGCATACGGTTCCCCGCGCCCCGTATCGCCCAATACCGTGCTGATTGCGGGAATCGCCTTCCTGTTCGGACTGGGCATCCCCTTCCTGATCATCTACCTGATCCAGATACTCGACACCACGATCCGGGGACGGAAAGACATCGAGGACAACCTCTCGGTTCCGTTCCTGGGGGATATTCCGCAATATTCGGGAGAAAAACAACGGGGCAGCTTCGTCGTACGCGAAAACGGCCGCGATCCGGTGTCGGAGGCTTTCCGCATGATCCGCTCGAACATGAACTTCATGAACCTGGGCAAGGACGAGATAAAAGTCATTATGGTCACCTCGTCGAACCCCCACGCCGGAAAGACGTTCGTTTCGACCAACCTGGCCATGACGTTCGCCACGACGGGCAAGAAAGTCGTCATCATGGACCTGGACCTGCGGCGCCGCACCTTCTCCAAACAGATGGGGCACGGCGGTAATACCAACGGGGTTTCGAGCTACCTGTCCGGAAGCACGGAGCTTCAGGCAATCATCCGCAAATCCAAACTGTCGGAAAAACTCGACATCATCTACGCCGGCATCCAGCCGCCCAACCCGAGCGAAATGCTGTTGAGCCAGCGGATGGAAGAGCTGATCGCGGAACTAAAACTCCACTACGACTACATAATTATCGATAGCACCCCGGCGATGGCCGTAGCGGACGCCATTATCACCGACCGTCTGGCAGATCTCAGCATTTATGTAGTACGGGAAGGCCTGCTCGACCGTCGTCAGTTACCGGATATCGAACGGCTGTACCGCGAAAAGAAATTCCACAACATGGCCATCATCCTCAACGGGGCCAGCTCGACAAAACGTCACGGGTACGGTTATGGTTATGGCTACGGCTATGGTTACAGGTACGGCCTCGACGAAGAGGAAACCGCAACAAAGAAGGGTTTCTGGGGCAAATTATGCGAATGGACACGTAATAAATTTCAAAAGAAATAACCGATATGGCCGTTAAAGGAGCAATCATAGCGATCGATTTCGACGGAACCGTCGTGACACACGCCTATCCGCATATGGGGATGGACGCAGGTGCGGTTCCCGTACTCAAGGAGCTCGTGGCGAACGACTGCAAACTCATCCTGTACACCATGCGCAGCGGACAACTACTCGAAAAAGCCGTCCAATGGTTCAAGGAACAGAAAATTCCGCTGTACGCCATCAACGAGAATCCCGGGCAGAAGTCCTGGACTTCGTCGCCGAAAGTCCACGCCGACCTTTATATCGACGACAGTGCACTGGGATGTCCGATCCGCTTTATGGACGGCGTAGCCCGTCCGGTAGCCGACTGGGTGAAAATCCGCCAACAACTGGTAGAAGCCGGTTACCTGGATTAAGCCCGGGTATTTCACCTGTCCCGGAATCACGAATACCTCCGAATCGGAGCCGGCGGACAGGTGGTCGAGAGCCTAAACTTCGTTTTAGAGAGGCTGACTGGTGGCTGGTAACAACAACGAGCGGCCTTTCAGGGGCATCGGGCACAGAAAGCGAAAGACGAACGGAATAGCCTGGTCTTTCGATCAAGACTTGGGACGACACCCAGACTTGTAAAAGCCCTCTACTCGCAAACCGACTTCGTCGAGTGCAGGAAAACCAATCAAAATCGCCGATCCGTTTGGATCGGCGATTTTCCATTACCGGACCGACGACGATTTGTCTATCGCCACAAGTATTCGGGATAAATCCCCGCCCGGATCATCTTCTTCAAATTGGCGACCAACAACGGTTTATCCTCCTTATAGGTCACGCCGAACCATTGCGCCGGAGAACGGAGGACCCGAACGGAAGCCGTGCCGTCGGCGATCAGCTTATTGACCATCGACGGGATATAGCACTCGGCTTTCAAATTCCCGGCACTCTCCTGCAGAAACGACCGAAAAAAAGCCTCGGAGTGGGCGAAGTAATCGGGAGTAAAGCCGAAAAGGTTCATCGACACGGGCGTATCTTCGGCCAACGGTTCATCCCCGTTCGCACCGTGATCGACGATCCCGGCCGCCGTGCGTTCGATCTGCGTATGCTCGACCATTCCCGTAAGGTCGCCGGCAGCGTTCACCGAACAGACGCCGCGCGACACCGTCCCGTTTTCGGAAAGCGTCCGGCTCAACTCGTACGCCACCATGCAATAGCGTCCCGACGCTCCATCCAATCCGCGAAGGTATTCGGCGATGGTACGGAACGCTTCCGCTCCATAAAAATCATCGGCATTGATTACGGCGAAAGGCTCGTGAACGACATCCCTCGCCACCAGAATCGCATGGTTCGTTCCCCAGGGTTTCACACGCCCTTCGGGTACGGTGAACCCCTCGGGCAGACAATCCAGCTCCTGATAGACATACTCCACGCGGATCCTGCCACCGAAACGCTCTTCGGTGAAAACCTCCTGGAAGTCGGAAGCGAAACTGTGGCGGATCACGAATACCACCTTGCCGAAGCCAGCACGAATGGCGTCATATACGGAATAGTCGATGATGGCTTCGTTGCCGGGACCTACCCCGTCCATCTGCTTGAGCGATCCGTAACGGGATCCCATGCCGGCAGCCAGCACCAATAATGTCGGTTTTATCATACTATATTCAGTTTTTTACTCGTTTCAAAGAAACGTACAAAGGTAAGGAAACCGGCATTAAATTCAAAGATTTATTGTTACCTTTGTACAATTCAACTTTCCGGCGCGAAAAGGCAGGAATACCATCGGCCCCGTTCGATATGCCGGACCGGAAAGACGAAACGGACAGCCCCGGCTTTTCGACCGGCAGAAACCCCTGCGGATTTCGGCCTAATCGCAAACAACGATCAAAAACAGAACCATGAACGCATTTCATTCCATATCCTCGTGGTGGAAACGCTTCTCCCGCAAACGCCGCCTGAGCATGCTCAATGCGACCGACAACGTCGAGGAGTGGTACACCCACATCTCCCCGGCAGGTCTGCTCGCCGCGTTTCTGGCTTTCGCGCTGCTGCTTTTCATCCTCATTCTGTCGATCGTGGCCTATACGCCGGTGCTGGAACTCCTGCCCGGCTACCGCGTCGAAGCGGCCCGCTCGCGCGAAAATCTGATGCAAAGCGTCATCCGTCTGGATTCCATGGAGAGGATGATGAACGACATGATTACCTATAACAACAACATCGCCCTCATCATGGAGGGCAAGACTCCGGTGGTGCGAACCGTAGGCAAGGAGGACAGCATCCGCACGAACAAGACACTCGTGGTGCCCAGCCGCGAAGATTCGCTGCTGCGGGCCGAACTGGAGGGAGAAGGTCCTTACAGCCTCGGGCAGAGCACAGGCGGCGGTGCCGCACGCAAGCCCATCGAAATGGTCGCCCCGATCGAAGGCATCGTCATCGAGCGGTTCGACATCAAACGCGAGAATTTCGGCATCCGCATCGCCGCATCGCCCGACACCCAGATCGTCGCGGCGGACGACGGCGTGGTGGTGATGAATCTCTGGACCCCCGAAACGGGTTACCTGATCGAAATACAGCACTCCAACAACCTGATATCGATTTATAAAAACCTGTCCAAATCGTTAGTAGCCAAAGGACAGCGAATAAAACGGGGCGGTGTCATCGGATCCAATACGGAAGTGCTGGCCGACGGCGGCGACGCCAAAATTTTCGAATTCGAACTTTGGAGCAACGGCAAGCCCGTCGATCCGGAGAGTTATATCGTCTTCTGACCTTCGTTATGAAACAAAGAATCGCCTTGCTCGGATCGACCGGATCCATCGGAATACAAACCCTCGACATCGTTCGGGAAAATCCCGGACTGTTCGAGATCACGACCCTCACGGCCCATCGCAACTGGGAGCGGCTTGCCCGGCAGGCCGTGGAGTTCGACGCCGACAGCGTGGTGATCGCCGACGAACGGCGATACGACGCCCTGCGGCAGGCACTCGACGGCACGTCGATCAAAGTATATGCCGGCGAGGAAGCCCTGCGGCAAGTCGTACAGAGCGGGCAGGTCGATGTAGTCGTGAACGCCCTGGTGGGCTACGCCGGCCTGATGCCGACGATAGCAGCGGTCGAAGCGGGCAAAAAGGTGGCGCTGGCCAACAAAGAAACGCTGGTGGCGGGCGGCTGTTACGTGATACCGCTAGCGGCCCGGCACAAAGCCCCGATTGTCCCGATCGACTCGGAACACTCGGCGATCTTCCAGTGCCTGACGGGAGAAAAGTCGCCCGTGCGACGGCTGATCGTCACTTGCAGCGGCGGAGCTTTCCGCGACCGCAGCCGCGAGGAGCTGGCTCACGTAACGGTGGAACAGGCACTGAAGCATCCCCAATGGCGGATGGGCGACAAGATCACGATCGACAGCGCCACGCTGGTCAATAAAGGATTCGAGGTGATCGAGGCGCACTGGCTGTTCGGCGTACCGGCCGAACGGATATCGGTGCTGATACACCCCCAGTCGATCGTTCATTCGATGGTCGAATTCGGCGACGGAGCGATCAAGGCCCAGCTGGGATCGCCCGACATGCGGACACCGATCGCCTACGCGCTCAGTTTTCCGCAGCGCCTCGACCGTCCGGTGGCGCCTTTCAGCTTTGCAGAGCACCCCACCCTCACCTTCGCCGAGGTCGATCGGATCAAATACCCGGCCCTCGACCTCGCCTACGACTGTCTGCGGCGCGGCGGCACGGCCGGCTGTACGATGAACGGCGCCAACGAAGTGGCCGTGGCAGCCTTCCTCGCCCGCCGGTGCGGTTATCTGGAGATCGTGCGCAGCATCGAATACGCACTGGGCAAATCCTCGTTCGCAGCCGTGCCATCCCTCGGGGACCTGGGCGAAGCGAACGCCGAAGCCCGGTGTCTGGCCGCCGAATACCTGCGGCTCTGATTATCGGCAAAAAACATTCATTTTACAAATGTTTTCGACAGGTAAAGACAGAACGGGTTTTCCGCCGTACCTGACATAGAAAACAAACTGAAAAACGAACGCTTAAGCAATGGATATTCTTATCAAAATCGCTCAACTTTTTCTCTGCTTCACGATCCTCGTGGGCATTCACGAACTCGGGCACTTCCTGATGGCCCGGGCTTTCAAGATCCGCGTCGAAAAATTCTACATCTTCTTCGACCCGTGGTTTTCGCTCTTCAAGTTCAAGCGGGGCGACACGGAGTACGGTCTGGGCTGGCTGCCGCTGGGCGGCTACGTCAAGATCGCCGGCATGATCGACGAATCGATGGACAAGGAACAGATGAAACAACCGGTCAAACCCGACGAATTCCGGGCCAAACCCGCCTGGCAGCGGCTTCTGGTAATGGTGGCCGGCGTCATGATGAACGTCCTGCTGGCCATCGTCATCTACTGCGCCGTTTGCTACACCTGGGGCGACTCCTACTTTTCGAACCAGGACGCGAAATGGGGCTATAATTTCAACCCGACGGCTCACGAAATGGGCTTCCGGGACGGCGACCGTTTCGTGTCGATCGACGGCGAGGAGATCGACAACGTCATGCGGGTACAAAACGACCTGCTGATTACCGACGGCGGCCGCCGCGTGGTAGTCGAACGGGGCGGAGAGCCGGTAACGCTCGACATTCCCTTCGAATCCCTGCTCCGTATGCGGCAGGAGAAGGCTTACGAGGACCTCTTCACCCTGCGGCTCCCCTTCATCGTGGACAGCGTATCCTACACCTCGGCAGTCGAAGCGGGCCTCGAGTCCGGCGACGAAGTGGTAGCGATCGACGATCTGCGCGACGCGGACTACCCCCGATACCGCGACTACCTGCAAAAACACAAGAACGACAAGGTTCTGCTGACCGTCCGCCGCGACGGTGCGCTCATCGATTCGCTCGCACTGCCCGTCGATGCCGAAGGACGGATCGGCGTGACGGTCACGAATCCCTATTCGCTCCGAACACAATATTACACATTCTGGGAGTCCATCCCGGCAGGTATCCACAAGGCCGGAAAGACGATTTCGAGCTACTGGGACCAACTGAAGCTGATCGTGCAGCCCAAAACCAAAATGTACGAGGAACTGGGCGGATTCGTGGCTATCGGCAGCATCTTCCCCGGCAGCTGGGACTGGCAGGACTTCTGGCTCAAGACCGCCTTCCTGTCGATCATCCTCGCCGTGATGAACATCCTGCCCATCCCGGGGCTGGACGGCGGGCATGCGATCTTCACCTTCTGGGAGATGATCTCCGGGCGCAAGGTCAGCGACCGCGTGCTCGAGGCGGCGCAGTACGTGGGACTCATCATCATCCTCTTCCTGCTGCTCTACGCCAACGGAAACGACGTCTACCGCTTCTTCATCAAATAACGAAACGACACCATGACCGAGCTCGAAAAGATGATGCGCGGGGAGCTGTACGACTACAGCGACCCGGAAGCCCTGGAGCTGAACATCCGGGCACACGAACGCCTCAAACGGCTCAACTCAACCCCCTACCGCGACACGGTGGCCTACCGCGCCGCCCTGCGGGAGCTCATCCCGGGATTCCCCGAGACGAGCTACCTGATCGCCCCCTTCTTCTGCGACTTCGGGTTCCGCACGCAGGTGGGCGAAGGGGTCGTCATCAACTACAACTGCACGTTCCTCGACGGCGGGGGCATCACGATCGGCAACCACACGCTCATCGGCCCCAACTGCCAGCTCTACACGCCGCAGCACCCCATTGACTACGTCGAGCGCCGCCGTCCCGTCGAACGGGGGCTGCGCATCGAGATCGGGGACGACTGCTGGCTGGGCGGCGGCGTGATCGTCTGCCCGGGCGTGCGCATCGGCAACCGCTGCATCATCGCGGCCGGAAGCGTCGTGACACGCGACATACCCGACGACTCGCTGGCGGCCGGGAATCCCGCCGTCGTGAAACGCAAACTGCAATAAAAACCGCAAAAAAGAGAACGAGATGGAACAGACTACGGATCGCATCGCCGCCTGTGCCGCCGCGCTGCGCCGCCACCGTTTCGAGGTCGAGACGGTCGCCACGCCCGAAGAGGCCTTCGAGATCATGAAACGCACCATCGGCGAGGAGAAGCCGCAGCTCGTGTCGTTCGGCGACTCGATGACCATGCGCGCAACGGGCATCATCGAGTGGCTGCGCGGGCAGACCGGCATGACGCTGCTCGACGGATTCGACTCGTCGATGCCCCGCCCCGAGCGGCTCGAAATACGCCGGCAGGCCCTGCTGTCGGACCTCTTCGTCACGGGCATCAACGCCGTGACGACGGAGGGAACGCTCCACTGGCTCGACATGGTGGGCAACCGCATCGCTCCGGTGGCCTTCGGACCCCGCAAGGTGATCCTCGTGGCGGGCCGCAACAAGATCGTCGCCGACCGCACCGAGGCCGAGGAGCGCATCCGCCGCATCGCGGCCCCGCAGAACATCGCCCGCCACCCGGGCTTCCGCACGCCCTGCGCCAAGACGGGCGTCTGCATGGACTGCAACTCGGAGGACCGCATCTGCAACACCCGCATGGAGATGCTGCGCTGCCACCCCGCCGGGCGCGTGCTCGTCATACTGATCGACCAGGAGCTCGGATTATGAATGCCCGGATACGATACGGACTCGGCGCGCTGACGGCCGCCGCGCTGATGCTGCTGGCCGGAGGCTGCGACGATGCGTCGGAGTACTACTACACGACCTCCTACCCCGTCGTGCGGATCGAGGTGTCGGTCACGGTCGAGGAGGAGACGCCCGAGCCGCAGCCCGAACCCGAACCGCAGCCCGGTGAGGGAGAAGGCGAAGGGGGAACCGAAACCGACGACGGGACGGGCACCGGGACTGACACCGGAACCGGCACCGACGATGGGACCGGAACGGACGACGGCACGGGCACCGGGACTGACACCGGGACAGGCTCCGGGACAGGCTCCGACGACGGCACCGGGACAAGCTCCGACGACGGGACGGTCGAGGAGCCGGAGAATCCCCTCGTGACACAGCTCCGCGAGGAGGTGCTGGCCGCCGCACCCGTACAGGCGGGCGGCGTCTACACGCTCGACTTCAAATATGCCGACAGCGGACGGCTCACGGTGCGCCCCGCCGCCGGTGCGGAGACCGTTTCGGGGGGCTTCATGAAGCAGCCCGGGGCGACGGCCATCAGCTTCTACTTCGGAGAGCAGGCCTACACGTGCACCGTCACGGCCTACACGAGCGAGGAGGGGTTGCGGCAGGCGCTGCTGACCGTCGATCTCACGGCCGAATACCAGGCGCGCTACCCCGACGCGAAGATCACGCAGGTGCTGCGCAAGGAGTACACCTTGCACCGGCAATAAACCGAACGACACGACGATGGCAAAGGTCAAGAAGGCATTTTTCTGCCGCAACTGCGGTTTCGAGGCCCCGAAGTGGCTGGGGCGGTGTCCCTCGTGCGGCGAGTGGAACACCTTTACCGAGGAGATCATCGCCCGCGAGAGCGGGTCGGTCGCCGCGACGGTCGCCGGACCCCTGCCCGCGTCGCGGCCGCAACGCGTGCGCGACATCCGCGAGAGCGAACACCGCCGCATCGACCTGGGCAACGCGGAGGTGAACCGCGTGCTGGGCAGCGGACTGGTGCCGGGGTCGCTCGTGCTGCTGGGCGGCGAGCCGGGCATCGGCAAGTCGACCCTCTCGCTGCAGATCGCCCTCACGGACAACGGCCTCAAGACGCTCTACGTCTCGGGCGAGGAGTCGGCCGAGCAGATCAAGATGCGCGCCGCACGCATCGGCATCGGCAACGACGAGTGCCTGATCTACCCCGAGACGCTGCTCGAAAACATCGTGGCGCAGATCACCGAGCAGCAGCCCGACATCGTGGTCATCGATTCGATCCAGACGATCTACACCGAGCTGATCGACTCCTCGGCCGGCAGCGTGTCGCAAATCCGCGAGTGCGCCGCCACACTGCTCAAATATGCCAAGTCGACCGGCACGTCGATCTTCCTCATCGGCCACATCACCAAGGACGGCACGATTGCCGGGCCGAAGATTCTGGAGCACATCGTCGACGTCGTACTCCAGTTCGAGGGCGACAGCAACAACATCTACCGCATCCTGCGCGGCATCAAGAACCGTTTCGGCGCGACGTTCGAGATCGGCGTCTTCGAGATGCTCGACGCGGGGCTGCGCGCCGTGGACAACCCCTCGGAGATCCTGCTGACCCACTACGAGGAGCCGTTGAGCGGCATCGCCGTGGGTGCTGCGGCCGACGGCGTGCGCCCCTACCTAATCGAGGTGCAGGCGCTCGTGTGCGGCGCAGCCTACGGTACGCCCCAGCGCACGGCCACGGGATTCGACACGCGCCGCATGAACATGCTGCTGGCCGTGCTGGAGAAGCGCGTGGGGATGAAGATGTTCCAGAAGGATGTCTTCCTGAACTTCGCCGGAGGTTTCAAGGTCTCCGACCCGGGGCTCGACCTCGCGGTTGCCGCCGCCGTAATCTCCTCCTACTACGACCGGCCGGTCGGCGAGGGCATCTGCTGCGCGGGCGAGATCGGCCTCTCGGGCGAGGTGCGCCCCGCTCCGCGCACGGAGCAGCGCATCAGCGAGGCCGCCCGCCTCGGCTTCCGCCGCATCGTCGTTTCGGGCTACCTCGCCAAGGGGACGAAGCGCCCCAAGGGGATCGAGGTCGTCACGATCAACAGCATCGACCAGCTGCCGCGCGCCCTCTTCACGGAGTAGGCGCCGGCGAAGCTGCTGCGGAGAGGGCGAGCAACAGGGAAAGCCCCGGACGGCAAGAAGGGTTCCGGACGGCAAAAGAAAAAACCGGACAAGGCCGGGTGACAAGACGAAAAAAAACCGGACACAAGAATGAGACCGGCGGCATAAAGCCGGAAGACATACCGGGCGGCGGAGAGATACATTCTCTTCGCCGCCCGGTGCGTTACGGAGGGCACGGACGGACGGGAGAGTGCGGACAGGCGGGAGAGTGCGGACAGGCGAGGGCAGACGGAAAGGTGCGGACGGAATTATATCCGGAACGGGCCGAACGATTGCAATCCGCGACATTTCTCGCCGCAGCGGGGCGACCCACGGCACCCGGCTGTCGTTTTCGGAACGGATCTTGCAACGAGGTGTCACGCTGCCGCAAGGGTGCGAGACACATTGCGCCGTCCCGGCAGCCGGAGACCTCCGACCGAAAAGGCCCCGAAACAACGAACCGGACCCGCGGACGATTCACGGCATCCGGTTCGGAGACAAATCGGGCTGAAGAGACGGGGTCACGGCTCCAGACGCCAGGCGAGCTCCTCGTGGACGCAGTCTTCGGCAGGGAGCTTGCCCAGAGAACCGGCCTTGCGGTGCACCGCGAGCCGGTTCTCTTCGTTTTGGCTTCCGACGGCCACACACAGCGCCACGGCTCCCTGTGCCACCAGACGGGCCGCACGCGCGGCGAAGGAGGCCGAAGCAGCCTGCCCCG
>ERZ780137.838-NODE-838-length-22516-cov-2.448911_pt1 | contig 22516 bp, 18 predicted proteins | sample MGYA00511020_ERZ780137 | MGnify/ENA primary metagenome ERZ780137 (study PRJEB29588, sample SAMEA2157917) | human gut metagenome | biome: human gut; feature: human-associated habitat; material: faeces | place: Denmark | collected 2008/2010 ... | reverse complement strand
ATTACATCTTCTATAACTTCTGGTTCTATTCTTAATTTCACGCTACCATCTTCTATACGAGTTATTGATAATAGATTTTCTACTAAATTGATCAACCACAAAGAATCGTCATATATATTTTTGTATAAAGCATTTTTTTTATCATTCTTCAAATTACCATTATCATTTAACAACACATCAGCATTACCATATATCGAAGTCAACGGCGTTCTGAGATCATGAGATATAGACCTAAGTAAATCAGATCTAAATTGCTCTTTTTTTACTTTTATAATAGCCTCATTCTTTTCTTCATTACTTTTTATATTTTCCAAGCACATAGCCATTTCACTTAATATAGCCAATAAAATACGTTTATCAAATGATTCTAAAACATCGTTACCTAAATAAATACCAATAACTCCATATATTTTATCATCCGTTAATACAGCATAATAGATACTCTTTGATCCTGATAAATAACGAGTTGTCGCTCCTGCATGCTTTCCATTGATTGCTACCCATTTTGCAACGCCTATCTCATTAGCATTCAAAAACTCTTTACAACAAGAATTTTCCTTTTTGGGAAACAGAATAGGATTTTGTATAGAAGACTTCTCAATTGGAAAATACGCAATATCTCTATTAAATAAATTTGATAATTCTCCGATGTGAAATGTGCTGTTTGCCATGATCATTCCTCCTAATATAAAGGTAGTGCCCCCTCACATGCGCCAGACGGCAAGTCGTCGGAACCGATTTCAAGCAAGAACTTCGTTCTTGACGGTTCCTCCTAAAAAAGGCACTATTTCCGAGGAAACAGCGCCATTGCTTACTCACATATTTTAGCAAAGATGAAAAAAAATGTCAAATTTTCAAAAAAAGCCCTTGACCCTAGTATGGTTCTAGGGTTTATACTTCCCGTAAAGAGTCAATGGTGACCACGTTTGGTGCCAGTGGCTCTTTTGTTGTTTCTAAATCAATTTGAATTTTGGAAAGTGAGGATTACGGTATGGAAAAGAGAATTGAAAATCATCCGATTTTAGGGGAATCTCCAAAAGGAAAATTAGTGAAATTCTCATATGACGGAACAACGTTGGAAGGGTATGAGGGAGAGCCGATTGCAGCAGCTCTTCGCGTAGCAGGTGTGATGGCACATCGTTATACAGCAAAACGCCATGAACCACGAGGCGTCTTTTGTGCGATTGGACGCTGTACCGACTGCGTTATGGTAGTTGATGGAAAGCCAAATGTGAGAACCTGCATCACCCCGTTGAAAGAGGGAATGGTAGTAGAAACCCAGTATGGAGCAAGTGCAAAGGAGGAAGCGTAAATGAAACGATATGATTTGATTGTAATTGGAGCAGGACCAGCCGGATTGTCCGCAGCAACCGAAGCAGCAAAACATGGATTGCATCCTTTGGTACTTGATGAAAATGAAAAACCGGGCGGACAGTTATTTAAGCAGATTCATAAGTTCTTTGGCTCAAAGGAGCACAAAGCAAAAATCCGCGGATTTAAAATAGGAGAGGAACTTCTCGCTGAGGCAGAAAAATACGGCGTTGAAGTTATGTTAAATGCAACCGTAATCGGTTTGTATCCGGAGAAAGAAATCACGGTGCGAATCGGTGATGAAGTAAAACATATGAAAGGGGATGCCATCTTAGTGGCAACCGGAGCCAGTGAAAACATGGTAACGTTCCCCGGCTGGACACTTCCTGGTGTAATCGGAGCAGGTGCAGCGCAGACGATGATGAACCTTCATCACATCAAAGCCGGAGAAAAGATTCTGATGCTTGGAACCGGTAACGTAGGATTGGTTGTCAGCTTCCAGTTAATGCAGGCTGGATGCGAAGTGGTTGCCCTCGTTGATGCGGCACCGAGAGTTGGCGGATACGGGGTACACGCTGCGAAAGTAGCAAGACTCGGGGTACCATTTTATCTGTCACACACCATCGTAAAAGCAGAAGGCGAAGACCGGGTAACGGGTGTTACGATTGCAGAGGTCGATAAAAACTTCCAGTTCATCGAAGGAACGGAAAAACATTTCGATGTAGACACCATTTGTATGGCAGTTGGTTTGTCACCGATGTCACAGTTACTCAAACAGGCAGGTTGCGAAATGAACGACACACCGGGTGGTTATGTACCGGTTTGTGACATCCTTGGCGCAACCAGTGTACCGGGTATTTACGCAGCAGGTGATGTATCCGGAATCGAGGAAGCAAGTTCAGCAATGATTGAAGGACGAATTTCCGGAGCGGTCATTTCTGAGTATCTGGGTTACATGACAAAAGAAGAAAGAGAAGCCCGCGTAAGCGAATTGGAATCCGCACTGGAAGCCCTTCGTCAGGGAATGTTTGCTCCGAAAAACCGAGGCAAAAAAATCGAGAAAACCGAAGAGGGCATAGACATTTCCGAAAACCTTCTTGCAAAAGGTTATGTAGCAGACGATGAGATTGAGCGGTATCCGGGTGTTACCCATGCAGTCGGTGTTCATCCGGTTATGGAGTGTACGCAGAACATTCCGTGTAACCCATGTCAGGATGCCTGTGCGAAAGGATGTATTTCCATCGGCGATAACATTACATCGCTGCCGGTTGTTGTGCCGGGGTCCAAATGTATCGGATGTGGTATGTGTGTAGCTTCCTGTTCCGGTCAGGCAATCTTCTTAGTCGATGAGGAAACGGAGCCCGGATTTGGTACCGTCACTCTTCCTTATGAATTTCTTCCGCTGCCGGAGGCAGGTGAAAAAGGAATTGCGCTCGGACGAGACGGACAGAAAGTGTGCGACTGCGAAGTGGTATCCTGCAAAACGGCCAAAGCATTTGACCACACCAATCTGTTGACAATTAAGGTGCCAAGTGATATGACAATGAAGGCACGCTTCTATAAGAGAGCATAGAAAACGCGAAAATAACGCGCGAGACAGCGCAGAAAAGAGGAAAACGATATGATGGATATTCAGGAAAAATTAAAAGAAATCGGTCCCTTTGTACCTGGCGCAGATGATGATATGCTGATATGCCGATGCGAGGAAGTGACCAAAGGAGAAATTCGAAAAGCCATTCACGAGGGCATTGTGACAATGGAGGAGATGAGACGATATCTGAGAAATGGCATGGGACTCTGTCAGGGACAGACCTGTGGTAAATTAGTAAAAGGAATTATGGCAAGAGAGCTTCACGTAAGACCGACGGATATTGAACCGGCGGTATCAAGAGCTCCGATGAGACCAATAGAGATGAAAGTTTTAGCAAGGGATGGAGGTGACTGCAAATGAAAAAAACAGCAGACGTAATTATTATCGGTGGCGGTATTAACGGTTGTGCAACCGCATATTACCTTGCCAAAAGAGGAATCAAAGATGTTTTAGTATTAGAAGCAGATGACAGTATCGGACACGGTGGTTCATCAAGAAACGGTGGTGGTGTCCGTCAGTCCGGACGTGATGTCAGAGAACTTCCGTATGCGATGTATGCGGTCAACAATATGTGGCCGACACTTTCCGAGGAACTTGGCGTGGATGTTGAATATTACCAGCGGGGAAATCTTCGTCTTGGTAAAACAGAAGCACATTTGAAAAAACTTGAAACCCTAGCTTCCAATGCCAGAAGCGTAGGACTGGATATGCATGTAATTGACGGCAAAGAAGTCAAAGAAATCTGTCCGCATCTTTCGGATGAAGTCATTGGTGCAAGCTGGTGTCCAACCGACGGTCACGCAAACCCAATGAAAACAACCCTTGCCTTTTATACCCGTTCACTGGAACTCGGTGCACGTTACATAACCGGAGCAAAGGTAAAAGCCATTGAAAAAGTAAAGGGAAAAGCGAGAAAAGTAATTCTTACAACCGGGGAAGTATTTGAGGGCGAAACCATTATTCTGGCTGCCGGCTATGAGAGCCGTTTTATCGCCCGCACGGTAGGAATTGATGTGCCGATGACAAAATTCTTTGAAGAATGTCTGGTAACGGAAATGCAGCCGCATATGTTTGATATCATGTTAGGAACCGCAGATGCCGATTTCTATGGACATCAGTCACAGCATGGTTCATTTGTATTCGGTTCGGATTCCGGTTTGGAAGAATCGATTGATAAATCGTTTGACGATTTGCGCACAACATCGATTACTGCTTCAGCAGGATGCCGCGCGATTATGGGATACATTCCGAAACTGGCAGATGCCAAAATTGTCCGCACATGGGGCGGCTGGTGTGATTTGTGCTTTGACGGCGTACCGGTTATCGACCGTGTAGATGAAGTTCCTGGACTGATTCTTGCCTGTGGATTTACCGGTCATGGGTTTGGCACCGCACCGGCAGTTGGACTGATGTTGTCCCAGATGGTAGCAGGAGAAGACACAATAGTTGATATTTCTTCCTTAAGCTATGACCGATTTAAGAGTTTGAAATAAACTGAGTGAAAGTCAAAGGAGATGAAAGGCATGAGTGAATTAGAGGCTGTAATTGCAGAAGAAAAAGCAAAATTAGTAGAATCGAAAAAACTCCGTATGCTTTATTTAGATGAAGAGGATATGATTGAGGCAGGAGTTATGGATGCTGCCAAATGCGTTGATGTGATGGAAGAGACAATGGGACTTTTGGAAGACGGCGACTTCATCATGGGTGGTCCGGAGCATAACTCTCACGGAATTATGCTGGAATTTCCGAAAAAATCCGATATTGACGGATTCCCAATTAATGACGGCGCGGACCGGCGGTTTATCGCCATGCCGGCGTACTTAGGGGGCAAATTCCATGTCGCAGGATGTAAATGGTACGGCTCAAACGGAAATAACCGCCCGATGGGAATTCCGCGCTCCAATTTGATGTTTGCCCTAAATGATGTGGAGACCGGAGCACCGCTTGCCTATATGTCAGCGAACTTGTTAAGTTCAATGCGTACCGGGGCAATGCCGGGACTGGCAACCAAACTTTTGGCAAGAGAAGATTCAAAAGTTCTTACAATGTTGGGTGCAGGACCGATTGCGAAAGCTTGTTTCCGTGCCATTATGACAAATGCAAAAAATATTGACACGGTAAAAATTAAGGCAGGTTCTTTAAAATCCAAAACGGCGGCTGCACTTAAGGAGTTTATTGAAACCCATTATAAACAGGTGAAGGAAGTAATCATCTGTGAGACGTTAGAGGAAGCAGTCCGCGGCTCCGATATTATCAGCGAGTCGGTTTCTGTGAAACCGGGGCAGTATCCGACCTACAAAAAAGAATGGTTAAAACCGGGTGTTACCCTGATTGCGACGAGCTTTTTCAACATGGATAAAAAAGAACTTGTTGGCATCCGCAAAGTTGTCGATAACTGGAAGATGTATGAGGAGTACGGCATCGAGGATGAAGAGGGTTACGATGAAAATGGAATGCGTAAGGCGACCGGCTGCATGGGTGAGGAGTTCTATTACATGGTAGAGGATGGCCTGATTACGAGAGATTCCATTGACCATTTGGGTGAAATTATCCGTGGCAAAAAGCCGGGAAGAAAATCCGATGATGAAATTATTTTTGTTGCCATTGAAGGAATGCCGATTGAGGACGTTGCATGGGGGTCTGAAATTTACCGCAATGCCGTCGACCATGGCATTGGTACGCAGTTAAAAATCTGGGATCATTCATCCAGGTAGTAAGTTTTTTGTGTGATTGGAGTGATTGATATGGACAGTAAAAACATTTTTAAACGAATTTTATATTACATGAATCCGAAGCATATCGAGCCGAAAATGGTAAAACTCTGGGCGTTTTGGATTGTGTTCTGGGTTGTCTTGTTTTTGGTGCCAACAAAAATGGTGACAGGAAGTTTCTGGATTCTTGTTCCACTGGCAGGGCTGTTTGTATATGCTCTGGTCACAAAAGATGTTATGCAGTCGCTGGTTTTAGGTACATTTTCATGTTACATATTGTGGTATAAGGGTGCCTGTTTTGGCGGCTTTATCAATGATTTATATACCGTGCTTGGTGACCCGGAAAATATCGAGATGTATATGTCGTTTTTCCTTTGCGGCGGTTTGATTATTGCCATGAAGCGAACCGGAAGCACAAAGGCATTTACCGAGTTTGTGACAAGCAAGGAAAAGGGAAAAGCAGCTGCCGTTATGGTGACAGCGGGTGTGTACGCCGGTGCGACATCGGTGGATGATTATGTGTCGGCACTGACTGCCGGTGCGGCGTTTTCTCCATTGATTGATGCACTGAAGAAGCCGAGATTGGCACTTGCCTATATCATCCGTACGATTAGTATCTGTGCGTCGGCGATGCTTCCGTTTGGTGCGTGGGGATATTTTATCATTTACCAGATTGTGGAAGCGGATAATGTTGCGGATAAGGCACAGGCGACGGATATTTTCATCCAGTCAATTCCATTTATGTTTTATGCGATTGTTGCGATTGTTCTCTCGCTCTTATTTGCTGCCGGTAAAATTCCGATTATCGGACCGATGAAAAAAGCGTACCGGATGATGAAAGAAAAAGGAATCCAGATGGGTGACATTAAAGGGAGTGATGAAGAGGCTGATGCAGAGGAAGAAGAGGATTTTGATGAAAATAATGAGAGAACAAAACACGTCAGTGTGTTAAACCTCATTTTGCCGCTTGTCTGTATTGTAATTGCTTTGTTAGCAACGGGGCTTAACTGCTTTACGGCGTTTGCTATTGCGGTTATATTTACCGGATTTTTATATGTCATGCAGGGCTTACAGACGATTTCCGAGTATGTGCAGTGTATCGTGGATGGCTTTATCGACATGGTTGACATGGTAATTATTCTGATGCTTGGTTATGCGATGCAGGAATGTATGTATGCGATGGGAATGGAAGATTTTGTATCCGCTGTCTGCGGGGCAATTCCGGTTGCCAGTCTTCTGCCGTTTATTTTCTTCGTATTCTTTAGCTGCTCGGAATATTTGTTCAGCTTAAATTATACGTTGTATCAGATTGCGATTCCGGTTATGATGGTAGTATTACCGGGCGTTGGTGCAAATGTTCCGTTGTGCCTTGGTGCGATTATTTCTGCCGGATTATTCGGCGCAAATGCGTGTGTTGTTTCTGACCTAGGCGTTGTTTCGGCGCGAGCATGCCGGGTAACGATATATGACCAGTATCGGACGAGCCAGCCGTATGTGCTGATTGCCGGTGCGATTTCTGCGGCACTTTATTTGGCAGCAGGATTCATTTTCTAATGTTTTGAAAAGGAGTGGATACGATGCAGAATTTTTATTATGATATTCCAACGAAAGTATTTTTTGGTGAGGGACAGATTCAAAATCTGCCGGAGCTTGTCAGTGAATTTGGACAACGTGCCCTTTTGGTGTACGGTGGCGGCAGTGTAAAGCGCAGTGGTTTGTATGATACGATTGTGTCGCTGCTAAAAAAGGCAGGAATTACAACGTGGGACCTTACGGGCGTGGAGCCAAATCCACGGCTTAGTACCGTGTGCCGCGGTGTGCAAATCTGCCGTGAAAATCAAATTGATGTGGTGATTCCGATTGGCGGCGGCAGTACGATTGACTGTGCGAAGGCGGTTGCAGCGGGATTTTACCATGAGGGAAGTCCGTGGGATTTGGTGCTGGATAACAGTTTGATAACAAAAGCACTCCCGATTATTACGGTGCTTACGCTGGCGGCAACCGGTTCTGAAATGGATGGATTTGCGGTAATTAACAACGAAGAAACTTCGGATAAGCAGGAGATGTGCAGTATTTTACTGTATCCGAAATATTCTATCATGGACCCGGTTAATACATTTACTGTGCCAAAATACCAGACGGCAGCAGGTACGGCAGATATTATGAGCCATATTTTTGAATTGTATTTTGATGGAACACCGGGAAAATATATGCAGGATCGTGTGATGGAAGGTCTTTTGAAAACGTGTATCCATTTTGGACCGGTTGCTTGCGAGAAGCCGGATGATTATGAGGCGAGAGCCAATTTGATGTGGACGTCAAGCTGGGCGATTAATGGATTTTTAGCGTGTGGTCTTACATCTTTGTGGCCTGTGCATGCGATGGAGCACCAGCTCTCGGCGGTGTATGATGTTACACATGGACATGGGCTTGCTGTGCTCACTCCGGTGTGGATGCGCTATATTCTAAATGACGATAATGTGGATCGTTTTGTAAATTACGGAGTGAATGTATTTGGCATTTCGCCGGACAAGAAGCCGTATGAAATTGCGGAACTTGCCATTCAAAAGACAGAAGAAGTCTTTGAAAAAATGGGGCTGAAACTGTCGATGCAGGACCTTGGAATTACGGACGAAAGCCACTTTGAGAGTATGGCAGAGCGCGCCGCGGATGGGCTCGATGAGTGTCAGGTTCCGCTTGATAAAGACAAGATTGTAGAAATTTACCGTAAATGTATGAAATGATGAAAATGAAATCGTTACATTTTCACAAAAAATAAAAATTAGCATTGACAGAAAAATAATTTGGTGCTAGTATCGCTTTAAAGTCAACGGAGACTCGTGGAGTTTCCGCTGGCTTTCTTTTTTTGTAACAAGTAAAACTTATCAATCAACGTAAGGAGGGCATGATTATGAAAAAGAAAATGAAACATTTAATAGCAGTTATGATGTGTCTTGTACTGAGCATAAGCGTTCTTTCGGGATGCGGCAGCAGTTCAGAGAGTACCGGTTCAAAAGAAAAAGCAGACAGTTTAAACATTATGGTCTGGGAAGGAACCTGGTCGGAGGAGATGTTTCAAGACTTCACCAAAGAGACCGGAATTAAAGTCAATATCAGTTACATCGACAATACGGATACTTTGTTGGCGAAGATGATTGAAGGAAGTGCCGATTACGATTTGATTGACTTAGAGGGTGCTTATGTAAAATCCTTTTTGGATGGTGAATTGTTAGCCCCAATTGATAAGAGTAAGGTCAAAAATGTGAAAAATATTCAGGAGAGTTTTTTGAAAGAGGGACCAATTGGAGATACCGAAGAAAAATATACAATTCCAAACATGGGATGTAGTTATACAACGATTGTTTATAACAAAGAGACCTGTCCAATCAAAATTACCTCGTTTAAGGATTTGGCTAATCCAAAACTGAAAGGAAAAATTGCGATGGTCAATTCAACGATTTCCCTTTACGGTGAAGCGTTAGCAGCCTGTGGATTTAAGCCGGATTCGACAAACGAAGAAGAGATGAAAAAAGCCAATGAACTTTTGACACAGATTAAGGCAAATGTAAAAGCGTTTGTTGGTGAGAGTGCCGTATCGCAGCTTGAAAATGGTGAGTGTCCGGTAGCGTTTTGCTGGGATTATACAACACTTTGTGTAGACTCCAAAGATAACTGGGATAAATTCGAAGCCATTGCTTTGAAAGAAGGATGTGAGCGGTTCCAGCAGTATTGGGCGATTCCGGCAGCATCGGAAAAACAGAGTGAAGCAACTGAGTTAATTGATTTTTTGCTTCGTCCGGAAGAAAATGCAAAAAGCAATGCCGAGTACGGCGGTGTGCCAAACTTAAAACAGAACTTGTTAGCACCTCATCTTGACAAAGATTTTTATGAAAGTCCGGCATTGAAAAAAGAGGAAGAGTTATTCCCGATTTCCTGGAGCATTGCCGTAAGTGATGAACAGATTAACTTAATGGATACTTACTACACGGAATTGATGGGAAATGCAGCAGAATAGGAGGATGATACCATGAAAAAGATTGAAGTAATTACAAGACCTGAAAAATTGGTCGGTTTGAAAGAAATATTTGCCACTCACAATTGTCAGGGTATGACGTGCTTATCCGTTATGGGATGTGGACGTCAGAAAGGATATCTGCCGGAGATGAATTTCACCGGTGATGATATCAACCTGCTTCCGAAAATCATGGTTTTCGTCGTTGTGGAGGATGACCAGATTGAGGAAATTTTGGCGGATATTGCGACCGCAATTGGAACCGGTAAAAATGGTGATGGTAAAGTATTCGTTACGGAAGTTTTAGATGCGATGCGTATTCGTACCAATGAACGAGGCGACGACGCACTGATGTAGACCGTTCTTAGAAACAGTCGGAATGGAGGGAACTATGAGTAAACCTATTGTATCTCTTGTAAATGTAGAAAAATGGTATGGAACCAATCATGTCGTAAAGAACATGAATATCAATATTGCCGAAGGGGAATTTCTGACATTGTTAGGACCATCCGGATGTGGAAAGACAACGACACTGCGTATGATTTCCGGTTTTGAACTGCCGACTTCCGGTGTGATTAAAGTCCAAGGGGAGAGCGTAGAGAAAAAAGAGCCGTATCAGCGTGATGTCAACACGGTATTTCAGAATTATGCGTTATTTCCAAATATGAATGTTTTTGACAATGTAGCGTATGGACTTAAGGTGAAAAAAGTTCCGAAAACTGAAATTAAAGAGAGGGTAACGGAAATGCTTAAGCTTGTCCAGCTTGAAGGTTTTGGCAAGCGGCGCATCACTCAGATGTCCGGTGGACAGAAGCAGCGTGTGGCAATTGCAAGGGCACTGATTAACCGTCCGAAAGTATTGCTTTTGGATGAGCCGCTTGGCGCACTTGATTTGAAACTGAGAAAGCAGATGCAGATTGAGTTAAAGCGTTTGCAGAGAAAGCTTGGTATTACCTTTGTTTATGTAACTCATGATCAGGAAGAGGCACTTACGATGAGTGACCGCATTGCGATTATCAATCAGGGTGTTTTGGAACAGGTGGATACAGCATTTGATATTTATGAACATCCAAAGACAAGGTTTGTTGCCGGATTTATCGGCGAATCCAATATCTTTGATGCTGTTGTAATCAGTCAGGATGGCGATACCGTAACCGTAGGTACGGAAGTCGGAAAGGCGCAGGCATCCGGCTTTACCGGTGAACTGGCAGCAGGAAGTGCTGTTTCGGTATCGGTTCGTCCGGAAAATATGCTGTATTCGAGAGAGCGGGTAGAAGGATTTCATATCAAAGGGGTGGTGAAAGAACATATTTATGTCGGAAACCTGATTAAAACCATTGTTTTACTAAATGATGGAACGGAAGTAAAAATTAATCGATTTTCGATGGATGACCTTCCAAAAGAGGGAGAGATGATTTATCTGTACTGGCATCTGGAAAAGGGAATTGTACTGCCGGAGAAAAATCTGGTAGATACGGATGCTTCCCGTGATATTGAAGGAGGCGATGAGGATGAAGAAGAATAAAGAAGGAACGCAGGTTGCAAAACACAAAGACAAAAAATCGTTTAAGGCGAGACTATCTTCTATTATAATGTGTGCGCCTGTTACAATTTGGTCGGTTCTGTTTGTGCTTGTGCCGGTCGGAATGCTTTTGTTCATGAGTTTTATGACGAAGGGACCGCTTGGAAAAATCGTGTATAAATTTACACTGGATAACTACGCAGAAATTTTTAAACCGGTTTATGTAACGGTTGTGAAACAGTCACTTTTGATTGCCGTGTGGACGACTGTTCTCACCATTTTACTTGGGTATCCACTAGCTACCGTGATTGCTCATGTGAAGAAAAAGACTTCCGGTGTTCTGACGGTGCTTCTGATGCTTCCTTTATGGGTCAGCGGTTTGGTTATGTTAAATAATTCCGGTATCATCAATACGGTACTTATGTCACTTGGTATTATCAAAAAGCCGATTGACCTTTTGTATAACAATTTTGCGGTTATCGTCGGTATGATTTATATGTTTCTGCCATTTGCGGTACTGCCTATGTATTCCTCGATTGAAAAACTTGACCCGGGTCTGATTGAGGCATCAAAAGATTTGGGAGCAGGACCGATTAAGACATTTTGCAAAGTGACTCTGCCGCTTACGGCACCGGGAATCTTTGCCGCAGTAATTCTTACATTTATCCCTTGTATCGGATATTATATGGTAACGGATATGCTCGGTGGCGGTACCTCGATGATGGTTGGTAACTTGATTTACCGTCAGTTTACCATCGCGAGAAACTGGCCGTTTGGCGCCGCTCTATCCATTATTCTGGCAGCGATAATTTTGTTAATGGTATTAATCTACACGAAACTTGGTGGAGATTTGGATGATTTGGGGGCTTAGTCTATGGAAAAGAGAAAGAAGAAAAAACGAGTGATGTCAATCCTCGGAAAAGTATATGTCGTCCTATTGTTTTTGTTTATCTACGCACCGGTTTTTGTCATGATTGCCTTTTCGTTTAACGATAGTCATGCCAATGTGGTGTGGTCGGGATTTACAACAAAATATTATGTAAAATTGTTTAGCGATTCCGGAATTTGGGAAGTACTTGGTACGACACTTTTGATTGCCGTAATTTCTACATTGATTGGTCTGGTTGTCGGAACAACCGGAGCGGTCGGATTACGCAATGCGAAGTTTAAAGGAAAGAAATTGATTATGAATACCATTTACTTTCCGATTGTAATTCCGGAAATCGTGCTTGCGGTTGCACTGTTGCTCGTCTTTAACCTATCAAATATCGGATTAAGTATCGGTACTATCATTATTGGTAATACAACGTTAGTTCTTCCGTATGTTTACATTACGGTAAAGGCAAGACTTGTCGGCATGGACCCAAGTATTGAAGAGGCGTCCATGGACCTTGGTGCAGACCGTGTGTACACATTTCTTCATGTGACACTGCCGGCGATTATGCCGGGAGTTATGTCCGGCGCATTTATGGCATTTTCTTTGGTACTGGATGAACTGATTGTAACGAGTTTCCTCGCCAATGCCGAGACAACGACACTGCCGATGAAGGTGTACTCAATGATTAAGAAAGGTATTTCGCCGGAAATCAATGCACTGACAACGATTATTTTTGGCGTTTGCCTGCTTGGACTTTTCGCTTATCTCATTCACTGGATGCTGCATGCACATAAGGTGAAAAAGGTTCGTGCTAATGCGATGATGTAACTGTTTTCTGGAAAAGGAGGGTGTTTATGTCAGATACAAGAATTGATTTTTTATATTTAAATGAAAAAGATATGATAGATGCCGGTGTTTTGGATGCCGGGCATTGTGTGGAGACGATGGAAGAAGTGCTTTGTCTTTTGGCAAAAGGCGACGTTTTGATGGGCGGAAAAAATCGGAGAGAGCATGGCATCCAATTGATTTTTCCAAAGGAATCAGAAATCCCAGGCTTCCCCCTTGAGGATTCGCGTGACCGAAGATTTATGTCGATGCCGGCGTATCTCGGTGGACGGTTTCATTTAGCCGGTGAAAAATTTTATGGTTCAAACGGGCGAAATGTGAGGAAAGGACTGCCGCGTTCCATTTTGATGGCAACATTAAATAATGTGGAGACCGGACAGCCGCTTGCCTATATGTCAGCCAATTTGCTGTCTGCCATGCGCACCGGCGCGGTGCCGGGGGTGGTCGCCAAACATTTGTCGGTAAAAAATCCGAAAGTGCTGACACTTTTGGGACCCGGCGTTGTGAACAAAACATGTCTGATGGCATATATGTCCCAGTTTGATTCCATTGATACCATTAAGATTAAAGGAAGTTCTGCGGCATCCGCAACGGCGAAAGAAATGGAGCGTTTTATTAAGGAGAAATATCCGCAGATTTCCCATATTGTTTTGTGCGGTACGGATGAAGAAGCGGTAAAGGATGCAGATATCATCAGCGAGGCAACTTCGGTCGAAAAACGCCGGTGGCCGGTGCTGAAGCCCGAATGGATTAAGCCCGGCTGTTTGATTATTTCCTCCGGCACAATGGATTTTAGCGATTATGATTTTATGGTGAAAGATATCCGCAAAATTGTGGATAACTACCCGATGTATGAGGAGTACATAGAAATTTATGAGGAGTGGGATGAAAATGGAAAGCGTCTCTCATCAGGAATCCCCGGTATGTATTATGTCAACATGGTGGATGATGGCAAAATCGGCCGATCGGAAGTGACTGAACTTGGTGAGATTTTGCTCGGTGAAAAAAAAGGGCGCAAATCAGATGATGAAATTATTATGGTCAGTGTCGGCGGTATGCCGATTTTAGATGTCGGCTGGGGCTATGAGTGTTACTGCAAGGCGAAAGAAAAGGGCATTGGAACGACATTGAATTTATGGGAAAAACCGTATCTTTATTAACAAAGGGGGCGGTTGGTATGAATCGAAGAATTACGGTGAAATACTGTTTCTTGCAGGGAGGATACTGGACGCTCGCAGCTGTAGCGATGGCGTTTACAACACCGCTTTTAGAGGCAAAAGGTTTTTCCGGAACAGAAATCGGAATTTTGAGTGCTGTCAAATATCTGGCAGTGCTCATTTTTCAAATGGTATTAGGAAGTTTTGCGGATAAACATGCCGAAAAGGTTCCGTTGCAGCGCATGCTGATTCTCATGACTTTTGTAAATATTATTTTTTCTTTTTTATTTTATTTAACCGGACATACGATGTGGATGGCAATGCTCACGCTAATTATTTTTGGCATGACAATTCACTGCGCTTCGCCGCTTGTGGATTCGCTGTCTATCCAGTACATGAACCACGGCGTGAAAATGAACTACGCCATATCGCGTGCCTGCGGTTCTTTGTGCTGGGCCGTTTTCTGCGTTGTGGTTGGTTTGATTGCCGATGCGTTTGGGGCAAACCGGATTTTGATTTTCCAGATTATTGTAAGTTTTTTATTTGCATTTTTTGCGTTTAATATGGATGCTGTCGATTTTTCAAAGGAAAGAAAAAAGAAAGAAAAAACGGGAGATTTAGCCTCTGAAAATCCAGACACGGAATGCGAAATAGGAGAAGTTCATTCGTGTTTTTATCTACTGAAACATTTTCCTAAATATTCGTTATTTTTGCTTGGACTTGTGTTTGTCTTTGCTGCTTATAATATGAACAGTACATTTCTCATTGACTGGATTGAGGGCATGGGAGGAAATCACGCGGACTATGGAATGGCTCAGTTTGTGCTTGCAATGGCTGAAATTCCGGTGGCACTTGTCTTTTACCGGATTCGCGGACGAGTTTCCATTGATAAATTGATGGTAGTCTGTGCATTCTTTTGCTTCCTCCGCGCCACGGCAACGACATTTTCCGGCAGCGTAACACTTGTCATTTTGTCGCAGGCACTGGAACTGTTAGGACTCAGTATTTATTATGTCGGCACGGTGTATTTTGTCATGGACTATCTGCCACAGGCGGATGCCGTAAAAGGTGCTTCCCTCATTAACCTCGCCGGGATGGGGCTTGGGGAGATGGCAGGAAGTATCTCATGTGGTTTGATTAAAGATGCGTTTGGTCTGAGAAATCTTATGCTTTTGAGTAGTGGTGTCGGGTTTGTGGGCGTTGTGGTTATGGTGTGGATGTGGCGGAGGTTGAAATGATGGGTTTGTGACAAATGTTTGCAGCCAGTTCTTTTGGATTCCAGTAATTCCGTAGAAAAACTTTGTGACTCGTGGGTTTGAGTACGTCGGTATGAAGCACCGGTAGTTTCGGTGCCCATACCGCTACGCACTCAACAAACGGGAGTGCCCACGAGTCACAAAGCTTTTCCACGGAGTTACGGAAAACAAAAAAAGTGCCAACAAACACTTGACACAAACGTTCTTTTTCCTTGCATAAAAATAACATCTTCTGTTATGATATAATCAATTGGGGAATTTATTTGAAAGACGAGGAAATAGATTGATGGAGCATGTGTATAACGGAAAGGAAAACACAAAATATTTAAAACTATTAAAACAAAACTATTCATCAAGTCAGGCGGTAATCCGGGAAATCGTAAATTTAACGGCCATTACAAACCTGCCGAAAGGGACGGAGTTTTTCTTAAGTGATATTCATGGTGAATATGAAGCATTTTTGCATATTATGAATAACTGTTCCGGAGTAATCAAAGAAAAAGTGGACTTGATTTTTAAAGATACCTTGTCGGAGTTTGACAGACAGGAACTGTGTACACTGATTTATTATCCGAGAGAAAAGATGACGCTGCTCGGGGAAACGAACAGAATTGATGGCAACTGGTATGCCATGACGCTGAATCATTTAATTATGATTGCCAAGTTATTGTCGTCGAAGTATACAAGGTCGAAGGTGAGGAAGGCACTGCCGGAGGACTATGCTTATATTATCGATGAGCTGCTGCATGCGCAGGAAGATGAGGATGCAAACCAGATTCGGTATCATAAGCAGATATTGCAGACGATTATTGAGTTAGAGGATGCAGATGAATTTATTATCGCGTTGTCACAGTTGATTAAGCGACTGGCTGTTGACCACCTTCACATTGTCGGAGATATTTTTGACCGAGGCGGGAGTGCGGACAAAATACTGGATTTATTGTATGATTATCATTCACTGGATATTGAGTGGGGAAATCACGATATTTTATGGATGGGTGCTGCCTGCGGAAATGATGCGTGCATATGCAGTGTGATTCGTAATAACCTCAAATATGATAATGTTGAAATTTTAGAAAATGCCTATGGAATCAGCTTAAGGCAGTTGATTCTTTTTGGTATGAAAACGTATGGAATTGAGGATGGCATAAAGGCAGCATTGGCAGCGGTTACCGTTATCCTTTTTAAGTTAGAGGGGCGGTTGATAAAGGCACATCCGGAGTATGAGATGAGTGACAGGCTGTTATTGGGGCAAATGGATGATACAAAAAATAAGGTTATGATTGAGGGCGAATGGGTCACTATGAATACCAATGTGTTTCCGACTGTAGATTTAGCAGATCCTTATGAATTAACAGAGGAAGAAACGGAAATTTTGCGGAAGCTGCACCGGAATTTTGTGTCGAGCCAGCGTCTGCAAAAACATATTCGTTTTCTGTATGAAAAAGGAAGTATGTACAATGTATACAACGGAAATTTAATTTATCACGGGTGTGTTCCGGTTGATAAAAACGGAGCTTTTGATAAATTGTGCATTGATGGGAAATATTATCATGGAAAAGCGTTGTTGGATAAGTGCGAGGAAAAAGCAAGAGCCGCTTATTTGGACAACCCGGACAAAGATGATATTGATTTCATGTGGTTTTTGTGGGGCGGAGAAAAGTCGCCTTTGTGTGGAAGAAAACTTAAGACTTTTGAGCGTGAATACGTGGACAAAGAAAGTTTGTGGACGGAGGAGTCAAATCCTTATTACAGCAAGTATTATGATGAAAGTTTTTGCTGCCAGATTCTTCATGAATTTGGGCTTTATGATGACGATTCCCATATCATCAATGGACATACACCGGTCCATGCCATTGAAGGGGAAAATCCGGTCAGGGCAAAAGGAAGGCTGTTTGTGATTGATGGCGGTTTCTGCCGCTCCATGAATAAAGCGACAGGGATTGCCGGCTATACCTTGATTTTTAATTCGCATGGGTTAAGGCTGAAAGCGCATACCCCATTTACTTCGGTGGAAGACGCCTTGATGAATAATACGGATATTGAATCCTCTTCCGAGATTATCGAAAAAGATTTGCAGCGTATGTTTGTAAAGGATACGGATATCGGGAAACATTTGCTGGAGGAAATCAGTGATTTGAGAAAATTGCTTGAAAATTACCGCAGATTATAGAAAAGGCAGGATTTTTATTTCAAAAGAAGCATTAGGAAGGAGCTGTAAATTGATGAAGAAAGAAAACCGTGTTCAACAGGAGAAAAGGTGAAACAGGCAGCAGAGGATGTGTTTAACAAAAGTGAACAGGAATTAGGAAATGCTTTTGAAGATGTGAAGCAGAATTTCCAAGGTGGAACGGGAAGTACACCTCCACCATATTCCGGTGGCAGATTAAAAGAAGACCGCTCGCTTGTTACATACATTTTACTTTCACTGGTTACCTGTGGCATATACGGTTATTACTTCATTTACAAATTGGCTGAGGAAGTTAATATTGCCTGCGAGGGAGATGGTGAGCAGACTTCAGGACTTGTTGCATTTATTTTACTGTCATTCATTACCTGCGGTATTTATGCTTATTACTGGTACTACAAATTGGGTAATCGTTTGGCGGCAAACGCCGTTCGTTACAATTTAAATTTCCAGGAAAATGGTACGACCGTATTGATGTGGTGCATTTTTGGTGCTTTCCTATGTGGTATCGGACAGTTTGTTGCAATGCATATTTTGATTAAAAACTCAAATATGATTTGTGCTGCATACAACCGTTCCAAAGGATTATAACTGTTTACAAGGAAAAGAATATGTGATAAGATAAGAACAACCCGCAAAGAGGGAGTAGTTCCGCGCCAAAAGGTGAGGTGTAGATTTCGTCAGTACGATTTGAAAGAATCCGGAATTTACGGAACAAATTAGATTTGTTGAACAAGACTTTTTGTGCATGTGTTTTGCATGCACAAAAAGTCTTTTTTTATTGAGGCGGGTTGCGAACTTTGAAATTGTTATTAATCAGAGAAAGGAAAGAAAAGATGAAAGAAATTTACCAGATGACTAGGGAAGAAATACTCCAAAACCAACATGTCTCGGAGAAAGGCCTGACAGAAAGCAGGGTGCAGGAAATAAGGCAGAAAATAGGGGAAAATCAGTTACAAGCAACAAAGAAAAAAAGTCCGGTGCGCATTTTTGCGGAGCAGTTTCAGGATTTGCTGGTTATTATTTTAATGATTGCCGCAGTTGTGTCGATGTTATCCGGAAATGTGGAGAGTACGGTTGTAATCTTTGTTGTTATTGTGATGAATGCTGTGCTTGGAACGGTTCAATATCTCAAGGCAGAAAAATCGCTTGATTCTCTCAAGGCACTTTCATCACCACATGCAAAAGTACTTCGTGATGGTAAAAAAATGAAAATCTTTTCTAAAGAGATTGTACCAGGGGATATTCTTCTTCTGGAAGCAGGGGACATGATTGCAGCAGATGGACGTATTTTGGATAATTATTCGCTTCAGGTTAATGAAAGTTCTCTTACCGGAGAATCCACAAATGTGGATAAATCAGAAGATACTATTGAGGAAGAGGTGGCATTGGCAGACCGAATCAACATGGTATATTCCGGTACATTGGTTGCGCAGGGACGTGCGGTGGTGTTAGTAACGGCGACAGGAATGAAAACGGAGATGGGAAAGATTGCGGAACTCATGAATGCCACGCAAGAGAGGAAAACACCTTTGCAGGAAAGTTTAGATGATTTTGGGAAAAAGCTTGCTATTGTAATCATGATTATTTCCACAATAGTGTTTGTGCTGAGAATTTGTCAGAAACAGCCAATACTGGATTCACTAATGTTTGCTGTGGCTCTTGCTGTGGCGGCAATTCCGGAGGCGCTTAGTTCTATTGTTACGATTGTGCAAGCCATGGGAACAAGGAAAATGGCAGAGGAGAATGCCATTATTAAGGAATTAAAAGCGGTGGAAAGCCTCGGGTGTGTGTCAGTAATCTGTTCGGATAAGACAGGAACGCTGACACAAAACAAAATGACGGTAACAGATATATATATTAATCATACTGTTGTTAAGCCAGAGAGCCTTAAGCTTACGGAACCGCTTCACAGAATTTTTTTGTACAACGCGATTTTGAATAATGACGCCTCCGTTCAAATGAAAAAGGAAATTGGAGATCCCACAGAGAGCTGTCTTTTGACAATGGCACAAAAAGCCGGATTGACAAAGGCTGGAATTTCGGAAGAGGTCATTCGTGAAATGATACCAAGAATGGAAGAACTTGCTTTTGACTCAGAACGTAAGCTTATGAGCACCAAATACCGCCTGCATGGTATAACGATGATTCTAACGAAAGGTGCAGTTGATGTTTTACTGGAACGATGCGTAAAATGTGCCGAGATTGGTGGAAATCGTGATATGACTGACAAGATGAAAGAGAAAATTTTGCAACAGAATCAGAAGTTTTCTGAAAATGGTCTCCGAGTACTTGCTTTTGCATATAAAGAGGTTAATGAGGGCAAGAAACTGACGTTGGAGGAGGAAAATGGATTTATCTTTGTCGGTTTGGCAGCAATGATTGATCCACCGAGAGAGGAAGCAGTGGATGCTGTACAGACAGCCAGACAGGCTGGAATTCGCACAGTTATGATTACCGGAGATCATAAAGTAACAGCAGAGGCAATTGCGGAAAAGATAGGCATTTTCCAAAAAAATGATTTGGCGGTGACGGGACAGGAATTGGATGCTATGAGTGACGAAGAATTAGATGGGCTTTTGGAAGAAATTTCTGTTTATGCAAGGGTTTCACCGGAAAACAAAATACGAATTGTGAGAAACTGGCAAAAGAAAGGCCGCATTGTAGCTATGACAGGAGATGGAGTAAATGATGCACCGGCACTAAAGAAAGCAGATATTGGCGTGGCAATGGGAATTACAGGAACAGAAGTATCAAAAGATGCTTCCTCTATGATTTTAGCAGATGATAATTTTGCTACCATCATTAAAGCTGTGCTGAATGGAAGAAACGTGTATCGCAATATAAAAAATGCAATACAGTTTCTGCTTTCCGGAAACATGGCTGCAATTATTGCGGTACTTGTTTGCTCGGTAGCGGCACTCCCATCACCATTCAAACCGGTTCATCTTCTTTTTATAAATTTGTTGACAGATTCGCTGCCGGCACTTGCCATTGGAATGGAGCCATCGGATCCCGAACTATTAAAGCAAAAGCCGAGAAACCCGGAGGAAGGTATTCTTACAGGAAAATTTGTGAGCCATCTCTTTGGCTATGGTGCGCTTATTGCAGCAGCAACAATGGCAGCTTTTTGTATAGGGTTGAATAGGAGCGATGCAATGGGGGCTACAATGGCATTTGCTACCCTGACATTGGCACGGTTATTTCACGGCTTTACCTGTCGGAGCGAGCGTTCGCTGGTAGATTTGAAATTTTCTACAAATCTATGGAGCATCGGTGCTTTTGCAGCGGGAACATTACTACTTGCTGCAGTGCTTTTTCTGCCGGGATTGCAGATACTTTTTGAGGTAACTCCATTAAGTGGAATAGAGTATGCAACTATTCTGGGATTGGCAATTACACCCACCATATTTGTTCAAGGTTATAAGTTCATAACTAGCAAAAAAAGAAAGAATTTGTTAAAATAAGAGAAAGAAATGCGGCGCAAAACATACATTTTGAGAAAAGAGGCGATGATATGAATACAAAGCGGGAATTTTGGCAGCGAAATGTGGTTGCAGTGGTTGGTATGTTAGTTTTTTCAGCGGGTATTAATCTTTTTATCGTACCGGCAAATCTTTATAATGGTGGTGTTTTGGGAATTAGTCAGGTGATTCGTACGGTATTGGTGCGTTATTTTCATTTGGCATCCGGGACAACGGATATTGCGGGTATTATTAACATGCTTTTGAATATTCCATTGTTTGTACTTGCCTATGTATTTGTCGGTAAGAAATTTTTCTTTCGGACATTGGTTTGTGTGGTGAGTCAAACATTGTTTCTTAGTTTGATTCCGATACCGGCGATACCAATTGTAAGGGATTCCCTTACTGCAAGCATAATTGGTGGAATTTTTGGAGGAACAGGAATTGGGATAGCATTGCAATCCGGTGGATCAAGCGGTGGTTTGGATATTGTTGGTATGATTTTTACCAAACGGTTTAAAGGATTTAGTGTTGGTAAAGTGTCACTGTCGGTAAATGCAGTTATTTATATTGTTTGTGCAGTATTGTTCGGACTTCAAACGGCAGTATATAGCATTATATATTCGGCAGTAAGTATGTTGATGACGGATCGGGCTCATACGCAGAATATTAACACGGAAGTGGTTATATTTACCAAAAAGAAGCCTTTGAAGATTATTGATTACATTGTCAATGAGTATCACCGTGATGCGACTTGGTGGGAAGCAAAAGGCGGTTATACGGAAGAAAATACATATATGGTTATTGTTGTTTTGTCCAAATATGAATGTGCTCATTTAAAGCGGGAATTAAAAGAAGTGGATGAGCATGCATTTGTAATTGTAAAAGATGGGATGTCTGTGGTTGGAAAATATGAAAAGCATTTACAAGGGTAAAAGTTGTTGCTTTCATACTGGAAGCTTATTTTCAAACTTGACAGAACTAAACCTAAGCGATACAATGTATTTAGTAATACTAAACAGTTAAGAGGTGAGGGCATACGGCGAGTTTTGAACAACAGTTAAAAAAGGGTGTATTAGAGATGCTGGTTCTTGAACTTTTGGCAAAAAAGAGTATGTATGGGTATGAGATGATACAAACCTTAAAAGGGACGAGCGAGGATTTTTTTGCTTTAAAAGAAGGAACGCTATATCCGATTTTATACCGCTTGGAGGACAATGATTTTGCAAAAAGCAGCTGGTCTGAGCCGAAAGATGGCAAGGCACCCAAGAAATATTACGAAATAACAAAGAAGGGGAGAGAGAGACTTTTGTTTCAAAAGGAGCATTGGACTTTGTTTGAAAAGAAAGTGGATGAATTATTAAGGGGGAACGGCAAATGACAGAACAACAATTTTTACGACAGATAAAGCGGCTCCTGCATTGTAAAGCGGACAAAAAACGAGAGATACTGCGACAGCTTGAGTCAGACATTGCGAGTGCGAAAGAAGGCGGAAAGAGCTGGGAGGAGATAAGGCAGGAGTGGGGAACACCGGAGCAGTTTGTTAGTGAATTTAATGAAGATGGACGGAGCATACAAAAA
>ERZ780137.821-NODE-821-length-22831-cov-5.240429_pt1 | contig 22831 bp, 22 predicted proteins | sample MGYA00511020_ERZ780137 | MGnify/ENA primary metagenome ERZ780137 (study PRJEB29588, sample SAMEA2157917) | human gut metagenome | biome: human gut; feature: human-associated habitat; material: faeces | place: Denmark | collected 2008/2010 ... | reverse complement strand
GCTTCCGGCGGCGGCGCGAAGCCCGGTTTCAGATATATATAAATTCGAAGGAGCAATGCACAATGAAAAAATTCACAAAGATTCTTTCCCTGCTGCTGTGCCTCGCGATGGTTTTCAGCTTCGCGGCATGCACCGGAAAGACCGACGACAGCGCAACGACCACGGAAGAGACTGTTCCGGCGGACACAACGCCTATAAATATCACGACCCTCAAGGGTCCGACCGGCATGGGCATGGCTAAGCTCATCAGCGACAAAAACGCACAGTACAATATCTCGATAGCCACCGCAGCGACCGAGATAGCGCCCCTCATAATCAAGGGCGAGGCCGACATTGCCGCCTGCCCGCTGAATCTCGCCGCCGCGATATATAAAAAGACCGGCGGGAAGGTGAAAATGATAGCCGTAAACACCCTCGGCGTGCTCTCGATACTCGAAAACGGCGAGAGTATCAAGAGCGTTGCCGATTTGAAGGGCAAAAAAATAGGCGCGACCGGACAGAGCGCAACGCCCGAATACGTTCTCAACTACATCCTCGAGGCAAACGGAATCGACCCCCAAAAGGACGTTGAGATAACCTACTACACCGACCACGCCGAGCTTGCAACGCTCATGGCGACCGGCAAAATTGACATCGCGATGCTCCCCGAGCCCAACGTCACTACAGTCATGGCGAAAAACAGCTCCGTTCGCAAGGCTCTCGACCTGACCGAGGAGTGGGAGAAGGCGACCGCCGCAAGGGGCGAAAAGACCTCTCTCGCGCAGGGCTGCCTGATAGTCCGCACCGAGTTCCTTGAGGCTCACCCCAACGCCGTCAAAGCTTTCCTCGCGGCATATAAAGAATCCGTCGATTTCGTCAACGGCAACACCGAAAAGGCGGCACAGATGATAGCCGACGCGGGCATAGTCCCCAACGCGCAGATTGCCGCAAAGGCTCTGCCCAACTGCAACATCGTCTATATGACCGGCGACGAGATGATAAAGACCGCAAAGGCGAACTTTGACGTTCTCTTCAAAGCAGACCCCACATCAGTCGGAGGAGCAATGCCCGGTGATGATCTCTACTACACAGGCAAATAAAAAAGCGCAAAAAGTGCCGACCGCGGTCTTGAAAATCGCGGCGGCACTCTTCTGGATATTTATATGGTTCATAGCGTCGCGCGCCGTCGGGTCGGAGCTTCTGCTCCCCTCGCCTACTGTGACGCTCGCGCGCCTTTGGGAGCTTGCACTCAAGGACAGTTTCTGGCTCGCCGTGCTGCAATCGCTGCTTAGAATCATCGCGGGCTGCGCGCTCGGCATAGCCGCTGGGTCAATACTCGGCGTGCTGACCGCCATGTCGCGCGTGCTCTATGAGCTGTTCACGCCGCTGCTGACCGTCGTGCGCTCAACGCCCGTCGCCTCGTTCATTATCCTCGCCCTCGTGTGGATAAAGCGGGACAACGTGGCTGTTTTCATAGCTTTTCTCATGGTTCTGCCAATACTCTGGGGCAATGTGAGCCGCGGAATAGCCGAGTGCGACCGCGATTTAATTGAGATGGCGCACATATTCCGCTTTTCTAAGAAAGACATGCTCAAAAAGATATACCTTCCGAGCGTCCGCCCGTATTTCTTCGCCGGATGCTCGACAGCGCTCGGTCTCTCATGGAAAGCCGGAGTCGCGGCGGAGGTGCTGAGCCTGCCGAAACACGCGCTCGGCAGTGAGCTGTATTATTCAAAGATATATCTCGAGACCCCGACGCTCTTCGCGGTGACGCTCGTTGTTATTCTGTTGAGCGTTGCGCTCGAATTCGTTTTGCGCCTGATACTCAAAAAGACTGCGGGGTGGGAGAAATGATAGAGCTTCAGAACATCTCGAAATCGTTTGACGGCGTTTCGGTGCTCGATAATATAAGTACCGGGATTCCCGACAGCGGAATTTTTGCAATATGCGGCGCATCGGGAAGCGGAAAGACAACGCTGATGCGCATAATTCTCGGGCTCGAACAGCCGGATTCCGGCAATATTTCCGGGCTCGAGGGCAAAAAGACAGCTGTCGTTTTTCAAAATGACCGTCTGCTCCCGTGGCTGAGCGCGCTCGACAATGTTGCCGCCGTGTGCTCAAAGGAACGCGCAAAAGAGATGCTCGAAAAAGTTGAGCTTTCGGATGCGTTGAACAAAAAGCCCGCCGAGCTCAGCGGCGGAATGTGCCGCAGGGTGGCATTGGCGCGTGCGCTGACGTTCGACGCGGATATTCTCCTGCTCGACGAGCCGTTTAAAGGGCTGGACACCGAGCTGCGCGGGCGGATAGTGAAGCTCGTCGAAGACTTTGCAAAGACGAAGCCCGTCATACTCATCACCCACGACCCGTGGGAAGTGTCGCTCGCCAAGGCAAAACTTGATATTGAAAAGTAAAAAATCCGGCTGTATCAAACAGCCGGTATTTTTTATTCATTTACGCTGAGCGCTTTCTCGACCTGCTCAAGCACAAGTCTTTCCGCTTCGTCGCGGCTGCCTCTGATGCGGCAGCCCGCGGCTCTGACGTGTCCGCCGCCGCCGAGCGCCTTGCATATTGCCGAAGCGTCTATCGGCGCGTGAGTGCGGACGGAAATCTTGAATGTGCCGTCCTTACCCTCTTTTAGAGTGATTCCCGCTTCCACGCCCTCTATCTGGCGCGAAAGCCCTGGGATGGCGTCAGTCTCGCTGTCGTCCGCGCCGCTCTTTGCGAACATATCCTGCGTTATTGTAATCACCGCGCAGCGGCCGCCGAAATACATCTTCAGCGAATCGAGCGCAAGGCGTTCGAGCTGAACATAGCTCAGGCTCTTCGTCTCGAAGAACACACGGTTTATCTCGGATATCTCCGCGCCGCACTCCATGAGCCTCGCGGCCAGAATATGCGTGCGGGCAGTCGTGTTCGAGAATTTGAAGCATCCTGTATCCGTTGAAATGCCGGTATATAAACAGTTCGCTATCGCGGGGGTTATCCCGACTCCGAGCTCATCGGCGAGCGGGCAGAGTATCTCCGCGCAAGCCGCAGCGGTGGAGTCGACGCAAAACTCCTTCGCGTATTCGGTGTTCGAGCCGTGATGATCGATGCAAAGATCAACTCTGCCGCTGTACTTCTCCGCCGATTCGTCGGAGAGCAGCTTTATATCCGCCACATCGACTGCGGTTATAAACTTCGGCTCAAAATCGCCGAAAATTTCAAGCCCTTTTGCCATAAAGCTGTATTTCGGGGCTATTTCGTCCGCGCATTCGAGTCGGCAGCGTTTGCCGAGCGACTGCAGCATATGCATCAGCGCATAGCCGCAGCCGAGCGTGTCGCCGTCCGGATGGGCGTGGCACAGCACGAGTATATCATCGTTTTCACGCAGCAGTTCTGCCGCGCGGGCAATGTCAATTCGCATCTTCATCTTCCTTCAGATCATCGAGCATACGAGCGATATTCATGCCGTGCTCTATCGAGTCGTCGGCGACAAACTTGAGCTCCGGGGTCTTGCGCAGACCTAATCTGTGCCCGACCTCGCGGCGGATATAGCCCATGGCGCTGTCAAGTCCCTTGACGGCTGTTTTGGCGTCGTCGATGCCGCTCATCGAGCTTACGAAAACCTTGGCAAACGAAGCGTCGGAGCTGACCTCGACCTTGACGACGGTGAGCAGCTTGCCCTGCACGCGCGGGTCCTTGAGCTCGCGCATGACGGCAACTATCTCTCTTTTTATATCCTCGGATATTCTGTCAATTCTGTATCCTGCCATATCAGTCGCGATACTCCTCGATGGTGAACGCCTCGAAGATATCGCCCTCCTTAATATCGTTGAACTTTGCAAGTCCTATGCCGCACTCAAAGTTCTGCGCGACCTCCTTGACATCGTCCTTGAAACGGCGCAGGGAAGAAATCTCGTCCTCGGTGATGACGACGCCGTCGCGCACCACGCGAATCTTCGAGTTTCTTGTGACCTTGCCGCTGAGGACATAGCAGCCGGCAATGTTGCCGACGGAGGAAATCTTGACTATCTGGCGGACTTCCGCTCTGCCCTGCTGAACCTCGCGGAACTTCGGAGCGAGCATGCCCTTGATAGCCGCCTGAATCTCGTCGATGCAGTCATAGATTATTCTGTAGCAGCGGATGTCAACCCCGTCGCGCTCGGCGTTCTGCGCCGCAACCGGATCGGGTCTGACATTGAAGCCGACGATTATCGCGTTCGATGCGTTTGCAAGCATGACATCGGACTCGTTGATAGCGCCGACACCGCCGTGAATAATTTTAACTCTGACTTCCTCGTTCGAGAGCTTTTCAAGGCTCTGCTTGACAGCCTCGACCGAGCCCTGGACATCCGCCTTGACGATGATGTTGAGTTCCTTCAGCTCGCCCTCCTTGAGGGATGAGAAGAGGTTCTCAAGAGTAACTTTTTCAAAGGACTTGAACTGTTCCTCTTTCTGCTTCTGTTTTCTCTGCTCAACAAGCTCTCTTGCAAGGCGCTCGTCGCTGACTGCGTCGAATGCGTCGCCCGCCTGCGGAGCCTCCGCAAGACCCATTATCTCAACGGGGACGGACGGACCCGCCTCGTTGACCTTTCTGCCCTTGTCGTCAACCATGACTCTGACGCGTCCGACGGACGTGCCGGCAACTATGATATCGCCAGAATGGAGCGTACCGTTCTGAACAAGGAGGGTAGCTATGGGGCCTCTGTTCTTGTCGAGGCGAGCCTCTATGACTATACCCTTTGCCGCGCGGTTCGGGTTCGCCTTGAGTTCCTTCATCTCGGCAACAAGAAGTATTGCTTCGAGAAGCTTATCTATATTCATCTTTGTAACAGCCGAAACGGGTACGCATATTGTGTCGCCGCCCCACTCCTCGGGGATGAGGTCATATTCGGTCAGCTGCTGCATGATGCGGTCGGTGGTCACGCCGGGTTTATCCATCTTGTTTATAGCGACGATTATGTCAACTCCGGCTGCCTTTGCGTGGTTGATAGCCTCGATGGTCTGCGGCATGATTCCGTCATCTGCAGCGACAACGAGAACTGCGATATCCGTAGCCTGCGCGCCGCGCGCTCTCATCGAGGTGAACGCCGCATGGCCGGGGGTATCGAGGAAAGTTATCTTCTGACCGTTGAGGTCAACTCTGTATGCGCCGATATGCTGGGTGATGCCGCCCGCCTCTGTCGCGGTGACATCGGTATGGCGTATAGCGTCAAGAAGCGAGGTCTTGCCGTGGTCAACGTGACCCATGACAACAACGACCGGGTCTCTCGGAGAAAGATCCTCCGCGGAGTCGTCGGAATCGTCGATTATTCTGTCCTCTATAGTGACAACGACTTCCTTTTCGGCCTTTGCGCCGAGCTCAGTTGCGACTATCGCGGCGGTGTCGTAGTCAATAACCTGGTTGACAGTAGCCATAACGCCGAGAGAGAACAGCTTCTTGACGACTTCAGCCGCAGTCATTTTGAGCATGGCGGCGAGGTCGGAGACAACTATCTCATCGGGTATTTTTACGACTATCTGCGGCTTCTTCGCGCGTTCTGCCGCTATACGGGCAAGGCGCTGAGCCTCGGTCTCGCGGCGCGAGGAACGCATGCCCTGCTTGCGGTACTGCGTGGAGCGCTGCTTGAGCTTCTGCTTGTGAACCGACTTGTCGCTCTGCATGCCGTTGTTGGCGGGAGCTATATTCTCATAGCGCTCGTTGTACTTGTCGAGCTCGACATTGCCCGCTCTCGTGTCAACGGTTCTGCGCTCGCCCTTTGTGCGCGACTGCATCGGCTTGTTATCATTCTTCTTTTTGGGTCTGTCCTCTGCCGGCTTCGCCGCCTGCTCCTGCGTCTTTGCGGCGGGTTTCGCGGCCTTTGCGGCGGGCTTTGCATCCTTTGCGGGAGCAGACTTCTGTGCGGGCTTCGCCGCAGCTTCTTTCTGCTCGCTCTTCTGCTCGGCTGCCGGAGCCTCCTTCTTTGCGGGGGCTTCTTTCTTACTCTTGAGAGCAAAATATTCATCGAAGCTGTCGACCGCGTTCTCCTTGGTCACGGTGTCGAATAGCAGATCAAGCTCGTCGGATTCAAGAGCCGTCATCGAGGATTTTTTCGCGCCGCCGAAGTTCTTTTCGATGAGCTCGGTGACGTAATTTGTCTTGACGTCCAGATCCTTTGCAACGTCACGGACGCGATATTTGGCATTTATCATACATTATCCTCCCCATAGGCGATGTTAAGTATTGTTTGTATGCGGGACGCGAGTCCCCGGTCGTCGACCGTAAGCACGGCGGAGCGCAGCGAAGTTGCATGCCCTATCTCCTGCATGGTGTATCCGGTCTTTATAAGCGGAACTGAGCGTCCCTCGCTGCTGCACGCGCGTTCAAACTCTTCGCAGAGCCGCTCGGACGCATCGGATGAGAGCAGGCACAATCTTGCATGGCCGTGCTTTATCGCCGTCTGCGCTGCGTCGTGTCCGCAGCTGAGCTTTCCCGCCCTGCGGCAGATGCCGAGCATGGAAAGAGCCTTGTCATTCTCCACTTTCGTCCATCTCCTTTTCCATCAGGTCGTAGACCTCCTGAGGAATCTCGCAGTTGAACTCGCGCTCAAAGCGGTGGGACTTTATCGCCTTTTTAAGGCAGTCTGCGCTGCGGCAGACATAAGCGCCCCTGCCGGGCTTTCTCCCCGTAAGGTCGAGCGAAACTTCGCCCTCCGGGCTGCGAACCACTCTGACGAGCTCTTTTTTCGGCTTCATCTCGTTGCAGCCGTTGCATCTGCGCAGCGGTATCTTCTTCTGCTTCACACCGCTCACCTGCCTTTCAAAAGTAATAAGTCGTTATATATCGAAGTTTATTGTCGGCTCTTCAATGCCGCTCTCGGGCTTTATGTCAATCTTCCAGCCGGTGAGCTTGGCGGCAAGGCGGGCGTTCTGACCCTTGTTGCCGATAGCGAGGGAGAGCTGGCTGTCCGGCACTCTGACGCGGCAGACCTTCTCTTCGCCCTCTTCGACCGTGACGTCAACGACATCGGCGGGAGCGAGCGCTGCTGCGATAAACTCCTCGGGCACATCGCTGTATTTGACTATATCGATCTTCTCGCCGCCGAGCAGGTCGACTATCTTGCCGACACGCGCGCCGCGCGGACCGATGCATGCGCCGACGGGATCGACATCCTGGTCTGCGCTGTAAACTGCCATCTTTGTTCTGGAGCCTGCCTCTCTGGCGACCGCCTTTATCTCAACGGTGCCGTCGAATATCTCGGGAACTTCCTCTTCAAACAGTCTTCTGACAAGACCGGGATGAGTTCTCGAAATAGTTGCGCGGGTGTTCTTATCTGTGCTGCGAACGCCGGCGACATAGACTTTGATAATATCATTGGGCTGAAGCACCTCGTCGGGGAGCTGCTCGCTCTTGTAGAGCACGGCTTCGGTCTTGCCGAGGCTGACGACCGCATCGCCCGACTCGGGGATAACGCGCTGGACGGTGACGGTGATAATCTCCTGATTGTGGCTCTCAAGCTCGCTGCGAAGCTGACCCTGCTCTGCCTCGCGGATAGCCTGGCGAAGCATATGTTTGCCCTTTTCGGCGGTTATTCTGCTGACCTTTGCGGTCTCGACGGGAATCTCAACGATATCGCCGGGCATTGCGCCCTTCTTATACTGCTGAGCCTGCTCGACGAGCAGATCGGTGTCGGGATCGGATATCTCGGACACTACGGTCTTGCGCAGATAAACGCGGAACTCGCCCTTGTCGGCGTCGACATCGCAGAAGACGATGTCCTTGTTGTTATATTCCTTTTTCAGCGCGCCGATGAGGACATTCTGGATGCTCTCGCACATCGCGTCAACGGTGACGCCGGTGTCCTTGCTGAGCAGTTTCACGGCTTCAAAGAACTCCTTGTTCTTCTTGCTTTCCTCGTTTCTTTCTTTTTTATTCATTTTCCAAATCAATCCTTTTAAGTGAATTTTTTATTTCAAACGGCGCACGGCGCGCCGGGGATAGCAAACCGACTGTAACAGTCAGCCACATCTGATTCGCGGGCGGATGATAGCCGCACTACAGCGGTCACCGAACGGGCACGGTTCTCACAACGCAGCTATGCGCGATTTTATTCGTCATCAAATTTAATCAGGGTAGATGACGAAAGAATTTTGTGTGAGACAAGGCGCACGGTTCTGTGAATGAAGGAGCGTACTCTTGTACGTGACTGAATTCACAGGTTCGTGCAACGCAGTATCGCGCAAAATTACTCGTCATAAAATCCGTTCGAAGTAGATAACGAAAGAAAATTGTGCAGAGCAAGGCGTGAGGTTCTGCACGCGAGGGAGCGCACTTTGTGTGCGTGACCGAACGGGCACGGTTCTCACAACGCAGCTATGCGCGATTTTACTCGTCATCGGAAGCATAGAAGTCGTCTAGCTTTACCGAACTGACTTCCTTCTTTTCAAAGCATATTCCGCTGCCGTCTTCGCGGGTGACGGTTATCATGCCGTTGTCGTAGCTTTCGAGAGTGCCTTTGAAATCGCGCTCGCCGTCGCGGGGACGGATGAGGCGAACCATAACGGGCGAGCCGATATATTTTTTGAAATGCTCGTCGCGGGTGAGCTGGCGCTCGACTCCGGGGGACGAGACCTCGAGATAATAGCTCTGCTCTATCGGGTCGGCTTCGTCGAGAGGGCCGTCAACGGCGCGGCTGAAATTCTCGCAGTCGGTTATACCGACGCCGCCCTCCTTGTCTATATATATTCTGAGATACCAGGAAACTCCCTCTTTCTGGAATCGGATATCCCAGATTGAAAGCCCCAGCTGTTCAGCGACGGGAGCAGCTATCTCCCACACGGCGGCTACGGTATTGCCGCCCTTGCCTTTGCCTGCCACAGACACATCTCCTTTTTCAAAAAGTCCCTAACATAAAGGAAAGAGCGGGTCACCCCACTCTTTCGTCAAGTTTACATTCCTACAATAAATATTGTAACACATAAGCCCCGCAATATCAAGGCTTTTTTCAAATATTTACGCTTTGCATAAACGCGGATCAATATTTGACAAGGTATCTGTCGATCTCCCACTGAGAGACTCTTGCGCGGTAGCTTCTCCACTCCTCGCGCTTGGCTTCAAGATATTTGTTGAAAACATGGTCGCCGAGCACCTCTTTCATGAACGGGCTTGCGGCGAAGAGCTTTGTCGCCTCTTCGAGGGACTTGGGCAGGGAGTGTATTCCCGCCGCGGCACGCTCGTCCGCAGTCATGTCATAGACATTGGCGTCAGTCGGCGCGGGAACGGGCAGGTCGCGCTCGATGCCGTCGAGACCGGCGGCGAGGCAGGAAGCCATCTCAAGATAGGGGTTGCACGCCGGGTCGGGGCTGCGTATCTCAATACGGGTGCCGAAGCCGCGTGCCGAAGGAATTCTGATAAGCGGGCTGCGGTTCTGAGCCGACCAGGCGACATATACGGGAGCCTCATAGCCGGGCACGAGGCGTTTATACGAATTGACAAGGGGATTGAGCACGAGGGTCATCGGGCGGATATGCTCGAGCACACCGGCGATGAAGCTATATGCGGTCTTGCTGAGATTGAGGCTGTCGCTCTCGTCGCAGAAAGCGTTTTCGCCCGCCTTGAACAGCGAGATGTTGGTGTGCATGCCCGAGCCGCTGATGCCGTAAATGGGTTTGGGCATGAACGTCGCATGAAGTCCGTGCGACTGGGCAATGCTCTTGACGACATACTTGAAAGTCATGACATTGTCCGCGGCGGTCAGAACCTCGTCGTATTTGAAATCTATCTCATGCTGAGCCTCGGCGACCTCATGGTGGGACGCTTCTATTTCAAAGCCCATCTCCTCGAGTGCGAGGCAGATGTCACGGCGGCAGTTCTCGCCGCGGTCAACGGGGCCGAGGTCGAAATAGCCGCCCTGATCGTGGGTCTGAGTGGTGGGCTTGCCGTTTTCGTCGATATGGAACAGGAAGAATTCGCACTCCGGACCGACATTGCACGAATAGCCCATATCCGCCGCTTTCTTTATCGCGCGGCGCAGGACATAGCGCGGGTCGCCCTCAAAGGGAGTGCCGTCCGAGCAATAGACATCGCAGATAAGGCGCGCGACCTTGTGATCCTCGGAGGTGCGCCACGGGAAGATAACAAAGGTATCAAGATCGGGATGCAGATACATGTCCGATTCCTCTATACGCACGAAGCCCTCAATCGAAGAGCCGTCAAACATGCACTTGTTGTTGAGTGCTTTTTCGAGCTGGCTGCGGGTTATCGCGACATTCTTGAGCGAGCCGAGAATATCGGTAAACTGCAGGCGGATAAAGCTGACATTTTCTTCGTCCGCTATTCTCAATATATCTTCCTTTGTGTATTTCATAAGCGACCGCCTTTCGGGCATTTTAATGTTGCGGCAGGTACCGCAGCTGATTTTCATTATATCAGCTTTTTTACTATTGTCAAGGCGCGCCGGAGTGCTATAATATAATGTAAAGCCAGCAAGGAGGCTTCAGCTATGATTATAGATATGCACACCCACTGCTTCCCCGACCCGCTCGCGAAAAAGGCTATGCCGATGCTCGCCATGCGCTCGGGCAACCCCTATCCGGCATTCGGCGGCACGGCGTCGGGGCTCAGAGAGAGCGTCATTTCCGGCGGCGCCGACAGGGCAGCGGTGCTCAACATTGCGACAAACGCGCATCAGCAGACGAAGGTCAACGACTTCGCCATCTCGCTGCTCGGCGACGATGTTCTCATTCCGTTCGGCAGCGTCCATTTCGAAAGCCCGGACGCGCTGAACGAGCTCGACAGACTGCATGACGCGGGCATAAAGGGAATCAAGCTGCACCCCGACTATCAGGGCTTCTTCGCGGACGACGAGAGGATGTTCCCGATATATGAAAAGATAGGCTCGCTCGGCATGATAACGGTCTTTCACGCAGGAGTCGATATCGGAGTCCCCGACCCCGTTCACTGCACTCCGCAGATGCTCAAAAAGATACTTCCGCGATTCGGCGGCGCGCCCGTCATAGCCGCGCACATGGGCGGATTCCTGCTCTGGCGTGAGGCGGCGGAGCTGCTCGGCGGAACAGGAATATATATCGACACCGCGTTTTCGTCCGGTTCGGTGCCGCCGCCGTGGGCAAAGGAGAGCATTGCGGCGTTCGGCGCGGATCATGTTCTCTTCGGCTCGGACAATCCGTGGAGCGCGACCGGGCGCGAGCTCGCCTTCGTCCGCTCGCTCGGTTTGTCAGAAGAAGAAACCGAGCTCATCCTCGGCAGGAACGCCGAAAGACTGCTCGGTCTTTGAATCATTTTAATATTATATCTTTCACATCGGCAAGAGTATCGACTATCCAGTCGGCTCCTGCCGTTTTGAATTCATTCTCGTCACCGTAGCCGCCCTCGAGCACGCCGATGCATTTGAGTCCGACGCCGTGCGCGCCGTCTATATCAAAGCTCCTGTCACCGACCATAACGGCATCCGCGAGATTCTCCACTCCGAGTCCGTTGACAGCGCGGGAGATTATAACTGTTTTGTCCGCGTGCGGCTCGCCGAATGTTGCGCCGGAGACGAAGTCGAACAGGTCGGATATCCCGAAATGCTCGAGAATACGATTTATAAAAAGCTCCGGCTTTGAAGAGCCGACAGCCGTTTTCACTCCCGCCGCCTTCAATTCACGCAAGGTCTGAAGCGTGCTCGTGAAGAATTCAAGTTCATATATGCCCTTTGTCGAATAGTATTCGCGGTATTTTTCGACCGCCTCGTGACAGCGTTCGCTGTCGAGTCCGCACTTGACGGAAAAGCTCGTCTCGAGCGGAGGGCCTATAAAATATTTCAGCGTCTCGCTGTCAAGCTCCGGCTCGCCCATGCTGCGCAGGGCATACTGCACGGAGGCAAACACGCCCGCACCCGTATCGGCAAGCGTGCCGTCAAAATCAAAAATTGCATAACGGAACATGATTCTACCTCTTTCGGTTTGATAGAGCTATGATAACATAAAACATTTTGATTTACAACCGAGTTAGCGTGTGATATAATTTTAAGTTATAAAGGTTATATATACTTATAATCCGTCTCCGGAAAGGAAGTAGAAAAAATATGGAATACCGTTTTTCCGATAAAATAGCGTCGCTCAAGCCCTCCGCTATCAGAGAGGTGCTCAAGGCAACAAGCGTGCCGGGCATGATACCGTTCGCCGCAGGCAACCCCGCTCCCGACGCATTCCCCGTCGCCGAGGTTCAGGAGATAGCCGCAGATATACTCAAGAACCGCCCGATAGACGCGCTCCAGTACGGCGTGACTGAGGGCTACCCCGAGCTTATCAGCCTGATAAAAACAAGAATGAAATCAAAATACGGCATTGGCCGCGACTTTGATTCGATTATAATCACGAGCGGCGCGCAGCAGGTCATGGATCTTTCGACCAAAGTTCTCTGCAACGAGGGCGATGTCGTTATCTGCGAGAGCCCGTCGTTCATCGGCTCGCTCAACTGTTTCCGCTCATATAACGCGAAGCTCGTCGGCGTGCCCGTCGATGCGGACGGCATGAACATCGAGGCTCTCGAAAAGGCTCTTGACGAGAACCCGAACGCCAAAATGATATATACTATTCCGAACTTCCAGAATCCCGCGGGCGTTACGATGTCGCTCGAGAAGCGCCGCAAGCTCTATGAGCTCGCCAAGGCGCACAATGTTATGATTCTTGAGGACAACCCCTACGGCGATCTGCGCGTTGCGGGCGAAGATGTTCCGAATATAAAGAGCTTCGACGAGGCCGGAATCGTCATTTATTCCGGCTCGTTCTCGAAGATTCTCGCGCCCGGAATCCGTATCGGCTTCACGGTCGCTCCCGCTCCTGTAGTCGCGAAGATGACCGTCGGCAAGCAGGCGGTCGATGTTCATACGACCCAGCTGATGCAGATGATAGTCGCCGAGTGGATGAAGAGATACGATGTTGACGAGCACATCGAGAAGATAAGAAAGATATACCGCAGAAAGCTCAATCTCATGTGCGATATGATAGACAGCGAGCTTGGCGACGCGGTCAGCTATGTCCGTCCCGAGGGCGGTCTGTTCATCTGGTGCGAGCTGCCCGAGGATGTTGACGCGCTTGAGTTCGTCAAAAAATCCGCCGAGAACATGGTCGCGCTCGTCCCCGGCACTGCATTTTTGACCGATGTCAACGGAAAGAGCAACGCCGTCAGATTCAATTTCTCGACCCCAGCGGACGATAAAATTGTCGAGGGCATGAAGATCCTCGGCAGGGTGCTCAAAGAAATGAGAGGAGAATAACATATATGGAAAATCAGACTCCCGAACGCCGCCAGCGCGTTCTCAGCGCAATCCAGCCGACTGCGATTCCGACTCTCGGCAACTATCTCGGTGCTCTGCGCAACTGGAAAGCGATGAGCGACGACTATGACTGCGTCTACGCCGTTGCCGACCTGCACGCGATAACCGTCAGACAGGATCCCGCGACTCTCAGACGCCAGACCATGGAGGCTTTTGCGCTCCTGCTCTCGATAGGACTCGACCCGGATAAGAACGTCGTGTTCGTCCAGAGCCATGTCAACACCCACGCCCAGCTTGCGTGGATTCTCGACTGCTACACCCAGTTCGGCGAGGCTTCGAGAATGACCCAATTCAAGGACAAATCCCAGAAGCACGCGGACAATGTCAATGTCGGCCTCTTCGCCTACCCCGTGCTCATGGCTGCGGATATTCTGCTCTATCAGGCAAACTATGTGCCCATCGGCGAGGATCAGAAGCAGCATCTTGAGATAACCCGCAACATAGCCGAGCGCTTCAATGGCATATACGGCAACACATTCACCATTCCCGAGCCGTTTATAGGCAAGGTCGGCGCGAGAATAATGTCGCTGCAGAACCCGAATCAGAAGATGTCGAAATCCGACCCGAACCCGAAGGCTTCCGTCTCTATTCTTGACGAGCCCTCGGTTATTATGAAGAAGTTCAAGAGCGCAGTTACGGACTCCGAAGCTGTTGTCAGATACGGCGAGGGCAAGGACGGCATCAACAACCTGATGTCCATTTATTCCTGCTGCACCGGAGCTTCGTTCGACGAGATCGAGCGTGAGTTCGAGGGCAAGGGCTACGGCGACTTCAAAACAAAGGTCGGCGAGGCTGTTATAGAAGAGCTCACCCCAGTGCGCGAGAACTTCAACCGCATCGTAAACGACAAGGCATATCTCACCGAATGCATGGCAAAGGGCGCCGAGACAGCACAGCGCATCTCCGAGCGCACGCTCAACAAGGTCATGAAAAAGGTCGGTTTTCTGCTCAAGTAAACAAATTCCACCAAAAAGAGCGTCCTTCGGGGCGCTTCTTTTGTTACTTTCCAAGAAGTTGCATATTTTTTGAATATAACTCTTGATTTTCTGAATAATCGTTGTATAATATGTGCATACGATGAATACGGAGGTATTTAACATGAAAGAGATCAAAAAAGTTGTGCTCGCCTATTCCGGCGGACTTGACACATCGATAATAATCCCGTGGCTCAAAGAGAACTACAACAACTGCGAGGTCGTTGCCGTTTCAGCCGACGTCGGCCAGGGCACGGAGCTCGACGGACTCGAGGAGAAGGCTCTCAAGACCGGCGCTTCCAAGCTCTATATTGAGGATCTTAAAAAGGAGTTCGTTGAGGACTACATCTTCCCGACTTTGAAAGCCGGCGCCGTATACGAGCGTGACTATCTGCTCGGCACCTCGTTTGCCCGCCCGATAATCGCGAAGAGACTCGTTGAGATAGCCAAGGCCGAGGGCGCAGACGCTATCTGCCACGGCTGCACGGGCAAGGGCAACGATCAGGTGCGTTTCGAGCTCGCGATAAAGGCTTTCGCGCCCGATATGCAGATAATCGCTCCCTGGCGTATCTGGAACATCAAATCCCGTGAGGAGGAGATAGAATACGCCGAGGCTCACAATATCCCGCTCAAGATAAACCGTGAGACGAACTATTCAAAGGACAAGAACCTCTGGCACCTTTCGCACGAGGGTCTCGACCTTGAAGATCCCGCAAACGAGCCGCAGTACAACAAGCCCGGCTTCCTTGAGATCGGTCAGTCACCCGAGCAGGCTCCCGACAAGCCGACCTATATCACAATAAGCTTCGAAAAGGGCGTTCCCGTTGCCGTTGACGGCGAGAAGATGGACGGCGTTACCATGATCGAGAAGCTCAACAAGATCGGCGGCGAAAACGGCGTCGGACTTGCGGATATTGTCGAGAACCGCCTTGTCGGCATGAAGTCAAGGGGCGTTTACGAGAATCCCGCAGGCTCCATTCTCTACAGGGCTCACGAAGTCCTTGAGACTCTGACCCTCGACAGGGACACCATGCACTACAAAGAGCAGGTCGCTCTGCGCTACGCCGAGCTCGTCTACTTCGGCCAGTGGTTCACTCCCCTCAGGGAGGCTCTCGCCGCTTTCGTTGACAAGACTCAGGAGCGTGTCACCGGCAACGTCAAGCTCAAGCTCTACAAGGGCAATATAATAAACGCGGGCACCACCTCGCCCTATTCGCTCTACAGCGAAGCTTTCGCGACCTTTGACGAGGACGATGTCTACGATCAGAAGGACTCCGCAGGCTTCATCAACCTCTTCGGTCTGCCGATAAAGGTCAAGGCCATTCTCGACGCCGAGAGAGAGGCAAAGGCATGAAGCTCTGGGCGGGACGCTTCAGCAAAGAAGCCGATAAAAAGACCAACGATTTCAACTCCTCGATAAAAACGGACAGCCGCATGTTCAACGAGGATATCGACGGCAGCATCGCCCACGCATCGATGCTCGCCGCAAAAGGGATAATCTCCGAGGAGGACTGCAAGAAAATTCTTGCGGGACTCTCGGACATCCGAAACGACATTATCTCGGGCGAGCTGATGATAGACCCCGACGCCGAGGATATCCACACTTTTATCGAAGGCGAGCTTACCTCGAGAATCGGCGACGCGGGCAAAAGACTCCACACCGGGCGCAGCAGAAACGACCAGGTTGCCGTTGACATAAGGCTCTATCTCAAAAAGGATGTGCCGCAAGTCACGGGGCTCATAAACGGACTTATTGACGCTCTCGACGGCAAGGCTAAAGAATACGCCCACTGTATCATGCCGGGCTACACGCATCTTCAGCGCGCTCAGCCGATAACCTTTGCGGCGCACATCGGCGCATATATCGAGATGCTCCGCCGCGACCTCGGACGCTTTGAGGACGCCGCGGGCAGGATGAACTACTCCCCGCTCGGCTCGGGTGCGCTCGCGGGAACGACATATCCCATCGACCGCGCCATGACCGCAAAGGCACTCGGGTTCGACGGTTATATGCCCAACACCCTTGACGGCGTATCGGACAGAGACTTCTGCCTCGAGCTGCTCAGCGCGTGCTCGATACTCATGGTTCACATCTCGCGCCTGTGCGAAGAGATAATCATGTGGTGCTCGTGGGAGTTCAAATTCGCCGAGCTTGACGACGCTTTTTCGACCGGTTCAAGCATTATGCCGCAGAAAAAGAACCCCGATCTCGCAGAGCTCGCGCGCGGCAAGGCGGGGCGTGTTATAGGCGACCTTTGCGGACTGCTCACGACGATGAAAGGTCTGCCGCTTGCATATAACAAAGATATGCAGGAGGACAAGGACGCAATTTTTGACGGCATGGACACAGTCAAGATGTGCCTGACGGCTCTGACTCCGATGATAGCGACGATGAAGATGATTCCCGAAAACATGAGAAAGGCTGCCGCCGGCGGATTCATAAATGCTACAGACTGCGCCGACTTCCTCGTTTCAAAGGGGCTGCCATTCCGCGATGCATATAAGGCGACGGGCGAGCTCGTTGCACTTTGCATCAAAAAAGGCACGACGCTCGAGGAACTGCCGATAGACGAATACAAAAGCATCTGCCCGCTTTTCGACGAGGGCGTGTACGATGCGATAAACCTTGAAAACTGCGTAACAAGGCGCGGAATGTAAAAATTAAATCAACAGCCGGAGATTTTCTCTCCGGCTGTTTTGCTTTTGTGCCGCTGATTCAAGCTCTTATTTCATACGGCACAAACCGACCGCACCGTAAGATTTTTGCAACCTTACATCATGCCCGGTGCGTCGAGTCGTCGCACCCTACAAGAACAAAAACAGACCGGGTCTCCCCGGTCTGCTGTTATTTTTGCTGTTTATGCGGGCTGAGGGAAGTATTTTCCGATAAGCTCCAGCAGCTGTTGGAACGCATCGTAGTACCCCTGAGCGCCGACGCACTCATAGAGCGCATCGCTTATAAATTTGCTTATCGCCTCGCCGACCGCGCTCAGCTTCTCTTTATTCTCGTTCGGAGCCTCGCGCTCGCCGATTTTTATCAATATATTTTCGAGTCTCTGCTGCGCGTGCTCGGTTGCCGCAGGGTCGACTACGGTGTTGTCGAGCATCGCATTGCACTCTTCGAGCGCCGCGTCAAGCTCCGCCGCATCCTCGGGCGAGAGCGTGCTCCTGTCTATCTCCTGCGCCGGTTTCATCAGATTGTTCATTAAATCTTTCGTATTCCTGCCAATATTGAACTGCGGGAACCTGTCGGGCATGGAATAAACATCCTTGAACTCGTGATTCGTCAGCAGCTCGATCGTAAGCTTCATTATAACATCGTTCGAGCCGGTCTTTTCGTGATCCTGTCCCTTGAAATAGAAGGTGTGGTCGGGAAGCAGACCGACCGACGCATCAACAACGCCGTCGGGCGAGAGATGATTGTGCGCCGTGTTCTTGCAGTGAGTACCCTGCTGGACATAGCCCTCGCCGAGGGTCTCGCCTATCTTCGCGAACTTCGCGCCCATGGAGGTAGACTCCGCGTGGATTATCCCGTCCGCGTTGCTCTTGTCGTATGATGGCACCAGGCAGTAGAGCTGATAGTCATAGTCAACTATATCAAAGACTTTCGCTCCGGCGGTGCGCATCTTTTCGATATTTGCGAATCTATTGACCTGCGCGCGGTGATATACTTCAACCTGCCTGCGCATCTCCGCATTCTCTTCTCCGGGCAGGACGCGCGATACTGCTTCGTCATAGTATGCCTCGGGCACGAGCGACCACATCGTGGTACAGTTGCGAAGAATAACATTCGTCAGCCCGTCAACCGTCGCGTCGAGCGTATCGAGCAAAATCTGCTTGGGCATCATTCTTATAACGGCGTTGAGCAGATAGCCCTCCGCGCCGCCGACAAGATTCGGCAGCAGGTTCTTGTAGAGCATCTCGTCCGAGGTGCTGAGCCTGCCGAGATAGATATCGCCGACTATATTCGATCCGTCGAGCGCGGGGACGATATAAACCACGCGGTCGAGGCTCGGATAGAGCTCCGGATAGCGGTCGAACAGGCTGTTTGCGATAGTGCCGCCAAGGCTTATTGCCACGACATTTATCTTGTCGTGACCCGTCTCACGCTTTATCTGACCGATGAAATTATAGAGCTCGTCGGTTATCTCGCTGTTGTTGCCGAACGAATTGTAGGCGAAATAATAGAGATGGTCTTCGCCTGCAACTTTCGAGAAGCCGTCTATCGGCACATTGACGTATATCTCTTCTTTGTCTTCGTCCGTGCATTTTGCAACGCTCTGCGGATATTTCTTGACTCTGACATCATAGACATTCTTGCCGTTCGAGTCAAAAGCGTTGACATAGAGAGTACCCTCGAGCGTCTTTCTGAATGACTCGACAAAGCCGTCGTCGCGCTGGGTGACGAGCATCTTGACGAGCGGCCAGAGAAGATTTTTTATAATATATTTAGTATTCGCGTATATCGGCCAGCCGGTTATCTGCTTGCCGTCCTCGTCGACTGCTATCTCGTCGTTCTCATATAGATAGGTCTTGGACTGGCCAATGCCGTGGATAACAACCGTCGGGCTGTATTCGCAGGTTCCGCCGCATTCGGTCAGAGTGCCGGGCTTTTTCGCCTTCGCGGGCTCTGTTTTTTCGCTTTTCTGAGTGAGCGCCGCAGCGAGTCCCGATTCGTCGGCGGACGATACGTTTTCATGCTTTGCGCCGCCGTAAGATGCGGCGGATATGCCGGTCGAGAAAACAAGAGCCGCGCAGAGTATCAGCGCGGCTATTCTCCTGACTGACTTCATTTTAAAACACCGTCCTTTAAAAAGATACGGCGAACTCCGAAGATGGGGTTCGCCGTAAATAAAACTTCAGATCAGATAACGGAAGCTATGAATTTGATAAGGAACTTGATAACCACGCGGGCAACATCGGAATAGCCCTGGCTGCCTATCGTCTTGAGGGCGATGAGGCTGAGCACACAGCAGACCTTCTCGAGCGCATATGCCGCCTCGGAAGTCTCCTTTGCGGGCTCGCGCTGACCGAGTTCAACGAGGATATTCGTCAGTCTCTCTTTCGCGGCGTCTGCCTTTGCGGGATCGGCTATAGTCATGTTGAGTGCGTCTTCGCCCTGCGCTATAGCGGCGTCAAGCTCGGCTATCTGCTCGGCACTCGGACGCTCCTCTGCGGGCATTTCGTCGATTTTCGCTCTGTAAGCTTTTGCATCGGGCAGGAGCCAGCGTCTTATCTCCTTCGTGCGGCAGGTGCCGTTATACTGCGGCCAGACATCGGGCTTGGAGTGGACATCCTTGAGCTCGGAATCGGTAAACAGCGCGCAGGCGAGAGTCAGAACAACATCGTTGTTGCCCGCCTCGTGATGCTGACCGATGAATATCCATGTGTTGTCCGGGAGGACTGCCGTGGAGGCGTCTATCGAGCCGTCAACGGACATATAGCCTCTCTTTGCGGGCTTGTAGCTGTCGGGCAGCTTCTGTCCGGGGACGGCGCCTGTTGCGCCCATGGTGGTCGATGAGAGCTGGATGATACCGTCGGAGTTGGTGTCAAGCGCACTCTTGATAATGCTGAAGTAGCTGTATTCGATATCACCGAAAGCGAGGTTCGCGCCGGCTATTGAGTCTATCTTAACGCCCGCCGCGTGAGCCGCGAGGACATTCTTTCTGAGGTTGAGCTGAGCCTGATGATAGCGGTCGGTCTTCGCCTTGAGGACTGCGTGATCCTTGTCGGTCAGATACTTTTCGCAGAGAGCGTCATATCTGTCGGACGGGACGAGCGCCCAGAACTGCGGGCAGTTTACAAGCAGAGTCTCGGAAAGGCCGTCCATAGCGGCGGTCAGGGTATCTCTGAACACCTGACGCGGGATTATTCTGATAACAAGATTGAGAAGATAACCGAGGGAGGCGGTGTCGCTGCCCTCCGCGATTATTCTCGGGATATACTCATGATAGAGGAACTCGTCGTCGATTCTGAAGCCCGCTTCGCCTCTGGTGAGGAAGTCGGCGATTATCTCGGAGCCGTCGGTCGCAGCAACGGCGTTGACGACCTGATTGATATCCTTGTAGCCGTAAGCATCAAGATATGCGGTGAAGATAGTTCCGCCGAGGCTGACATTGAGAAGATTTACCTTGTCGTGTCCGGTCGCCTTCTTGACCTGCTGGATATATTCGTTGAGGTTCGCGGCGGAGTCCATGGGGCTGCCGACGAGATTGAAGGTGAAGAAATAGACATGATCCTCGCCGATGATATTGGTCAGCTTCTGCATGGGAATCATTCTGTATGCCCAGTCTCTCGTGTCCTTATCCATATCGGCGAGAGAACCGTATTTCTCGGTCTTGAGGTTGTTTATCGGGTTGCCCTCATTGTCGCACTTCTGGATGGAGAAGAGATCGCAGACGGTCTCATAGACTGCCTTGGGGAAGCCGCTGTCCGTCTGGGTGGCGAGCATTTTTATAAGCGGCCACGCAAGCTTTTTGAGGATGACGGTGACAAGATTATCCGTATCAAGGATAAGCAGCGTTCCGCCTATGCGTTTGCCGTCCTTGTTGAGCACGGGCTCGTCGTTCTCGTCATAGAGATAGGTGGGCGAGTGGTTGATGCCGGGAACCACCACGACGGGCGCATGTCCGCAGTCGCCGTTATGGCAGTTTGCATGGGTTCCGCTCTCTTCTGCGGCGTCGGCAAGCGTATCAACAGCCTTTGCTATCGACGCATCGGACGATGCGGACGCGGGGGCTGCGGAGGCGCAGGTAAACGCCGAGAAAGCCATGATGAGCGCGAGCACAAGGGCTACGGTCGATTTCATCTTTTTCATAGTTTTTCTCCTGTTCTTGATATGTATTGTCTTATTCCTTATAATCGGCAAACTGAGGGTGTTCGGGCATGGTGAACACGTCTATCGGCTCATCGGAAGAGGCTATCTTCGCAACGAGATCGAGCAGATTTTTATTCTCGGCGGCCTGTTCGTGCTCCATATTATAATAGAACCATGTTCTGTCCGGCACGGCGGCAGACGCCGCATTGATATCCGAGCGCGGGGATATGAAATCAACGGGTTCGCCGCGCCCCGGGCTGAGCGTCCGTCCGGGCGGCGCACACTGCGCGCCCATCGACGCCGAATATGTCGGGACTATTGTATCTGAAGTCAGACTGTCGGATGCCGCTATCGGCGCTAACCGCTTGCCGCAGCCGCAGATATTGTAAAATTCAACCGAGCGCTCCTGCTCACGCCGGACGAGTTCTTTGAGAAAGCCGAGCCGTGGCTCAGGAAGGCAATTTCCAATCCCGCAGTAAACCTGCATCAGGTCGCGGCGCTGGTCCAGTCGCGGTGCGAAATTCTCTCCGATCTTCCCGAGCGTGTAGACTTCATCGACAAGCTGCCGGACTATGAGCCCGAGCTCTACATCCACAAGAAATCCAAGACGAATCTGGAAAACTCTCTCGAGACGCTCACGGTGCTGCTGCCCGTTCTGCAGGCGCAGGATGACTGGAGCAATGAGGCGCTCTATGAAACGCTCGTTGCGGTCGCAGCAGAGCGCGGCGTGAAGAATTCCATCATTCTCTGGCCGCTTCGCGTTGCCGTCTCCGGCAAGGCGTCTACCCCCGGCGGCGCAACCGAGCTGTGCGCGCTGCTCGGAAAAGAGGAATCGCTCCGGAGAATCGAAGCAGGCATTGCCCTTTTGCGCAAATAACCCCGAAAATACGGTAAAAACTCCGCCCGGTCGCCCGGACGGAGTTTTTTATTTCAGGTGGTCGTATTGGGAAGGCCGAAGCTGACCGCGATCGCCGAGTCGACCTGGTTCATGACACTCTCGTCCGCGTGTCCCATGTGTTCGCGCAGACGGCGCTTGTCGATGGTCCGGATCTGCTCAAGCAGCACGATGGAGTCCCGGCTCAGCCCCACGTCGTGCCCGGAGAGGCTGATGTGCGTCGGCAGCCGCGCCTTGCCGGTCTGGCTGGTAATCGCCGCAGCAATCACCGTCGGAGAATGCCGGTTGCCGGTATCGTTCTGTACAATCAGCACCGGGCGTGTGCCGCCCTGTTCGCTTCCCACAACCGGGCTGAGGTCGGCATAAAAAATATCGCCTCGTTTTACGTTCGTATCCATTCGCTTCACACCCCGCGGAAAAATAAATCGCAATACACTTTGAACTGCTGTTATTCTCCCACGCGAGGGCCGGATTTATACGGTCCGCAAAGCTCTCAATTCATTCTATGCCGGATGCCTCCGGATGCTCAGACAATGTACTGCAAAATGCCGACCTGCTTGCCGTCCTTGTAGTAGAAGCGCGGCACGCGCTTGTTGACATCGCAGACGATTTCGTAGTTGATCGTGCCGAGCATGTCCGCAATGCGCTCGCACGGCAGAAGCGTTCCATCCTCATCGTAGCCGAAGAGCGTCGCCGTTGTGCCGACCTTTGCCTCGGGAATGTCAGAGATATCGACCATGCACATATCCATGCAGATTCTGCCGACGACGGGCGCTTCCTTGCCGCAGATGCGGAAGGTGACGCGGTTGGAAAGAAGACGGCTCAGACCGTCTGCGGAGCCGATCCGGAGGACCGCGACGAG
>ERZ780137.817-NODE-817-length-22977-cov-7.206221_pt1 | contig 22977 bp, 12 predicted proteins | sample MGYA00511020_ERZ780137 | MGnify/ENA primary metagenome ERZ780137 (study PRJEB29588, sample SAMEA2157917) | human gut metagenome | biome: human gut; feature: human-associated habitat; material: faeces | place: Denmark | collected 2008/2010 ... | reverse complement strand
GCGGAGGGGTCAAGACCCCTCCCTACAAAGCAAACCATAAAAGGGGCGGCAGCGCGAGCGGGAGGGGCTTTGCCCGTGAATGGGCGGCAGCTTTGCCTTCCCCCAAGTGGGGGAAGGTGGCCCCGCAGGGCCGGATGAGGGATGAGCTTGCGAAAAGCAGAGCGCGAACGGGGAATCACCGCAGGGCTGCCCCTCATCCGCCCTCGGGCGGGGCCTCGGGCACCTTCCCCCAAGGGGGAAGGCTGACAACGTGAACCTGCGAGTCGGTAAAAAAGAAGGGTATCTGTCGCTGAACGGCAGATACCCCTTTTTTATTTTGCTTACAGGTAATTTTTCAGGTCGCTCTTGTTCGTGGCGCAGCGCTCGGCGGCCTCGCGGGTGATGCGGCCTGTGCTGACAAGACGGGCCAGGTCGGCGTTCAGGCTGTGCATACCAAGGGCCGCGCCGGATTGCAGGATGCTCGGGATCTGGTAGCACTTGCCCTCGCGGATCAGGTTTGCGACGGCGTCGGTGCCCACCAGAATCTCCGTGGCGGCGCAGCGGCCCTTGCCGACGGCCAGCGGCAGCAGCTGCTGGGTGATGACGCCGCGCAGCACGGCGGCCAGCTGGCCGCGGATCTGGTTCTGCGCACCGGCAGGGCAGACGTCGATGATGCGGTCAATCGTCTGCGCTGCGCCGATGGTGTGCAGCGTGCTCATGACAAGGTGTCCGGTCTCGGCAGCCGTGACGGCAGCGGAAATCGTCTCATAGTCGCGCATCTCGCCGACGAGGATGACGTCGGGGTCCTCACGCAGGGCGCTGCGCAGCGCCGAAGCAAAGCTGCGCACATCGGCACCGACCTCGCGCTGGTGGATCAGCGAGCAGCGGCCCTGATAGACGTACTCGATGGGGTCCTCAATCGTGATGATGTGGTCGCTGCGCGTCTTATTGATGTGGTCGATCATGGCGGCCAGCGTGGTGGATTTGCCGCTGCCCGTGGGGCCGGTGACCAGGATCAGGCCGCGCGGCTCGTCGGCCAGCTTTGTCAGAACGGGCGGCATGGCCAGCTCCTCCAAGGTCGGGATGGAGTCGTTCAGCAGGCGCAGTGTGGCCGCGGCCCTGCCCTGCTGGTAAAAGACGTTCACACGGCTGCGGGTACCGTCGGGCGCGACAAGCGCAAAGTCTGCGTCGATGCGCTCCGATGTGATAGCCTCGCGGTGGGCCTCGTCCATCAGGCTCAAAATCAGTGAGCGCGTCTCTGCCGCCGAAAGCTGGACCGGTGCCTCCGCCAGATGCCCGTCGATGCGGAACATCAGCGGCAGCCCCTCGGAGATATGAATATCGCTGGCCTTGCTGTTCCGCGCCAGCGCGGTGAGCTCATGAATCTGCATGGTGTACCTCGTTTTTCAGAAAAGAGGGTGGTGGCGGAAGGCTCTCTCCCCCAGTCGCTTCGCGACAGCCCTTCGGGCCCAGGCCCCTCTGTCGCTCCGCGACATCTCCCCACACTGTGGGGAGTCACCCTCGCAGAGGGGGCCAAGTCGCCTTGCCTCCCTCTGCGAGGGAGGTGGCGAGCCTGCGAGCCGGAGGGAGAGAACCCTGCGGTCAGCTGCTGCTTTCCTGTTTACTCCTCATAGAACGTGATCTTCAGCAGCTCCTCGGGGGTGGTTTCGCCCTCGCGGACGAGCTGCAGGGCGGCCTCGCGCAGGCTCGTCATGCCCTGGCTGCGGCGGGCGGCCTCGGTCAGCTGCGCCTGCGTTGCCCCGGCAGAAATCAGTTCGCGCAGCTCACGGTTGATGATGACCAGCTCGTGGATGGCGATACGCCCGCGGTAGCCCGTGCCGTTGCACTGGGTACAGCCCGTGCCGCGGCGCACAAACGGGATGTCAGGCCCTAAATAGGTGCGCTCCTCCGCCGTGACCGGCATCTGCTTGGCGCAGTGCGGGCAGACGCGGCGCATCAGACGCTGAGCCACGAGGCCCGCGACGGAGTTTGCGACCATGTACCGCTCGACACCCATATCCTCCAAACGGACAATGGACGACAGTGCGTCGTTTGTGTGCAGCGTTGAGAAAACCATGTGGCCCGTGATGGCCGCACGCACCGAGATGGACGCTGTCTCGGCGTCGCGCGTCTCGCCGACCATGATGACGTCGGGGTCCTGGCGCAGCAGGGCGCGCAGACCGCTCTCAAACGTCAGGCCGGCAATGTTGTTGACCTGCGTCTGGTTGATGCGGGCCAGGTTGCGCTCCACGGGGTCCTCAATCGTCGAGACGTTGACCTGCCGCTCGGCAATCGTCTGCAGGACCATGTACAGCGTCGTCGTTTTGCCGGAGCCTGTCGGTCCGGTCAGGTAGACGATGCCGTTCGGGCGGTTCAGCAGCGGCAGAAAGCGCTTGTAGGTCTCGTCGTTCATGCCGAAATGGCTGGCATTTTTGATGTAAGTGTTGCTGGACAGAATACGCAGAACGGCCTTCTCGCCAAAGACCGTCGGCAGGATCGAAACACGGACGTTGACGTCGGGGCCGGTCTCGAGGCGTGCGCGGAAGTGGCCGTCCTGCGGGATGCGGTGCTCGGCAATGTCAAGGTTCGACATGATTTTGATACGCGCGATCAGCGGCTGATGCAAAGCACGCTGCAGCGTCACATAGTCAATGATGACGCCGTCGATGCGCATACGGACCTTCGTCTCGCCCTCGAACGGCTCGATGTGAATATCCGACGCCGTCGTCGTGACGGCACGCTGCACAAGGCTGTTCAGCAGACGGATGATGGGCGCGTCGAGGTCGCCGCCCTCGGCAGTCATGTCGATGGCCAGATCCTCGGTCTGGGCGGCGGCCATGTCGCTGTCGTTGGCGGTGCGGGCCGCCTTGCGGGCGCTGACCTCGGCGTAATAGTAGCGGATGGCGCGGCGCAGCGGCTCCAGCTCGGCCAGCACGATCTCCGGTTCGAGGCCGGTCAGCTGGCGGATGTCCTCAAGGGCGTAGTAGTTCAGCGGGTCGTTGGCGGCAATCGTCAGCGCGCGCGGACTCTGCGCAATCGGCAGCATATCGTACTTCTGCGCAAGCTCCTGCGGGACCTTCTCAACGGCGGTCACATCGACGTTGGTGTGCTCGATGTCGATCATTGTAAGCTGGAGGCGCTGGGCCAGTGCCTCCAGGACCTGACGCTCATTGACGTAGCCAAGCTCCTGCAAAGCCTGGCCGACGCGCAGGTCGCGGTGCTCTTTCTGGTAGGCAAGGGCGGTGTTCAGCTGGTCGGGCGTGATATAGCCGAACTCGATCAGAACGTCGCCGAGGCGGATGTTTTTCACGGCTGTACGCCTCCTTTGTCACAGAGGATCACGTTCAGGGATAGATTGAACGCCGTGGCCGTCACGGCGCTGCCGTCGGTGTCGGCGAAGCTGCGGGTATCGATGGAGAAGGATACAAGCTGTACGGACGGGTAGTTCGCGGCCATGTCGTCCAGCATCGAAAGAAAATCACTGTCCTCGCCCGTGCAGCAGAAGCTGACCGCCACGCTGCGGTAATAGCCGGGCTGGTCATAGTCCGGGATGAGGTCGGAGGCTAAGATCTGCTGCAAAATGGCGTTGCCCTGGGCCGTCGTGTCGGCGGTGTCAGCGGTGATGCTGTCGTCGTCACCGGCAAAGACGGACGCGGCTGCGCTGGGGGCAGCGCTCTGTCCGGCGTTCTCACTGGCGGTATAATAGGTAAGGCTCTGGGTCACAGGCTCGCCGATGGTCAGCGAGTCGGGCTGTAAATTGTGGTTCAGCTCCAGGCTTGTCACCAGCGTGTCCAGCTCGTCACTGCTCAGCAGGCTGTAGTAGCTGGCGTTGGCGGTCTGCAGTTCGCCCCAGTTGTTGTTTTTCTCGGCGGCGTAGGTGCCGGCCAGCATGATCGCATCCTGCATGGAGGTCTGGGCGTCCTGCGCCTCGCGCAGATCGGCGTCGGCCTGCTGGTGGTTCTCAATGCCCGGAATCAGCAGGAACCGGACAAAAAGCACAACGAACGCCAGCATCAGAACGACGTACAGCAGAATTTTATCGCGCCTTGTCATTGGTGCAATTTCCATAGCGCCCTCCTTTACTGCTGCGGCGCTGCCAGCACACAGCGCAGATCGATGGAATAGCCGTCGTCATCGGCCTTGTAGCCGGTGTAGCTGACGGTGGAAAACACCCCGCAGTTCTGCAGGGAACGGATGTAGGCCGGAATGTCGATGACCTGGGAGGAGTTCGCGTTAAAGAGCAGCTCGCCCGTCGATGCGTTGTAGTCGGTGAACTGGATCGTGATGCCGGACCCGCCGGCAGCCTCGACCCGGTGCAGCAGACTGCTGGTCACGTCGGGGTAGCTGTTCAGCAGCTCGGTCATCCCGTCGGAATAGTCGGTCAGTGAGCGGAACTGCGCCGCAGACTCGGAATCCTGCGTTGCGGCGCGGTATGGCTCGGTATTGTCGCTGCACCAGTTCAGGATGTCCTCCCGCTGGCTTTTCAGCATTGAGGTGTGCAGCGTCAGCACACCCCAGCCCAGCATGGAGACAGCCACGACAGCAAGGCCGGGCACCAGCGTCCGCAGGCTTTGGCTGCGGGACTCCGACTTGGCCGCACCGGCGGCCTTCTGCCAGCGCAGATAAAAGTTGTTCTGTTTCATAGCCATAATGATAAGCCCCCGGGGCAAGTATTTGCAGGTAAAAATCAGCGTGCGATCAGGTTGCCCGCCGCGTAAAGCACATCGGCCAGCGCGGTGCCGGACGGCAGCCTGATGGTGGGTGAATCCGGGAAGCGGTCCACCTGCAGGCCCAGTGCCTCACAGCCCGGGCGGCAGACCGCAAGGTCGTCCGCCGTGGAGCCGGCAAAGCAGACCGTCTCAATGCGGTGCTCGCTCTTGCTGGTTGTGTGGAACTGGATCAGGCCCGAGAGCTTCTGCGCAATCTCGGTGCCGGACTCCGCCGAGCCGCGCGGGTTGAACAGGCGGCTGCGGGTCGAGTAGGTGTACTGCCCCTGCACAAACAGGCAGGCAGAGATCGTGTCATCGTCAAATTGCAGCAGCACGAAGGTTTTCTGCTGCAAATCGGGGATCGTGCGCACGGCCTTGATCGGCGCGGCCAGCCCTAAGTCGATGCTGTACAGCTTGAAGCCGACGGCCTTGGCCAGCGCGTCGTACCCGGCAATGACGCTCTGCTCCACGCGGGTGGCCAGCACGGTATCCACGCGGGTCTTGGCATCGCGGGAGAGCAGCATGTAGTCGTCCAGCGGAGCCTTGACCTCGGCGCCGCCGCTGGCAAGCTCATGGGAGAGCACGGCCATCCGCTTTTTCTCGCTCATGGCGGGCAGCGTCAGGATGCGGTGCATGAACTGGCTGCCGCCTGCAATCAGCGCCACGCGGTTCATCGGCAGCTTGTTGGCGGTGAAAAACTCTTTGAGCGCGGCGGTCAGGTCCGCCTCGTTTGTGATGACGCCGTTGATCAGGCAGCCCTCGGGCAGCTCGGTCTGGGCGGCGGCGACAACGCGCGCCCCGCTGCCCGTGGGCGTGCCGACGGCGGCATACACCGTGCGGCTGCACAGATATAAAGAGGTAAGAAGTGCCATGGTGGGCCTCCGAATGGATAAAATATAAACAGAAAAAGGAGCTGCAGTGATGAGGCTCTCTCCCCCACCCGCTGCGGCGGGAGCCCCCTCGCAGAGGGGGCCAGGGAACTTGCCTCCCTCTGCGAGGGAGGTGGCCCGAAGGGCCGGAGGGAGAGAAGCTGCCGGGAAAATCCCTTTTCAGGGTTGACGGTGGTTCCTTTAAATCGCACCGCTCGACGCGCCGATGGTGCCGTAGGACTGGTAGATGGGCACGATGACCGCGGCTACGACGCCGCCGACCACGAGACCCATAACAACGATCATAACGGGTTCCAGCAGCGTGACAAGGCGCTTGGTCGCCATCTCGGCCTCATAGTCGAGTGTCTCGCTGATGGTCGCCAGCAGGCTGTCCAGCTTGCCGGTTTCCTCGCCGACAGCGACGGAGGAGGAGAGCTTCACTTCAAAACCGTCGATGCCCGCAATCGCCTCCGACAGGCTGTGGCCTGCGCGGATGCTGTCCAGCGCGTCACCGAACTGGCTCTCGATCCAGCGGTTGCCGATGGCGTCGCGTGCCGCGGCCAGTGTCGTGATGATGGGCACGCCGCTGCCGTACAGGTTGGACAGCGTGCTGGCAAAGCGCGCCGTGCAGATCTTGCGGTTCAGCACGCCGACCACCGGCGCGTGCAGGATGAAGCGGTCCCACTGGCGGCGGACCTTCGGCTGCGCCAGCAGGAGCTTGCCGCCAAAGACGATGAGCGCCGCCACGACGAGCAGCACCGGCCAGTTGGCACCGACAAAGTCGCTGACGTCAAACAGCAGCTGGGTCAGGAACGGCAGGGTCTCCATCTGGTCAAACATCGGTTTGAACTGCGGCAGAACAAAGGTCATCAAAATCGCAATAACGCCGACGATCAGCACGGACAGGATAATGGGGTACATCATGCTGTTGCCGACCTGCTGGTTCATCTTGTGCTCACGCTCATAGTAGGTCGCCATGCGGGTGCAGGCGTGGTCGATGCTGCCGGTGCCCTCGGCGCTGCGGATCATGGCCAGCAGCAGGGTGGGGAACGCGGGTGCGCAGGACTCCATCGCATCGGACAGCGGCACGCCCTTGCGCAGCTCGCTCAGGATGGCCTCGTACAGGGCCTTCTGGCGGGCGTCGATGGTGCGCTCGTCCGCCATGATGCGGAACGCACGCACCAGCGGCACACCGGCAGTCAGCAGGGTGCCCAGGTTGCGGCAGAAATCCGCCAGCACGGCGGTTTTCAGCGGGCGGAACGTCGCGAGGGCCTTCTGGGCCTCCTGCGCGTCGGTCATGTACAGGCCGTCATTGCGCAGCTTGGCGTAGAGCGCCTCCTCGCTGGGGGCCTCAAGCAGTCCGCGGACGGTCTTGCCCTTCTCATTGGTGGCAGTATAACGAAAACGTGGCATGAGGGAGATTCCTCCGAAAACAGGTTAAAAACTTTCAGATTGTCGAAAAACTCTTGTAGGGGCGAGCATTGCTCGCCCGCGCCCGTTTGCTTTGTAAGACAACTGTCCCGGAAAAAGCGTTGCTGCGGTAAGTTGACGGGCGACCAATGGTCGCCCCTACACACGCAATAAGGCAAGAATGCAATTTTTTGACGGTCTGAACTTCACAAAAACGCGCAGTACCATTCCAAAACGGGCCCGCCAAACAGCATCGCGATCACGATGCCCGCACACAGAAACGGGCCGAAGGCGAAGTGGTCCTTTTTCCCTGCCTTTTTGGCGGCCAGCAGGTATATGCCGTACACGCCGCCAAAAACAATGCCGAAAAACATCGCCAGCAGCGTATTCTGCCACCCCAGGAACAGCCCGGCGGCTGCCATCAGCTTGATGTCGCCGCCGCCGAACGCGCCGTCGATGACAAGGCAGAGCAGAAACATCGGCACACTGACGCAGAGCGCACGGATGACGTGCGGCAGCCAGTCGGCAGGGGAGAGCAGCACGCTCACCGTGCCGCAGACCGCCAGCGCCAGATTCAGCCGGTCCGGGATGATCTGCGTCTCGGCATCAATGAGTGAAACGCTCAGCAAGATCCCGCAGACCGCCAGCGCCAGCAGCGCGGCCCAGCTCATGCCGAACAGCCCGCCCGGCAGGGCGTAGGCGGCGCCGTACCGCCAAGTGCAGCCCAGCGCCAGCACGCCGCCCAGAAGCTCCACCAGCAGGTACCGCGCCGGAATGTGCGCACCGCAGTGGCGGCACCGCCCGCGCAAGAATAACCAGCTGAACACAGGCACTAAGTCCGGCGCACCCAGCGTGTGGCCGCACTGCGGGCATACGCTGCGGCCCTTCAGCGGGTCCATGCCCCGCGGCAGCCGCCACGCAACGACGTTCATAAAGCTGAACAGCGCCGCGCCCAGCAGAAAACGAATGAGTCCCAACAGAAGCTCAAGCAGCAGCATGGCCCACCCCCGCGCCGTATTGCAGCCGGTCCTCCGCGCGGAAAACGCGGTAACCGTCGTCGGCATCATAGATGGCGTACATGCCGTTCTCCTGATACAGGAGCCGCTGCACGGTGTAGCCGTTCGGGTCGATCTGCAAAAGCGTCACCGTGCCGGGCAGTGAGCCCAGCGTGCGGATTTCCTCGGCGATGCCGTCCGCAAAGCCGTCCGCGCTTGTCTGGTCGGCGAACGTCTGCCCGGCGGAGTAGCACTGGGCAGACACGGCACTGGCCGCCAGACGCGCAGCCTTGACCTGTGCCAGGGCCTCCCGCGCACGGGCCTGATAGCGCAGCTCCGCCGCGCCGGTCACAATAGTATACAGGACAGCGCCCAGCGCCAGCAGTACGGCGAGCTTTTCCGCAAACGCAGCTTTGGCCCAGCGTTCCCCGGTATGGCGCAGCCATGCGCCCAGTCGTGCTGCCAGCATTGTTACACATCCTCTACCATATAATAACACGCTATTTAGTATACCGTGCCGGGCCTGTATTTGCAAGGAATTTCGCGAAAAAAACTCTGCTTTTTGTTCAAAGATAACGGAAATTATGGCGAAATCGTGCACAAGCTGCCGCTGACCCACTATATTTGGTGTAAATTTGCTGAAATCTCGCGGAGTTTCTTGCGAAAACGTCACATTCCGAGTATAATGCCAATATATATAATCTGATATTGTGTCTAATTGTAACCTTTCACCGGAGAAACGACGGGAGCATCTATGGTGCAGTACAATAAAAATATAAAAAACAATAAGAAAGGCTTTACGCTGGTGGAGCTGATGGTCGTTCTGGCTATCACGGCCATTCTGGCGGTGCTGGTCGGCGGCGGGCTGATCGCCTACACGCGGCTGGCCCGGTTTGAAAAGAACGAGGCCAACGCCCGCACGCTGTTCCAGACGGCGCAGATCTCCCTGACCCGGATGGAGACGGCGGGGGAGCTGGATGCGTTCCGCCAGCAGGTCATGGAGGAGGGCAGCACGGGCGACCACTTCCAGAACGACGTCACCGTGACCGACGCGGGCGGCAATACCCTTGTGAGCCGCACCAAGAGCGAACTGGACCAGAACGTGGCCGCGCTCTACTATGACCGCACGGGCGCTGCCGCGGGCAACCATAACGCGCTGGTGGAGCGGCTGTTGGGCGATTACATCTACGACGCCTCGCTGCTGAATGCCTCGATCTGTGTCGAGATCGACGTGCAGAGCGGGCAGGTCTACTCGGTCTTTTACGATACCAAATCCGATAAACTCCGCTTCAATCAGGACGGTGCTACGAATATTTATGACCGCAGCTATGACCACCGCCGCAATGACACCCTTGTCGGCTACTACTCTGCCGAGGACCGCGTCAACGTTGTGCAGCTGGTGCAGACGAAGCTGAAGGTCAAAAATCCCCGCCTGACGAACGGCGAGACGCTGACCCTGAGCTGGAGCGGCAACTCCAGCCTTGGTGATCTGGACACCTCCTACACGGCCACGGCCTACGATGCCAAGGATACCGGCAAGACGAAGCCGCTGTTTACCATCACGATCAAGCGCGACACCGCGGGTGCGGCGGATGATAACAAGCAGGTCATCACAGAGATGCCTGTTGTTATCTACCAATACAACGACGAAGGCCAGCAGACCGGCACCGAGGAGAAGAAACTCTACTTCCCGTTAAGCTACAACAAGGGCAGCTTTGTGCTGACGCTGGATGCCATGGCGGACGCGGCGCTGCTGCGCGCGTGTGAGAACGACGCAAAGGTTGCCGCCACGAGCCTGTACAGCATCACCCGCCTGCTGAACGACCCGCAGGACATCTACATTGCCATGCGCGCCGAGCCGCGGGAGAACTACAGCGACACCTACACAGCCAGCAAAGAGGAAACGACGAACGAGGAAAACACCCTGCTGGCCAAGGGCGGCACGGCGGTCACGGCAGACCTGAAATATTTCCGCCATCTGTACAACCTGCGCTGGTCCGCGGATTGGAAGATTGACGACAAGGGCACCTACACGCTGACCCCCCAGGCCAGCAACAGCACCGGCCTGAACTGGACGGGCGGCGGCGTCACGGTCTACTGCGCCGCGGGCGCATGGCCTGCGGCCAAGGTGCCGTCCCTCAATGACCCTGTCGCCTGGCCGACGATCCCGGAACTGGGCGAAAAAATCGAACTTACGAGCATAACAACGGGTCTTACAACCCAAACGACCCGTGTGCCCATCCTCAATCTGCAATTGAGCAGCAAGTCCGTTGCAAAAACCGGCAAGGCAGAGAAGGACGTGCTGGCCGACCACTATGTCGGCCTTATCGGCGAGAACAAGGGCAAAATTTCTTACATCACACTGCGCGACCCGGACATTCAAGTCAACGTCAAGACCGAGACCGTCGCCGCCGGTGCGCTGCCGAACGAAAAACAGCTCAAGCTGACCGCAACCAAATTCGTTACGGCGCTGGAGGAGGACGACGAGAACTGGCGCGATGTGCGCGCCGTCGGCGCACTCTGCGGCGTCAACACCGGCACGCTGGAAAACTGCGCCCTGACCCGCGGCACGAACTCCTCGACCAGTGCGCTGGTGGCCGCGGCGCTGACGTTTAACAACACTACCACCGCAACGCAGCGCAAAGAGAAAACGCTGAACGTCAATAGCAAAGACTATACCTATTATACAGACGAGCCGCGCGGCATTGGCGGTCTCGTCGGCGTTGCCATACCCGAAACGGATTCCGTCATGCAGAATCTGACCGTCGCGTCGGACGTGACGGTGGCGGGTCTGCTTGTGGACAAGGACACGAAAAACGTTACAGACACAGCGGCAGACCAGCAGGCCGAGAAGGCCCGCTACGCCGCTGCGGCGGCTGAGCCGAATGACGAGAACTCCCTCTGGCGCAGCGTCGGCGTGGGCGGCGTGTTCGGCACGGTGGACGCTGCCCAGATGAAAACAGACAGTAAAACGAACATCGTCAACAACGGCTTTGTGACCGGCAACGGCTTTACGGGCGGCGTCGTCGGCAACCTGTTTACGACGGACACCAGCGTGTCCCAGAGCCTGACGGGCCTGAGGAACAACGGCACGGTCAGCGCGGGCGCCAACTATAAGGGCGATACCGCGGGCGATGCGCGCAGCCTGGTGCTGGGGCAGTTCTTCGGCGGCATTGCGGGCTACGGCAGGGGCGTGACCCTGCAAAACTGCAACAGCGTGACCCGCAGCGACCTGACCGAGACCCAGCTCAAGGAGCAGGTCGAGGCGGGCTTCGACAAAAAAACCGGCACATTGACCGACGCCAGCCCCCTCAAGGGTGATTTCGTCGGCGGCCTTGTCGGCTACGGCAAGGAAATTGTGCTGAACGGCTGCAAGACCGGCAAGGGCTACGTGCTCGGTAGCCGGTTTGTGGGCGGTCTGGCTGGTGGCTTTACCGGCAGCGGCGTACAACAGAACGATACGAACAGCAGTGACGTCTTTGGCAACCGCTACGTCGGCGGCATCGTGTCGGTCAACGGCGGCAACAGCCAAATCAGCGGCATGACCAATACGGGTCTGGTCGCGGCCTTTGGAAAGAACGCGGCCTACGTCGGCGGCATCGTCGGCGTCAATGATGCCGACTGGGGTGGCAGTGAAGACAAGACTGCCAAAGCCACCGTGCAGAACTGCGCCAACCGTATGTCCGGCGACAACGCCACCGACACCCGCCGCATCAACCTGTTAAAGGAGCTGAGCAGCTCCGCGGGCAGCTCCGCGGGCGGCTGCGCCGACTACGTCGGCGGCATCGCGGGCTGCAACGGCAAAAACGGTGTTGTGACGTGGGATACAAGCACCCCGACGCTGGGTGCCATCCTGTACGGCAACAACTACGTGGGCGGCGTGGCCGGTTATAACGATGTAAATGCGAAAATCTCCAACACCTCCGGCCAGAACCTGACCATCAGCGGCCAGATCGTGGCGGCGGGCAAGGCTGTCGGCGGTATGATCGGCCTGAACTGCGCCTCCACGCTGCCCTCCGCCACTGTGAAGGTCAGCCGCGTGGCGGGTCAGCAGCTTGTCGGCGGCGTCATCGGCGCCAACCTGCCGGTGGGCAGCTTCACCGTGGCGGGCGACGGCGCGTTTATAACAGATGTGGCCTCGGGCCGCGTCGAGGCCGACGCCGTCGCGGGCGGCATCATCGGCTACAACCGTCTGCTGGCGGCCAAGCCCACAGGCGGCACGCTGGAGGCGCTGCTGCCGACGATTAACGAGAGCACCGGCGTGCTGACCGACAGCACCGACGTGAAAACGGCGGACGGCGAGGTCACCCTTGCCAACTTCCAGAACATGCTCAACCTGCAGGCCGACATCTACGTCGGCGGTATCGTCGGCGCAAACGACGTCAATACGAAGCTGACGATTCGAAATGCAACCAACGGCGCAACGCAGAACGCCCTGTCCGTCGGCGGCCTGAACCCGTCCAACAACGGCGCGTTTAAAAACGGCGTATCGCTGAACGCGCTGGCCGGCGGCCGCTATGATTTCGACGACATGCGCGGCGCACTGGCGGGCGGTATCATCGGCTATGCCACACCCAACACAACGCTGAAAGACTGCACAAACTACGGCACAGTGGCTCACAAGTGCGCCGCGGGCGGCTTTGCGGGCTGGAACGAGGGCACGATCACCGGCGGCAGGATGGCGGCGTCCCTCGGCAACCGTGAAACCGGGTATACCTATCTGGGCGGCGTTGCGGGCGTCAACGGCGGTCTTATTCAGTCTGCCTACCCGGCGCAGGGCTGCGCCGTGCGCGGCGACAGCTATGTCGGCGGCATTGCGGGCGTCAACCTGGGCGGTGACGCTGAGGCAAGCAAGGGCCTCATCATTTGCACAGAGAACAACAGCACTGGCACGGTGGAGGCCAACCAATATGCGGGCGGCGTGGCCGGTGCCAACGTCGGCAGCATTTCGCTGTCCGGCCAGCTGCAAAGCAGTGTCACCGCCACCGGCTATGCGGGCGGCGTGGCCGGTATCAATACGGATAAGGGCCGCATTTACGGCGCTGAAAACGCCAACGGCGCGGTCCTGGGCAGCGTCACTGCCGCCAACTACGCGGGCGGCGTGGCCGGTACGAACAGCGCCGAAATCACCCGTGTGGATAACCACGCCTCGGTGCGCGCCAGCACAAAATATGCGGGCGGTATTGCGGGCGTGAACGACGAGGGCGGCAAAATCAGCGCCTGCGTCCATGCCCAGAATCAGGTCTACGCCACCAACGGCGAGGCGGGCGGCATCGCGGGCAATAATAATAAAAACGCGCTGATTGAGAATGTGCAGGTCAGCGCCGCCGTCACCGCGGCCAACGGCACGGCGGGCGGCGTCACGGCCACGAACTTCGGCATCATCGGTCAGGAGACCGGGCTGGAAAACAACAGCAGCGTAAGCGGCTGCACGATCACCGGCACGTCGGAGAGCATCGGCGCTGTTGCGGCGTACAACGGCAAGCACGCGACCATCCGCAATGTGAAGCTGGCGGCAAACGCCAACGTGCGGTTCAGCACCCCGGCGGTCACCATCGGCGGCCTTGCGGGCATGAACGAGGGCACCGTAACCGGCTGTCAAGTCGAAAACGGCGCGCTGGCGCTGAACAACGGCCTGCGCGCGGGCACCAACACCGTCACGCTGGGCGGCGCGGTGGGCCGCACCACGGCGGACGGCAATGTCAGCGAAACCAACGTTCTGCTGGACCTTACACAAAATCTTGATAAGTATACAAATTTGGGCGGCGTCGCAGGCCGGAACGACGGTACCCTGAAGCAGTGTACCTATTCCGGCACGATGGGCGGCAACGCGGACACGGACGGCCTTGTCTCCGCCGGTGCACGCAGCACCGGCAGCACGGTGGGCGGCATTGCCGGTCTGAACAACAACACAATCACCGACTGTGAGGTCAAATACATCAAACTGCAGGTCAGCGGTATCAGCAACATCACCACGACCCAGACCGCAGACGAAAAGCTCGCCAGTGCCAGCCACGTGGGCGGCATTGCGGGCCGCAACAATGCCGAAATCGCCAACAGCTATGTCGCCACCGAGCGCAGCGGCAACGCGGGCAGCATCATCACGGCGCGTTACGGCTTTGTGGGCGGCGTCGCGGGCTCCAACAACGGCACTATCAAGGGCAGCGGCAGCAAAAAAGCGCTGGTCAGCGACGAAGAAGCAAAACCCGCCCTTGTTGCACAGGTTAAAAATTGGCTGGGCGCGGCAGATGCCAATGCCGGCATCAACAGCATGGCGGCAGAGCTGACCACAGGCAAGACCTACGCAAATCTCATGGGTGTTGACACTGTGTCCAAAGAAGGCTGCGGCTATAGGAATGTCTATAACCAAAGCGGCCTTGCCGCCAATGATCTGCTTGTCGCCCTGCGCGGCAGCAACAACAGCGAGACCGTCCGTGCCGCCGGTTATCTGGGCGGTCTGGCAGGCTTTAACTCTCTCCGCGGTACAATCGACACTTCCGCCACCGGCCAGTGGTTTGTCTATTCTGACAATGCGACAACGGCATCCACCGTCGGCGGTATTGTCGGCCAGAACGAATCCAACGTCACAGACAAAAGCGTGCTGGACACTGTGGTAAACTGTGCCGCTGTGCGCCGGTTTACGCGCGTGTTTGATAGGTCTAAGAACAAGGACGATACAGACGATGACAACATTTACAAGAGCGAAAATCGTGTTGTTGTCCATGTGGGCGGTGTCATTGGCCAGCAGCAGAACCGCAGCGATGACCGGTGGTCTGTCAGCAAGGTAGTCAACTGCGGCAGTGTGTTCAACAGCCGCTCGGCCAATGTGGGCGGCGTGATCGCCTATTGGCTGGACTACGGCGGAACCGTGCAGAAATGCTTCAATTTTGGCAAAATCACAACAAACACGAACGACAAAAACAGCGGTTACGGTGCAGTCGGCGGTATTGTCGGCTTTATTGACCAGCCTATTTCCGGCGGCACCACAAATGTGCTTTCCTGCCGTAACTACGGTCAGATTTGGTATGATTCAAACGGCGCAAATGACTGTGCGGGCATTATCGGCAAAATCGAGATGAAGAAGGTCACCGATATTATGACGCTGAACATCATCGACTGCGTCAATAGCGGTGCAATCAAGGCAGCGTCGCAGGCAGTCGGCATTCTGGCATGGATCGGCCCGTACGACAAGGGAAATATTGATTATGTTACAGTAAATATTGACCGCTGCCGAAACCTTAATACAGACTTTACGTGTAGCAGAAAAATCGGCATTGTTGGCAGCCGCGGTAATGGCTCTGGGTCGAAAGAAGCAACCAATGTCACAAACTGCTTTGCCACGGTTGGTACAGGTTGGTATCCTATTGCCTATTTGCGCCAGAGTTACGAGAATGTCACCGGCCACGGCAACTATTATATTGAAAATTCCGGCGGTGAAGGCAAGAGCTTCTATAAAAAGGATGAGCGTAGACTGACCGCAGAAAAACCGAACAGTACAACAGGTAACTGGGAGAAAGCGGATGAGCAAGGAAGTGACAAGGCCTACAAGGAGACAGATTGGAATCCGTCCTCGGAAAAAGTAAAAGCACACCGTCTGTACATAGGCTATAACGTCGATGACAAAACCTATCCTTATATTGCGTTCCTGCCCACTTTGGCAAAGGATGGGAACGGCGCAGCGTACAGTCTGTGGTGGATGCGAGGCACTACTTCTACGGATCAGGATGCCAAACCAAACTCTGCCTATATCAAGACCGACGGTAACAAAGCCTACATTTTCGATGATACCGGCGCGGGCCAAGATAACAATCCCGGCAACCAGAGAGCGACTGTGATGCTGCAATTCGGCGAAGCCGCGAACAGTACGAACCCGGACGTTGATATTACCGACATCACCGACGAGGTCATCCAGAACTACTATAAGTACGTGCTGGACAGCACCAAGCCCGCCCAGCCGGGAGAAATCCACGTCAAGGCCAGCCAGGTGCAGGACGCGGACAACAACGTCTATGGCCGCTACGAGGTTACGTGGGAAGCGACCGATACGGACGCCAGCCCCGCCTCCTATTACCGTGTGGAGATTCTGCCCTGCGATGCCGTAGGCAACATCACCGGGGTCGCCTACCTGACCGCGGACGTCTACCAGCGCAGCTATACCTTTGTGGCTGATAAAGAGTGGACGGGTAACTTCGTCGTGCGTGTAACGCCCTACAATACCAACGACGACCCGAATCAGGATGACAACTTCAACACCAGCGGCGTGCAGACCTTTATGCACGCCCTGCCTACACCGGAGATTGAGTTCCGGCTGGTAAAGCGGTATAACGGCGGCTTTGACTGGGGTCAGTGCCAGACGCCGGATGAAAAATCGAGAGAATTCAATTATGAAGTTGTCGCGGTGCTGAAAAACTACACCGAATACCCGACAGACGAGGCTTGGACCGTCAAGCTGACCGATGGAAGGAATACTTATTATTTCCGCAGTCAGGATGGCAAGCAGTACATCCGCCTGACCAAAAATTTGGAACGCACTTTGACGCTTACGGCGTTGGCAACCCCGGGAAACAACAGCACAAAGTATCTGCGCTCGGCCCAGTACAAGTCAGAGACCTATCTCCCGTCCCAGTGGCGAGACCACAACGGTGACTCCGGCAAGGACGAGGACGGTCTGCCGCTGGGCACGCTGAAAAAGGACGGCGACACGGACTATGTGACCTACACCGGCCAGACAGCGGAAAGCTTTGAAGCAACCGTGAAGTTCAGCTTTACCCCGAAGGTCAAGAGCGACAGCAGCGAGCACGGCAGCCCGACCTACCGTGTCATGCTGCTGGCAAAATATCTGGGCAATGACGAAGTCAACGGCGTATCTTTGAACGGCCAGTACATCACGCTGGCCGCGCGGGAAAGCATTGTGACAGAGTCTCCCGTCACCTTCAACCTGAACAGCCTGCCGTCGGATGCTATGACGAACTACACAGACTTCCTTGTTGTCGCGGTGCCCGTCACCAGCGGCAAGGGCGATATGAAGTATCGCTGGGATGCCACGGCGGACGAAGTGTCCGCAACCATTGCCAAGCACGCGAACGAGACAAACGACACCGACAAAGAAATCTGGTGGAAGAACGGCTATGAGATCGTCCGCACGGGCGAGCACAGCTATACCTATGCCCATCTGACGCCGCTCTGCTTCTCCGACGTGAACCGCACCGATGACCCGGAATGGGCTAAACAGGCCACGCAGACGACCCCGCAGATCATCTTCAAGCAGCTGAACCTGAATGTTCTGAAAGCTCCGACGCTGGCGGAAGATACAGACGGCGGCGTAGTGGATGACAACAATCAGCTGACCTACACGTTCAAATGGACACAGGAAGACATGAAAGCCACTGACGCAGCCCCCGACTACCAGATCAAGCTCTACGGCCTGTTGACGGACAAAGACGGCAAGGTGACCGGTCAGGAGCAAATTGCGCTGAAGGACGACGTCACCCTGACGCCGACACAAAATGGCAGAAACTTTACCCTGCCTGTCAACGTGGATACCATGCTGGCCAACGGCAGCGACAGCTGGCGCTATAACAAGGTCCGGCTCGAGGTCACCCGTGTGGCGGCAGCCAACACCACCGAAATCGGCGCGTCTGCTGTGGCGGATTACAGCGTTAAGCAGCGCCTGCCCGGCATCAGCGCGCCGAGCTCCATCACCCGCGTCAACGGCGAGACCGACAACGCGGATGCCCTGCTCTACACGGTCAGCTGGTCGCCGTCCGACGACGCGCGCATTGACCACTATGACCTGTGCGTCGTCGATGCCGATGACAAAACTGTGCTGACGCTGCACACCACGGACAACGTCGGCAGCCTGACGCTGGATCTGGAGCAGTATCAGGGCGAGGCATTGCGCTTCCGCGTTATTGCCCGCAGCAATGACGACAGCCGCTTTGACGGCCCGGACGGCGCGTTGAGCCAGCCCGAGACCATCGTCAGCCGCGCCGCTGCGCCCACGGTTACGGGCAGCAGCTTTGCGCCCGCCAGCCCGAATCAGGAGACGTTCCTGAACGACCTCAAGCTCAACATGACGCTGGACGCAGCCGCACAGGGCAATGTCTACTTTACCGGTTATATCTTCAGCAACGAGGACAATTACAATACAATTGCCAAACTGGCCGAGGCTTGGCAGGGCAAAGGCACCGGACAGGCCAAGTATGAGGCCCAGCAGGAGTTGACCCAAGCACTGGACGAGATGCTGGCCAACGGCGACGCCGAGCTGGTCATCCCGAAGGACAGCCGCACGGTGGGTGGGAGCGCCAGCGTCAACGACAAAACCGCCAGCTATACCTTTGTGCCCGACGGCAACGGCTTTACGCTGACGCCCGACCATGCAAAACAATACCTGCTGCCCGCGGTGCGCGTTATGCCCACCAACGGCACGACAGCGTCGAACTGGTTCTACATCCAGCAGGATGCCGCAGCGGCACAGCTGCCGGCCATCACGCTGGACGCCCCCGTGGACGCTGCCGAACCGGAACGCGCACTTGGCAATGCCGTTTACACGCAGGAAGTCAACCTGTACAACGACCCCGAGTGTAAGAGCAATCGCGGTACGGCCCCGCTGGAGCTGCGCCGCTTTACGGTGGAGTGGACCGCGGTGAACAAGTACACCCAGGCCGACGGCACGGTGCGCAACCTGACCGACAGCTATACCTTTACCGTCACGCCGCTGGATAGTAAGACGAAACAGCCCTACATCATTACGGTGACGAACTACGACAGGGACGAGACGGACGAAGACGGCACCACGCATAAGCGCGGGGAAATCAAAACCGTCACCAAGACGACCTATAACGGCGAAACGACGGAGCTTAAGAAGACCGACGATGTGGACAAGGAGACTGGCGAGACCCGCATCTGGTACGACCTGAGCGTTGAGCCTGTGACCGACGAGAACGGCAACGTGACAGACTGGAAATCGCAACCCTATAACGTCACCGGCACGGTGGAAAAGGACGGCGGTACGCTGTACTACAAGGCACAGACGGTTCCCATGCTGGAGCTGGTGCAGGAGGACGGCGCCGAGCCTGTTTACCGCATCACCCTGCCCGAGCTGCAGGAAAAGGTGCAGGACGACTCGCTCGAGCTGCAAAAGTTCACCGCAAGTGTGATGCTGCAGACGCTGGCGCACTCGGATAACAAGGGTAAGACCGTCGAATCCGGCGCGGTCAAGGTCCCCGTCAACGAGACGAACACCGCCGATGCGGCGGAGGATGCCCAGAGTATGGACTCCGCGGAGAGCGTCGCGCCCGCCGAGACTGCAGAAAGCACGGCAGCGGAAAGCGCCCCCGCAAGCGTGCCCCCGGTTCTGATGCGGGCCCGTGCGGCACTGCCCATGGCGACCCCGGAGACCGCCGCTGCCCCGGATGAGACGGACGCGGCGGAAACCGCGCCCCCGGAAAAGACGGAAATAAGCGACGCATCGTAATTTTATTTCAGGAAAGAAGGTGGCATTATGCACCGCAGGGCACGCAGCATTCTGCGCGGGGAGCAGGGGCTTTCGATGATATTGGTCCTCTGTATCGGCGCGCTGTTTGTGGCGCTGTCGGCAGCGCTGGTCTATGCGGCCTCTGTGCTGACGGCCAATGCCAACCGCCAGCTGCTGGAACAGGAAGCCTACCAGCTGGCAACCAGCTTTTCCGACGTGCTGGAAGGGGAGCTGAACAATAAGGACAGCAGCTTTGCCAAGTTTGTCAATGAGCAGTTCATGTTCTCCCAAAGCTACGGCAAGGACATCTATGATTTGGAATCCCAGCCCAAGGAGTTCGCCTGGAAACCGAAAGGCAGCCAGCCTGATGGCGGGGCCGAGGCCATCACGGTAACACTGCGCCGCCGCCCGGGCGACGGTGCCGACAAGCTGAACCAGACGGCGAACAGCACCATTGCCACAGACCTGCGCAACCTGCTCGACACACTGGAGGGCGAAGACCGCAAGGGCATGGCAATCGTCGATTTACAGCTGGACATTACGGTGACAGTCACGAAAAACGGCGAGAGCTTTGCCTTCACGCGGACCTATGACCGCACGGTAAAGTACAGCAGCAGCGACAAGTCAACAAGCAAGGTGTACTACACGGTAAATGGCGGAACAACGAAGTATTACCGTGAGAGTGACCTGACATTTGTTGCCGCCGGTAAAGATAAATTGGAAATCAAAGACGATAATATCAAAAACAACCGCCTGACGTTCCACTGCGACACCAGCCAGCAGCCCGATTCCATCACCTACACCCGCGGTGCCAAACAGAGCACCGGCACAACACAGGAGTGACCCGCTATGAAACATACTTTACAAAGTCAGCGCGGCGAGACCATTGTGGAAGTGCTGGTGTCGTTCCTGCTGCTTATGCTTTTCACGGCTATGTTTGTCGTCTCGCTGCGGTACGCCCGCGCCATGTCCCAAAAGGCCGAGTCGCTGCGGGAGACAGCCTATGCCTTCTGCGCCGGGCTGTACCCGGCCAATAACGCGGCCCCCAACTGGGTGAATGAGCGGGATGGGCTGGAGTTCTCCTTTGGCGATTACGGTGAATTTACGGTGAACGGCGTCGAGCTGGACAGCGTGGAGACAAGCGCGGAAGTTACGGAAAACGGCCAAAAAACGACGGAACAGCACAAGTTTTACCGCTACAGCAAGAGCACAGCAGAAGGGGCGACCAACCCATGAAGCAGCGTTTGAAAAACCAGAACGGCACAACGCTGGTGGAGCTGATCGTCTGCATGGTGCTGCTGGCAATCTTTACGCTGGCGGCGGTCACGCTGATACAGCCCAGTGCGCAGGCGTACATGGACATCCAGCAGCAGACGCGCGCGCAAAATCTGGCCGATGCGCTCATTGAGACGATCCGCGGCGAGGTGCTCGAGGCGAACGGCTATATCCGCTTCACCGACGGCGCAACGAACCCTAAAAATTTGGACAGCGTTTTTGCGTCCAAGGGTAACGACTACAGCCAGGGCACGGCATTGGAATTCAGCGTCTACCCCAACCACATTGAGCTGATCGACAAGGACTGTGTGCCGCCGCTGACAAAAACAGACGGCACAGCACTGCTGACAGCGGATCAGGCCAATGCGCTGAACGGCTACCTGCACATGCGGTTTTACCGCGATGAACTGAATGGCGACGGGCACTACGGCAACCCGCAGCACACAAAAGAGAACAAGGACGCGGATGGCAACGTGACGGACACACTGCCCTTCGTTGCCTACGGCTACACAACGGCCTATCCCCGGGATGCCTATATGGGGCTGTTCATCAGTGAACTGCATTTCTACGCCCGCAGCTGGACGCAGGACGGCGACGAAACCAAGACCCCGCGCATTACGGCTATGACGGTGGTGCTGACTGTGGCCAAGCGGGACGCCAACAACCAGATCGTGCCGCTGTGCACCCAGAAAGCCATTGTGCAGTTGCCCGGTGAGCCGGTCATCCTGTATGGACCCGGCACCTGGGACGGCAAGGCATCGTCGGAGTCGTGAGCGGTGCCCTCCGGGACGATTTTTGAAAAGTATATTACAATCCCGGCGGATGTACTGGACAAATTCAAATGGACTTATTATACTTTAAAACATGATTACCTGTGTGCCGGACAAAAATGCAGGAACGTCATGGGCAGCAGAGCAGAGAGGATGACTAGGATGGCAACAATTGAAATCAAAATGCTGGGCGGCTTTGAGATCCGTATGAACGGCAAGCCCGTGCTGGCACAGCTGGCGCAGTCCCGCAAGGCAACGGCGCTGGTGCAGTATCTCGTTTTGCGGCGCGGGGAGCGCGTCTCCCACAAGGTACTGACCGATACCCTGTGGGCAGGGGAGCGGTCCACCAACCCGGACATGGCCCTGCGCGCCATCTTGCATCGCTTCCGCCTTATGATCGACGCGGAGGATCTGGATGAGATGAAGGACTGCATCGTGACCAGCCGCGGCTACTACCAGTGGAACCCCCATCTGGACTGCAGCGTGGATGTGTTTGAGGTCAACGACCTGTCGGAGCTGGCCCGCAAGGAGAGCGACGCCGAGAAGCGCAGCCGCATTTATGAACAGATCGTCAACCTGTACGACGGGCGGCTGCTGCCGCAGTCTGCGTCCGAGCCGTGGGTCGAAAGCGTCAGCGTGCGTCTGCACGGGCAGTACCGCACAGCCATTTTAAACCTGCTGGAGCTCTGCAAAAAATGGGGCGAGAGCACCCGCATCGTTACGCTGTGTACCCGCGCGCTGGAGCTGGACCCCTACGAGGAGCGCCTTTATCTGGAAAAGATCGTCGCGTTGGAGACGCTGGGCCGCCACGAGGAGGCGGAGGATCTGGCACGCCGCGGCAGCGCCATGGGCTGCCTGCATCATGCCATTGAGCCGGGCCGCGCAGGCTCTGCCTACCGCCAGATGCGCCAGGCAGACCGCAATATGGAGAGCGAGGTCTCCAAGCTGATCTCTGCTCTGCCGGATACCGAGGACACGGGGGCCTGTATCTGCGACTTTGAGACGTTCAAGGAAATTTACCGCGTACAGCGCGGCGTGCAGGTCCGCTACGGTCTGCAGGTATTCCTGGCGATTCTGACCGTGGCTCCCAGCCAGAACACCGATGCTGCCGAGACCGCTTTGATGGTGGAGCAGCTGGGCGATCTGATCCGCACGAATCTGCGCCAGTGCGATGTGGCCGCCCGCTACACCGATATGCAGTATGTTGTTATGCTGAGCGGCAGCACCGCCGAGAGCGGCACCGGCCCGCTGGAGCGCATCAAGGCCGCGTTCTACCGCATCCCTGCCCATGGCCGCTACCTGTTGAGCTATAGCCTCTATGTTCCCGAGGCCAAGGCCGACAGCGGGCGCGTCCGCCGCCGCAAAAAGACGGCGAAGAAGGAAAAATAAGTGAGCCGTTAAGCCGTACAGTGAAAGCTGTGCGGCTTTTTTGCTGCACGGACCGGCAAAGAAACGATTGGTAGGGGCGGGCATTGCCCGCCCGGCCTGCAAAAT
>ERZ780137.815-NODE-815-length-23046-cov-3.990562_pt1 | contig 23046 bp, 24 predicted proteins | sample MGYA00511020_ERZ780137 | MGnify/ENA primary metagenome ERZ780137 (study PRJEB29588, sample SAMEA2157917) | human gut metagenome | biome: human gut; feature: human-associated habitat; material: faeces | place: Denmark | collected 2008/2010 ... | reverse complement strand
GCGGGTCAGCACGCGGGTTTTGCCGGAGCCTGCACCGGCTCCGATCAGCAGCGCCTGACCGCGGTATTGCACGGCTTCCGCCTGCTGCGGGTTCAGGTCGCCCACAAGTTCCTGTGCGCTGCGTGCGATGACTTCCGGCTCGTCGTACACTGTTGCCTCCCTTTGAATCGCGACATTCATGTTTACCACATGCACGGGTCAGCGCAGGACAACGTACACTTACGAGTATCCATATCATTCACTGACATACAACAATGGGAGGTTCAATGCAGGAACTTGAGGAGCGAATCCAAAGCGAGGGAACGGTGAAGGCGGGTAATGTGCTCAAGGTGGACGCGTTTCTGAACCACCAGTGCGACGTACGCCTGTTCGACCGCATGGGTTCGGCATGGGCCGCTCATTTCGCCGGCAAGCACATCACCAAGATTCTGACCATCGAGGCGTCCGGCATCGGCATTGCGTGTGTGGCGGCCCAGCATTTCGGCAATGTGCCGGTGGTGTTCGCCAAGAAGGCGCAGTCCATCAACCTTGACGGCGACCAGTACACCACCACGGTCTATTCCTTCACCAAGCAGAAGGAGTTCCCGGTGATCGTGGCCAAGAAGTATCTGAACGCCGGCGACCATGTGCTGCTTATTGACGATTTTCTGGCCAACGGCAAGGCGTTGCGCGGTCTGATCGATCTGTGCGAAGCAGCCGGTGCCACGGTCGAGGGCATTGGCATCGCCGTGGAGAAGGGCTTCCAGGGCGGCGGTGACCGCCTGCGGGCTGCCGGCGTGAACCTGAAGTCCCTGGCCATCATCGAGTCCGCCGAGCCCGGCAACATCGTCTTCCGGGACGAGGACTGAGCCCTTCGCCTGAACCGAATTTACACAAAGGAGGAATCCCCTTGTCTCACCAGACTGTCATCGTGCTGGACTTCGGCGGACAGTACAACCAGCTCATCGCCCGCCGGGTCCGGGAGTGCGGCGTCTACTGCGAGGTGAAGCCCTACACCACCCCGCTGGAGCAGATCCGCGCCATGGATCCCATCGGCATCATCTTCACCGGCGGCCCCAACAGCGTCTATCTGGAGGATTCGCCCACCATCGACCCCGAGATCTTCCGCTGGGGAGTGCCTGTGCTGGGCATCTGCTACGGCAGCCAGCTGATGATGCACCTGCTGGGCGGTCATGTCTGCCGCGCCCCTGAGCGTGAGTACGGCAAGACCGAGGTCTTTGTGGACAACGGCAGCAAGATGTTCGAGGATGTTCAGCCCTCCACCATCTGCTGGATGAGCCACAACGACTACATTGAAACGGCAGCGCCCGGCTTTAAAATTACCGCGCACACCCCCAACTGCCCGGTAGCGGCGGCAGAGGATGCAAGCCGCGGGCTGTACTGCGTGCAGTTCCACCCCGAAGTGCTGCACACCGACAACGGCACCAAAATGCTGAGCAATTTTGTATATAATGTATGCGGCTGTGCCGGAACCTGGAAAATGGACAGCTTTGTTGAAGAAACCGTTAAAGAGCTGAAAGAACGCATCGGCAGCGGAAAAGTGCTGTGCGCATTAAGCGGCGGCGTAGACAGCAGCGTCTGTGCGGCAATGCTGGCCAAAGCCATCGGCAAACAGCTTACCTGCGTATTTGTAGACCACGGCCTGCTGCGCAAAAACGAACGTGAAGAAGTATGCTCCGTATTCGGCGAAGGCGGACTGTTTGACATTAACTTTGTATGCGTAGACGCACGCGAACGTTTTTACAGCAAACTGGCAGGCGTAACCGCGCCGGAAGCCAAACGCAAAATTATCGGCGAAGAATTTATCCGCGTGTTTGAAGAAGAAGCCAAAAAAATCGGCGCAGTCGATTATCTGGCACAGGGCACCATTTACCCGGACGTTGTTGAAAGCGGCCTCGGCGGCGAATCGGCAACCATTAAGAGCCATCACAATGTAGGAGGCCTGCCCAATTTTGTAGACTTTAAAGAAATTGTTGAGCCTCTGCGCGATTTGTTTAAGGACGAAGTGCGCCAGTCCGGCAGAGAGCTTGGCCTTCCGGAATATCTGGTAACCCGCCAGCCGTTCCCGGGACCGGGGCTTGCCATCCGCATTATCGGTGAAGTAACGGCAGAAAAAGTTGCCATTGTGCAGGATGCCGATTACATTTACCGTGAAGAAGTGGACAAACTGCCGTTGGCAGAGCGCCCCAGCCAGTATTTTGCGGCACTGACCAACATGCGTAGCGTAGGCGTTATGGGCGACGAACGCACTTACGATTACGCCATTGCCCTGCGTGCCGTAACCACCACCGACTTTATGACGGCGGAAGTTACCATGCTGCCACCTGCAACAATTACTACCGCAGCCAACAGAATAGTAAACGAAGTAAAACATATCAACCGCGTGCTGTTTGACTACACAACCAAACCGCCCGCAACGATAGAGTTTGAATAAATAATAAAAACCTGTAAGCCCAATAAATAAGCGGCTTGCAGGTTTTCTTTTTGTTATATATTGACTAATTTTGTCAATTTTCTTCTTCAAAATCTTTTATACTTTTATGATTAGAAGTTTTCTCTAATTCTATCATAATTTTAAGATTTACAAAAATAATATTAAAACAGGATTTTGTTTTCTAATGTAGAATTTATTAAACATCACCTGCAAAGGAGGCACACTCATGATTGTTACAACTACACAAACTGTTGAAGGCAGGCAGATTGCCGAATATAAGGGTATTGTTTTTGGTGAAGTGGTATCCGGCGTAAATTTTGTTAAGGATTTGTTTTCCGGCATTACGGATATTTTTGGCGGGCGCAGCAGCACTTACGAAAATGAATTGCAGGAAGCGCGCGAAAAAGCTATTGACGAAATGTGCAAACGTGCCGAAAGATTAGGCGCTAATGCTGTTGTCGGTGTCGATGTAGACTACGAAGTATTAGGCAAAGAGAACGGCATGCTGATGGTAAGCGTCAGCGGCACTGCCGTTAAATTAAAATAATAATGTATATTATGGGCAGCTTTAGGGCTGCTCTTTTTTTATGCAGTTTTACAATTTTTATGCCGTAATTAAATTGATTTAAAACGTTAAAAATTGTACGGTTTTATATTTCCCACCTTTCTCAAATATTTCACAAAACAACTGTTAAAGTGTATTTATTGTAACATTATTTCATATTGACTTAAAAATAAATAATAATTATAATTGATTACATAAGATTTATCGCAAAAACAGTGATCTCTTAAAATAAGATAGAAGGTTAGGTATTGAAAAATGAAAAATTTAAAGAAAGAATACGGACTTTACATTAACGGCAAGTGGCAGCCCGCCTCCGACGGCGCTACCTTTAAAACTTACAGCCCTGCTACCGGCGAAGAACTGGCAGTTTGCGCCGAAGCAACGCGCAAGACGTTGACGCTGCGGTAAAAGCTGCGCACGCTGCGTGGGAAAGCTGGAAGAACACCACTCCTGTTGAAAGAGCGGTTATTTTAAACAAAATTGCCGATATTATCGACGCCAACGCCCACCACCTTGCAGAAGTTGAATCGCTGGACAACGGCAAACCCATCCGCGAAACCAGCATGATTGATATTCCGATGAGTGCAGACCATTTCCGCTATTTTGCAGCCGCCATCCGTACGGAAGAAGGCACTGCTACCATGCTGGACAACAACACTTTAAGCCTCGTCCTGCACGAGCCTATCGGCGTAGTGGGGCAGATTATCCCGTGGAACTTCCCGTTTCTAATGGCTGCGTGGAAGCTGGCTCCGGCACTGGCCGCAGGTGACTGCATTGTGCTTAAACCCTCCAGCACTACCAGCCTGAGCGTTTTGGAGCTTGTGCGTTTAATTGAAGGCGTGCTGCCGGCAGGCGTGCTTAACGTAATTACCGGCAAGGGCAGCAAGTCCGGCCAGTATGTTTTGGAACACCCCGGCTTTGTCAAACTTGCCTTCACCGGTTCTACCGAAGTTGGCCGCGGCGTGGCACAGGCTGCCGCCGATAAATTGATTCCGGCTACTTTGGAGCTTGGCGGCAAATCGGCCAATATTTATTTTGATGACTGCAACTGGGATTTGGCTATGGAAGGCCTGCTTTTGGGCATTTTGTTCAACCAGGGCCAGGTTTGCTGCGCGGGCTCGCGCGTGTTTGTACACGAAAAAATTTACGATAAATTTGTTGAAGAAGCGGTTAAACGCTTTAACGCCGTAAAAGTCGGCAACCCGCTCGACCCGGCAACGCAGATGGGTTCGCAGATTGACGCGAAACAGGTTGCCAAAATTGCCGGCTACATTGATATTGCCAAAGCAGAAGGCGCAGCTATTGCCTGCGGCGGCCATAAACTTACGGAAAACGGGCTTGATAAGGGCAACTTCTTTGCGCCGACGCTGATTACCAATGTTACCAACGATATGCGCGTGGCACGCGAAGAAATTTTCGGGCCTGTGGCTGTGGTTATTAAGTTTAAGGACGAAGCCGAAGTTGTTAAAATGGCAAACGACAGCAATTACGGCCTTGGCGGTGCCGTATGGACGCAGGATATTAACCGCGCCATCCGTGTGGCAAAAGCCGTGCAGACGGGCAGAATGTGGGTTAACACCTACAACGCTATTCCGGCAGGCGCACCGTTCGGCGGTTATAAAGAATCGGGCATTGGCCGCGAAACGCATAAAGTAATGCTGGAGCATTACAGCCAGACCAAAAATATTATGATTAACCTTGGCGAAAAGCCTTTGGGATTGTATTGACAACCGCTCTTTACAATGTTAAACTTTTAGTAATTACAAATTTGCAGCTGATGATAAGGAAAAGTACCTTTAAAAGGCAGCCAAAAGCGAGCCGGTGGCGGTGAAAGTCCGGCGGCGGGCATTAAAGGGAATGGGCCTTGGAGGCGCACTGCGAGCCGCAAGGGGTAGCAGCGCCGGGAATGCTTTGCCCGTTACCATAAAAGCGGATATCGGCATCGGCCCGTATCTTTTAAGCGGACTTATTTAAGTCAAGCAGGGTGGCACCGCGAAAGTTTACAGCCTTTCGTCCCTACAGGGATGGAAGGCTTTTTTATTTACCTGTTAAGGAGTGAGCGGCATGGAAGCAGCAGAAAAAGAAAAAAAGATAGTAACATTAACGGAGGTTAAACCAACGCAGGACGGTTACCGCTGGGTGGCGATAACGGCAATGCTTTTGGCAATAGGCATTATTCTGCATACTGTAAGCCCTAATGTTGGCGGCGTTACGCCGAACTGGACTATTGCCATGTATTCCATTGTAATTAACCTTACCAACCCTTCGCTGCCGCAGGCACTGGGCATTGGTTTTATTTCCGGCATGACGCTTGTGCCGTCCTCCAAATCGGCCTTTCCGCTGGGCAACCTTGCCAGCGAGGTTTGCGGCGCGGTGGTGTGCTGCCTCCTGGTTAAGGCCATGCTTGCCGTTAAACTTGAAAAATGGCGCCTGCGCCCGTTTATTGCCGGCCTTGTGGCAACAATGGTGAGCGGCGGCGTGTTTACCTTTATTTTAAAAATAGTTTTGGGGCTGCCCTTAAGCGTATGGCTGTATGCCATGCTGCCGGTGGTGGCGGTAATAGGCGTGCTTAACGGCAGCATTACCTTTTTGCTGTACGGGCCGGTGCGCAGGCTGTTTTTTGTGCAGGAGGAAGATAATTGATGGAAACGGTTGCGGAATTAAAGCATTTTTATTTTGCTTACAAAAAGAATAACCTTGTGCTGCACGATATTGATTTTAAAATAGAAAAAGGCTCTTTTACCGTTATCGCAGGGCCGAGCGGCAGCGGCAAAACAACGCTGTGCAAGGCCATGGCGGGCATTGTGCCGTTTTATATGGGCGGCGCGTACAGCGGCGAAGTAATGGTACTGGGCGAAAGCACCAAAGGCAAAAAGGTATCGGATATTGCCATGCGCCTGGGGCTGATGCTGGAGGATTATGAAAGCCAGCTTGTTTCCCTCACTGCGGGCGAGGAAGTTGCCTTCAGCCTGTTAAACCACGGCTTTAAGCCGGAAGAAGTTGAAGAACGCACGCGCAAGGCGCTGGAGGATGTTGGCCTGCCGGGGCGCGAAAGCTATCAGCTGGACGAACTCAGCGGCGGGCAGCGCCAGAGGCTGCTTTTGGCTTCGGTTTTGGCGGTGCATCCGGAAATTATTGTTTTGGACGAGCCTGTATCGGCCATGGATCCGGACGGCGCAAATTCGCTGTACAAGCTGCTTTACAAAATACATAAGGAATACGGCACAACCATTGTGGTGGTAGAACACCGCATTGACTATCTGCTGCCGTATATGACAGATTTAGTTGTACTTAAAAAAGGACGCCTTGTGGCAGCCGATAAGTTTGAAAACGCCGCCCGCGTTATGTATAAGGATGAAACCCTGCGGCATTTTGTTCCGGCTTTATGGCGCATTAAGCTGGGGCTTGAAGAAAAATTCGGCGTAAGCCTTGGTAATTGGCGTACGGAAGAAGAAGCCGTTGCGGAACTGAAGGCAAAAGGTTTTACAGGGGGTGAGGCGTAATGCTGGAGGCAAAAGAGGTTAATTTTGCGTATCTGCGCGGGCAGCCTGTGCTGAACGATATCGACATTAAAATTGAAAGCGGCGAATTCGTGGCGCTTTTGGGGCACAACGGCAGCGGCAAAACAACGCTGAGCCGCCTGTTCATGGCGCTTATTCATCCGCGCAGCGGGCAGGTGCTGGTGGACGGCACGGACATTGCCGCCATGGAACCCGCCGATTTGGCAGATAAAATAGGCTATGTGTTCCAGAACCCGGATTTGCAGATTTTGGAAGACACGGTTTTTGACGAAGTGGCATACGGCCCGCGTGCCAAAAAATTGAGCGAAGACAAGGTTAAACGCCAGGTGGAAACCGCGCTTGCCGCAACGGGCCTTACGGATTTGGCAGACGCTTATCCGCGCCTTTTAAGCTTTGGGCAAAAGCGCCGTTTGGGTGTGGCGGCGGCACTGGCCTTAAACCCGCGCACGCTTATTCTGGACGAGATAACCAATGGGCAGGACGCTGTGGAAAAAGAGCGCATGATGAGCTATTTAAAGGCGCTTAATGAAGAAAACGGCATTACGGTAGTGCTTATTTCGCACGATATGGATACCGTGCGCCGCTATGCGCAGCGCACCATTGTGCTGCATAACGGGCATTTGGTGTTTGACGGTACGCCCGCAAAGCTGTTTGACGGCAGCATTAATGTGGAATGCTGGGGGCTGCGCTGCCCTACGGCAACGGCAGTTGGCAACGCGCTGGGCATTACGGCAACCAGCCCGGAGGATTTTTGCAGCAGCATTAGCATGAAAGGAGAGCGGCAGGCATGAAAATATCGGCATTTACGCAGATTATAGTAACGGTAGCCGTAACGGCATGGGTATTTATTTTGCCGGTAATGGCTGTTGCCACCATTTTAGTGCTGGAACTGGCGCTGCTCCTTTCCATTAAGCACGACCGCATGACGATGGCAGCAATAGGCGGCCTGGCGGTATTTACCGGGCTGATGGTGCTTTTGCAGCTTCTGTTCGGTTCGCCGCTTGAAATTGCACTGGTCGGCGGCCTGCGCATGCTGGTTATGACCATGGCTTTTTTGTGCATGCTGGCAGCAACGCGCATACAGGATATTGCACAGGCACTGGTAACAAAATTCCACCTGCCGTGCGAATACGCCTTTATGCTTACAACGGCGCTGCGCTTTGTGCCTAATTTTCTGGCAGACAGCACCATTACCTTGGATGCGCAGAGCTGCCGTGGCTATTCCAACCGCGGCAACGCGATTAAAAGGCTGATGTCCTACGTTGTTGTTATCCGTCCGCTGGTAATGCGCGCCGTAGCCAAAAGCGAAACGCTGGCGCTGAGCATGGAACTGAAAGGCTTTGGTGCCAACACCTATAAAAACATGCCGCAGCAAAAACTCGGCCTTGCCGATTACGTTGTGCTGCTGGCGGTAATTGCGCTCAGTACATACCCCTTCTGGCAGGAATACGTAAAAATATAAAAAGCGCCTGCATTGGCAGACGCTGAAGCTGATGTAAGTTTTCTGTTTGATATATAGCAGGATAAACTGGTGCCGGTGCGCCGGTTATCTTTGCATAATTAAAAATTGAGTAAACAGGGCTGCCCGCAAGCATAGGGCGGCTTTATTTTTTAGCAGGTTTATTTTCCTCGCCCCATGTGCAAAGCTGGTCGAGTATCGTCATCAGTGATTTGCCTCGCTCCGACAGGCTGTATTCCACTTTGGGCGGAATCTGCGGATATTCTGTGCGGATGATGAGCCTGTCTTTTTCCAGCTCTTTCAGCGACAGGCTGAGTGTTTTGTGCGAGATGGTGCGGATGTAGCGTTTAAGTTCGCTGTAACGCACTACGCCAAACTCCATCAGGCAGTACAGAATAACCATTTTGTATTTGCCGTTAATCAGCGACAGCGTGTAGCTGAAGCCGGTATCCTCAAAATTTGCCTTTTCTATATAATTCTTAATCATTATACTCTCCTTTTGGTTAGTATCTGACAAAAATGTGCGTACTTCATCTTTGGTTTATATATTGTTATAATTATAGCAGAAAGACGGAGGTGGAGCAAATGGCTAAAAAAATAGTTGTTTTAAACGGCAGCCCGCGCGCAAACGGCAATACAAAAGAACTGGTAAAGGCTTTTATTAAAGGTGCGGAAAGTGCGGGAAACACCGTACAGGTTTTTGATTTGCAGAAAATGAATATTCACGGCTGCCTTGGCTGCTGCATGGGCGGCAAAGATGAAGCAAGTCCCTGCGTGCAGAAGGACGATATGGCTTTAATTTATCCGGCTTACCGCGAGGCGGATGTGGTTGTGCTGGCGTCGCCGATGTATTACTGGGGCGTAAGCGGGCAGCTTAAATGTGCATTTGACCGCCTGTTTGCGGTAGCAGAATGTATGCCCGGCTATGCCAATCCCATTAAGGAGTGCGCGCTTTTAATGGCGGCAGAGGGTGATACGGCTGATAATTTTGCTCCTGTAAAAGCCTTTTACGAAGGCCTGGCAGGGCATCTTGGCTGGAAAAACCGCGGCATTGTTTACGCAGGCGGCAATTTTGCGGCGGGCGATATTTTAAATAAACCGGCGCAGCTTGCAGAAGCGAAAAAACTGGGCACGGAAATTTAACTAAAAGCAAAACTTATAAATCTCCGCAGAATATAACTGCGGGGATTTTTTACCCTTTAACCATGCTTCACCTTGCTTAACGCCTTTATTTTAAGTACAATAAAATTATAAATGCGTATGTGAGGGGGAATGCAAGTGGAACTGCGTATTTTAAAATATTTTTTAACTGTGGCCCGCGAAGAAAACATTACCAGAGCAGCTAATCTGCTGCATGTAACGCAGCCTACGCTGAGCCGCCAGTTAATGCAGCTGGAGGACGAGCTGGGCGTAAAGCTGTTTTACCGCAGCAAACACCGCATAACGCTTACCGACGAAGGCCTGCTTTTAAAGCGCCGCGCGCAGGAAATTACCGAGCTTGCCGAGCGTACAACCCGCGAAGTATCGCGCAGCAGCAAAAATTTAATGGGCGAAATTGCAATAGGCTGCGCCGAAGCAAGCAGTATTTCCGTATTGGCGGGTTTGATGAATTATTTCCGCCAGAAATATCCGCTGGTGCATTATACGCTTTATTCCGGCATTGCCGACGATATTAAAGAACGCATTGAAAACGGGCTTTTGGATATAGCTTTTTTAACAGAGCCCGTGGATATTTCCAAATACGGCTTTGTGCGCCTGCCGCATAAGGAAGAATGGGGCGTTTTAATAAGAAAAGATTCGCCGCTGGCAGAAAAACAGACTGTGATGCCGCAGGATTTACTGGGCATTCCGCTGTTAATGCCCAAGCGCGACCTGGTTAAAAACGAACTTGCCAGCTGGTTTGGCAGTTTAAATGACAGAATGGATTTTGCCGTTAATTACACAATGCTGATGAATGCGGCAGTAATGGTACACAGCGGCTTTGGTGCGGCGCTGTGCCTTAACATGGGCACCGATTTTTACGGCGATTTGCGTTTTGTGCCGCTTGCGCCGCCGCTTGCAACAGGCTGCGTGCTGGCGTGGAAAAAGAGCCAGCGGCAGGCACCGGCGGTGGAGGAGTTTATCAGCTCGGCGCATTTATACGTTTTGGGCATTTCCGGCAATTAAATATAGGTATTAGCTTATTTAAAGCGGCCATATTACAATGTAGGTGTAAGAAAATTGCACCTGCATTTTTTATTGCATAAAAAGCTTAAGGAGGGGAATGATATGCAGGTGGAAGCCACAGAACCGGGGCGGCTGGCCATATTAAACGCCAGACGCAATGCCGTGCTTGATGAAATTCATTTCCGCGAAAAGCAGCTTGACCGCCTTAATTACTTGCGTTATGAAATCGAAAAGAAAAACAGCCGCAGGGATTAATGTTCCGGAACGGCTTAAAAAGCTGGCGTAATTTTAGAACTATAATAAAAAATCTCCGTTTAACAAAGCGTTAAGCGGAGATTTTTGTTCTGGCAGGTACTTTAAAATATGCATAAAAAAGCAGGCATTAAGCCTGCTTTTAGCGTTTGGGGGTATTCTGGTGTCATTCAGTCTATTTTTGGCAACTTGAATTCACTGATTATTCAAATTATAATATATTATGTACAAACATATATGAAAAATACAATAAATTAAAATACTAAAAAATCACTTTGCGGCAGAAAACGGAGGATTTAACTGATGAAGGGTTCAGAAACAAAAATGCTTAATTTCATGGAAGGTGCTGATAAACGTTATATTATTCCTGTTTACCAAAGAAAATATAATTGGAAACAGGAAAACTGCAAGCAGTTGTATGATGATTTAAAAAAGATAATTCGTGATAAGCGGGAAAGTCATTTCTTTGGCAGTATTGTTTCATCTGTAGCCGCAAACGGAAGTAAAATAGAGTATTATATTATTGATGGTCAACAGAGGCTTACGACAGTTACTCTTTTGCTTCTGGCGATACGCAATCTGCTTGTAAAAAAAAGAATAACATCTGCCAAAGAAAATCTCAATGAACAAATTAATCAGCGTTTTTTGATTTCTCCCTGGGCGAATGCTGACGATCAAATAAAATTACGGCCTGTAAAAAGTGACCGTGAGGCATTGGCGAGGCTGTTTGACGGTGAAGATTACATTCCCACTTCAAATTTAACTATAAATTATCGCTTCTTTTGCGAGCAGCTTTTAAGGCAGGAAATATCAGTAGATGATTTATTTATGGCAATAAGTAAATTAGAAATTATTAGTATTACCTTAGATAACAGTGATAATGCCCAGCTCATATTTGAAAGCCTTAATTCTACAGGACTTGCTCTTACTGAGGGTGATAAAATCAGAAACTATATTTTGATGGGGCAGTTGCCGGAAAATCAAATTAAGCTTTATGATGTATACTGGGCTAAAATAGAACGGTGTACTGGAAATGACGTCAGCAGTTTTATAAGGGATTATCTCAGCATTAAACGGCAAATTACACCAACTATTAGTAATGTTTATAAGGATTTCAAAGAATATGCAGTGAGTACAAATTTGCCGGTAGAAGATTTGTTAGAAGATTTGCTACGGTATGCGCGTTTATTTGAAAAACTGTCTATATGCAAGAGTGACTTGCAGAATCAAAAATTAGATGATTGTTTATATAGGCTGATGCGTCTGGAAATAGTTGTTACACGTCCATTTTTGATGGAAGTATTAAGGCTGAATCAGGATAACAAATTAAATACGGATGATGTTTTGCAAATATTTCTTGTTACAGAAAACTATCTTTTCCGCAGAAATATTTGTGATGTGCCGACTAATGCTTTAAATAAAATTTTCTTGAATCTCAATAAAGAAATTATACGGTATGATGGTACAACTGATAACTATGTACAAAAATTTATTTATACTTTGTTATCTAAAAAAGATAGCGGGCGCTTTCCTGATGATAAAGAATTTAGTGCAGAATTATCAGTTAAGCCGGTATATCAAATGCGCGGCAAGTATAAGGCGTATCTGTTTGAGCGTTTTGAAAATTACGGAACTGTTGAAACGAAGGATGTATATACTCATTTAGATAATAATACATACAGCATTGAGCATATTATGCCGCAGCATCTTACTCCGGCATGGATAGAATCTCTTGGTGAAAATGCGTTGGAAATTCATTCTATATGGCTTCACCGTTTGGCAAATTTAACGTTAACTGGTTATAATCCTTATCTTAGCAATAAAACTTTTGATGAAAAACTAAATGCAGAGAAAGGTGGATACAAAAACAGTGGTTTGAAGATGAATCAAAAGATTTCATCTAAAAAATCCTGGGGTTTAGAAGAACTGGAAGAACGTAATGCAGAAATGATTGCTCTGGCAAAGAAAATATGGGCTTATCCGCAAACAACTTTTGTGCCGGCAAAAAAAGAATTTTATTCTTGTACATTGGATGATGAAAATATTGAATTGACTGGAAGAAATATAGTGAAATATGGATACCAGAATATAGAACAGTCTGTAAATACTTGGGCTGATATGATGGAACATGTCATAAAATATTTACATCAGAAAGACAAAAGCGTACTTGCGGATTTAGCGTATAATGTTTCTGCTTATGCGGAACTTTCAAATTATGTAAGCAACGATAAAAATAAATTGCGCAGCCCTTTGAAAATTGATAACGATATATATATTGAACGAAATACAAGTACCGCTTTAAAAATTTCAATTTTGCGTCGGTTATTTGTTTTATATAATGCTGAACCGGCAGATTTAGTATTCTATTTAAAGGATACCGAAAAAGAAAATGAAGTAGAACTTACAGAAATAGCCTCAATTCTTCGGGAATGGGTGGTTGCGTGCAAGGATGCAAATGAGAATCTTGATAAATGCAATCGTACATATACAAGATTTACAACTAATAATATGAGTGAACTTATACCGGATATTCATAACGCTCCAAGTGGCTGGAATACAGCTAACCATTATTTTTATGAAATAGTAAACCGCACAGGAAGGACAGTATATATACAACTTTCATTAAGTTCTAGAAATGCAACTAAAGAATTTTTGGAACTTTGCGAGCGTATAAATGAGTATTATCCTGCTAAATTTTCTAAAGAAGATTGGCAGTGGCGGAGTCCATTCAAAACGACAACCATAGCTGTTAATAAAGAATCATCAAAAGAGGAGATATTTGCTAGGCTTGATACTTGTTTAGAAGAAGTAAAAGCTTTTGAGAAAGATTTAAAAGAAAAACTTAAGAAAAAATAAACTTAAAGCTAAAACACAAGCAGATCTAAAATCTGCTTGTGTTTTAGCTATGTTTTATGGTTTTTAATTTTTCAGCATATTTTTACTGAAGGCGTAAACACGCTGCCAGAAAATTTTGCTCTGTTCGGCTTCGGGTGCGGCAATTTCAAAAGCGTGATACAAGCCGGGAATTACGTGCAGCTCGGTATCGACATTTGCTTCCGTAAGTTTTGCGGCGTAGTCAATGTCTTCATTAACAAATAAGTCAAGCCCGCCGACATAAATAAACGCAGGCGGCAGGTTGGCAAAATCTTCCGCAAAGGTGGGCGAATAATAACCCAGCATTTTGCCGCTGAGGTTTTGCCCTCCGCGCAGAACCTCCCACGCATATTTGTTGCTGCTGCGCGGCCAGCAAATATAACCGGTCTGATGCGCATGGTAGGGCGAATTTTCTGTTGCCGTGCGGTAATCAAGCATCGGGTAAATTAAAACCTGCCCCTTAATGGGGATGTTGGCGTTATCGCGGTTATACAGTGCAAGGCTTGCGGCAAGGTTGCCACCGGCGCTGTCGCCCATTAAAATAATTCGTCCGGCATCAAGGCCGAGTTTGTCTGCGTTTTCTTTAACGTACATTAAACCGCTGTAGGCGTCCTCAAGTGCCGCGGGAAAGGGCGCTTCTACCGAAAGGCGGTAGCGCGGTGTAATAACGGCAGCGTTTAAGGCGTTGGCAATGTTCTGGTAGCGTTCGCGGTCGTCAAGCGAAATTCTGAACAAATAACCGCCGCCGTGGGCGTAGTACACTACCGGCAGTTTGGCATCGCTGCTTTTGGCGGGGCGGTAAATATAAAGCGGCACATCCGCTGCGCCGTAAAGGTTTTTGGCGTTAACGGTTTCAAAGGTAATGCTGCTTTGGGCAGGAACATAGTTTTTTACGCGCCGCTCTACGTCCTGCGGCGATGTGGCTTCAATAAGATAACCTTCTGCCGCTGCACGGTATTCCGGCTGCACGCGGCCGATATAGGGTATTTCCGCAGCCAGTGCGGAAGCAGCTATGTTAAAGGCCAAAAGGCAAAGGGCAATAAATTTTTTCATAGGGTCACCAGCTTATTTTAAATTTTTGCCGCTGAGCGTTACTGCCTGCGGTTTGTTGACGATAAGAACTTTATCCGTAACCATTGTTTGTACGGCTTTATTATATTCCTGAAAATACGGCCCGTCAATGTGGGCGCGGTAAGCGTTGTCATCGGCATACAGCTCCAGCAGGTGGAATACGTTGGGGCGTGCGGTTTCGGTTGTTGCAAGCAGTGCCAGTACGCCTTCTTCGTTTGCAACGGCGCTTTGCATTTCTTTGGCAAGCACTTTTTTATAAGCGTCAAGCTGCGCCGGGTCGATAACAAGCAGTGCCATGCGTGCCTTATCGGCAGTGCCTGCGGTTTTGCTTTGCAGGTTGAAGGAGTCTGCGGCAAGGGTTTTATGTACCTGCGCCAGTTTAAGCGCCTGTGCGGCGGCTGTTTTTACGTTGGCGCTATTTTGTGCGGCATTAAAAGCGTTTTCGTCCGTATAAATTTCCAAATAGCGCATTACGCCGTTTTCGTCTTCACCGCCGTAAACAGCCAGCACGCCTTCGCTGTTTTGCAGTGCTGTGTTAAGTGCGGCAACGGCTGCGCGCAGGGCGTTTTCGTTACCGGCAGCAGCGCTGTATACGCTCCAGCGCACAAAGGGCTGGGCAGCGGCTGCGGCGTTTACCGGCAGCGCCTGCAAGCCTGAAAGCAGTATCATAGCTGCGCAAAATAATAATTTTTTCATGGTGCTTCTCCTTTACTTATTCTGCTTTTTCAAGCGTTGCGGTAAAACTGTCATGGGCTTTAACAATATCAAGCCCGCTTTCCAGCCTGCCGATGGGGATTAAGTTGCTGTCGTCTTTAAAATCAACATAAAAAATGCTTAAATTGCCCACGGCTGATAAACGCACAAATCGCCCGCAAGGGGATGGCAGCCAACCTTTTGCCCGGTTTCGTCAAGGCGCTTGTCGAAGTAGGCAATCTTTTCCATGCCTGAAAAATCCTTGAACGAAAGCGTTACCGGCAGGCGGCTGTATAAATCGTTGGCGCTCGGTTCATTGCGCAGCGTAACGGGCAGGCGGCTGCCGTCAATAACAAGCACGGCTTTGTGGCCATCTGCTGCGGCAGTATTTTGTTGTGCAGGCTGTGCTGCGGGTGCGGAAGCGCCGCAGGCGGAAACAGCAAGTGCCGTCAGCGCAGTGCTTAACAGCAAAAGTAATTTTTTCATAAGTATCCCTCCGTTTTATTTGTATAGTTTAATTATAAAAAACGCAGGGCATGGCGTCTAATGCTTAATTGTTATGCGCCAACATGCGTTTTTGGCATGAAGTGCAGGCGGGAGTATGCTTCAACTTGCGCGTTTAAAAATTTTTAACTACAATAATTATATGGAGAAATGCTTTAAAGGAGGAACTGGCATGAAATACCGTGAACTTGGCAAAACAGGATTGAAAGTAAGTGAAATAGGCCTTGGCTGCGAAGGCTTTAACGGCAAAGACGCCGCTTTTACGCAGGAAATGTTTAAACTTGCTCTGGCAGCGGGCGTAAACTGCATGGATTTATACAGCCCCAACCCGGACATGCACAAAAATATTGCAGCTGCACTTGGCAGCCGCCGCAAAGATTTTATTTATCAGGCGCATTTATGCACGGAATGGAAGGACGGTCAGTATAAGGCTGTGCGCGATATTGCCAGTGTAAAAGCTGCGTTTAAAACTATGCTGAAAAATTTGAACACGGATTACATCGACATCGGCATGATTCATTATGTAGATTCGCCGGAACTTTGGCGCACGATTGAAAGCGGCGGCGTTCTGGATTATGCGCTGGAACTGAAAGCCAAAGGCAAAATTAGGCATATCGGCGTAAGCAGCCATAACCCTTTGGCGGCGCTGGAAGCCGTAAAAAGCGGCAAGGTGGAAGTGCTGATGTTCAGCGTAAACCCCTGCTATGATTTGCTGCCCGGCACGGATGACGTGGAAAAACTGTGGGCGGAAGAAAGCTACAAAAAGCCTTTGTTGAACCTTGACCCCAAACGTGCGGAACTTTACGAAACCTGCCAGCGTTTGGGAGTGGGCATTACCGTTATGAAAGCCTTTGGCGGCGGCGACCTTTTGAGCGAGTACAGCCCGGCAGGCAAGGCGCTGACGGCGGTGCAGTGCCTGCATTATGCGCTGACACGCCCGGCGGTAGCGGCTGTTATGAGCGGTGCGCGTACCATGGAGGAATTAAAAGCCTCGCTTGATTACGAAAAAGCAAGCGAAGCCGAAAAAGACTATGCAGAAGTTTTTGCAAGCTTCCCCAAAATCAGCTGGGAAGGGCACTGCATGTACTGCGGTCATTGCGCTCCGTGCCCCAAAGGCATTGATGTGGCAAACGTAACCAAGTTTTTGAACCTTGCCAAAGCGCAGGGCGAAGTGCCGGAAACCGTACGCGAGCACTATGCGGCGCTTAAAGCCCACGCCGGCGACTGCATTGCCTGCGGCGCCTGCGCTAAACGCTGCCCCTTCGCTGTTGACCCCGTTGCGAACATGAAAGAGGCAAAAGAAGTTTTTGGGTATTGAGATAGTAAAAATAAATAGTAAAACAACAAAACCGGCATCATAATTGATGCCGGTTTTTGGTTAGAAGGGGAAAGGTTTATGGATGATTCAAATCTGCTGTTAGGTTATTTGCGGGGTTATTTATCCTCGTTGTAGAACGGGCATTCATCGCCCCAGTCGCAGTGGCCGTCGTGGTGGTAACGGTCATAGTGGCGGTCGCGGTCATAGCGTCCTTCGCCATGGTGGCGGCCATAACCCGGGCCCCAGCCGCAGTGCAGTCCGCGGAAGCTGCCGCGCGGGCCGCGGAACATATCTTTCAGTGCTTCCTGCTTCTGTTCTTCGCTCATGCTGGCCCATTTTGCTCTGGCTTCGGCTTCACGTTTTTCGATAGCTTCGCGTTTTTCTGCCGGCAGTTTGCTTAAAAATTCGTCATGCCATTTCTGGCGCTGTTCAAATTTCTGCTGCGGGGTCATTTCCATCCATGCCAGCCTTGCAGCATCACGCTCGGCGCGCTGTTCGGGGGTAAGCGGAGTGCCGCGGCGCAGAGGCATCGGGCGGCGTGCATCGGTATCGCCTTCGCTCAGAATTTTTTCTACTTTATCGCGCATGGTGGGCTGAACCTGTTCGGTTTGGCCTGCCGCAAAAACCGGTACGCTGATGGCGGTGATTAAACCTGCAACTACTAAGGATTTGAATAATTTGCTTTTCAACATATCAGGTCACTCCTTTAATTTATGCTTATTTGTTATGCTCTTTATCTTGTCTTTATTGTATAGTGTGCTTGTGGCAAAATTATGGCAAAAATATTTTATTTTGAGGTTTTTTAGCCACATTTTACTGTTAATATTATATCAGCAATTAAAGCAAAAAGTAAAAAAACTGCCGCCTTTGGGCTGATGTAAGGGTTAAATTTCTGCGCAAAAATATGTATAATATAGGTAAGTTTTGTGCAGAGAGGTGATGGCAGTGGCAAAAATGCTTATTGCTGATGATAATAAACAAATTACTTCCATTCTATCCAACTATGCGCGTAAAGAAGGTTTTGAACCGGTAGTTGCGCTTGACGGCGAGGAGGCTTTGCGCCTGTTTGACGAGCATGAGCCGGATATTGCCATGGTGCTTTTAGATGTTATGATGCCGAAGGTGGACGGCTTTGAAGTGTGCCGCCGCCTGCGCGGAAAATCGCTGGTGCCGGTAATTATGGTTACTGCCCGCGGCGAAGATTTTGAAAAAATCATGGGGCTTGATATCGGCGCCGACGATTATATCATAAAGCCTTTCAGCGCGGGCGAGGTGATGGCACGTGTGCGTGCAATTTTGCGCCGCATGCAGCCGCGCGAGGAAAAAACTGCGCATAATATTTACAGGTACAGCAATTTAATGATTGATTTGGACAAATACGCCGTAACCGTAAACGGCAGCGAGGTGCCGCTGACGAAAAAAGAGGTTGAACTTTTATGGACTCTTGCCAAAAACAGCAGCAAGGTCTTTTCGCGCGATAACCTTCTGGACAGCCTGTGGGGCTACGATTATTACGGCGACAGCCGCACGGTGGATTCGCACATTAAGCGCATGCGTGCCAAGCTGGATAAGTTTGAGCATCCCGGCTGGGAAATAAAAACCATTTGGGGTGTAGGTTACCGCTTTGAGGAGAAAGCAAATGCATAACAAAATAGCTTTAAAACTTACATTGTATTTTGCCGCAGTGCTTTTGGTGTTCGCACTGGTGGTAGGCGGCAGCTTTGCGCATTTTTTCCGCGAGCATACGGTGGATATAAAAAGCACGGAACTTAAACAGCGCGCCGTGCGCATTGCCGAAGTGCTGAGCGAAAATGCAGGTTGGCTGGAAAAACGCGGCGGCATAGCCAATACGCGCTTTATAAGTTACATTAACAACATCACCATGGAAGATGTGTGGGTTGTTAACAGTGACCGCGAACTGAAGCTGCCGCAGCGCATGAACCACCATATGGGCATGCACCGGCGGATGATGCACGCAGATACGCAGGCTCAGGTGCCGCCGCTGAAGGAGTTTCCGCGCCGCAGCGTTACTTTTGAGCAGCTGTCCGATGTTACACGCAACTGCGTGGAGCAGGCGTTTGCCGGTACGGTATCGGTAGCGGAAGATTTTAACCCCGTGCGTGAGGAAACCATGCTTTGCGCCGCTGCGCCTGTATACGACGAAAACGGCGCTATCCAGGCGGCAGTGCTTCTGCATTACCCCGTGCAGGGCTTGCAGTCCGCAACGTGGGAAGGCGTAAGAATCCTGCTTTTATCCTGCGCCATTGCGCTTTTGCTGGTATCGTTTTTAAGCGTGCTGTTCAGCTGGAAGTTTACGCGCCCCTTAAACCGTATGAAGGAAGTGGCGCAGAAAATGGCAGAGCATGATTACACTGAACGCTGCAACATCAAGCAGAATGACGAAATAGGCGCGCTTGCCGCCACGCTTGACGAACTGGGCAGCCGCCTTCTGGACGCCGACGAGGCAGGACGCAAACTGGAAAAACTGCGCCGTAGCTTTATCGCTAACATTTCGCACGAACTGCGCACGCCGGTAACGGTTATCCGCGGCAGCCTGGAAGCGCTTAACGACAAAGTTGTTACCGATAAGGAAGAAGTAGAGCAGTATTACAGGCAAATGCTGAAGGAAAGCCTGTTTTTGCAGCGCCTGATTAACGATTTGCTGGATTTGTCGCGTTTGCAGAATACGGATTTTCCCATTGAAAAGGAAAACATTAATTTGTGCGATGTAGTGCAGGACGCCGCCCGTGCCAGCAAGCAGCTGGGACAGAAAAAAGGCGTGCACGTTGATGTTAAACTGGACAGGAATGTTTACCTTATGGAAGGCGACTACGGCCGCCTGCGTCAGATGCTGATGATATTTTTGGACAACAGCATTAAGTTCAGCCACGAAGGCGGCACCGTGGAACTGCGCCTTTTGGGCGACAGGCTGACGGTGACGGACCACGGCAGCGGCGTAAAACAGGAAGATTTGCCGTATGTGTTTGAACGGTTTTATAAAACACGCGGCGAAGCCAATAAAAACGGCAGCGGGCTTGGGCTTGCTATTGCCCGGGAAATAGCCCTGCGCCACAATATTAAAGTGAGCATGGAAAGCGTGCCGGATGAAGAAACAGCGGTAATTATGATATTGCCGCCGGCAGGAGAGGAAGCGGAAAATGAATTACGGATGTAACGGCAGGCGCGCCGTAATAAGCGGCGGCACCAGCGGCATAGGGCTTGCGGCGGCGCGTACGCTTTTGGCGGACGGCGCGGAAGTGTGGCTTTTGGCGCGCACGGAACGGCCGCAGCTTTTGGCGGAACTTAAAGAAAGCTACGGAGAAAAAGTGCATTTTATAAAATGTGATGTTGCAAATGTTGCCAGTTGCAAAGCTGCGGCGGCGCAGATAAAAAATGCCGGCAGCGTTGATTTTTTGGTAAACAGTGCAGGCATTTACCGCGAGCAGAGCATGGAAATGCTGACGGAAACCGAGTTTGATGAAATTTTTGGCGTGAACGTAAAAGGCACAGTGTTTTTAACGCAGGCGCTGCTGCCATACATGGCAGCAGGGGGCGCGGTGGTAAACGTAGCTTCGGACGCAGGTGTAAGTGGCAACTACGGCTGCGCTGCCTACTGCGCCAGCAAAGGGGCGGTGGTGGCGTTAACCCGCGCCCTGGCGCTGGATACAGCGCCGCGCCTGCGGGTTAACTGCGTATGCCCTGCCGATATTGATACGCCGCTTTTGCAGCGTCAGCTTGAAGCGGCAGGCGGCAGCTATACACTGGCGGATGTTGCGGAAGCCTACCCAATGGGGCGCGTTGGGCGTGCGGAAGAAGTGGCGCACGTAATCTGCTCGCTTTTAAGCCCTGCCAACAGCTTTATGACCGGCAGCATCGTCACCGTAGACGGCGGCTTGACGGCAAAATAAGCAGTTAAGCTATTTTTGTTGGCGGCAAAGTACAGCAGGTTAGAATTATAAAAATTTAATTTTTGGAGTTTATTATGGAACAAGTATGGGGCTTGGTGGCGCTGATTGGTGCTGCACAGATTTTAAATTCGGTAAAACAGTTAAAAAACAGCCGCCGGGAAATGTTTAACGGCGGCGGAACGTATACTTTATTTTTGTTTTCCAATTTGTTAAATATTTTAAGCATGCTTGTGGTTATTTACGGCGTGTTTTTTAACAGCGGCTTTATTTTGCCTGCATTTACTTTGTGGATTTTTAACTGGCATTTATTTACCTATTATGCTGCAAAGATAAATAAAAATACAGGCCGTACTATGATTATTGCCATGCGCGTAATTACCGGGCTGCTGTTGTTGGGCTGCGTGTATATTTTGGTAATGTAAGTTTGGTAAAATGCTAAAAGCCGTTTGCAAATGCCGTTTGTTTGTTGTATAATACAAAAAGAGAGATAATCTGATGTTTGCCCGTCAGCCCTCTCCTTGTAAATTTTGAGTTTGAAAGAAAGGCTGCCAGACTTTGGCGGTCTTATTTCATTTTACGCCAAAGTTGTAAAAACTCAGCGCTTGCCAGAAATAATGGTAGCTACAAGAATACCGAAAGCAATCATTAAAGACAAAGCTTCGTATGTGCTCATGTACTGCCACCTCCCTGCATTGGGAGGAACCGACCATCAGAAATCTATCTTTTTGCAGTAATTATTATAACATAACGCAACTAAAAAGCAATTACCGTCCTAAAAATGGGGCAGTAATTGCTTTTTGTTATTTATTTGCAGTTGTCAGTTTTTCAAGTACGCCGTCAAGCCATGCACCGTTAAAGCTTTCTATCGTACCTGCGTCACAGGCGGCTGCAAGTTTCGGGTCAATCGGCATGCGGGCAACGGTTTCAACGCCGTGTTTTTGGGCAATTTCGTCAATGTGGCTTTCGCCGAAAACATGTATTTCCTTTCCGCAGTCGGGGCAGGTAATGTAGCTCATGTTTTCCACCAGTGCCAGTACCGGCACATTCATCATTTTAGCCATATTAACGGCTTTTTCAACAATCATGCCTACAAGTTCCTGCGGCGAGGCAACTATAACAATGCCGTCCACGGGAATGGACTGGAATACTGTCAGCGCCACGTCGCTGGTGCCGGGAGGCATATCAATAAACATGTAGTCAACATCGCCCCAGATTACGTCCGTCCAAAATTGTTTAACGGCGCCGGAAATCAGCGGGCCGCGCCATACAACCGGGTCGGTTTCGTTTTTCATCAGCAGGTTAAGCGACATGACGCTTGTGCCTGCCGCGGTTTTTACCGGGAACAATCCCCATTCGCTTGCCTCGGCGTGGCCGTGCAGGCCAAAAGCCCTGGGGATGGACGGACCTGTGATATCGGCATCCATAATTGCTGTTTTATAGCCTTTGCGCCGGGATAGTACTGCCAGAAGCGAGGTTACGAGCGATTTGCCGACGCCGCCTTTGCCGCTGACTACGCCTATTACTTTTTTTATGTGGCTCATTTCGTTAGGTTTTTCCAAAAAACTTTCTTTTGTACGTTCGCTGCAATTTTCGGTGCAGCTTTCGCAGTTATGCGAGCAGTTTTCAACCATTTGCTTTGCCTCCTGTTGTCTGGCAGCGCTTTGCTGCCGTTTGCATTACAGTGCTTATAAATTTCAGCATAGCACCGTAAGCGGTATCTGTCAATATTTGCGGCATGGAAAGTATTTGCCTGAATTTTATTCGCCCGTACGTTGCAGGCGGCAGCTTTTATTTTTGCTGTATATTATATATAGGAAGGAAGTTGCACTTTAAAAAATTTTTCTGAAAATTTGCCGAAATATTATTGACTTAGTAGGAATTTATCCAGTAAAATAGTGGTGCGCAGCTTTATTTAATATTAATTTTCAGTTTGAGTTATATTAATTACAGGCGCAGTCTTATTTTACAGGAGGATTACGCTATGGTTAAAAATTTCTGGGGAGCCTTAACGGCGTTTATGGCGGCGCTATTTTCGCCGCAGCCTGCTTTTGCAGCCGGGCTTAACGGCGCGGAACTTTCTGTCGGCTGGGTGCTGCCGTTTGCGGGCATACTTTTATGCATTGCCATCTGCCCTTTGGCGGTGCCGCATTTCTGGCACGGCAATTACGGCAAGGTAGCAGTGTTTTGGGCGCTGGCAACCGCTGTGCCGCTGTTTGTAATTTACGGCGGCGGTGTTGCACTAGGCAGTGTGGCGCATGCGCTTATCGGTGATTACATTCCC
>ERZ780137.807-NODE-807-length-23169-cov-7.909362_pt1 | contig 23169 bp, 21 predicted proteins | sample MGYA00511020_ERZ780137 | MGnify/ENA primary metagenome ERZ780137 (study PRJEB29588, sample SAMEA2157917) | human gut metagenome | biome: human gut; feature: human-associated habitat; material: faeces | place: Denmark | collected 2008/2010 ... | reverse complement strand
GCGTTGAAATGCAGGAACACCCGGAACTGCGCGGGAAAAGCATTGCCGTATGCGGTGACCCGGAGGCGCGGCACGGTATCGTTCTCACCGCAAGCTATCCCGCCAAGAGAATGGGCGTGAAAACGGCAATGCCCATTTGGGAGGCAAAGCAGCATTGCCGTGACCTGATCGTGGTTCCTGCCAGCTATGGCAAATACCAGAAATACAGCAGCTATGTGCGCGAGATTTTCCGTGACTACACCGACCAAGTGGAGAGCTTCGGTTTGGACGAGGCGTGGCTGGATATTACGGGCAGTCTGGGTTTGTTTGGGGACCCTGTAAAAATTGCCAAGGAAATCAGCGACCTCATTAAACGGGAGTTGGGAATCACTGTTTCGATTGGCGTTTCTTTTAATAAAATCATCGCGAAACTCGGCAGTGATTATAAAAAGCCCGATGCCATAACGGTCATCGAGCTTGATAATTATAAGCAAATTGTCTACCCGCTGCCGGTGGGTGACCATTTTCAATGAAACTCAAAATTTTGGATTTATCCTGCTTTGTTGCAGCACACGCTGCGCATACAAGTTTTTTGGTGCTGAAATGCGCCTGTTGCGACCCGGCATGGGTACGCAGTATCAGGAAATGGAAAGCATACCGGCAAAGGACATGATACCGAACCAGAGCAGGAATGCGGCAAACATAAAGAAGCACATCCCACCCAAAACAGGCTTTCGCGGCTTGTTTTCGGTAATACGGTCGGGCCGAGTGGGATCGTAATAACCGACCACATGCCGTCCCAGTTCCCGCTTGCCGGAAACGGTCTGACGGCTTGCGTACCGGTAGGTTTTGCCGTTCACGGTGTACTCATAGGTTGGAAGATAGACTGTCTCCCGGCGCAGCTGTTCGCTGCCGTCCTCCTGCTGCTCCCACCTTTCATTGACCGATTCCTCGATCCATACCACCTTCATCATCGTGGTGCCTGTGTACCGCCGCACAGTATCCTCGTATTCCTGCCGTGCGCCTTTCCGCTGGCGCACCCCGAGCCATGCCACCGACACAGCCCCAAGAATGAAGCCGATTCCCGCTGTGATATTCCGCGTAGATTCTATGGGACACGCCACAAACGCTATCGCAAGAACGATACTGATAATGAGGATTCGATTCTTTTTCATACGACCTCCTTCACCCTTCTGCCGGTGCCTTTCATGTCACAATGCAGGCGGCTGATTTTGCACCGCATCCACAAAGAGAAGGGTCAGACCGATATACAGGATGCAGGCCAACGCCAGCAGCACACAGATACTGATACCGAGGATGCGCACGGTTTTGTTTCTGCGCAGATATTTACGGCACAGCACGATGCCGATAACCGCCAATGCCAACAGCACCACAGCAAGCCAAAGCGGCATATTGCCCACCTCCTTTACGCGCCGCGGAACACATCGATCATATTCGTAAACCACGTCAGCTCACAGGTAAAGCGCTGGCGCAGCTGTGCCGGATCCTCACGGCCCTTGCCGATGTCAAAAAAGGCGTGCCCGCTGTGAACCGCAAGATACAGTCTGCCGTCACTGTTGAGATTTATGGCAAGCTTACCGAAGGAGGAATCCGCCAGCGCCAGAATTTTCTCTGCGCAGTCGGGCGTCAGAATGTGCAGGGCTGCGGCTTCATCATCGCTGCTTACATTAAAACGCTTATCGAAGGTTTCGTTTCCTGTCCGGATGGTTTTGCTGCCGAACAGCTTATCCATCCGTTCTCTTGGCCAGATGGTCAGCCAGGTCGGGAACTCCCGGTTCAGCTCGCACAGCATCCACTGCCCGGTATAGACCTCGCGCTCGTTTTTCTCCCACTGACCGGTTTCCTCGCGCTGAAACTCGTTCACCTCCGTCAGCCTGACGGTACACAATTCGGTGGTCAGCCCCTGATAGGTTCCGCGGATATACCCGCTGCCGCTGCAATAGGTGTGGCCGGGCAGAGGGATGTTTGTATCCTTAGCATCCAATATGTGCGGGGCGGGATCCATCTGTATGTTGTCAAAGACTGTGCTTACAATATCCGGTGCCAGGGCATCGAAGGTCCGGCGGTCGGCCTGCTCCCTGGATTTTCCCTTTGCCGTCTGCCCCAGCGCGAGGATCACAACGCCCGCAATGATCAGTATAAGATTGCCGCCCTGCACGATACCCGCAAAGACGACCACGCCGCCCAGCAGCGAAAGGAGCATTCCGCCCCATTTTCCGCCTTTACTCTTGCGCAGCTGCTGCGAAAGCTGTTCATCCGTCAGGTTTTTATTCTTCTCTTCCATATTCGTCTCCTATTCTGCCTTGCCGGTTACTCTCCGCCGGGAAAAGCATATCGCCGTTCACGCTGTTGATGAGATCGCCGCTGACGCTGCGATTCAGCTGCAGGGTATCGCCGCTGCCGTCAAAGTGCAGCGTCACACCGTTTTCGTCTGCCCATAGTGTGCCGTACTCAATGACATCTTCCTGATCATTTACAAATTCCCATGTCGCATCCTCATAGATACGCAGCCAAAGATTTTCGTTCGGGTACTCCCAAAACCCTGTATAATCGCTCAGATCGCCCTCGTCCGCCGGAACTGCGGACAGATCCTCCCGATAGACATAGCGCTCCTCCGGATCCCAGATCCAGATCAGATCCGTTGCATCCCCGTTTTCGTGAAGAAAGCTCACCCATACATCGCTCTCGCCGTCGCCGTCCAGATCGTCAAAGGCGATGCTGTGAAATGCCTGCTCCGCATCGGGAATGTCCATAGGGAAGGCGACACTGTCGAACAGCACCTGCTCCGGGATGTCCCGGTAGAAGGCTGCGCTGCTCTCGCTCACTGTGACCAGAACATCCACACTGTCGCCGTCATGGGTGATGGTTCCGCTGTCGACCACCATACCGGTTGTGCGCCAATCATCCCCCGCCACATCATCGGAATTGCCGCAGGCGGCAAGGCACAGGCAAAGCACCATCACCTGCGCAAAGAATGCGGTGTTCTTACACCGGTTTTTCATGATACGCCTCCTTCCGGTCACTCCATCAGGTAATAAAGTGACATTGCGCGGCACCGGCAGCGCACGTTCAGAGCCTGTATCTTACTCATCAAAGTAGTCGCCCCAACCTTCGTCATCGTAAGAGTAATCGTCCCAGCCGTCACCGGGGTCAGACCACGGATCGTAGTCGTCGTAGTACTCATCCGAGTAATCCCAGCCGGCATCGTTGGATTCCATGTATTCGCCAGAATCGTCGTCAATATAGCCGTCCGAGCCGTAGGAGATGAACTCGTTTTCATAGCCGTTCCAGTACCACACGTCGCCGTCTTCATCATACCAGTAGTATGGCGTGCCGTAGTCGCCGGTATCGCCGGAATAGGTTGCCTGAGTGGGTACGGGCTTGGGCGCGGTGCTCCATCCGGCGGTGTAGGAGATGGTTTCGAGCATGTTGTTGCAAATCTCAAAGTAGTTGTGGATTCGACCCTCGAGCGCGATGGTCGTTGCGACAAGCGCGTAGCCGGTCGGACCGTAGTAGCGAACCTCCATACAGCCGCGCACAGGCTGAGACGGACCGTCGGAGAAGATGGATCCGTCGAGCCACATATAACCGGTCAGACTGTAGTAGTCGCCGTTATCCTTGAAATCCGAGCCGAAGGATTGGATGAGCTTGTCGCCGTACATACCCTTCATAAAGTCGTCGAGCATCTTGACCATGTAGGGCTTCGCGCTGGCAGCGCCCTTTTCCATATAGGAATCATAGCCGGAGATAGGCTGGAAGGCAATCACAATATTGGAATAGTAGTCATCCGTTCCGTCTTCCATGACTGCGTTGAAGCTCAGCGAATTGTCAACATTCGGGTGTTCGTGTGCTTCCATCTGGATTGGATACTTGATGGATACATTGGTAAAGCTACCGGGAAAGCAGGCGGTCTGGTTCAGCTCGTCATCCGGTGTCGGCAGGAGCATAATGTACTCAGAGGCGGTAAGTGTGTTGCCGTTGGCGTCGCTCAGGTCGCCGTTAGCGGTCTGCCAGAGGGAAACAAGCTCTGTGTCGTCCTCCATGCAGAGCATGATGCAGTCATCTTCCGACACGACATAGCCGGGGCCGACTTGCTCGCCGTAGAGGTTGACGGCAATCCACTCATAGTTGTCGTTGATGACGAAATAGAACGGCGCGTTTTCAAGCTTCCAGCAGCCGGAGAAGCCTGACATACCGCCAGTCTGCCCAAGCTCTTCGGCCGTGTAGCCTGTCGGGGCGTTCTCGCCATCGCCGGCGTACAGATTGTCATATTCCTCCGATGTGCAGACCACGATGCTGTCGTCGCCGTCCGGAGACAGGAATACAACATAGTCGCCATCGTGGATTGTAAAATCCACTTCGTCAACATCGTTGTCGTACAGGACGTAGCTTTCTTCGTTGTAGACAAGAATGTTGAAGTCCGGAAGCTCAGACGGCTTGTAGGAACCAAGGCTGACTTCCATCATTTCTCCGCTCTGGAAGATACCGTCGACAAGCTCCGTGTCCCATTCATCGCTGGTCGAGGGCGTGATGCTGATAGATGTGATGCCGTGACCGCTGTGGTTTGCAAGCGTTATGTTGACCGGCTCTTCTTTTTCTCCGCAGCCGGTCAGAAGCAGCGCACTCAGCACGCAGCCGAGCGCAGCTGCCAGCATTTTTTGGATACAGTTCATGTCTTTCCTCCTTAAATTTCTCTATTTTGCGTTGCTTTTTTCATTCGTATGCCTGCTCTGCCATGGTCAAAATTTCGTCATGGCTTAGCTCCACATCGCCAAAGCGGACAAAGATGCCGTTGGTCACAGCGCTGTTCCACACCCGCGCATCAGCAAGCGGGCGAAACCGAATCTTATCCAGATACGGCTTCATATCCAGCAAAAGCCGACTTCCGGACACAAAATCGACCTGCAAAATATAATCAGGCAGCGGCGTGACAGCTGTGAGATACCTTCGGTTCAAGTGTAGGTCCTCCCTTCCGCAAAAATAAAGATCCACCGTACCTACATTGTACGGTGGATCGGGTGGGATAACCATTAACTAAAGGCTAGGGCTTTTGCCCAAGCAGTTCGGCAAGCTGCTTTCGCTTGGTTCGGGTATCGCCGTCAATATGGAGTTTTGAATAGATTTGGTTCGCGTACTGCTTGACGCTTCCCTCGGAGAGATAGAGCTTTTCGGCGATCTCACGGTTGCTGAGGCGCTGCACCATCAGTTCTACAATTTCAAATTCCCGCGCTGTCAGCACATCAAATGCTGCCGGGCGCACGCTTGCGGCGTTTCGTGCCATTGCCGCTTCGCCAAGGTCAGTGATTTTCACGGTCAATTCGTTCTTCATCTCGCGCGCAAGAATGGGCTGCAGGCAGTCGTAGTTCTCCACGAACGGCATCACAAAGCCGTCCGATTCCGCGTCGGCAAGCGCTTTCCGTAGCCATACACGAGCCTCCTCGGTCTTGCCCAATTTCTCGTAGGCTGCCGCCGTCTGGATGCGGATATGCAGCGCCACCAGCGCGTAGTGCATCGCCTCGCATACCGCCAGCAGCTCTGAGCTGCGTCCCACCACCTTGGCATAGGCGCCTTGGGAAAGATACACCTGATTTTCAATCATTTCCATCATAGGCTTGCCCGGCGCAAGCATATTGACGGCAGAGAGCCTGTGCTGCGAAAAAATCTCCGGGATCTCTTCTGCTTCCCCCCACAGCGCATGATAATAGGCACTGGTGGCACACCAGATGTTGATCCACGATGCATCGTGATATTGCAGCAGCTCTGCGTATCTTTCCGCAAAAGTATATCGCTGCTCCACATCGGTGTGCAGAGAAAGCCGCCGTGACAGGAAATCACAGCATAGCGCCATGTTGATTTGCCCGTTGTCCCTGACCTGTGCGTAAGCGCGCTCCAGTTCGATGTGCGCATCGGTAAAATGCCCTTGGCAGAACAGCGCCTCCGCGCGCATGATGGTTTCTGCGCCCTGCCCGTGGTTGTTCGTGACCTTATAGTAATGGGGCATACACTCATCCATCTCGGCCAGCTCGCCCTCAAGTTCTCCCGGTGCGCGGTAGAACATCATCAGGACGGACGGCGAGCCAAAGGTCCAGCCGCCGCCGGATTGGATGCTGATGGCGGGGCGGGACATCTGCCTGCTGGCACTGCGGTGCAGGCGGCTCATGGCACTGATGTCATTATAGCAGAGAAAGCTCAGGATAAGGTCGCATTCGCCCAGCAGGTTGCCGCGCTCCTCCGCTGACAATTCCGGGTGCTCCTCAATGGCTGTCAGCAGCAGCTCTTTCAGCTCCAGCATCTTCGGGATCTGCCGCCATGTGAACATCCGCCGCATCAGGACCAAAATGGCAAAGGGATTGGCTTTCAATATCTCGGCAGGGCATTTGCTCAATGCGTCCAGCACATCCTCCGGCTTCAGCGAGGCCAACAGAATGCCTGCATCGCCGCGAATGACCCGCAGCAGCGCATGGTAGTCCTCACTTTTTCGGTAGGCGGCAATAGCGTGAAGATACTGTCTTTGGTCTTCATACCACTGCCCGAAACGCTCCCAATAGAGCTTTTGTGTTTTCGCCTTCATCTCGTGAAAGCTCCGTTCGGCACATTCCTTCATCATGTGATGGAAGCGATAGGTCACGCCATCCGGCAAACGCGTGACAAAGGCGTTCTGCTCGGTCAGCATGGCAAGGATCTGCGCCGCATCCGCATCCCCTGTGATGCACTGCGCCATTTCGACAGTAAACTCATCGGCAAGACCCATTACCGCCAAAAACTCCCGCTGCTTTTCCGGCAGCGGATCGATCATAGCGGCGGTAAAAGTGGCGTAGATATCGGAGTTTCGGCTGGGCAGTACGCCGTGCTCAGAGAGGGTGCGCAGGTTCAGATATACGGCAGAGAACCAGCCCTCGCTGGAATAGAGAAGGCTTTCCACCTGCGCATCGGAAAGCTTTGTCCCGCAGCGATGAGCATAAACCGCAAGCTCTGTATGGTTGAGGCGCAGCTGTTCCATGCCGATTTGATATACCTTGCCCCCCAGCCGCACCGCTTCTGCGGCGGGCAAAAAGCGGTCACGGCTTGCAACGATCACATGCACATTGGCAGGCAGCCGATTTGCCAACATACAAAGGAACAGGGGGGCACGCTTGTCCGTCAGCAGATGAAAATCGTCAATGAAGATATAACAGGGGGATTCGCCCGCCAGAATATGGCAGAGATCGTCCACCAGCAGCCCGCCGCCTGCCGCGTCCGTTGGGCAGGGATACTCCCGCAGAAAGTTGAACCCTGCGCGGGCAAACGCCTCCTGTACGCTCTTCCAGAAAATCGCAAGGTTGTCGGAATACACGCTGATACGGATGATATGCAGCGTCTCCGCTTTGGCGTGCTCGCCGAGATACCAGTTCACCGCTGTGGTTTTTCCATAGCCCATGGGTGCGACCACTGTCGTCATGGCGCAGCGGGAAATAGGCCGCAGGCTCTCTTGCAGCCGCTCAGATATGTAAATGGTGTTCAGATTCCATTTTGGCTTTGGCATAATGCACACCTCCAACGAATTGTATTCTCATAGCCTCCGATGCAAACCGCACGGCTGTAGGTCTTTGCATCATCTGCAGCTTTTGATAGTGCCGTATTGCTGCTTTTACGAAAGGAACATCTCGTTATTTTCATTTTACACCATCATGTTCTACACGGCAAGATGTAGTTTTTTTCTGTTTCTAAGCACCCCCTAAGCCTGAACAGGGATTGGAACGGGGATTGCCTCTTGAATATGACCGTTTCTCTCGAATGGATGATTGTTGTATGCTGAACGCTCTACCGCAATTTATATTACAATATTTACATATTATAGTATAAATGGGAAAGGGTGTATCTGCTTGCTCCAGGTAGCCGAATATGAGAATTTTGTCCGTAAGCGCATCACGCAGCTGCGCCATCACCTCCACGTTTCTGAACATAAAATGAGCCTTGACCTTGGCAAAAGCGGCAGCTATATGCGCAGTATTTCAATCGGCAAGGCAATGCCCTCGATGCACGAATTTCTGCGCATCTGTGAATTGCCCGCATTGCCTTTGATTTATTCAAGCGCAATTATTCGTGGCCGAAGCCCCTGCGCGGCATCGGTGTGCGCGGTGCCGACCTGTGCCCCGCAGACTGCGCAGTGCAATTAGGATTTTTTTCCAACGAGGAAAAGCGCGAGAAGCTGGAGCACATCGACAAAGCCGTGGACACCCTGCGCCAGCGCTACGGTTATCGCAGTGTACAGCGGGCGGTCGTGTACACGGACCCCGTTTTGGGCGGCATCAACGCCTACGACGACCACAACATCCACCCGGTCGGGTATTTTCATACGGCATAGGAGGCATCGTAAATGATTCAACGAGAAAAGCGCTATGTGGAAGTCGATGTGCGCTTCAGCACCGAGGGACGATTGCGACCCCTGCAGATTATTTTTGATAAAGGGCAGGTCTACAAAATAGACAAGATTAAGGACATCTGCCGCCGTGCCGCCGATGTGGGCGGTGTTGGGGATCGCTATACCTGTATGATTCAAGGCAAAGAGCGCGAGTTATGGTTTGAAGATGGACGATGGTTTGTGGCGGCGAAGGTGGCTACCAAGCAAACGCCCCCGTCTAACGCATAAGGAGCCGGATACTGCGTCACGGACATTCCTGCGCCGGAGGGTACCCCCATCTTAGCTGCCCACGGCGGCACGGTGCTGGTCAGCGGCTGGAATGACAGCTACGGCAACCACCTGCATTTTGAGGTAATGCAAAATAGCGTGAGAATGAACCCCTTGCAGCTAGTGGTCGTACCGCAATAGTGGTGTACGGGCATTCCGGTAGCCATTGTGCAGAATATTCCACATAATTTGAGAATGTACCTTGAATAATTTTGCGCATACTGTATACTTAAATGTGAAAGGGCAAAATGCTATCCCCAAAAATTGGACAGAGCAGGTGCAAAATGTACAAGATTTTGATCGTCGATGATGAATCCATCGAGCGCGAAGGCATTTCTTTCCTGATTGAAAAATATAAACTCCCATTGGAGATTGCACAGGCAACCAACGGGAAAACGGCGCTTGAATATATGCGAACCCACCCCATCGACATTTTACTTACGGATGTAAAAATGCCGCAGATGGACGGCTTGGAGCTGGCGCGGCATACCTTTGAAAAATACCCCGATGTGCGCATCCTTGTTTTCAGCGCCTACGGGGAGTTTGAGTTTGCCAAAAAGGCGATGGCGGCACAGGCGGTCAGCTACCTGTTGAAACCCATTGAGGTCGATGAATTCCAGCGCGTTATGGCACAGATCCTGGCACGGTGCGATGAGCTGGCTGAAAAGAAAAAAGATGAGCAGCAGCGCGGCGAGGAATATCGTCAACAGCTTTTATTCCGCCTTGTGACAGGAACGGGCTTGGGGAAAGCACACATTACGGAAGAATGGCTTTCTGGACAGACGCTTTGCTTACTTCATGTGCAGACCGAGAATGACTACTTTGCTACAAATGAAGATGCGTTTTGTCAAATGCTGAAGGACTGTACGCAATATAAGTTTGAATACATCAATACTTACCCCGATGAAGCATTCGTCCTCTTTTACAGCAAATATGATTTGTCTGATCGTCTGGGCGATAAGCTGAAAGACATACAGGAAAAACTCCGGCAGAATGGCTGCGAGGCATCGCTGCTGTTAGGCATAGATTTCACCGGCTTGGAGAATATCTCTGCCCGTGCGCAAGCGCTGTCAAGAATTCGCAACGAACTGTATGAAGCACCCGATGCGCTCCTGCTGGAGAAGGAGATCGGTGAGTCGGTCAGCTACTATGCAGAAGCCATAGAAAAGCTCCGTGCCGAGGTGCAGGCCGCATTGAATGAACATCACCCGGAGATTTTTCTGTCCGCGGTACAACGCCTGATACAGCAGCTTGGGCAGAACCGTTCTTTGAGCAAGATGTATATGTATCATGTCCTGTATGATCTGCTCGCGCAGATGTACCGTGCTTACGGCATACAGGACCGCAACGAAATTGGGCGCGGTATCAATCGGATTTTAAGCTGTAATACGGCAGCAACCATGTGCGGTGTGCTGGAAGAAATCATGGCATCTTTGCAGGGAACACCAGAACCGCAAACGGAGGACAGCTCCGCTATCATTCGTCAGGTGCAGAAAATTGTGGATGCCGAATACGGCGAACCGTTAAGTCTGGAATACATCGCGGAAAAAGTATATATTACGCCTTCGTACCTGAGTTACATCTTTAAGCAGATGACTGGGCAGAATCTTATCAAATACATCACAGACCTGCGTATGTACAAGGCGCGGCGCATGGTAGCAGATGGCAATTTGAAAATTTCCCAAATTGCCAAGAACTGCGGTTACGACAACCCCTCCTACTTCAATAAGCTGTTCAAGAACTATTTCGGCGTAACGCCCCGCCAGTACAGGGAGGGCGAACGCGATGAAAGCATTGTATAAATGGTTCGCCTATAAGCTGCCTATTCGCAGTAAGCTGCTGATCAGCTTCAGCATTCTTGTTATGGTGCCGATCCTTGTGCTGGGCATTTACAGCTACCAGCAGTCGAAGGAAAACACCGAGCGCCAAATACGCAGCACAATGGAAAGCAACCTGACGCGCCTGACCTCGGAACTGGATACCCGCTTCCAGCGGGAAGCCTCCACGGTGCGGTTTCTTGCGTATAATCTGACATTCCGCAATGCGCTGGAAAACAGCGGTGCCAGCGCCATGACGATGGCGCAGGTCATGAACACCTCGGTCGAGCCGACCTTCTGGTACTTTATTGCAGGGGACGCCTATGTCAAGGGAATGGAGGTCTACTCCACAAAAGTCCGCGACAAAATCGGCAACTTCCTGCTGCCGGTGGATGATACCGTCAGCCAACAGGTTTGGTATCAGCAGGCGCTGGACAGCTATGCCACCCACTGGACTTACGATGGGGTAGAGATTTGTGCCAACCGTGCAATTCTCGATACGAATTCAAGCAGTGAGGTCATAGCAGTGCTGCGGATGTTCTGCTATCCGGCCTCGCTGTTAGATGCCACCGACAGTATGAATTATCTGGACAACGGCATCCGTATCGTGGACGAAAACGGTCAGACCGTCTATGCCCGCAACAGCGGTGTGGATGCTTTGGACGAAGCCGTGCGCCTGTTGGCCGAGGATGGCAGCGAGACCGCCGCGCTTGAGCAGGGGGTGCTCTATAAAAGCCGGATGGAAGTCAGCGGCTGGAGCATTTATTACTATCTGGACAAAGCGAACATCACGAAAGAATTGCAGCCGATTTTGAATACAACGATTTTGGTGGTGTTGATTTGCCTGTTCCTTTCCATTGCAGTCATTAACCTGTTGGCTACAGCCCTGACCCACCGCATCCTGAAATTACAGGAGTACGCAGAATATGTGGCAGAAGGGCATCTGGATAAGGAACTTTCTACCACGGATACCGATGAAATCGGCGTGGTGACAAACAGCATGGGGCAGATGACGCACCGGCTGAATGATATGATCCATCAGGTCTATACGATGGAGATCGAAAAGAAAGCCAGTGAGCTGCGCGCCCTACAGGCGATGATCAACCCGCATTTCCTGTACAACAGTCTGTCCAACATCAAGTGGAAGGCGCTGCGCTCCGGCAATGATGACATCAGCGAGATAACGGGATTGCTGGCAAAATTCTACCGCACCTGCCTGAACAACGGTCAGCCTTTGACCACGGTGCGTTCAGAGTTGGAAAACATCAAGGCGTATGTGCGTATCCAGCAGCTGACCCATGACAACGGCTTTGATGCCGAATACGACATTGAGGAAAGCCAGCTTGATTACCGGATGCTCAACTTCATGCTGCAGCCCATCGTGGAAAATGCCGTCAAGCACGGCTTAGAGTATGAAGAGGAGGACGGAAAAGGGCATATCCGCATCGAATGCCGCGGCGAGGATGAGTTCATCGTGTTCCGCGTCATCAACAATGGCGGCGCTATCGACCTGCAAAAGGTGGCCGAAGTCATGCGCACCCCCGGTACAGGGTACGGTATTTATAATATCTGTGAGCGCATTGAGCTGTACTACGGCTCCGGCAGCGGGCTTTTCCCATCAATCACAGAGGACGGCGAGACCTGCTTCACCTTAAAACTGAACCGCACATTGGAAAAAGAAACACCCACTGAAGCCTGATTGCACCCCACCGATACAATTTCTGTCGGTGGGGTGTTCTGTAAAATAGTGTTAGTTTTCGAAAAAATGTTCTATTTCGCATTTTGGACATTTCGGGTACAATAAAGCCATCGAAAGCAGAACACACTGCAAGGAGGAAAACAAACATGAAAAAAGCAATCGCATCCGTGCTCGCAGCGTCGATGGCTCTGTCCCTCGCCGCCTGCGGTGGCTCCTCTACCGCCACCTCTAGCAGCACCGCCACTGAGAGCACTGCCAGCAGCACTACGGCAGAAAGCACCGCATCCGGTGACAAGGTTACGCTGCGCATGACCTACTGGAACAGCGAGGACACCGTCAAGGCACTGCTTGACTATCTGGGCGAGGCTGTTCCCGATGTTCAGATCGAGTATCAGTTCATCGACAACTCCAACTACGACACCATCGTGGATACCCAGCTTTCTGCCGGTGAAGGTCCCGACATCATCTGCGAATCTCCCGCTTCTGCCCTGAAGCACGCAAAACTTGGCTATCTGGCCGATGTGAGCGACCTCGGCGCGAAGTTCTCTGATGCCGGCACGTCCGTTTACAGCTATGACGGCAAGACTTACGCATTGCCCGGCATCTCTTGGTTCGAGGGCATCTACTACAATGTTGATCTGTTCGAGCAGAACAACATTGCACTGCCCACCACCTTTGACGAGTATCTGGATGTCTGCAAGAAGTTCCAAGACCTCGGCATCAAGCCGCTGGCTGCCGGTCTGAAATCTTGGGAGCCGATGCTGAAGAACTCCATGGCGTTTGTCACTGCCGAGTACCTCTCCACTGATGAGGGCAAAGACTTCGGCGGCAAATATCGCGAGGGTCAGGCTACTCTGAACGGCACTTGGAATCCGTACCTCGAAAAGTGGAGCGAGATGATCACCAGCGGTGTTTACACCACCGATATGACCGGTATCGACCACGATCAGGCTCTGGAAGAGTTCGCCACCGGCAATGCCGCTATGTTCTGCTCCGGCCCGTGGGATCTGGAGGCCATCCAGTCCAAGAACCCCGACCTCAACCTCAACATGATGCCTTTCTACGGCACCAAGGCCAGCGCAGGCTGGCTGATCGGCGGCCCCGGCTGCGGCTTCGCCGTTAACGAGAACAGCGCCAACAAGGAAGCAGCCCTCAAGGTTCTGGCTGCTATCGCTACCGAGGAAGGTCAGAAGGCCCTGTGGGAGAACAACCAGGGCGGTTCCTCCTACATGAGTGGTGTTTCCTTCGACCTGCCGGATGTCTACTCCAGCGTTTCCACCGCCATCAACGCCGGCAGTGTCTACTGCCCCTGGAACGAGTGGGGCGCTGCTGCTGGTGCCCACGAGGATTACGGCACCGAGATGCAGAAGTACCTGCTGGGTGAGGAAGACCTCTCCGCCGCGCTCTCCAATGTCGATGCTGCCGTTGCTGAGCTGCTGAGCAAGTAATCCGATCCGTAACTACAGCCTCAAACTTTCAATGGAGGGTTTGAGGCTCTTTTTTTCAAAAAACGGAGGTCAGAAATGCCTACTAAGACCCAAAAGAAGTATGTGCCCGGTTCGTTGGGCAAATACTTTGCCATGTTTGTGGCACCGGCGCTGATCGTGTATCTGGTGTTCAGCATTGTGCCGTTCCTGTTTACGATCTATTACAGCTTTACCGATTATACCGATATGAATCCCATAAATCTGCATTTTACCGGGATCGAAAATTATATCAAGGTCTTGAATTCGCCCCTGATGCGCACGGCCATTAAAAACTCGCTGATTTACGCCGTGGTGCTGACCGGTGCGCAGGTCGTGCTGGGTCTGCCACTGGCTGTCATCCTGAATATGAAGCTGCGCACCCGGAATCTGCTGCGTGCAACCTTCTTCTTCCCGGCAGTATTCTCCTCGCTGATTATCGGCTACCTGTGGAACTTTATCCTTTCTTCCTCCAACTACGGTCTTATCAACAACCTGCTGGCTAAAGTGGGACTGCCGACTTTCAACTTCTTCACTTCACAAAACGCACTTTATTCTGTCCTGCTCACGCAGATCTGGCAGTGGACTGGCTGGGCGATGGTCATCTTCCTCGCTAACCTGCAGAGCATCTCGGGCGATTTGTATGAGGCAGCCGAGATTGACGGTGCCAGCGGCTTTACCCGCTTTTTCCGTATCACGCTGCCGCTGATGTGCCCCTCGGTCAAGATCGTGGCTGTCACCGGCCTGATCGGCGGTATGAAGGCATTCGATGTCATCTACTCGATGACCAGCGGCGGCCCCGGCGATGCCACCCAAACCGTTATGATGGTCATGATGCGCAAGGGCATCTCGGACGGCTTCTACAATCAGGGCGCGGCGTTCGGCGTTTGCTTCTTCGTTGTCGTTATGATTCTGAGTGCCATCATGAACACGATTATGCAGAAATGGAGTGACTCTATTCAATGAATACGCGTAAATTTGAAAGACGCGGCCTGATCATTACCGAAACATTGATGGTCTTGCTTGCCGTTCTCTGGGCTGTCCCTATTTACTATCTGATCGTCACAACGCTGAAATCTCCTGCGGAGGCTACCGCCAGCCCACTGGCGCTGCCCAGCACTATGAATCTGCAAAACTATATTGATGCATGGCAGAAGATGGAATTTCCCCGTGCCTTTGCTAACACGCTGTTTATCACGGCAATGAGCGTCTTTCTCATCGTGCTGTTCGGCAGTATGGCCGGGTATGCACTGGCGCGCACAAGCTCCAAGCTCGGCGGTCGGCTGTTCCTGTTCTTTCTGGCCGGTCTGGTCGTGCCATTTCAGATGAACATTGTCAGCTTGTACAAAATCGTCAAGGCGCTGCACCTGATGAACAGCCCCTTCGCCGTCATTCTTGTCGATGTGGCTGTGAATATGCCGCAGGCGGTGTTCCTCTTCCGTGAATTCGTTCACTCTACGGTGCCTGTTGAACTGGAGGAGGCTGCTGAAATCGACGGCTGCGGCACGATGCAAAAGTTCTTCACCATCGTATTTCCGCTGCTCAAGCCGGTAATGGCTACCCTTATCATCATCGTAACGCTGAATGTCTGGAACGAGTTTATGACCCCGCTGCTCTTCCTGCAGAGCCGTGCCAACGATGTCATCCTGCAGGAGGTTTCCCGCAACATCGGTCAGTTCTCCACCGACTGGACTGCTATGTTCCCAATGATGATGCTGGGCGTTGCACCTTTGATGATTTTCTATCTGTTCATGCAGAAGTATATTATTGCCGGTGTTGCTGCCGGTGCTGTGAAGGGGTAATTGAAAATGAAAATCACAGATTTTGGTAAAATCATGGTAATCGTTCCCCATCAGGACGATGAGCTGCTTTTGACGGCCGGTGTGCTGTATTCGGCTGCCCATGCGGGGCTGAACCCCCATGTGGTAATGGTGACCAACGGCGACTACGGCTGTCACGACCACAGCGTAGGCTATGCGCGTCTGCGTGAAACGCTGGCGGGCGTGGAACTGCTGGGGGTTCCCGGTGAGCAGGTTACCTTCCTCGGCTATGCCGATACCGGTATGCCGCGGGCGGAGAGCTTCCTTGCTGGCTTGTATGACGAAACCGATGAGAACAAGGTTCATCCCTCCCACTGCGGCACGGAGACCTACGGTCTGCCCGAAAAGCCGGATTTCCACGCGCAGCATTTCGGTAAGCCTGCGCCGTATACAAAAGCCGGCTTTGTGCAGGATCTGAAAGCTGTACTCGACGAAATCGAACCGGACAGCATCATTACCACGGCACTTTGCGATACCCACGGTGACCACAGCGGGCTGTACCAGTTTATCTGCGATGAACTGCGCAGCCGCCGTGAGGCTGGCAAAAAAGTTCCGACCCTCTATACCGGCATTGTCCATTCGCCCGCAGGGGATGAAAACTGGCCGCTGCGTGACGGTGTTCGTCCGCTGACCTGCCCGGAGGGGCTGGAAAGTGCCAGTACACTGCGCTGGGAGAATCGTATCGTTCTGCCCGTTCCGCAGGAAATGCTGAACGAAGATCTGGCGCAGAACCTCAAGCACCGCGCCATTTCCTGCCATAAAACGGCCTTAAAGCCGGATGCCGTGGATTTTCTGTATTCGTTTGTAAAAGCAGACGAGGTATTCTGGAAAGTAGACCTGTAAGGAGAATTTGCAATGGATACCAACAAGACCCCAATTTATCCCTTTGAGCCTTGGAATGTAACGGAGGATCACCTTGATCTTGCGATGAACTACCGCAACGAAACGACGTTTGCGCTTTCCAACGGCTATATCGGCACCCGCGGCACCCATGAGGAAGCCTACGATTTTGACGAGCAGCACGGCTTGGAGGGCAATTTCCTCAATGGTCTGTACGAGCAGGAGCACGTCCGCTACGGCGAGTGGAACTTCGGCTTCCCGACCGAGAGCCAGACGATCCTGAATGTGCCGAACTGCAAGACGATTCGTCTTGTGGTTGACGGTGAGCCTATGGACATCCGTACCGGCACACTGCAAAATTACCGCCGCACACTGGATATGAAGCACGGTCAGGTCGTGCGCTGCTTTGAATGGACCTCCCCCAACGGTAAAACTGTCCGGGTGGAAAATATCCGCTTTGTCAGCCTTGCTCACAAAAACCGCATGGCACAGCGCTACAGCGTTACCCCCGTGAACTTCAGCGGTACGCTGACGCTGCACAGCGCACTGGACGCCGATGTGGAAAACCATACTCGTACCACAAATCCGCTGGTGGACTACGGTCCGTTTGGGCGTCATCTGCTGCCCGATGCACTGACCTCCGATGACAAAACTATGACCTGCCAAAGCACCGCTGTCAATAGCAAGCTGGCGATGGCCTGCGGCTCGGTGCATCTGCTCTCGGAGGCAGCAGCTGCGACCCGGCATCAGGCAAACGATGTCGATGCTTGGATCGAATACGATTTTGCCGCCAAGCAGGGTCACACGATCACACTGGAAAAGCTGACCGTCTACACCGACTCCCTCGATATGGACAAGGACGCCATGCTCCCGTTTGTGAATGAGGAACTGACTGCCTTTGCCGCTGACGGATATGATAAGGAGTTTGCCGTCCACGCTGCCATGATGGAGCATTTCTGGGAGACTGCCGATATTCGCGTAGACGGCGATGTGCCTCTGCAGCAGGGACTGCGCTTCAACCTCTATCACATCATGCAGGCATCGGGCCGTGATGGCAGAACAGGTATGGGTGCCAAAGGCTTGTCCGGTGAAGGGTATGAGGGTCACTACTTCTGGGACACCGAAATGTATGTCCTGCCGGTCTTTGTCTATACTCAGCCGGAGCTTGCACGCAGTCTGCTGGACTACCGCTACAGCACCTTGGATAAAGCGCGTGCCCGTGCCCGTGTACTGGGGCATCCCATCGGTGCACTGTATCCATGGCGCACCATCAACGGCGAGGAAGCATCCACCTACTTCCCGCTGGGTACGGCGCAGTACCACATCAATGCGGACGTGGCCTATGCGTTCCAGCTCTATGTTGCTGTCACCAACGATATTGACTACCTTGCCGACAAAGCAGCCGAGGTTCTGTGCGAAACAGCCCGCGTCTGGGCGGATGTAGGCTGCTTTGCCGAGTGCCGCGGCGGCAAATACTGCATCTGCTCCGTGACTGGTCCCGATGAGTATAATGCCATTGTGGACAATAACTTCTATACGAACCTGATGGCGCAGCAGAACCTGTATGCCGCCGTCAACGCGCTGGAAACGCTGAAAGAGCAGCGCCCCGATGCTTACCAAAAGCTGATCGAAAAAATTCAGCTCGATCCGGACGAGCCTGCCCTGTGGAAAAAGACAGCCGATGCTATGTATTTTGCTTATGATGAAAAGCGGCAGGTCTATTTGCAGGACGATGGCTTTATGCTACGCAAGCCGTGGGACGATTCCCGTATTCCGCCGGAAAAGCGGCACCTTCTGTACGAAAACTACCACCCGTTGTTCATCTATCGCCAGCGAATGAGCAAGCAGGCCGATGCCATCATGGGTATGATGCTGTACAGTGCGTTGTTTACCGATGAGGAGCTGCTGCGCAATTACGACTTCTATCAGACCGTAACGCTGCATCATTCTTCGCTTTCCACCTGCATCTTCGGTATTCTGGCAAGCCGCATCGGACGCCACGAGGACGCCTACACCTATTTTGCCCAGTCTGCCCGGATGGATCTGGATGATTACCATGACAACTTCTACGCCGGTATCCATGCCGCCAATATGGCCGGCACATGGCAGAGCATTGTCTTTGGCTTTGCCGGTCTGCGTCTTGTAAACGGCGTGCCGGAATTCAAATTCTATATTCCCGAAGCGTGGAACGGCTATCACTTCACAGTGAAAATCAAAGAGTCCGTACTGGCAGTGGATGTGCTGCCGGACGGCTGGACCATCACGCTGCAAAGCGGCGATGCTGTCAACTTCCTTGTCGAGGGCAAGCCTTACGAACTGACCGAGAAAGGGGCAACCTGCCATGAAGCACTATAAAGCGATCTTTTTTGATTGGGACGGCACAGCGGTTCTCTCCCGCAAAGCGCCTGTCGAGGATGCCGTCAACGCGATGCGCCCGCTGCTGGATAAAGGGGTAAAGCTCTGCATAGTCAGCGGTACGACCTACGAGAACATTGCAGGCGGAAAGCTGCACAGCTATTTTACGCCGAAGCAGCTGGAAAACCTGTATCTCGGTCTGGGGCGCGGCGCGTTCGACTATGGGTATGATGCCGCAGGGCAGCCGACCATCCTTGTTGACCGTGTGCCGGATGCCAAGGGCATCCTTGCCGTGCACGATGCCTGCTACCGCATCCACCGCGAGCTGTTGGAAAAATACGGCATGAACACCGATATTGTTTTCAGCCGCCCGAATTACTGCAAGATCGACCTGATGCCCGCCAATAACCGCGGCGAGAATCTGTTTTTGCAGGAGGGCGAGGCTGCCCGCCTACAGCACATCTTGCAGCAGCACGGCATTGACAGCATTGAAACGGTCATTGCGATGGCAGAATCCTTCGGTACGCCGGAAATGCCGCTACGCGCTACAACCGATGCAAAATATCTGGAAGTCGGCCCCACCGGCAAAAGCGACAATGTCGATGCTCTGTTTGCCCGTTTTGGCTTTGCTGCCGAGGATTGCTGCTTCTGGGGTGATGAGTTTATCGGCGTCACGGATTCCATCTTCGGCAGTGATGCCGGTATGCTGACCGAAACGACCCAAAACGGCGATTTCTACGATGTCTCCGACCTGAAGGGCGTAAGACCCGGACAGGTAAAGCAACTTGGCGGCGGCATCCAAACCTTCTTGAATTTTCTGCGTGAGCAGTGAACGATAGGAAATAGCGTAACATATGCAAAATACATCGAATTTCTTATAAGCCATAGTCCCCAACAGCGGGCAACTCCCATACTGCGAAAAACGATGTAGGAGCAATTGCATTAGCTTTTCGGCCCGACAGCTAAATTGCTGTCGGGTCTTTCTTTGTGTCTGTCTTTGATAATATGCGCGTTAAAACGTAAGATTTATTGCGCCCGCGCACCTCCGGTTTTGAGCTTCTTTTCAATGAAACTCAAAATTCAGGAGGTTTACGATGGCAAAGAAAAATATTGCCGATAAGTATTGGATTTACGGCGAGGATGCAGAATTAGCCGCGCGCCTTACTAGCTATTTGACAAGAGTGGTATACAATCAGCGAGCAAATTATATCCGCGCACTGATGAAGATTAAGGAACATGAGTGCTCGATTGAAGATTGTGATTCGGATATTGAATCTCAATCCATGCGCTCAGGTAATTCATTGGAGGAAAGTATTGAATCCAAGCTGATGTGGGAAGCTATTCGAAAATATTTGCCCAAACTAGAACTGAAAGAGTGCGAGGTTATGATAGCCTTGTACATTGACCGTCTTTCCGTTACGGCTACGGCTGCTAAGTTGAGAGTTGATGCCAGTACGGTCAGGCGCCGCCGTGACAGCGCCTGTGACAAAATTCGCAAAGCAATGGAGGAAAAATAAAATGGGAATGTTCAAAAACGCCCTTTTGCTGGCCCAGCAGGGTAATGAAAAGGCAATGGAGAAATTGCTTAATCGCTACGATCCTCTGCTGAAAAAGTGCAGCATTATACAAGGACACTTCGATGAAGATTTATATCAGTCCTTGATTCTTGAATTTGTGCGGGCTGTATCCGCATTCAAAATTTAACTAAAAAAGTGGCTGTCGCAATTCAGTGCGGCGGCCACTTTCTCTTTTAGGCTGATTCCATATCGTTATTATCTGTCCACAGTTCACACTGGGTCATAACGGTTTGCACGGCATCGTCCATCCCTTCCGGCGGGTAGCGGTGCCTTTTGAGCAAACGCTTTATCATCATACGCATCTTGGCTCGCGCAGAATCACGCTTTTGCCAATCTATAGTACGGTTCTTTCGCAATGTATCTGCCAGTTCTTTAGTGATAGCAATAAGTTCCGTGTTTTCGTAGAAGTCCTTGATTGCCTGCGGCTTTGTCAACGCATCATAGAATGCCAATTCATCTGCCGTTAAGCCAAGCTGCTCTCCCTCTTTGTTGGCTGTTGCCATCTGTTTTGCAAGGTTCAAAAGCTCCTCTATGACCTGCTCGTTGGTCAGCATACCATTAAGATAAGAGTTCATTGCCCGCCGCATAATTTCGCTGAACTTCTGCGACTTTACCACATTGGTGTGACGGTAAATCTGCACCTGCTCCGCAATCAATTTTTTCAGCAATTCTACAGCAAGGTTCTTTTCCTTCATCTTTGAAATTTCCTCAAGGAATTTCGGATCAAAAAGAGAAAATTCCTTATCGGCATCGGAGAACAGGTTAATAACGCCATCGCTTTGTATACTTGCTTTCAACAACTCATTGATGCGGGCGTTCATCTCAGGCAGGGAAATCTTTTTGCCCTCGCCTTGGTTCATCAGTCTGGTAACAAGTACGCGGACAGATTCAAAGAATGCGGCCTCAATGCGCATATCTTTTTCTGCAAGGGAAGAACACAACGATAGCGCCTGCTTTAACAGCAGAGCTTCTTTCAAGAAGTCCTCACGCTCACGCTCTTTATCAACACCAACAATAAAGTTTACCGCACCGCTGATGGCCTTAGAACGCTCCAAATTGGAGCCGGTTATAAACTTAGAGTAATCATACTCGTGGAACAAGTCGCGGCAGATAGACAGTTTCTCTAGGAAGCGCGGATAGGCAACTTTGGCAACATCGGTGTCGCCGTAGTTTTTCTTGTCGCGGGCGGTGTAATCATTCATTGCCTGTTTCAGCGCTGAGGCAATTCCAACATAATCAACAACAAGGCCGCCTTCTTTATCCCCGAACACACGGTTTACTCTGGCGATGGCTTGCATCAGGTTGTATCCTTGCATCGGCTTGTACACATACATTGTGGCAAGGGACGGTACGTCAAAGCCGGTCAGCCACATATCAACGACGATTGCAATTTTCAGCGGACTATCATTGTCCTTAAATTCTTTTGCCAGTTCATCCTTGTGGTGCTTGTTGCCAATAATTTTATTCCATTCTTCGGGGTCCTTGTTGCTGCCGGTCATAACAACTGCAACTTTTTCTTTCCAGCCGGGGCGCAGCTGTAAAATGCGCTCGTAAATTTTCATTGCAATCGGGCGGGAATAGGCCACGATCATTGCCTTGCCGGTCAACAGGTTTTCGCGGTAATTCTCATAGTGATTGAGTATATGCTGAATCCACGCATAGTTGGCGTTGCCAGCGGGCGGTGTACCGTACTTCCAGCGCTTGTCCTCTAACAGTTTTTCCTGATTCCACGGATGATAGTTGAATGGCGGATTGGCAAGGATAAAATCAGCCTTTAGTGTGGGGTGCAAATCGTTTGTGAAAGTATCCGCATTGTACGGTCCCAAATCGGCATCAATGCCGCGAATCGCCATATTCATCTTGGCCATCTTCCATGTGTCCGGGTTGGCTTCTTGACCGTACACGGAGATAGCACCGCGCTTATGTCCGTGTGCTTCAATAAATTTCTCGCTCTGCACGAACATACCGCCGCTGCCACAGCAGCAGTCATATACACGGCAGTTATCAAACGGGCGCAGAATCGAGACTAGCGTTTTAACTATGCTGGAGGGTGTATAGAATTCGCCGCCGCCAACGCCCTCTTTTTCAGCAAACTGCGCAATGCAATATTCATATGTGCGGCCAAGCAAATCTTCACTTGCGGTGGCATCACTCATATCAATATTGTTTGTAAAAATATCAACAACATCGCCCAAAACCTGCTTGTCCAAATCAGGGCTGGCATAGTTTTTGGGCAACACGTTTTTCAGCTTTTTGTTTTCGGCTTCAATAGCACGCATCGCGTTGTCAATGATCGTGCCGATTTCAGGCGTGTGCGCCTTTGAGGAAATGTTGTTCCAGCGAGCCTCCTCCGGCACAAAGAACACATTGTCCATCTCGTATGCATCGCGGTCATCTTCGAAGCCATCGCCTTCAGCAATCAGCTTTTCGCGTTGCCGGTCAAAGGCAGCGGAGATATAACGCAGAAAAATCAGGCCAATGATTACCTTTCTGTACTCAGCAGCGGGAATATGCCCCCAAAGAACACAGGCGGCATCCCACAGTTGCTTTTCGAACCCGATATTGGCAGTCGTTTTTTCAGCCATTGTGCAGTCCTCCAATGTAAGTGTCAAGTACCGGCGGGCAGTGGCATTCTATACGGCAACGAAATTGTGCAAAAACCATCTGCACAATTTACCTATGCGGTGCCCTGCACAGTTTTTATACTATATTTAGTTTTATTATAGCAAAATTTGATAGCTTTTGGGGGCTTATAGTAAAAATTATAAAATTTTTTTGATTTTTTTGCACGATTTGGCTTTTAATTGCGATGATATATATAGAGGGACAAAAAAGCTCCTCTCCCCTTGAGAACCTTGAAAGCAGAATATCCGAATCACCGGCTACATACAACTGACCCTGCCGCAACCCAAGGAGCGCTTCGGCAGGGG
>ERZ780137.797-NODE-797-length-23376-cov-3.255649_pt1 | contig 23376 bp, 18 predicted proteins | sample MGYA00511020_ERZ780137 | MGnify/ENA primary metagenome ERZ780137 (study PRJEB29588, sample SAMEA2157917) | human gut metagenome | biome: human gut; feature: human-associated habitat; material: faeces | place: Denmark | collected 2008/2010 ... | reverse complement strand
GGAAGAAATATTTTTGAACTTTCGGGCGGAGAAAAGCAAAAGATCGCGTTCGCGTCGGTGTATGCGATGAATCCGGAAATTTATCTGCTCGATGAGCCGTCCTCCAATCTGGATGTGGATACGATCGCGGAATTAAAACAGCATTTGCGCCTGATCAAGGCGCAGGGGAAGACTGTGATCGTGGCGGAACACAGGCTTTATTACCTGATGGATCTGGCAGACCGCATCGTATATCTGGAAAAAGGGCGGATCACCGGGATCTATACACCGGATGAGTTCCGGCAGATCCCGGACGAAACGAGAAAACAGATGGGGCTGCGCGCACTCGATCTCACAAAGGAAGTTCCTGTGTGTCCGCAAGATACGGACAGTGCAAAAAAAGAAAAGCCGGTGCTTGAGCTTCGGGAGGTATCCGTCTTTCGGAAAAAACAGCCGGTGCTTTCCGAAATCAGTTTTGCCGCAGCACGGGGAGAGGTCATAGCGGTCGTTGGTCACAATGGAGCCGGCAAGACGACATTCTCCCGGGCACTGTGTGGACTGCACAGGGAATGCGGCGGGACATTTTTCTGGGAGGGCGAGCCGCAGAATGCGAAAAAGAGACTTTCACTTTCCTATATGGTCATGCAGGATGTCAATTACGAACTGTTTGCGGAGAGCGTGGAGGCGGAGTGCTCGTTTGGCATCAAAAATCCAGATCCGGCGTTGGTGGAACAGACGATGCAGGAGCTTGGTATCGCTCCGTTAAAAAAGCGGCATCCCAATACACTTTCTGGTGGTCAGAAACAGCGTGTGGCGGTCGCGGTCAGCATGATATGCAAAAAAGAACTTCTGGTGTTCGATGAACCGACCAGCGGACTGGATTATGACAGCATGGTACAGGTCGCGGGGCTTTTCGGCGCGCTTCGGGCGGCGGGAAAGCTCGTGTTTGTCGTGACGCATGATTATGAATTTGCCTGCCGCATCTGTACGCGGGTGCTGCATCTGGATCAGGGAAAACTTTTGGATGATCTTGCGGTAGAACCGGGAAATCTGGAAAAAATAAAGGAAATATTTTCCGTTACCGAAAAGGAAAAGAGGGGGGAGTAAAAATGAAACCGGAAAAGAAAAAAAGAGTGGCATTGCTCTTACACTGGGCGGGAAAAAACAGGATCTGGCTGTTTTTAGCCGTGTTTTTATCGTTTATCAGCGGACTTTGTACGATGGTGCCATACCTTGGGATCTATCGGCTGATGAATGCGGTATTTTCGCACAGCTGTACCAAAGAGCTCATCATGCGCGAGGCGGTCATGATCGCGGTGGCAGTGATCCTCCGCTTTGCGCTCTTCGGGCTTTCGGGCGTTGCTTCACACAAAGGCGCTTACGGCGCACTGTATAAGGTGCGGTGCATGGTTGCCGAGCATATGGCAAAGGTTCCGCTCGGGGCATTAAACGAGCGGAGTACCGGAGACATCAAGACCGTATTAAACGAGGACATAGAGAAGCTGGAGCTGTTTTTGGCGCACAGTCTGCCGGATCTGGTCTGCTATCTCGTAGGACCGGTCGTGATCTTTCTATATCTGATGAGTGTCAATGTGCCGCTCGCATTTATCTCGCTGATCCCGCTTGTGGCGGCGGTGGCTGTCATGGGGATCATGTTTCGCAACACCGATGAACTGATGGAGCGCGCAAACCATTCGATCACCTCGTTAAATTCGGTGATGATCGAATATATGAACGGCATGAAACTGATCAAAGCCTACGATATGGGCAGTGCGTCCTTCTGCAAATTTTCGGGTGCGGTGAATGAAGAAAATGCGGTCTGGAGTGAGACTTCAAAGCGTATGGGGCCGCCGTTTGCGGCGTTTCTCGTGATCATCGAATGCGGTATGCTTTTTATGGTGCCGTTTGGCGGTATGTTTTTTTCAAAAGGTTCGATTACGGCGGGCGCGTTTTTGCTGTTTGTCTATGTCGGATCGATGTATCTGACCGAGATTCGGCCGCTGCAGGAGCTTGGCACAAATTTTGCGAATGTCTTAAATGCGGTGACAAAAACAGCGGAGATCTTAAATATTCTGGTCTATGAGGGCGGACTGGATTTCCCGAAAGAGCATGACATTGAGTTAAAGGATGTGTGCTTTTCCTATGAACCGGAGAGTGGAAAGCCGGAGGTACTAAGCCATTGCAACCTGAAGATCAAAGACGGGGAATGTGTGGCGCTTGTCGGGCGCTCCGGAGCCGGAAAAAGTACGGTCGTGGAGCTGATCTCCCGCTTTTATGATGTGCAGGGCGGAGCAGTTTTGATCGGCGGAAAAAATGTGAAAGAATTAAACTATGAACAGATCTTGCAAAATGTGGCGGTCGTCTTTCAGAAGACGTTTTTAACCAGGGAGAGCGTACTGGAAAATATCCGTATGGGCAGTGACGCGAGCCTGGCCGAGGTGCGCGCGGCGGCAAAGGAAGCCCAGATCGATGACTTTATCATGTCGCTTCCGGATGGCTATGATACGAAGGTGGGAAGCTTTGGTTCCCGGTTTTCGGGCGGAGAAAAGCAGCGCATCGCGATCGCGCGCGCCATCTTAAAAAACGCGCCGATTCTGATCTTAGATGAGGCGACCAGTGCGTCAGACCCGGAAAACCAGATGGAGATCGACCGGGCGATCCGAAATCTCTGCCGTGGAAAGACGGTCATTGTGGTCGCGCACCGGTTGAGCGCACTGAAAATGTGTGACCGCGTGGCGGTCGTCGAAGACCACACGATAAACTGTGTCGGCACACATGACGAGGTAAGGGCGAACAATGCCTATTACCGCAAAGCGTGGGAAGATTATGAGACGGCGCGTAATATCACTTATCAGCGAAAAGGAGGAGACCGGGATGACAGATAAGAACGTGTTTAAAAAAAACAGAAATTTTTATATCGGGATCGCGGGAACCGTGGTCGAAGGACTGCTTTCCGGCAGCCTGTTCCTGCTGCTTTATACAGTCATGCAGCTTTTGTGGAGCGGAACATTTGATCTTTCCCGGGCACTTAAAGTTACGGGACTTATCGCAGTGATCTTTTTCTTCCGCATCGTGATTTACAGCTTTGGCTACACCAGGGCACAGATCGGTGGGGCGGCGGTCAGCAGGCAGATCCGCCTGTTTCTCGGAGACAAGATAAAGCGGATCCCGATCTCCCGTTTTTCCAAAGGGCAGACCGGGGAGTATATCTCGGTGCTCACCAGCGATGTCAACAATTATGAAAAGATACTGACGCACAAGATCGGTGATCTGGCAAAGAACATTTCGCTCTCGCTCATGCTGATCGGTTTCGTGATGACGCTCTATGTTCCTGCGGGGCTTATCCTGCTTGCGGCGGATCTGCTGCTGATCCCGGCACTTTATCTGTCTTTTTACATGGTGCGCAAATATGGAAATGAGAAAAATGACATCTGTGCGGAAAATGTCAGCAGTATTGTGGAGTATGTTTCCGGGATCCAGACTTTCCGTGCATACGGGATCGGTGGAACCAAAAATAAAACGGTGACAAAGGCGATGAAGGATTTCTGCGACATCAGTTTCCTCTACGAGGCAAAGGTGCTGCCGATCGGAGCTGTCTGCGGGATCCTGATCTGGCTTGCCTGCCCGCTTATCATCCGGCTCGCATACACACCGTGGGCGGCGGGAACGTTAGATACGATATCCTATCTTCTGATCTGTATGCTTCCGATCTTCTGCGCAAAGATGGCAAACGCGATCTTTGTGGATCTGACCGGATATAAGAATCTGATGATCTCAAAGGGAAAGATAAAGAACGTGGCGGAAGAACCGGAGGAGACCGGTAGCAGGAAGCCGTTCCAGCCGGGGACGCATGAGATCACGTTCGATCATGTGGCATTTTCCTATGTGCCGGGAGAGCCGGTGCTTACGGATGTTTCCTTTACCGCGCCGGATCAGAAGCTTACGGCGATCGTCGGGGATTCCGGTTCCGGCAAATCCACGATCTTAAATCTGATCGCAAAATTCTACGAGGCAGGAGGCGGCACGATCCGGATCGGAGGCGAGTCCATTCTGTCTGCTGCGGCGGAACAGGTGCTCACCGGGATTTCAATGGTCGATCAGGAAGTCTTTCTGTTTGATGATACGGTGCGGGAAAATATCCGGCATGCCAGACCGGAGGCGACGGACGCGGAGATCGAGGCTGCGTGCAGGGCGGCAAATTGTGACGGTTTTATCCGTAAGATGGAAAAGGGCTATGACACGCCGGTCGGGGAAAACGGAAATCTGCTCTCCGGCGGGGAAAGACAGCGGCTTTCCATTGCGCGGGCGATCTTAAAGGACAGTCCGATCCTGCTTTTGGATGAAGCGACGGCTTCCCTTGATATTGAAAATGAGCTTGCGGTAAAACAGGCGATTGCAAATCTCTTAGCGCAGAAAAAGACGGTGGTCATGATCGCGCATACGCTGTCGATCGTAAAAAACGCGGATCAGATCATGGTCGTATCGGAAGGCAGGATCGGGGAAGCCGGTACGCATGCGGAGCTGTTAGAAAAGAACGGCAAGTACGCGGCGATGTGGAACGCCGAGCAGAAAGCGCTCGGTTAAACAGTTTTTCATGCAGAAAGAGGCTGATATACGTCTTTGGGGAGACGTGTTCGTGTATTTGCTGCAGGACAATAAAAACGGGAATGTGAAATCTTTCACATTCCCGTTTGCTTTCGTATTCGCTTACTGTATTGCCGGTGCTGCCGCATCCGGGGTAACATCCGGTGTAGTGCTGTCTGAAGTCGCAGCGTCCGATGCTGTACCGTCCGGAGTCGCAACATCCGGTGTGGTACCGTCTGTGGTTTCGGCATCCGGTGTCATGCCATCGGTGTTATCTGCAGAGGAAGTATCCTCCGTTTCCGTCTCGGTCGTCTCCTCGGTATCTTCCGCGTTTGGATCAACATAAGTGATCTCATTGGAGCTGCGGAACACGGTATTGCTCGAGCCCATCTGATTTACCTGGATCGTGTCACCGTCAGAAATACTGTCGGCGGAGATGCGCAGCAGAGAACTTGAGATAAATGCCGTACTTACCTTTTCTCCGTTAATAAATACCTTACTCCACGGTGTGAAGTTGGAACCGCTGATGCAGATATCACCGGAGCTGTTGATCCAGGTGCGGTTTACTGAAACATCATCAATTCCCATCACAAGGTCTGTGGCAGGATATTTATCCTCGCCGCCGTAGCAGTAGCGGTCTCCGTAAAGAATGTCGTACTGCAGGTTCTCAAGACCGTCGCGGTAAGTGTCTGTTCCGGTAAGTCCCTGATCTAACTGGCTCTGTGTATAGGTAAACATGGTTCCTTCATGAATGCCCGCCTGGTTGGTGATGTTTGCGAGAAGCTGATAAGCAGTGATATCAGCGTCCTGCTTTGGCATACCGAAGTTATTCCAGGTCGCGTATTTGGTCTTGAAGATGTCGCCGGACTTCATATCGGAATCCTCCAAGCCCATGGTCGGCAGATGATCGCCGAACAGTACGAGGATCGTTTTCTCATCGCGTTTGGAGAGCATGTCGGTCAGGTTTCCGATGAATTTATCTACTTCATGAATCTCATTTACATAATATTCCCACTGATTGTTTGCTTCCTGTGTGTCAGCACCGGAAACGGTGATCTCAGGATCCGCAATGATCTTTTCGGTCGGGTAGTCACCATGTCCCTGTACGGTGATCGTATAGACGAGATCCGCCTGATCCGGGGTGGCATCCATGGCCTTTTTGGTTTCGTTGATCAGGATATTGTCGGTCGGCCAGTCACCGAGCGGTGTGTACTCCTGAATGTTCATCATTTCCTTGCTGGTAAAAGTATCAAAGCCCATCATGGAAAAGGCGTTGGCACGGCTGTAAAAGTTACCGCCGTTGTTGTGGACAACGTGTGTGCCGTAGCCGATCGAAGAAAGATCAGACGCGATGCTCTCGCAGTCAGTCTCTTTTAAAATCGTTTTATAAGGATATTCTCCGGTTCCAAAATACTGCATGCTCATACCGGTCAGAACTTCAAACTCGGTGTTTGCGGTTCCGGCACCGACGACAGGAACGGTCAGATAACCGGAAGAATAGTTCTCATACAGATTCCGGAAATTCGGGATCGGATCTTCGGACAGCTGTAAGAAATTGACTTCCGTCGGATCGCAGAAAGACTCAAGCAATACCACAACGATATTCGGCTGGTCATCGGAAGCAACGGTCGTCTCTCCTGCGTTTGCGGAAGAAGCGGTCAGTGTGTCAATGGTCTCTTCTTTGTAATCGTCCGGTTTGGTCATACCACGGCCGACAACGCTTGAAGAAAATCCGTATACAAAACCGTAGTTTTCATAGCCCTGCGCGATATTGGAAAAATAAGAAGCAAGGATGTTGGAATCCTGTGCAGCCTTGGTTGTGACCGGAAGCATAAATAAAAGTCCCACTACAAAAAGCGGGGCGAAAATACGGTGGTTATTGCCCTGGAACTTCGGACCGTGTACGCCAAGCCAGATGCAAATGGCAAGGAAAATCGCAACGATCGTCACAACGGTGATCGCCTCTGTCGCGGTAAAGTAGTTGGTGTTCTGCATGGCGAACAGATCGGAAAGGCATTTCAAGTCCGTGTAACCAAACGGTGTAACACGTTTGGAAAGAATGCATCCGTTGATCGTGCCGAGGAACAGCCAGAAACCGCTGATCAGTACACGGAACAGTGCTCTGTGCTTGAACAGGTAGACAAGTGACAGCGAAACAAAGATGATGAATGCATTGTAGAAATAAGCCAGTGTGTGTCCGCCTACAAAGCTGCATGCAGAGAAAAACGAACGTCTGGAAATGCATTCGATCACGAAGCACAGCAGACAGGATAAAATCCCATGAAAAAGAATCGAATAGCGGTTCATGAAAGCAACTGCCTTCACGACACGAGCGTTAGGTTCTCTCTTTGCACGCTTTTCCTGCAGAGTTTGTCTGAAATTCTGTAATTTAGAAAAAAAAGCCTTCAGTGTGCGCATATGAAACAATCCTCCCTTAGTGTTTGTATATGCAAAAATTAAAATTTCGTATTGAAAAAGTGCGAGCCATCAAACTCGCATATGAAAGAATAAAACTTCTTGTGGTAAAAATCAATCGTAAAGTTGGATAAAAATATTTTACTTTTCCTTTAAATTTATTTCAAAATGTATAAAAAATGTAAAATAAAAATAAAAAAGGCGTAAAAAACAGCGGCATGTGTATGAGTATAACATGGTTTTCTTAAGAAAAATGGAAGAATGTGTGAAAAATAGGTGAAAAAACAGAAGGAAAGTGATCCCTATAATATAAGGAAGAAACAGCAAAAGAATTGGCAAACGAAAGAAATTGTGATATTCTCTATATACAAGTGACCGGAACAGATTCCGGATAAACAGATGAGGGATGAACATGTTAGAATTAAAAGACGTTTGTTTTCAGGTAAATGAAGACGCAAAAGATAAAGAGATATTAAAAAATATCAATCTGAAACTGGATGACCGTTTTGTGGCGATCACCGGACCGAACGGAGGAGGTAAGTCCACACTGGCGCGTGTGATCGCCGGGATCGTGCGGCCGACCAGCGGAAAGATCTATCTGGACGGCGTGGATATCACCGATTATTCCATTACAGAGCGCGCAAAAGCAGGGATCAGCTTCGCGTTTCAGCAGCCGGTACGCTTTAAGGGGCTGACCGTCAAGGATCTGATCACGCTCGCCTCAGGTAAGGACATTTCCGTGGCAGAGGCCTGTTCTTATCTGTCCGAGGTGGGATTGTGTGCCAAGGACTACATTGACCGTGAAGTGAATGCGAGCCTTTCTGGCGGAGAGTTAAAGCGTATTGAGATCGCGATGGTGATCGCGCGCGGAACGAAGCTGTCTATTTTTGACGAGCCGGAGGCGGGGATCGATCTGTGGAGCTTCCAGAATCTGATCCAGGTATTCGAGCATATGCATGAAAAGATCAACGGCTCGATCCTTATCATTTCCCATCAGGAGCGCATCTTAAACATTGCGGACAGAATCGTGCTGATCGCGGACGGGGAAGTGCGAAAGGTCGGAACGAAAGAGGAAGTGCTTCCGGAGCTGCTTAAAACATCGGAGGCGTGCAGCACGCTGATGGATAAGATCGCGCGTTAGTGTGAGAGAAAAAAGAACGGACAGGTGAAAAAGATGGATAAGATAGAGAAAAATTTATTAGAGGAGATCGCGGATATCCATGAAGTGCCGGAAGGCGCGTATAATATCCGGGCAAACGGAAAACTGGAGAGCCGCAATACGACAGCGAATATCGATATCGTGACCAAGAAGGACAAGCCGGGCATTGACATCATCATCAAGCCGGGAACGGTGAATGAGAGTGTCCACATTCCGGTCATTTTAAGTGAAAGCGGATTAAAGGATCTTGTATACAACGATTTTTATATCGGGGAAGGCGCAGATGTTACGATCGTGGCGGGCTGCGGGATCCACAACTGCGGAGATCAGGCGTCCGAGCATGACGGCATCCACACCTTCTATATTGAAAAGGACGCAAAGGTACGCTATATCGAAAAGCATTACGGTGAGGGGGATGGAAAGGGCGACCGCATCTTAAATCCGACCACTGTTGTGCATATCGCGGAAGGCGGTTATATGGAGATGGAGACCGTGCAGATCAAGGGCGTAAGTTCCACCGTGCGTACGACCGAGGCGGATCTTTCAGACGGAGCATCCTTAGTGATCCATGAAAAGATCATGACACACGGAGAGCAGACGGCGGAGACGAATTTCACCGTGGATCTAAACGGCGTGGATTCGAGCGCGAACGTAATCTCACGTTCGGTTGCAAAAGAGCATTCCAAGCAGGTATTCAATTCACATATCAATGGAAATAACAAATGTTACGGACATACGGAATGTGACGCGATCATCATGGATGCCGGCAGAGTGGAAGCGATCCCGTCTCTGGCAGCAAACCATATTGACGCGAGCCTGATCCATGAGGCTGCGATCGGAAAGATCGCGGGAGATCAGCTGATCAAGCTGATGACGCTCGGACTGACGGAGAAGGAAGCCGAGGAGCAGATCGTAAACGGATTCTTAAAATAAAAACCGGCTTCACCAAACCGGTGAAGCCGCAGGAATGCGCAGATGGACGAAAGAGCTTTTCGCCTAGTCTGCGCGTTTTTCTTTTAAGATCGGAGTACGGCAGATCTGGATGAGCAGCGGAACGACCATGATAAACCAGGATACAGGTTCCGCAAGGATCACGCCGCGGTAGCCGAGTAGCGGGACAAAGATCAGGGCAAAGACGACTTTTCCGACCAGCTCGAGGCTGCTTGAGACGAGCGGAGTGATGTGGTCGCCGATTCCCTGCATGGCATTTCTGATCACGCAGATCAAAGCTGTCACAAAGTAAAAGAGCGTATCGAATCTGAGGTAGGCGACAGCATTTTTTATCACGACGGGGTTGCTGCTTCCGGTCACGAGGTAAATGAGATCCGGGGCGAAAAGCCAGGTCACGACGATAACGCCAAGGCACCAGATCCAGCTGTAGAGGACGGACTTTTTGATGCCTTCCCTGATGCGGCGGATCTCTCCGGCACCCAGATTCTGTCCGCAGAAAGTAGCCATTGTGGTACCGAATACGCTAAAGATCAGCATGAAAAGCTCGGAGATCTTTCTTGCCGCAGTGTGGGCAACGATGATATCGGTGCCGAGGGTGTTGATCGAGGTCTGCAAAGCAACGGTTCCGAGGTTTACGAGGGAACTCATAAATCCCATGGAAAGGCCGCAGCTGAGCAGATCTTTCGTCAGCTCACCGGAGATCCCATGAAAATCCTCCCGGTGCAGGCGCAGGATCTCGTAGCGTTTTATCATATAGAAAAAGCACGCGAGCATGGCGATGAGCTGGGAGATCACGGTTGCGACCGCGGCGCCCCGGACGCCCATGGCGAGCGGAAAAATGCACAGCAGATCTAAAAAAATGTTGAGGACAACAGATACCGCAAGGAAGATAAGCGGTGTGATGGAATCCCCGATCGCACGCAGCAGGGCGGAACAGACATTGTAGAGCATGGAAATGATAAGCCCTGCAAAAATGACCGAGATATAATTGCCGGAGAGGTCGATGACATCCGCAGGCGTGTTTAACAGCATAAGCAGCGGGTGCAGGAAGATCAGGGCAGCTGCGGTGATAAAAATGGCAATGGCGCATCCAAGTGATAGGGAGGCTGCGACACAGCGTTTTAAGCCCTTAAAATCCTGCGCGCCGAAGAACTGCGCGGCGATGACGGCAAAACCGTTGGTGAGTCCCTGTAAAAAGCCGATCAAAAGACTGCTCAGTGAACTGGTGGCACCCACAGCGGCGAGCGCGCTTTCACCGAGCGCGGAACCGACGATACGGGTATCAACGAGACTGTAGGTGAGCTGTAAAATACATCCGATCAGAACCGGAATCGCAAACGCGAAAAGAAGTTTGGTGATATTTCCCTTTGTCAGATCTTTCATCTTTCTATCCCTGCCTTATTTTACAAATTTGTTGATCGCTTCATCCAGGTCGTCCAAAACCTTCTGGTCACCGGTCTCAAGCGCGTCCACGACGCAGTGCCTGATATGGTCTTCCAGAATGATCTTTCCGATGTTGTTGATCGCGGAACGGACAGCGGCGATCTGGATCAGGACCTCGCTGCAGTCCCTGCCGTCCTCGATCATGGCCTTGATGGATTCCATATGCCCGATCGCGCGGGACATACGGTTTAAAACGGCCCTGGTATTTTCATGGTGGTGCGGATGCCCGTCCGCATGGGAATGCGGGTGTTCGTGTGTATGTTCCTCTGACATGGCAGGTCACTCCTTTTTCTTTCGTATGACACGGTTATTCTGTGCAAATGGTAGCACATTTTTGCGAAAAAACCAATAAGAAATTGATTTTTTCGCGCGGTCATGTATATAATAAGTTTGTAAAAAAACAAGAGAAAAAGAAGGTATGTATCTATGTGGCTTACATATGCGTTTGGTTCTGCTTTTCTTGCGGGAATTACGGCAATTTTGGCGAAGGTTGGAATGGGAAAGACCGACTCGTCTCTGGCGACGGCGATCCGCACGATCGTGGTGGTGATCTTTTCCTGGCTCATGGTATTTTTAGTGGGTTCCCAGAATACGATCACGCAGATCGGGGCAAAATCATTGCTCTTTTTGGTGTTATCGGGACTTGCGACCGGGGCATCGTGGCTCTGCTATTTCAGGGCGCTGCAGCTCGGTGATGTAAATAAGGTAACGCCGATCGATAAATCGAGCACGGTGCTTACGATGATCCTTGCGGTGATCATCCTGCATGAGGCACTGACAAGAAAGATGATCCTTGCGATGGTGCTCATTTTAGCCGGAACATTTCTTATGATCACAAAAAAAGAATCCACGGGAAAGAGTAAGAGCAAGAGCTGGTTTTTGTATGCGGTATTATCAGCGGTGTTCGCGAGCCTCACATCGATCCTTGCAAAGATCGGCATCACGGGCGTGGAGTCAAATCTCGGTACGGCGATTCGAACCTGCGTGGTACTTGTCATGGCATGGGTGGTCGTCTTTGTGACACACAAGCAGAATCAGTTTTCACAGATCACCTTTAAAAACGGTATTTTCATCTGCCTGTCCGGTATCGCAACCGGAGCATCGTGGATCTGCTACTACCGGGCACTGCAGCAGGGACCGGCAAGCATCATTGTGCCGATCGACAAATTGAGCATTGTTGTGACAGTCATTTTTTCCTCGGTATTTCTGCGGGAACATCTGTCGCCGAAAGCGTTTTTCGGACTGCTTGCGATCGTGGGTGGAACAATGCTTCTCATCTTATAATAATATAGAAGAAAACGAACAGGAGGAAAATGCAGATGACAGGAGGATTTCGTATGTTTGGAAAAATAACAGATTATACACTGGAAGGTCAGAAACTGGTGATCCGCTTTGAGGAGCGCGAAGGCGTCATCGAGGCGGTGACCGATGAGATCATCAACGTGTTTAGTGGGTTTGAGACAAAAGAGCACCGCTCGAAAGCGATCGAGGGTGAAAAGCGAAAGAAAGTGAAGGCTCTGGTTTCGCGTGATGACGCCGGTATCGTCTTCACGACCGCAAAACTGGAGGTTCACATTGCGGATGGATTTAAAGTAGACATTTATGACGCGGATGGAAATCTGCTCTGCGCGGACTACCGTGGAAAGCGTGAATACACAAAGCAGGTCAGCGAGGAATTTTTGAAGCTGATCCGTGCGGAGGGACATGATGTCGTGGACGGGGACGGACTCGACTATAAGATCCAGATCGTAAAGAAAATGCAGGGAGACGAGAAATTCTACGGCCTTGGCGACAAACCGGGATTCTTGGATAAAAGACATTATGATTACGAGATGTGGAACTCGGATCTGCCGCAGGCGCATACCGACGCGTTTAAGGCGCTTTACAAATCGGTGCCGTTTTTTATCACACTGCGTGATACCTGCGTTTACGGACTGTTTTTTGACAATACCTTCAAGTCCTTCTTTAATATGGCAAAGGAAAGTGAGAACTATTGCTTTTTCGGTGCAAATGCCGGAAATCTCGATTACTACTTTATCGGCGGCGATACCATGCGCGGGGTAATAGAAAATTATACCTATCTGACCGGACGCACGCCTCTGCCGCAGCTCTGGACGCTCGGCTATCATCAGTCGCGCTGGGGATATGAGACGAGGGAGGAGATTCTGGATATCGCGAAAAAATACCGTGAATACGGGATTCCGTGCGATACGATCCATTTTGATATTGACTATATGGATGGCTACCGTGTCTTTACCTGGGATGAGAAAAACTTCGGAAAACCGGGTGAGGTGATAAAGCAGATCGCGGAGATGGGATTTAAGACGGTGACGATCATCGATCCGGGTGTGAAGTTAGACCCTGGTTACGCAAAATATGACGAGGGGATCGCAGGCGACTATTTCGCAAAGACACCGGAAGGGGAAGTCTATGTGAATGCGGTCTGGCCGGGAGACGCGGTCTATCCGGATTTCGGCAAACCGGCGGTGCGCGCCTGGTGGGCGGACAACCAGAAATATCTGGTCGACCTTGGAGTGCGCGGTGTCTGGAATGATATGAATGAACCGGCAAGCTTCAACGGTGAACTGCCGCAGGATGTGGTATTTACCGATGAGGACCGCGAGATCACGCATGCGGAAATGCACAATATCTATGGACATCTGATGTCAAAGGCAACGTACGAAGGATTAAAGAAATGGGATCAGAAAAGACCGTTTGTGATCACACGCGCGTGCTATGCCGGATCCCAGAAATATACGACATTCTGGACCGGGGACAACCAGAGTCTCTGGGCGCATTTGCAGATGGCGATCCCGCAGCTGTGCAACATGGGATTGAGCGGACTTTCTTTTGTCGGAACCGATGTCGGAGGATTCGGCGCGGATACGACCGGTGAGCTTTTGGCGCGCTGGGTGCAGGTCGGATGTTTCTCACCGCTGTTCCGTAACCACTGCGCGAAAGGCAATATCAATCAGGAGCCGTGGCTGTTTGGTGATGAAGTGCGTGAAATCTATAAAAAATATGTGGAACTGCGCTACCGCCTGCTTCCGTATCTCTATGATCTGTTCCGCGAGGAGGAGCAGACCGGAATGCCGGTGATGAGACCTCTGGTACTCCACTATGAAAAAGATCCGGAAACCTTTACAAAAAACGATGAATTTCTGTTTGGTGAAAGGATACTTGTAGCGCCGGTGACGGAACAGGGGGCGCACAAAAAGATGGTTTACCTGCCTGAGGGAGAATGGTATGATTATGATACCAGAGAAAAAATTTCCGGTGGAAAGTACTTCTTAAAAGAGGCACCGCTTTCCGTCTGCCCGATCTATGTGAAGGCGGGAACGGTTCTGCCGAATTATGAGCCGATGCACTATATCGGGGAGAAGGAACTGGATACCCTGGTGCTTGATGTTTACCCGGGTGATGGAAGTTATGTAAACTATCAGGACAATGGAGAGGATTTTGCTTACCGTGATGGCGCGTATAATCTGTACCGCTTTACGCAAAGCGGCGGGAAGCTTACGATCGAACTGATCCATGACGGCTATGAGAAAAAGTACCGTCAGTTTGTGATCCGTTCCGGCGGACGGGAGCAGACCGTTTCTTTTACCGGAGAAGCGTTAAAGGTAAAACTTTAAACCGGAACAAAAGGGAGGAGTTCTATGAAAAGAGCGATTGTACTTGCGGGTGGCGGAACCAAGGGTTCTTATGAGGTCGGTGTCTGGCGCACGCTCAACGAGCTCGGGATCGATTATCAGATCGTGACCGGGACTTCGATCGGATCGATCAACGGCGTGTTCATGGCTTCCGGCGAATACGAACGGGCGTATACCCTCTGGGATACGATCCGCATGGAAAATATGATGGAGGATGGCATCAACCTGACGGAGACGTTAGAGGGGATGCTGGAGCAAAAGGATGCCATCCGCCCGTTTTTAAAGAAATACATGAAAAACAAAGGCGCGGATATCTCTCCGTTCAACGCTTTTATCGAGACGATGGTGGATGAGGAAAAACTGCGGCAGTCTGAGATTGATTTCGGACTGGTCACGACACAGTTTCCGTCGTTAAAGGGCGTGGAACTGGAAAAGCGGGAGATCCCGCAGGGGATGCTAAAGGATTATCTGCTGGCGTCATCCGCGATCTTTCCGCTTTTCCCGATGCATAAGATCGGAGAGGAGACCTATCTGGACGGCTGCTATTACGACAATCTCCCGATCGATTTTGCGATACGGCTGGGGGCGGAGGAAGTGATCGCTGTCGATTTGAGGACGGAGCCGGTGCATCCAAACTATGCAAAGCGCCCGTACGTCACTTATATCCGGCCGACGCGTTCCCTCGGAACCATGATGAATTTTGACCACGGTCTGCTCATGGACAATATGGAGATGGGCTATCAGGATGCCATGAAAAAGTTCGGCAGGTACGGGGGCTTCCTCTATACATTTTCCGATACGGATCTTTCCGGCTGGGAAAAAGAGATCAACTCGTTTACAAGATGGATCGCGAAGGCGGAAGCGGTATTTTCCGGGAACCGTTTTCCGAAAATTGCTGGGATGACGGATGTCGGCACGGTGTTTGCGCAGTTGGAGGCGTATACCGATGGAAAATTCCCGGAGAAAAAGGATTATTACCTCCGGGCGGCGGAGATCGCAGCAGAGATTTTTTCCGTGGATGTAAAAAAGACCTGGCAGTTTGGTGAATTTCTGCAGGCAGTCGGACAGTGTGTTCTGCCGGAGGATGCGTGTGCGGATGCGAAGATCTTTGAGACAAAGAGCAGACGCACGCTGATCACCAGGCTTGTGGATTGGAAGCGCAGGGAGGAGAGCGCGTATGTGACTTCCTGCATTTATCACGCAATGCGGCTTGGGATGGCGGCAGATACCGAAAAGATCGGTCTTCTGACCATATTCCCGAGGGAGCTGATTGCGGCGCTGTTTTTGTATGTGCGAAACGAAGCGTAAGGGAGAAACCGGACAGCCGCGTCCTGCATATAGTATAAAGAAGCTAAATGCAGGAGCGAAGTTATGGATCCTAATATGGAAAATTATTTCCGTATGCAGCAGTCCGGTGGATATAAAATCCCGTTTTATATGGCATATCCCATGCAGGATGTCTATTTGAGCGAGATCGAGTATGAGAGAGACAGAGAACGCTTAAAAGAGATGTATCCGAAAGAAGCGAAGCGCATTCAGAGGGTAGTGGAAGAAGAATGCGACAAGATGGAATATGACGGGAGCCTGATGTTTGATGAATATCCGGACCGGGTCATGGTGCAGAAACTGTGTGATGATATTTACAATAAGGTCTACGACAACACCACAGCGGAAGTAGAGACGGAACAATACAGAGACCGCAGGCCGGGAGGAGGCTTTCCGCCACCACCGCCACCGCCGCCGCGCAGGGACCGGGGTGGACGCGATCTGATCGAAATCCTCTTATTTGATGAGATGTTCCGCCGCCGCTGCCGTCACAACCGGTGCCGCAGATTTTGGTAATTGCCCCAAGAAAGACTTGTGGTTTTAACCGAAACGAATTACAATATAGCTATCGTGCTTTCGATAGCTATATTTTTTTGGAAAGAGAGGACACGCCTTTGAAAAAGGGATTGATAAAAGCCGGGGTACTGGTAGTCGTGTTTTTTGCGGCGCTGATCGGATTCAGCCTGATGACCAACCAGACCAATAAGGATCTTACGACAGATATGGCGAATGCCACTTTACCGATGATAGATTTGTATACAGGAACGCAGAAGATCAACGAACTGCATGGGTATACCGTGCAGATGGATGCTTCCTACATGAGAGATACGATCACGCCGGTTGGTACGGATATGAAAGTACCGGCGACGATCCAGACGTTTGGCACGGATGTGGACGCGATCTCCTACAAGATCCGCAGCATGGACGGAAAGGATCTGATCGCGGAGGCGGCGATCACGGATTATACGGAAAACGGCGGTCTGATCTCGATGCAGATCCCGATCCAGAACCTGATCAAGGAGGGACAGGAGTATAATCTGATCTTAGAACTCAAACATAAGGATAAAACCTACTATTATTATACAAGGATCTTAAAGAGCGAGGACGCGAATGTGGAACCCTGCGTGGAGTTTGCGCAGAACTTCCATGAAATGACGTTTGACGAGGAAAAGTCCGGCGGGCTTTCCACTTATATGGAACCGGATGCCTCGGCGGATAATTCCACTTTAAACCGCGTGACGATCAACTCCACATTAAGTCAGGTGACCTGGAACCAGTTTAAGGGAGTTCCGCTTTCAGAGCCTGCGGTTGCGGTCCGGGAGATCCAGGGTTCCTACAATGTCGTGACGCTTTCTTATGTCATGACTTCCACAGGAGATAATGGAGAACTTGAATATTATAACGTGGAAGAATACTACAGGATCCGTTACACGGCTTCCCGTATCTATCTGTTAAATTTTGAGCGAACCATGAACCAGATCTTCCGTGGGGAGAACGACAGCTTCTATGATAATTGCATCCAGCTTGGCATCCGTTCCGGGGATATCGCTTACCAGTCCAACGAAAACGGATCGGTGGTCTGCTTTGTCCAGGAGGGAGAACTCTGGAGCTATGATGAGAACAACGACCGCCTGTATCAGGTGTTCAGTTTCCGTGGATTTGAAGGGATCGATGACCGTGAAAACTATGACGAACACGACATCAAGATCATCGACATTGACGAGGCGGGCAGCATCAATTTCGCCGTATACGGCTATATGAACCGCGGCGAACACGAAGGCGAAGTCGGTATCGGGATCTATCATTTTGACAGTGTGGCAAACACCGTCGAGGAAGAGGCATTCCTGCCGTCCACACAGTCTTATCAGGTCATGAAATCCAACATCGGACAGCTGATCTATGAAAATGAGGACAACGAACTTTTCATTATGATGGAGGGGACGGTTTATAAGATCGATCTTTCCACCCGGGAGACGAAGCAGGTCGTATCCGGTCTATCGGAGGATTCCTATGCGGTTTCGGATACCAACGAGTTTTTTGCCTACATCGACGGAACGGATACCAATGCCGCAACCAGGGTACATGTACTGGATTTCACAGATGGCAGTGATTACACGATCGATGCCGGGGACGGACAGTACATCCGGCCGCTCGGATTTATGCAGGGCGATTTCATTTATGGGCTGGCAAGAGCGGATCAGGTGATGCCTGACGCGGCGGGAACCATTACCTTCCCGATGTACCGCATCTGTATTGTAGATATCGGGGAAGGCTCGCATGAGGTGTTAAAGGAGTACCAGAAGGACGGTTATTTTGTATCCGGCGTGCAGCTTTCGGATTACACGATCTACTTAGACCGGCTGACCTACAATGGCATGGCGTATGTGCAGGCGGATCCGGACACGATCATGAACCGCGAGGGTGACGTGAAAAAGCCGGTGGAGATCCATGAGACCAACACGGAGCAGAAGGAGACCCAGTATCAGCTGAAACTGGAAGAAGAGATGAGCGATACCTCACCGAAGCTTCTGACACCGAAGCAGATCGTACTCGAGGAGAACCGCAACATCTCCATCGAACTGCCGAAACAGGGCGAAAAGTATTATGTATACAGCGGCGGCGAGGTGTGCCTTGCGACTTACAGTCTGCCGGAAGCCATTGGAAAGGCGAACGAAACGATGGGTGTTGTCATCGGAGATGGCCAGAAATACATCTGGAAAAGAGCAAGAAAAACAAACTGCCCGTCCCTACATGTGACGATCGGTGATTCGGACGCGGCGGGAAGCTCGATCGCGCAGTGTATCAGCGCGCTGTTACAGAGCAAGGAGATCAATCTGAGTGTGCAGGAGCTGTTAAATAGCGGGGATACCCCGAAACAGGTGCTCGAAGATTCGATGCAGGACTGCAGGATACTGGATCTTGGCGGATGCAGCGTTGAAGAACTGTTGTATTATGTGAGCAACGGAACGCCGGTGTTCGCAATGGTAAATCAGAGTGATGCCGTTCTGATCGTGGGCTATGACGCGAACAATATCGTGTATTATGACCCGGCGGCCGGCAAAAATGTGTCTAAGCCATTGGAGGAGGCACAGGCAATGTTCTCCGAAGCGGGGGATACATTCCTTACCTATATCGAGTAAAGGAGAAAAATTTTCGGTATCTTTTTCATCCGCGGTAATATAATAGGATAGAACAAATCCGATTTTCCATGACTGTGTCAGATGCACCATAAAGTTGTATAGAAAATTCGACTGTTATAGACCACTTTTGTTGATAATGGCGGATTTCCTATAAATCTATTGCAAATTTATACGGAATAAGGTATATTACAGTTTGTACCAAACATAAGGAAGTGTAAGAGGACAAGATGAGTAGAAAAAAAGAAGTAATCGTATCAGATGTTTCAAAAAAGCACGATAATCCTATTGCAGAATTAGTGCAGGTTGCATGCTGCTTTGACAGCGAGATCATTTTAGAGAGCAATAACCGTAAGATCAATGCAAAGAGTATCATGGGGATTATGGCGTTCAATCCGACGGTAGGTATGTCGGTAGACATCGTAGTAGACGGAAAGGACGAAGAAGAAGCATTACAGGCAATGGAAAAATTTTTGGTTTGTGAATAATGAATTGGGAGGATTTGCAATGAAAAAGAGACCAGCGAAAACTGTAACAGCGAAAGTACAGACACAGCCGATGGCAGCAGCAAATAATGCAAAAGCGGCAGAGACAAAAGTGACAGAAAAGGCACCGGAAGTAAAAGCAGAAGTAAAGACAGAAGCAAAAGCGGAAGCAGAGACAAAGATTGCTGAGAAGGTAAATGAAGTAGCGGAAAAAGCAGCTGAGATCGCAGTAGAGAAGGCAGCAGAGACAAAGACAGCAGTGAAAGCCGCAGCAAAGAAAACAGCAGAAAAAGTCGGAACAGCGAAGAAGACTGCAGCTGCAAAGAAAGCAGAGAAGGCACCGCTCATTCCGGAGATCAAGATCCAGTTTGCCGGAAACGAAGCAGATGAGGACGAGATTGTAAATGCGATCAAGAACAAATATGTTTCAGAGGGACACAGAGCCAGCGCGATCAAATCCCTTCAGATTTATCTGAAACCGGAAGAAAACGCGGCATACTATGTGATCAACCAGAAGAGCATGGGAATGGTTCCTTTATTCTAAGAATGAAAATTTATACATACGAATGTAGTGATCATAAATGAATCAAAAAAGGACGGCGATTTTTCGCCGTCCTTTTTATTACGGTCTGTTATTTGTTTTTCTGCTCTTCTTTGTATTTGCTGACAAGACGCTGGATACGATCGTAAGGATTTAACAGATCACTGATAGAAGTATCGTGATTTAAAGTATCCACGATGTATGCGATATATTTGCTCATGTCGCAGTTGATGTAGTAATCTCTGGAAAGAAGTTCCGGTGTCTGGTAAGTCAGGTTGGTTGTAACGACTTTGTAGATCGTGCCGTCTGCAACTGCCTGGTCGAACTTCTCAAGACCATTGGTGAAAAGACCGAATGTAGCGATTACGAAGATACGGTTTGCTTTTCTCTTCTTTAATTCGGTTGCAACATCGATCATACTCTCACCGGAGGAGATCATATCATCTACGATGAAGACATCTTTGCCTTCTACGGAAGAACCTAAGAACTCATGTGCAACGATCGGGTTACGTCCGTCTACGATCTTGCTGTAATCACGACGTTTGTAGAACATACCCATATCCAGTCCGAGTACGTTTGCGAGATAAACGGCACGGCCGGTACCACCTTCGTCCGGGCTGATGATCATCATATGTTCGCTGTCGATCGAGAGATCCTTTACTTCGCCGAGGATTCCCTTTACGAACTGATATGCCGGCTGTACGGTCTCGAATCCGTTGAGCGGGATCGCGTTCTGGACACGAGGATCATGTGCGTCGAACGTGATGATGTTGTCAACGCCCATGGAGATCAGTTCCTGAAGCGCGATCGCGCAGTCAAGAGATTCTCTGGAAGTACGTTTGTGCTGACGGCTTTCATATAAGAACGGCATAATAACGGTGATTCTTCTTGCCTTACCACCGACAGCAGCGATCACACGCTTGAGATCCTGATAGTGATCATCCGGTGACATGTGATTTTCATAACCGCATACGCTATAAGTCAGGTTGTAGTTTGTAACGTCTACAAGAAGGAAAAGATCGTAACCGCGGACAGATTCCTTGATCACACATTTTGCTTCACCGGTACCGAAACGCGGTACACTGACATCCATGATATAGGAATTGCTCTGATAACCCTTGAATGCGATGGTGTCCTTGTGTTCATGCTGTCTTTTCTCTCTCCACTTTACCAGATAGTGGTCCACTTTTTCGCCGAGCTCTTTGCAGCTTGCAAGCGGGATGAGTCCAAGGCTTCCCTTAGGAATGGTTTCTAAATTTCTCTTGTCGTCTGACATGAATAGGTTCCTCCGTAATATGAATTTGTTTATAGTTTATTTCAATAGATGCAGCATCTAATGAGAGCAAAATTAATGCAGCTTTTTCTTGATGCGGATGTCGTCGCCATAGAACTTTAACATCGTGTAGTTGGAAAATACCCGGGAAAAGGTACGTTCCGAATAGATATCCGCAAGTTGGTTCATGTTTAAATTGGTAGAAATGATGGTTGACTTCCTGCGAAGCAGCCGCTCATTCAAACACAAAAAGAACTGTGAAGTCGTAAACGAGTTGGACATTTCGGTGCCCAGATCATCGATGATTAATAGATCACAGTCGAATATATTCTGATGCGCCACAGAGGCGTCGGTATCTTTGTCAAAAACATTTTTTGCGAAAATATCAAAGAGCTGAAAAGCAGTGAAATAGATCACGGAGAATCCGCGGTCCAAAAGCTCTTTTGCGATGCAGTTGGAGAGAAAGGTCTTTCCAACTCCGGTATTGCCATAGAAAAACAGATTCTGGGCGGTGTCGCCCACACCAAACTGGTCAATGAAATGTTCACTTTCCTTCCTTGCGCGGCGGATCAGCGCGAGCGGTGAGAGACCGCTTACCGGCTCTGTCTGCGTGTCGGAATAATAATCATAGGAAAAATGAGCAAAGTTTTCTTCTGCCAGGATGGAACGGATGTTGGACTGGGTATAGACGAGATCGATCGCTGCCTGCTTGAAACAGTGACAGCGTTCGTTGCCGATATAGCCGGTGTCCCTGCAGTCCGGACAGTCATAGGGAGGAATAAAGTAATCCTCCGGGTAGCCGAGGGAAGCCAAGATCACGGATTTTTCCTCGCGGAGAGAAGCAATCTGTTTTTTTAACTCATCCAGTGCGGCGGCGTCATCACCGAGCAGAAGCTTTTTCGCCTGCGCGACAGAACACGAGGAGATCGTATCATCGATTTCCTTTAAACGTGCATTTTTGGCATAGACCTCATTTTTGCGGTCTTCCACGATATGCTGATTTCGGATCTGTTTTGCATTGTACTGACGGATGATCTCGTCGTACTGGGCGTTGTTCAATGCCATGCGTTAAAAGCCTCCTGCTAATGGGTGGAATGATTAAAAACCTGTTCTTCGAGCTGTCTGTAATCATAAGGGCGCTGGTCAAAATTATTGAAACGATTATTTGCCGGAGCGGGCTCTTTTGCCGTCCGAACCGGCTGTTTGGGCTTCCGGTTTAAAAAAGCTTCGTCCAGCGCCGCGATCTCTTCCAAGGAAGAGACATGTTTTTTATGCCAGTTGCCTAAAATAGAATCGGTATATTCAAAACTTGGCTGGTGGATCGCCTGCATGGTACGTTTGCATGCCTCGGTCACCAGTTCGATCGAAAATCCGTAAGTACCTGTCCACTTCTCGATAAAAGCCACTTCGGACTCCACGAGATTGCGCCCGGAAATACCGAAAGCCTTCATGACAGCGGTATTCGTTTTGCTGTAGCGCTCATTTTTCTCCTTGGCCTGTGAGACGGATACGATCCCGTCCTTGTGCCAGGCGAGCGCAACGGTTTCCATGTAGCGCATGCTTTTGTGACCGCCGCCGACACAGTATTCGATCAGATACTCGATCAGATCGATGGAAAAACCAAGACTGTCATGCCAGTACAGGATCGTGTTGATATCTGTTGCGTTTAACGTCTGGTTTAAGTAAGTCTCTGTCATAAATAACAGTTCCTGTACACCCTTGTCCTTACGGAAAGCGCGCATTTCATCCGCCGTGTAATCAGGCTTTGGCTTCTGCGCCTTCTTTTCCGGCGCGGGCGCTGCCTGCGTGACAGCAGAAGCGGCTGTCTCTGTCCGGGTATCCGGAGCGGAAAGCGGCGTCTGTTGCTTTGTGCGGCCGGGATTCGATAAGCAGATCCCGGTCAGTCTGCGGTCATTGTCATATTCGAGATGGAGTACCTTTGCCTTTTCCCAGTAGGCAAGCGCACGCTTGATATCTTTTTCCGTATGCTCGAATTTGTCCGCCATGCCGGAGATGGAAAAGGACTCCTCCGGGGTGTTCATGCAGCGTAAAAGGTATAAGTAGATTTTCACATATTCGCCGTCCGCGTCTGCCATGAGTTCATCGATAAAAACATTCGGCACGCAGGTGACGGTCTCGTTATTTTCACTATGTAATGTAATGCCTGCCATAATACTCCCTCTTTCAACTCACACATTATAGCATAGGTATTTTGAAAAGAGAAGTCCTATTTTTGCCAGAAAAACCAGAAAAATCAAGGCTTGCGGAGAAAGTGGACAATGTGGATAATGTGGAAAAAGAACCGACAGAAAAATTGGGAAAACTGCCGAAAGGTGCAAATATCAACAAAAAAAGTTATCCACAATTTCTTATGTAAACATAAAAAATCCACATTGAATTGGCAGGTAATACACAATTACAATGTGGATA
>ERZ780137.793-NODE-793-length-23495-cov-5.376792_pt1 | contig 23495 bp, 13 predicted proteins | sample MGYA00511020_ERZ780137 | MGnify/ENA primary metagenome ERZ780137 (study PRJEB29588, sample SAMEA2157917) | human gut metagenome | biome: human gut; feature: human-associated habitat; material: faeces | place: Denmark | collected 2008/2010 ... | reverse complement strand
CGGATAGGAACGGCAAAATTTTTTACACTTCTATTACTTCTTTATCGCACATCAGCAAAATCGCAGGGCATGAAGCAGCTCATGGCGGGCGGCGGCGTGGCGCTCATCGGCGTCATCCTCGTTCCCCTGCTCTCCGGCCTGTTCGGTTAATCGCCCGCACAAATCCTTCGCGGCGTCCGCCCCCAGGGCGGGCGCTGCGGGAAAGGAGGGTAAAGCCCATTGGATTTGATATGGCAGAAATTCACCGAATGGCTGAAGGAGCTGCTGGTCAGCGGCATCATGGACAACGTGAACGGACTGTTTGACAACGTGAACAGCCGCGTGGCGGGCATCGCCGGACAGGTGGGCGCTACGCCCCAGGGCTGGAACAGCGGCGTCTACGGCATGATCCGAACGCTGTCGGACAATGTGATTTTGCCCATCGCCGGCGTGATCCTCGCATTTGTCATGACGCTGGAGCTGATCCAGCTCATTACGGAAAAGAACAACATGCACGACGTGGACACATGGATGTTCTTCAAATGGATATTCAAGACCGCCTGCGCCGTGCTCATTGTCACCAATACCTGGAACATTGTCATGGGCGTGTTCGAAGCGGCTCAGAGCGTTGTCAACAGCGCGTCGGGCATCATCATATCGGACACGTCCCTGACGTTCAACGAGCATATCGCGGGATTTGAAGCTGCGCTCGCGGAAATGGAGGTCTGGTCGCTGCTGGGGCTGTGGCTGGAGTCCGTGGTCGTGCATCTTTCCATGTGGGCGCTGACCTTCTGCATCTTCATCATCTGCTACGGCAGAATGATCGAGATCTACTGCGTGACCTCCATCGCTCCCATCCCCATGGCGACCATGGCCAACCGGGAATGGGGGCAGATGGGCCAGAATTACCTCAGAAGCCTGCTGGCGTTGGGCTTTCAGGGCTTCCTCATCATCGTCTGCGTGGCGATCTACGCGGTGCTGATCCAGAACATCGTGGTGGAGAGCAGCGTCTCGGCGGCCATATGGACGTGCATGGGGTATACGGTGCTGCTGTGCTTCACGCTGTTTAAGACGAGCTCCCTTGCCAGGAGCCTGTTCCACGCTCACTGACGGAGGTGATGAAATTTGGCATACGTTCCCGTACCCAAGGACTTGAACGCGGTGAAAACCAAGGTCATGTTCAATTTAACAAAACGGCAGATTCTGTGCTTCGGCGGCGGCGCGCTCATCGGCGTACCGCTTTTCTTTCTGCTCAAGGGGCATATCGGCAGCAGCGCGGCGGCTCTTTGCATGATGCTGGTCATGCTGCCCTTCTTCCTGCTGGCCATGTATGAAAAGAACGGTCAGCCGCCGGAGAAGCTCATCCGCAACATCGTGCAGGTGTGCTTCCTGCGCCCCAAACAGCGCCCGTACAGGACGAACAATTTCTACGACCTGCTGAACCGGCAGGATATTTTGGATAAGGAGGTCTACGCGATTGTCCACAAACAAAACCCCCGCAAGAAAGCTCACACGAGCCGAGCGAAAGCAGATCGACGCGGCGATTGCAAGAGCCAAGCGTCAGGATAAGCGAAAGAAGTCCGCCCAGGACAGCATCCCCTTTCAGCGGATGTACCCCGACGGCGTGTGCCGCGTGACGGACAATTACTACACGAAAACCGTGCAGTTTCAGGATATCAACTACCAGCTCAACCAGAACGAGGACAAGACCGCCATTTTCGACGGCTGGTGCGACTTCCTCAACTATTTCGATTCCTCCATCCGCTTCCAGCTCTCCTTCATCAACCTCTCCGCCACGCGGGATACCTACGCCCGGCGCATCGCCATCCCCTTGCAGGGCGACTGCTTCGACAAGCTCCGCACCGAGTACACCGGGATGCTGCAAAGCCAGCTTGCCAGAGGCAACAACGGGCTTATTAAGACCAAATACCTGACCTTCGGCGTGGAGGCGGACAGCCTGAAAGCCGCAAAGCCCCGATTGGAGCGCATCGAGACGGATATCCTCAACAACTTCCGCCGTCTGGGCGTGCAGACGGAAGCCCTGAACGGGATGGAGCGCCTGCGCCTGCTGCACGGGATGCTCCACATGGACGAGCCGCAGCCCTTCCGCTTTTCGTGGGACTGGCTGGCTCCCTCCGGGCTGTCGGTGAAGGACTTTATCGCGCCCAGCGCCTTTGAGTTCAAGACCGGCAGCAGCTTCGGCGTGGGCAGCAAGACCGGCTGCGTATCCTTCTTGCAGATTTTAGCCCCCGAACTCAACGACCGGATGCTGGCGGATTTTCTCGATATGGAAAGCTCCCTCATCGTCAGTATGCACGTCCAGTCCGTGGATCAGGTGAAGGCCATCAAGACCATCAAGCGCAAGATCACCGATTTGCAGAAGATGACCATCGAGGAGCAGAAAAAGGCGGTGCGTTCCGGCTACGATATGGATATTATCCCCTCCGACCTCGCCACCTACGGCACGGAGGCGAAAAAGCTCTTGCAGGAGCTGCAAAGCCGCAACGAGCGCATGTTCCTTTTGACCTTCCTTGTGGTGAACGTGGCGGACAACAGGCAGCGCCTCGGCAACAACGTCTTTCAGGCGGGCTCCATCGCCCAGAAGTACAACTGCCAGCTCACGCGGCTGGACTTTCAGCAGGAGGAGGGCTTCATGTCCGCGCTTCCGCTGGGGTATAACCAGATTGAAATCCAGCGGGGGCTGACCACCTCCAGCGTGGCGATTTTCGTGCCGTTTACCACCCAGGAGCTGTTTCAGGACGGCAAGGAAGCCCTGTACTGCGGGCTGAACGCCCTTTCCAACAACCTCATCATGGTAGACAGAAAGCTGCTGAAAAACCCCAACGGGCTGATCTTGGGCACGCCCGGAAGCGGCAAGTCCTTCTCCGCCAAGCGGGAGATCGCCAACGTGTTCCTCGTCACGAATGACGATATCATCATCTGCGACCCGGAGGCGGAGTACGGCCCGCTGGTGGAGCACCTGCATGGGCAGGTGGTGAAGATCTCGCCCACCTCCACCGACTACCTGAACCCCATGGATTTGAACCTGAATTACAGCGACGATGAAAACCCGCTGAGCCTGAAATCCGACTTCATCCTGTCCCTGTGCGAGCTGATCGTTGGCGGCAAGGACGGCCTAATGCCGGTGGAAAAGACCATCATCGACCGCTGTGTGCGCTCTGTCTACCGGGAGTACCTGAGTGACCCCCGCCCGGAGAAGATGCCGATTCTGGAGGACTTGTATAACGAACTCAGGCGGCAGGACGAAAAGGAAGCGCAGTATATCGCCACGGCGCTGGAAATCTACGTCACCGGCTCACTCAACGTGTTCAACCACCGCAGCAACGTGAATATCGAAAACCGTGTGGTCAGCTTCGATATCAAGGAGCTGGGCAAGCAGCTCAAAAAGATCGGGATGCTGGTGGTGCAGGACGCGGTGTGGAACCGCGTCACCGTCAACCGGGAGCAGCGCAAGTCCACCCGCTACTATATCGACGAAATGCACCTTCTTTTGAAGGAGGAGCAGACCGCCGCGTATACGGTGGAGATATGGAAGCGCTTCCGCAAGTGGGGCGGCGTTCCCACGGGCATCACCCAGAACGTCAAAGACCTGCTCTCCAGCCGTGAGGTGGAGAACATCTTTGAAAACTCCGATTATGTGTATATGCTCAACCAGGCTTCCGGCGACCGGCAGATTCTGGCGAAGCAGCTCAACATCTCGCCCCATCAGCTCTCGTATGTGACCCAATCCGCCGAGGGCGAGGGGCTTTTGTTCTACGGCAGCGTGATCCTGCCCTTCGTAGACCGCTTCCCCAAGGATACGGAACTGTACAAAATCATCACGACCAAGCTCTCGGAGCAGGTGCAGTCAGAATAGAGACGAGAAAGGATGTGCGAATATGAATAACCACCTGATGATCTTTGAAAACCCGGAGTTCGGTGAACTGCGCTCCCTGCACATGAACGGCGAACCGTGGTTCGTGGGCAGAGACGTTGCGATGGCGTTGGGCTATGGCAAGGGGAAGTCTCTGAATAATGCTGTTTCCAATCACGTTGACGATGAGGACAAAGGGGTCACTGAAATGATGACCCCCGGCGGAAAGCAGAATGTTATTATCATCAACGAATCCGGCCTTTACGCTCTTGTCCTCTCCAGCAAGCTGGAGCGCGCAAAGAAGTTCAAGCGCTGGGTGACGGCCGAGGTGCTGCCCTCCATCCGCAAGCACGGCGCGTATATGACGGATGCGCTTCTTAGCCGGGTGGATGAGCACCCCGAGCTGATCTCGGAGTATATCGGCAAGCTCCGTGCGGAAAACGCAAAGGCGAACGCCGCGCGGGAGGCGCTGAAAAAGGCGGAGGCCGAGAACGCACGGCTGGCTCCGAAGGCCAGCTACTACGATTCCTTTGTGGGCGTCGAGAGCCTGACCTGTCTCCGCTATACCGCCAAGGAGCTGGGCGTTCCGCAGAAGAAATTTATCGGCTACCTGCTGGAAAAGGGGTATGTGTTCAGAGACCGTCACCGCAGCGACCGTGTATTTGTCAGAGCCGGCAAGCGCAACGACCCGCTGTTTGTGACCAGAGATTTTTACCTTCCCAACGGCACAAAAAGCGAATACACCCTCGTCACGCCTGCCGGAAAGGCGCATTTTCTGAAAATCGCGGAGAAAATCCGCGTCTGGGAGCCCCGTGAGGTTGCAGAGGGCAAAGACGCCAGCGAACAGGCCGTCTTTGCCGCGTGCGTATGACGATCCAATCCCCACAGAATCGAGGTGATGAATATGGCAAAACGCTCGCCAAGGCTGATTTTCACCGAGGAAGAACGCGCCCTGCCGAAGCTGGAGCGCATCGTCCGCAAGGCGGACAGGGCGGCGGTTAAGCTGGAAAAGGCCGAAGCGAAAATTCCCAAGAAACCCGTTAAGGTCAAAAAGCGCGTTGTGGACAGTGAGAGCGGCAAGGTCACGACGCGCCTTTTCTTTGAGGAGGAGGACAAAAAGCGTCCGCCCTCCAAGCTGGCGCACGCCGCAAGGAAAGCGCCGCCGGATACCGTCCGCAGCGCAGTCCACCGCAAGCTCCGGGAGGAGGGCGGCGACAACCCCGGCACGGAGGCGGCGAACACCCTGACCGAGACGGCGGAGCGCACCTGGCGCATTGCGGAATCGGCGCACCGCTCCCATGCGGAAAAGCCCTACCGCAAAACGGACAAGGCGGAAGCCGCCGCAGACAAAGCTAATCTCAAGGCGCTGAACAAACAGTACGAGCAGGAATACGGCAGGGCTTCCAACCCCTATTCCCGCTGGCAGCAGAAGCAGGCCATTAAAAAGGAATACGCCGCCGCAAAAGCGGGGAACGGCGCGAGGAATACCGTCAAAGCGTCCGAGACCACCGCGAAGGCGGCAAAGCGCGCCGCCGAGGGGAGCAAAAAGGCCGGCAGCTTTTTTGTCCGGCACAAGAAGGGCTTCCTCATCGCGGGCGGCGTCGCCGCCGCGATACTGCTGCTCATGACCTGCATTTCCTCCTGCTCCACGCTGTTTCAGGGAGGAATATCCGGCATTGCGGCCTCCACCTATCCGCTGGAGGATGTGGATATGCTGGCGGCGGAAGCCGCCTACTGCGCCATGGAGGACGAGCTGCGGGAATACCTGAACAGCTACGAAAGCACCCACGATTACGACGAGTACCACTTCGACCTGGACGAGATTGAGCACGACCCCTATGTGCTCATTTCCATGATTACCGCCCTCAAGGGCGGAGAATGGACGATTGACGAAATAGGCGGGATTCTGGAGACGCTGTTTGAAAAGCAGTATATCTTAACGGAAACCGTCGCCACGGAAACCAGATACCGCACCGAAACGCATATCGGCTATTACACCGACGAAAACGGCAATCTGCAAAGCTACGAGTACGAGGCGGAGGTTCCCTACACCTGGTATATCTGCCATGTGGAGCTGGAAAACTTCAACCTCTCCCATGTGCCGGTGCATATCATGTCCCACAATCAGCTCTCCATGTACGCCGTGTATATGAGCGTGCTGGGCAACCGCCCCGACCTGTTCCCCGGCTCCCCGTATGTGAACCGGTACTACCACACCCAGTATGAGAAGTACGAGATACCCCCGGAGGCGCTGGCGGACGAGCAGTTCGCCGCCATCATCAAGGAAGCGGAAAAGTATCTGGGCTACCCCTACGTCTGGGGCGGCAGCTCGCCCGCCACCTCCTTCGACTGCTCCGGCTTCGTTTCGTATGTCTACAACAACTGCGGCCTGCATTGGAGCTTCGGCAGGCTGGGCGCGGAGGGGCTGCGGGGCATGTGCGCCTATGTCTCCCCGGAAAGCGCCCGTCCCGGCGACCTGATATTCTTTGAAAAGACCTACGACACCGCAGGCGCGTCCCATGTGGGCATCTATGTGGGCAATAACAGGATGCTCCACTGCGGCGACCCCATTCACTACGCTTCCATCGACACGAGCTACTGGCGAAGCCATTTTCTCCAGTTCGGCAGATTACCTTAACAACAACCATATCAACGCAAAAAGGAGGATGTTATGAACCCGCGACTTGAAAAGCTGCGTCAGGAGCGCGAGAAGCTGGCGGAAAAGCTCACATCGCTGACCGCACGGCTCAAAGCCCTGGACGAGCAGATTCTGAAGCTGGAAAACACGGATATTGTGGGCATCGTCCGCGAGAACGGGCTGACCATCGAGCAGCTCGCGGCGCTGATGGAGATGCTGGAAAAGCGTCCCACGGCGGCGCTGCCCGACGAATACAGAAAAACGGAGGAATTTGTGGATGAAGAATAAATGGAGATTTTTTGCCGTGACACTGGCCGTCGTGCTCTGCATGACGGTCTTTTCCGTTACGGCCTATGCAGGCGGCGATATGGTCGATTCGACAATGGGCGACCCGACCATGGAAACCCCAACTGCAACTACACAGCCGGAGAATACGAATACCGGTGAGCAGACCCCAAACGGACAGACACTGACCGTGCTTGTGACCGAAAATGCGGATGGGAGCCATACCGTGACCATCGGGGATCGGAGCTGGACGCTTCCCGCCAAACGGGAGCAGTCCGGAAAGGTGGTCAACGTCCGCACCTATTTGAACCTGCGCACCGGCCCCGGCACGGATTACACCGTGATCGGGCGTCTGCTCAACGGCGCGGAGGTGAAGGTGCTGGAGGAAAGCAACGGCTGGTACAAGGTGGTCGTGCCGGAGCAGACAGGCTATGTATACGGCAAATACCTTGACGTCATGAACGCGCCGACAGAAAACAGCGGAAGCGATACGGATATGGCGGGACTTCTGGAGATACTGCTGCAATATTACACCGCTGCCGGAGGTTCCGCTCCCCTGACCCCGGACGGCAACCTGACGCTCATGGATGACATCGGCTCCGCTTTCGGCGCAGGCAAGCAGTTCATCACCGTGACGACCAAGGGCGGCAATACCTTTTATCTCATCATCGACCGGGACGATAAGGGCAATGAGAACGTCCATTTCCTGAATCTTGTGGACGAGGCCGACCTGCTGGCGCTGACCAAGGACGGCGAGAGCATCGTCCCCGCCTGCGCCTGCACGGACAAATGCGCCGTGGGCAAAATCAACACGGGCTGCAAGGTGTGCAGAACCAATATGAGTGAGTGCGCGGGCAAGGAGCAAGCCGCAGAAATTACGCCCCAGCCCGCCGAGCCTGCGGAGACCGCGCCCGAAAAGAAGTCCGGCGGTGCGGGGCTTGTTGTGGTCGTCCTCCTGCTTCTGCTGGGCGGCGGCGGTGCGCTGTACTGGTTCAAGCTCCGCAAGCCCAAGGCCGACACCCGTGGGGCGGACGATCTGGACGATTACGACTACGGCGAGGACGAGGAAGAAGAGGATTACGAGTTTGAAGATGAAAACACTGCTGACAGTGAGGAGGACAAAAACCAATGATGAATACGACCTGTTACCGGCTTGTTGTGTGTGAAAAGCCCTCCGTGGCAAGGAGCATCGCCGCCGTTCTTGGCGCAGGCGGGCGCGAGGACGGTTTTCTTTCAGGCGGCGGCTATCTCGTTTCCTGGTGCTTCGGGCATCTTGCGGAGCTTTCGGATGCGGACGCCTACGATGAAAAGTACGGCAAATGGCGAAGGGAGGACTTGCCCATCCTGCCGGATAGCTGGCAGTACACCGTGGCGAGGGACAAGCAGAAGCAGATGAACACACTGCGCACCCTCATGCACAGAGAGGACGTTTGCGAGGTCATCAACGCCTGCGACGCCGGGCGCGAGGGCGAGCTGATCTTCCGCACGGCGTATAATCTCAACAACTGCCGCAAGCGCGTGAAGCGGCTCTGGATCTCCTCCATGGAGGATGCGGCGATTCTTCAGGGCTTTGACAATCTCCGCGACGGCGCGGAGTACAACAACCTCTACGCCTCCGCCCTCTGCCGCAGCAAGGCGGACTGGCTGGTGGGCATCAACGCCCCCCCCCCGTTTTCCGTGATGTACCACCGCACCCTGAACGTGGGGCGCGTGGTATCGCCCACGCTTGCGCTGCTGGTGCAGCGGGAAGCGGAGATCAACGCCTTTCAGCCGGAGAGCTTTTACACCGTCCATCTGGACTTTAACGGCTTCTCCGCCGCAGGCGGGCGCATGAAGGAGCAGGCAGAGGCGGAGCGGCTTGCCGGGGACTGCAACGGCAAGACCGCCGCTGTTACCTCCGTCGTGCAGACAAAAAAGACGGAGAAAGCCCCGGCGCTCTACGACCTGACCACGCTCCAGCGGGACGCGAACCGCTTGCTTGGGTACACGGCGCAGCAGACGCTGGATTACCTGCAAAGTCTCTACGAAAAGAAGCTCTGCACCTACCCCCGCACCGACAGCCGCTACCTCACCGACGATATGGAGGGCGGCGTAAACGCGCTGGCGCTGTGCTGTGCGGCCATCTGCGGCACGGAGCCGCCCGCAGCCGTCTGTTCGGGGCAGGTGTGCAGCAGCAAAAAGGTCAGCGACCACCATGCCGTCGTTCCCACCATGGCAGCGGGCGAAACGGACTTGGAGGCGCTGCCCGCAGGCGAACGGGAAATCCTGCGCCTTGTTTCCCGTCAGGTGCTTATGGCGGTCAGCGCGCCCTTCGTCTATCTGGAGACCGAGGCAAGGCTGGACTGCGGCGGAAATGCCTTTGCCGCCAAAGGGAAAACAATCCTTCATATGGGTTGGAGGGCATACACGGAAAAGGACAAGCAGGACAGCACCCTCCCGGAGCTTTCCGAGGGACAGTCGCTTCCCGTTTCCTCCTGCGCGGTCAAAGAGGGCAGAACGACCCCGCCCAAACACTTCACCGAGGATACGCTGCTCTCTGCCATGGAGACGGCGGGCAAAGAGGATATGCCGGAAGCTGCGGAGCGGCGCGGGCTGGGAACCCCCGCAACAAGGGCGGCGGTCATTGAAAAGCTGGTGGCCACGGGCTTTGCGGAGCGCAGAAAGGCGAAAAAGGCTGTACGCCTCGTTCCCACCGAAGCGGGCGTTTCCCTCATTACCGTGCTGCCCGAACAGCTCCAGTCCCCGCTTTTGACCGCCGAATGGGAGCACCGCCTCAAGGAGATCGAATGCGGCGAGCTGGACGCGGACGAGTTCCTCGACGGCATTCAGAAAATGGTTTCCGGTCTTGTTCGGGACGCTGCGCCTGTGGATGGCGCGGAGGTGCTGTTCCCCTCCGGCAGACCCGTTGTGGGCAAATGCCCCCGCTGCGGCGCAGAGGTCACGGAGAGCAAAAACGGCTATTTCTGCGAGAGACGGAGCTGCAAGTTCGGGCTGTGGCGGGACAACCGCTTCCTTGCCGCCAAGAAGATCAGCCTGACAAAGAAGATGGCTTCCTCGCTCCTAACGCAGGGACGCGCCTATGCCAGCGGTATCTACTCCGAGAAAACCGGCAAGACCTACGACGCATTCATCGTGCTGGAGGACGACGGCGCGCGTTCCTCCTATAAGCTGGACTTCACCAAATGACCCTCGCAGGCTCCCGCACGGGCGTTTCATTCCCCTGCGGGAGCCGCTGTTTTTACCATGATCCAAAGGAGGTATGCATGAAATGGCTGAAAAACAGACCAACAAGGAACGGCTCAAGGACATCACCGACAGCATCGAGACGGGCATAAAGGAGCTGTTTGAGAGCGACAAATACAGGCAGTACCTTGCCACCATGAGCCGCTTTCACAAGTACAGCGTCAACAACACCATGCTCATCTATATGCAGCGCCCCGACGCCACCCATGTGGCCGGCTTCAACAAATGGCGCGATCAGTTCGGACGGAGCGTCAAAAAGGGCGAAAAGGGCATTAAGATCATCGCCCCCACGCCCTTCAAGAAGAAAATCGAGCAGCAGAAGTTAGACCCCGACACCAAGCTCCCCCTGCGGGACGAGAACGGCGATATTATCACTGAGGAAAAGACGGTGCAGATCCCCATGTACAAGCCCGTGGTGGTGTTCGACGTGCAGCAGACCGCAGGCAAGCCCCTGCCGGAGCTGGCGGCGAACCTTACGGGGGACGTGCAGAATTACGAGGTGTTTATGGAAGCTCTGCGCCGCAGCGCGCCCGTACCCATCTTCTTTGAGAAGATGGCGGAGAATATGGACGGATACTTCTCCGTGGACAAACAGCGCATCGCTGTCCGCGAAGGCATGAGCGAGGTACAGACGGTCTGCGCCGCCGTCCATGAGATCGCCCACTCCAAGCTCCACAATAAGGACGAAATCGGAGAAAAATATCAGGCGGTCGAGCTGTTCGGCAAGCCCGCGCTGTTTTCCAACGGGCGCATCGACCGGGATAAGCTGCCGGAGGGCTTGTATGCGTATGACCTGCGCGGCTCGGATGATGATCCGGGGTTGCCCGTGACCATTCAGGAGCACGTTGTGGTGAACCACGCGGCAACCGTCATTGCCGCAGCGCCCATTGAGCTGCCGGAGCAGGGCTTTCTGTATCTGGGCGAGGACGGGCTGAACTTCACGGGCGGCGAGCAGACCGTGAAGGAGTTTTGGCACGCACAGTACCCGGAAAAGGCAAAGCTCTCCCGCGCCGCCGAGGAGATTCAGGCGGAGAGCATCTCCTTCGCCGTCTGCGCCTATTACGGCATTGAGACAGGCGAAAACAGCTTCGGGTATCTGGCGACCTGGGCAAAGGACAGGGAGCTGACCGAGCTTCGCGCATCGCTGGAGACCATCAACCGAACCTCATCCTCCCTGATTACGGATATCGACCGCCATTACGCGGAAATCTGCAAGGAGCGCGGGCTGGACAGGGAGACGGAGAGCCTTGCCGCCCAGCCTGTGCAGGAGATCGCCGTGCAGGAGCAGGAGCCGGTCACAGCGCCGGACAACGGCTGCGTCCCCGATCCTGCAATTTCTGTTGAGAGCATGAACGCCTACGGCTACACCGATTCCAATATGCTGCCGCTGACAAAGGAGCGTGCGCTGGAGCTCATGGAACGGGACGTGAGCGTGTATATGCTTCACACGGACAACACCGAGGCCATGGCGTTCGATGCGGAGGAAGTCCGCAGCTTTGACGGCGTCTTCGGCGTGGAAGCCTCCGAATGGGAGACGGTCAAAGACCGCTTCGCACCGCCGGACTATGAAAAGGCGTTCCTCAGTAACCCCGCCGACAGCTTTGCCATCTATCAGCTTCGGGATAATGATAATACGGCGCAGCTTCGCTTTATGAACGCCGAGTATCTGGCACAAAAGGGGCTTTCCATTGAAAAGGGAAATTACGCCGCCGTCTATGCGGGAAACCTTGACCGCAGGGGCGATACGCAGGACAGGTTGGATGCGCTGTATGAGACCTTCAACATCCGCCGCCCGGAGGATTTTCGCGGTCACAGTCTGTCCGTCAGCGACATCGTGGCGCTGAAGCAGAACGGCGTGGTATCCTGTCATTACGTTGATTCCCGGGACTTCAAGGCGCTGCCAGACTTCCTAAAGCCGGAAAACTATCTCAAAAACGCGGAGATGGCCATGGAGGACGACTACGGCATGATTGACGGCGTTATCAACAACGGGCCGAAGCAGACCGTGGCAGAGCTGGAGGAACAGGCAAAGTCCGGCAAGCCCATCTCCCTCATGGAGCTGGCGCAGGCGGCGTGCCGGGAACAGGCGCAGGCGGCACGGCAGGAGAAGAAGCCCTCCGTGCTGGCAAAGCTCTGTCCTCCCGTCAACGAGCCGAAAAAGACAGCGCGTTCAAAGCGCGCGGAAAGAGAGCTGCTATGATGAATTTTACCAATGATGAAATGAACCTCATGTGCATCTACCAGAGCGACAGCCGCAGAGGGCTGATTGCCGCCCTCACCGAAATGCGCGGATACCTGGACGAGGACGAAGCCCAGCTGCGGGAGCTGACCGACAGCGCCCTGCAAAAGCTCAGCGAAATCATCGACGAGGACTTCGCAGCGCTGGAGCTGGTGCCTGACTTCGACACGGACGAATAAGGCGGATGCGGCGGGAGCGGCTTTCGGGTCGCTCCCGCTGTGCTTCCGCGATTCTATTTCCCAAAATCGAAAAAATATTGATTTTGGGAAATAGAACGGGTATAATAAGAGCAGAGGTGATGAATATGAAACTGATAGACCGAGGTGTGTATCTACGAAAACTGATTGGTGTCATCGGAACGCCGGATATCAAGGTTGTCACAGGTGTCAGGCGCAGCGGAAAGTCAAAGCTGCTGGAAGCGTTCAAAGGGTATGTAGAAGCAAATATCGCGGACGCAAATATCGTGCATATCAATTTTAACCTGACAAAGTATGAGCAGTTCAAGGACTACCATGTCCTGAACAATTATATTGAAAGCTCCTATATCGATGGCAAGCAGAACTTTGTTCTGATCGACGAGGTGCAGATGTGTCCTGGGTTTGAGTTTGCTATCAACAACCTCCATGCGCAGGAAAGATTCGACATCTATATTACAGGCTCAAATGCTTTCCTTCTAAGTTCCGACCTTGCCACACTCTTCACGGGTCGAACTTTTGAAGTGAAGGTGTTCCCGTTTTCTTTCAGTGAATTCTGCGAGTATTATACCCTTACGGACAGATATGCCGCTTTTTCCCGTTATCTGCGAGAAGGCGGTATGGCAGGCTCGTATCTTTATCAGGACCCGGAAGCCAAGTACGACTATATCGCGGATGTATTCGATACATTGATCGTCAGGGACATACGGCAGAAATATAAAATCCGCAACCCGATCCTGATGAACCGCATTGTCGATTTTCTCATGGACAATATCTCAAATCTCACGTCTGCGAGAAATATTGCAGACGCTCTCACGGGCAACAAGGATAAAATCAACCACAAGACCGTCGGAAACTATATGCAGTATCTGTGCAATGCCTTTGCTTTCTATCGCGTTCGCAGGTATGACATTCAGGGGAAAAAGTATCTGGCCTCCAGTGATAAGTTGTATCTGAGCGACCACACCTTCCGGTATGCGAAGCTGGGAACCAAGAATCTGGATTATGGCCGCGTACTTGAAAATATCGTTGCCATTGAACTGCTTCGGCGCGGATATGAGGTCTATGTTGGGGTTCTGTACAAGAAAGAAATAGATTTCGTCGCCATCAAGCGCAATGAAAAGCTCTATATTCAAGTTTCAGACAACATCAGTGACGCAAAAACCTTTGAACGCGAGGTAAGCCCTCTGCTCCAGATCAAGGACGCTTATCCGAAGATGGTGCTTGCCAGAATCCGGGATGAGGCATACCAATATGAGGGAATTCAAATCGTGGATATTGCAGACTGGCTGGCAGAGCAGCCGTCTACTTCCCAAAAATGAAAATAATCTGATTTTGGGAAACAGAAAACCAACATATAAGAGCAAGCGTCCCGTTTCCTGCATAGGATTCGGGACGTTTTCGGATATACCGCCCCTTACATAGAGCGTCCGTTCCGGGCGCTCTAAATTTATGCCATGAAGGAGGAGCAATATGCCGAGCAAGCTACAAACGTATATGCAGATGGCGGACGAGGCGCAGCGGCAGATCACCGGCAGCTACCGGGGCTGGACGGGCTTTCTCACCACCGCCGCAAGGCTGTACAAATACCCCTACGCCGAGCAGGTCATGATCCACGCCCAGCGTCCGGACGCCACCGCCTGCGCGGAGTACGACTTCTGGAACGAAAAGATGGGCCGGTATGTCCGCAGGGGCTCCAAGGGCATCGCCCTCATCGACAGCAGCGGCGAAAGGCCGAGGCTTCGGTATGTGTTCGACGTGTCGGACACGGGCGGCAGGGAGTTTCCAAAGAGCCGCTACCTCTGGGAATACCGGGAGGAACACGCGGACGCGGTAAGCGCCATGCTGGAAAGCCGCTACGGTGTGGACGGAAAAGGAGGGCTGCCAGACCAGCTTGAGCGCATCGCGTCTCAGCTTGCGGAGGAATACTGGCGGGACTATAAGCGGGATATCCTCGCCATCGTTGACGATTCCTTTCTTTACGGGTATGATGAATTTAACGTAGGAGCGGCCTTCCAAAGTGCCGCCGCCGTCAGCATCGCCTACTCGCTCATGTCCCGCTGCGGGCTTGAAGCGGACGACCGCTTCGAGCATGAGGATTTCCTGAGCATCTTCGATTTCAACACCCCGGAAGCAGCCGCCGAGCTGGGTACGGCGGTGAGCAGGATCAACGGAGAGGTGCTGCGGCAGATCGAAGTCACCATCAAGAATTACGAGCGCGAGAAACTCGCGGAAAGGAGCCATAGCCATGACAGAACTGACCTACACCAAGAACGGGGACTACCTGATTCCCGACCTGACGCTGAGCGAGACGCCGGAGGACGCGAGACCTCTGGGCAAGTACGGGAGACTGCGCAGGATCTACCTTCAGGAGCACAGACCGGGGCTGTACAGCCGTCTGGTGCTGTCGGAGAAGCTGTTCCCGCATCTGCGGGAGATCGACGAGACGGCGAACCGGAGGCTGGAGCAGATGATGCCGGAGCTGATGAAGTCGGCGGGCGTGACGGAGGAGCTGAAAGCCCGCGACCAGATGAAATGGGTGGGGCTGATGAACAGCCTGAAAGCGCAGGCCGAGGAGATCATCCTCAGCGAGCTGGTGTACAACTGACCAATGACGCGCCGGAAGCGGAACCGGCGCAGCCTCCGATACCGCAGGCATACCAACTGAGCCTGTTCCCCACGGAGGAAGAGCAAATCGCATATATCGCAGAAGCGGAGAGCTACAGGCCCTCCGCTTTTTCCATGTCCATCCCGCAGGCGGATATCGACCATATTCTGCGCATGGAGGGCAACGCCGACTATGCCCGCATGAAGATCGCCACGGAGTTCTCCAAGGGCAAGAGCGTGGAAGAAATCGCGGCGTTTCTTCAAAGCAGCTTCCACGGCGGCAACGGCGTCGTCACCGAGAACGGCAGATATTCCGCGTGGTACGCCGAGGACGGCATCCACATCGCCAATGGGGACGCGGCAAGATACCTGACCTCCGCAAAGGTCGTAAGCTGGCAGGAGGCGGCGGAGCGCATCGGGCAGCTTCTCACTCAGGGCGAATACGCCGCCAATGTGGAGCTTGCGGAAGCGCCGGGGCATGAGCGCGCGGAGCTGGCGCAGTCTATCTGGTATCTACGGCAGGATTTAAGTGAAAAGGCACGGGCGCAGGGCTACCTCTCCTGCCTGTCGGATATGCGGGGCGGCGGTTTCCCGGAGGAAACGGCGCGGCTTGCCGAGCGGCTGACAGACCCTGCGTTCCGCGAAGTCCTCATGGACGATTTAGCACAGCTCCGATCCGACTACCGGGAAGACAGGAGCCTGCTGCGCTTCCATCACCACAAGCTGGACAAAATCGAGCAGGGCCTGCGGGAGCTGTCCCTGCCCCGCAGGGAGTACCGCACCGAAATGGCAGAAATCCCCGCCGTGCAGCGGTTCATTACGGAGGACGAGATCGCCGCGACCCTGACCCGCGGCAGCAATATTGAAGGGAGCAAGGGGCGTATCTACGCCTATTTCAAAGAGAAACACAGCCCCAGGGAGCAGGCGGACTTTCTGAAAGATGAATACGGCATTGGGGGACGCTCCCACGCGGTATCCGGCGCATCCCACAGCGGTGAGGATCACAGCGGCAAAGGCGTCAGCTTGAAAAAGCAGGACTGCCCGGAAATTCAACTGAACTGGGCGAACGTCGCCAAGCGTATCTCCGAGCTGATCCGCAAAGACCGTTTCCTGACGCCGGAGGAAAAGACACAGTACGAGCAGCTTCAGCGGCAGACCGCAGCGCGAAGCGCAGCATGGAATGACTACAATGCCGTAAAGGAAGCCCACCCGGATAACCTCGTGCTGTTTCAGGTGGGCGATTTCTTTGAGCTGTACGGTGAGGACGCGAAACAGGCGGCGGGGTTGCTGGATATGAACCTGACCTCCCGCAGTATCCCCGGTGCTGGCCGTGTGGAAATGTGCGGTGTACCGTTGCACAATTTAGAGATGTATGTAGAGAAACTGCGCGATAAGTATGATGTGACGATTGCCGAAGCGCCAGACTTTAGAGGTGAGCGCCACATTTACACGCTGCGCTCTATCGACCATGAAGCAGAAGCCGCAATCAATGCTTATGAAGCGGAGTTCGGCGCGGACGGCACAAGGGTGTTCCGCGACCCTTCCGCCGATGCGCCACAGCCCACGGTGCAGGAGCTGTTCGAGAGATACCGCCTGAGCGTGGGCAACGCGCTTTCCAAGGATGAAGCATTTCTCAACGCCTGCCGCAACTCCGACCGTCAAAACGCCTATCTGGAGGGCGCGGCGGCAATCCGGCGCATCGTCACAGAATCCGGCGATTTGCAGCTCACACGGCTCTATTTCGATATGCCCGCGTTCCACAACCGGCTCCATCAGGAGCTTTTGGACGAGCTTTACCCCACGCTGGCAACGACGGTTACGCCCTCGCCCTACAAGGTCACGCAGGCGGACATTGACGCGGCCTTGCAGCAGTGGAACGGCAGGATTGAAAGCAAGCACGCCGTTGTCCGCTATATGAAGGCTCACGCCCGCGACCGGGACACCGCCGCATGGCTGGCACGGGAGTACGGCTTGAAGGATACCTCTAAACCGCTGCAACTCTCCGTGGGCAATTCCGAGCCGGTCACGCTGTCATGGGCGAAGGTGCAGCGGCGCATTGCGCAGCTCATTCAATCCGATAACTTCTACACCGAGCAGGAACAGGACAACTTTGACAATATTGACCCCATCGCCATCCGGGAAGCGCTTGCTGAACGCGGTATTGTAAATGGGCAGGTTGTGGATGCGGAGGCTAATCGCAACAGCCCCTTCGTCCGGCAGGTCATGGCGGATGTGGAGCGGATCGCGGCGCAGGAAGCGCAGGAAAGAATGGCACAGCAGGAAGAACCTGCCCTTGACCCCGCAGACCGTTTCCATGTGGTAAGCCTTGACCGGGGCTTCCGTACCCTGTACGCCGTGTGGGACGACGAGACCCACGGCTACTATGTGGACGCGGACGGCGTGACCGAGGAATTTACAAGCGAATGGCAGGCGGAGGCGTACCGGCTGGAGCTGCAAGGACAGGCGGAGCAGGCGCTTTTAGAGCGTGCAAAGGGGCTGATCTCCGACTTCTGCCGGAGTGAATACGGCTCAGAGGCGGATTTCAGCGACCCGGCGAAAATCGGCGTCGCCTACACCACCGTCACCGATGATGAGATTCCCCTTCAGGTGAACATCGACCTTGTGAATTACCGGCTGGAGCGCTATCTGGACGATGAGCATCTGGAAACCCGCCAGTACGGCTCTTTGCAGGAGCTTATTTCCAACGAGCTGGAAAACCTCGATTTCAGCGACCTCATTCATGTTTCGGATGAGGACGTGGAGCAATACCGATGGCACGCGCCGGAGGAAGCAGTTGAGGAAGCTCCCGAAACGGCTCCTGTCCCGCAGAGAGAACCGTTCCCGTATTCCGTAGGCGATACGGTGTATCTGGAAAACGGCAAGCCCTATATCATCGAGAGCGTCGGCGTCTTTGATATTACCCTCAGCGACCCGACGCTTTTCTATCCCATCTCCCGTGCGGAGAGCAGGGAGAGCTTCGCGCGGCTCATGGAGCGGTATCCGCAGCCAGGAAAGACCGCCGCAGAGAATACGACTGTCCCCGAAAAAGAACCAAAACCCGCCTACACCGAGGAAACCGTGGCGGTATATCCCGGTGACAAAAACAACCTGCCCTATGATGTAGAGATTCGCACCCTGCGCTTTGACGAGCCGGAGCATGACCCGTCCGTCATGAGTGAAGAAGAACGATTGGTTCTGGAGCATGAGGGGCGGGCGGCACTTTCGGAAATGGGCGAATTTGTACCCGCCCCCGATGATGCCATCTCTCAGGCCGAGATCGATGAGCCTCCCACACACCGTCATGCGGTATCCATTTCCATTGACGGCGAGTGGCAGGGCTTTCCCAGTGCCGACGCTGCGGAGCAGGCCGCTTATGCGGACTTCAAGGCAGCAAGCCACCGCAACGCGCAGAATTTCCACATCACCGATGATGCCCTCGGCGTCGGCGGCGCAAAAGCAAAGTTTCGGGCAAATATGGCGGCTATCCATCTCCTGAAGGAGCTGGAGTTTGAGGGCTTGCAGGCCAGCCCGGAGCAGCAGGAAATTCTCTCCCGCTATGTGGGCTGGGGCGGGCTTGCGGACGCTTTTGATGAAAGCAAGGATAACTGGAAAGACGAATTTGCGGAGCTGTACGCCGCGCTATCCCCGGAGGAATATACCGCCGCCCGTGCCTCCACCCTCAACGCCCACTACACCAGCCCCACCGTCATCCGCGCCATTTACGACGCAGTAGAGAATATGGGTTTCCAGACCGGCAATATTCTGGAGCCCAGCATGGGCGTGGGTAACTTCTTCGGTATGCTGCCGGAGAGCATGAAAAGCAGCAGGCTCTACGGCGTGGAGCTGGACAGTATTACCGGTAGAATCGCAAAGCAGCTCTATCCAAAGGCGGATATTACCGTGGCCGGCTTTGAAACCACCGACCGAAAGGACTTCTTCGACCTCGCCGTGGGCAACGTACCGTTTGGTCAGTATCAGGTCAGCGACCGGGCTTTTGACAAGCTCGGTTTTTCCATCCACAACTACTTTTTCGCAAAAGCGCTGGATCAGGTGCGTCCGGGCGGCGTGGTGGCCTTCGTCACCTCCCGCTACACCATGGACGCCAAGGACAGCGCCGCAAGGAAGTATATTGCCCAGCGCGCGGACTTCCTCGGCGCGATCCGCCTGCCCAACAACGCGTTCAAAGCCAACGCCGGTACGGATGTCGTTTCGGATATTATCTTTCTTCAAAAGCGGGACAGACCCATTGAGATCGAACCCGATTGGGTACACACGGGTATCTGGCGAAACCCGGGAGCGAACGCGGACGGCTTTGCCATCAACCGGTATTTCATCGACCACCCGGAGATGGTGCTGGGACGGCAGACCTCGGAAAGCACGCAGTACGGCAGGCAGGACTTTACCGTTGCGCCCATCGAGGGCGCAGACCTTGCGGAGCAGCTCAGCGGCGCAATTCGGAATATCCGTGGAACCTATGCGGAAGCGGAGCTGCCCGATCTGGGCGAGGATGAGACCATCGTGGAGACCATCCCGGCAGACCCGAATGTGCGGAACTTCTCCTACACCGTGGTGGACGGGGAGCTGTACTACCGGCAGAACAGCATCATGACCAAGCCTGACTTCAACGCCACCGCAAAGGAACGTGCCAAGGGTATGGTGGAGCTGCGGGACTGCGTACAGAAGCTCATCTCTCAGCAGATGGACGGCTTTATTTCGGATGAAACCATCCGGCAGACGCAGGCGGAGCTGAATACCCTCTACGACGGCTTCACCGCAAAGCATGGGCTTATTAACTCCCGCGCCAACGCCCTGGCCTTTGCCGAGGACAGCTCCTACTATCTGCTCTGCTCTCTGGAGGAGTTGGACGAGGACAAAAACCTCAAGCGCAAGGCGGATATGTTCACCAGGCGTACCATACGGGCGCACGAGGCCGTGACCAGCGTGGACACCGCTTCGGAGGCGCTGGCGCTGTCCATCTCCGAAAAAGCCTGCGTGGATATGGAGTATATGGCGCAGCTCACCGGCAAGGACGAGGACGCTCTCGCCTCCGATCTTCGTGGTGTTATCTTCCGCAATCCCGAAAATAAGCGCTGGGAGACCGCCGACGAGTACCTCTCCGGCAATGTAAGGGAAAAGCTGCGTATCGCACAGTCTGCTCAGAATTTGTTTGAGGGCGATTACGCCGGAAACGTGGAAGCGCTGAAAGCCGCGCAGCCAAAAGACCTTGATGCTTCGGAAATCGAGGTGCGGCTGGGCGCAACGTGGATCGACCCTGCATATATCCGGGAGTTCATGTGGGAGACCTTCGAGACGCCCTTCTACCAGCAGCGCATGATCGACGTGACCTATTCCGCCTTCACCGCCGAGTGGAACATCAGGAACAAAAACGCGGTCAGTTACAGCAATATTGCCGCGTATATGACCTACGGCACGGAGCGCGCAAACGCCTATAAGATTCTTGAAGATACCCTGAATCTGCGCGACGTGCGCATCTACGATACCAAGCACGATGCGGACGGCAGGGAGCGGCGCGTACTCAACAGCAAGGAAACCACCCTCGCCCAGCAGAAGCAGCAGGCCATCCGGGACGCTTTCCGGGACTGGATATGGCGCGACCCCGACAGGCGGCATACTCTGGTCGCAAGGTACAACGAGCTGTTCAATTCCACCAGACCCCGCGAATATGACGGCAGCCACATCACCTTTGCGGGCATGAACCCGGAGATCCGGCTGCGGGAGCACCAGCTCAATGCGGTTGCCCATGTGCTCTACGGCGGCAACACACTCCTTGCCCACGAGGTGGGCGCGGGCAAGACCTTCGAGATGGTAGCCGCTGCCATGGAATCCAAACGGCTGGGGCTGTGCCACAAGTCCCTGTTTGTCGTTCCCAACCACCTGACGGAGCAGTGGTCGGGCGAGTTCCTGCGGCTGTACCCCTCCGCCAACATCCTCGTGGCTACGAAAAAGGACTTCGAGCCGAAGAACCGCAAGAAGTTCTGCGCCCGCATCGCCACCGGCGAATACGACGCCGTTATCATCGGCCACTCGCAGTTTGAGAAGATACCCGTATCCATGGAGCGGCAGCAGCGGCTTTTGGCGGAGCAAATCTTTGAGGTGGAGGAAGGACTGCGGGAGCTGAAAAGCCAGCGGGCGGAGCGGTTCACCATTAAGTCTCTGGAGCGCACCAAGCGCGGCCTTGAAGCCAAGCTCAAAAAGCTCCAGGACAGCTCCCGAAAGGACGACGTTGTGACCTTCGAGCAGCTGGGCGTAGACCGTCTGTATGTGGACGAGGCGCACAACTATAAAAATCGTGCGAAACGTTGTGCATAAGTCGTAGCAGACAGCTATGACGAAAAGCACCATGCGATAGCACTTGATATATCAAGAAAATATCGTAGAGAACTCAAATCTCAAATTCAGAGGCGAAATTCCTCTGCCGTACAGAATCAATGCCGGAAAGGAGAAACCCCACAGCGGTCTGTCAAACCGCAGGCAGTACGAGAGCTAATACTCCACTGTGCGTTGTCTATCTGTAAATAGACAGGGTACAAAGCGTGGTGAAGTCGTAACCTGAAAACCTAAACCGAAAGGCATGGATAATAATGGTGCGGGCTTCCGAAACCTATGGCTATCCAGTAGTGAAAGCTATGCAGCATCGTAAGAGTGCTTGGCATCCGAAAGGATGAAGATTGGAGAAAGCAGATACGGCTGGTTTTTCCGTATATGCCCCATGAAATGAAATATTCATGCGGAACCACACAACAACTGTGATTCAAAGTGTGGTTAGGTTCTCCCGGTGTAAGGTAGCGGCCTAAGGGTTTCAACGGTCTATTGACCACAAGGATAGAGATTTGGGAACGTTTGAGAGCCTGTATTTGGAGTGTTACAGCACAATGAAGAATACAGGAAGTCAGCCGTGCCATAGTAGTCTGCAATTGGGTAATGCCAATTACACGGGGCTGAAATGCCCCACGGCGAAGGGCACGAGTCAGATTGATTTGTAAATTTCACGAAAGAAAATCCAATAACTCCCTGAAAGACGGGTGACGAACTGCGAGGTGAAAACCTTGTGCATTTAAGCGTCAGATTTTCAACAGAAAAAGAATTGAAACAGTTTCAAGACCTGCTCTATGAAAAATCGGGGCAAGGCGTTTCATTCACGGGACTGTTGGAAGCAATGGTCAGCGAAGTGACTATTGTAACCGCTGTTCATAACATCAAGTCCAACAAGGGCAGCAAAACTGCCGGTGTGGACAGGATGAAAATGGACAAGTATCTGCAAATGCCAAAAGAAGAACTATTTCAGTTGATTCAATCAAATATCTCCAATTACAAGCCGAAGCCAGCCAAACGGAAGTATATCGAAAAGGCAAACGGCAAAAAGCGACCTCTGGGTATTCCCACTGTATTGGATAGGATTATACAGGAATGTATGCGACTGATTCTGGAACCGATATGCGAAGCGAGATTCTATCCGCACAGCTATGGTTTCCGTCCTTACCGGGCGCAGAAGCACGCTATCCGGGATATTGTCAATGTCATCAATGCAAGTGTGAAATCCAAAGACCAGCCGGTATGGGCAGTCGAGGGAGATATAAAGGGCTGTTTTGACAACATCAATCATAGATTGTTGCTGAAAAAGCTATGGCGAATCGGAATCCACGATAAGAGGGTTCTGAAAATCATCAGCCAAATGCTAAAAGCCGGATATATCGATCAGGACTTATACCATGCAACAGAAATGGGAACACCACAGGGCGGTATATTATCTCCGTTGCTGTCCAATGTGTATCTCAATGACTTTGACTGGTATGTGGGGCGCTGCTATATGGAGCCGCACCGTCAATGCAAGCACAAATGCAACGATACCCGAAGGCTGAAATGGTCTGGAATCACCCCGAAATACAATTTTCGCTATGCGGATGATTGGATGATCCTGACCTCTACGGAACAGGAAGCGTTCCGTATGAAGCATGAACTGACAAAGTATTTTAAGCATCGCATGAAGTTGGAACTGTCACAGGAAAAGACCTATGTAACCGATTTGAGAAAGAATGGTATTCATTTCCTCGGTTACATAGTCAAGGCAGAACGAAAGAGGAAAACACCAGACCCAGCCACATGGTCAGATAATCTGGTAGGAAAGCCATTCCCTGATATGGAACGATTGACGAAGAAAATCCATACCTTGCAAAAAGAAGTTAGGAAAATTGGATTATACACGCAATCCAACACGCAGGCGGCTCAAATCCAGTATGTGAACTCCGTGATTATGGGACTGGCACAGTATTTGCAACCCTCTATCTGTTCTCATGCCTACCATGCCATTGACCGTAGAGTGAATAATACGGCGTTGGCAGTATGGAAAAACCTGTTTCCCAGGTGAGGTCAGCACATCGGTAAGTGGATAGTGTCAGCAGATAGGTAAGCCGCTGG